>Ga0172379_10008614_pt1 | contig 12801 bp, 10 predicted proteins | sample GrowelOW334metaG_FD_119756 | JGI IMG/M metagenome (GOLD analysis project Ga0172379, IMG submission 119756) | Groundwater microbial communities from an aquifer near a municipal landfill in Southern Ontario, Canada - Groundwater well OW334 metaG | ecosystem: Environmental > Aquatic > Deep... | reverse complement strand
TCCTGGGAAATTTTAATAATATGGCGCACCTTGTCGATTTCCTCGCTCATCTCCGCGGCGATTTCCTCCGGTAATGGCTCGCGGCCCAGATCCTGAATCAGCTGGCGTTCGACTTGCTGGAAGCGGTTGATCGTTTCCACCATATGCACCGGGATGCGGATGGTTCGCGACTGGTCGGCTAATGCCCGGGTAATTGCCTGGCGAATCCACCAGGTAGCATAAGTTGAAAATTTGTAGCCTTTGCGGTATTCAAATTTTTCTACGGCGCGGAACAGGCCGATATTCCCTTCCTGGATTAGGTCTAAAAGCGAAAGCCCTTTAGCGCCGACAAACTTTTTCGCGATAGAAACGACTAAGCGCAAATTAGCTTCAATTAAGCGCCGCTCGGCTTCCTTCTCCCCTTTTTCCTTCCGCTTCGCCAGTTCAATTTCTTCTTCGGTAGTTAAGAGGGGCACTTTGCCGATTTCTTTTAAATACATCTGGATGGAATCAACGCTATGCAGGCCGGCCAGATCAACCCTTAATTTTTCTTCGGCTTTCAATTCTTTCTCGGTTTTCTTCGGTTCGATATTTAAAAATCCTCTCGGCGCCTCAACAATCCGGATGCCGTTTTTTTGGAGCTCTTCCAAAAAGACTTCAAAATCAAAAACATATTCTTCTACTTCGGGAAAAATATGCAAAAGCTCGGTTTCAGTAACAAATCCCCGGGTCCGCCCCTTATAAATTACATTCTTCATCTCGTCCGGATCGGAATATTTTATCGGCAAAACTTCAATCGGTTTCTTGCCCTTCGGCTTAATCCTTTTGGCCGGGAATTTTTTAATAATCCTTTTAGCCGGCCGGGAATTTTTTACCGCCCTGAAAGAGCCCCCTTTTTTTTGGGCTTTCTTGTTATTCAGAGCCTTCTTCTTGGGCTTTGAATTTTTTTTCTTATTATCTCTTTTCTTTTTTGGCATTTATTTAATCGATTTTCCTTTTTTCTTCGTTAAGGGATTTAAATTCGTTTAATAAAACGAGCATTTCTTTCTCTTTTCCTTCCTTTTGTTTGGGCGAAATTTCCGCTTCGGTTATGAGCTTTTTAATTTCTTTAAGCCGGCTGTCAAAATAGCTCCTTTTCAGTTCAAGTGAAATCTTCAATATTTCTTTTCTCGCTTCTTCGGTTTCTAAATTATAATAATCCCTTTCACCTAAAAGGGATAAATGGTCCAAACTTGCTGTTAAATCGTCTAATTCGCCCGTCTTTTCTCCTTCTTTTTGGTTCTTCAGCCAATTTTTAAAATCTTCGTAAAAAAATTTGCTCAATTCCGCTTTAGAAGTGGCGAATATCAATTCCTTTCCAATGTTATTATAATAAAAAATTAGATTAATGTAAATAGATTTCAAGGTTTCCCCAATACTGTCCGGGCTGATGTTGGCGATAGCGTATTCAAGGTTTCCCGGAAATTTCAAAAGGAGAGCGAGAAATAATTCCGAAAGCCGGTCCGCCCAGGTTAAATCGGCCGTTTTCTTATCAAACGCCTTTTTCTCCCGATTCCCCGCCCCGGCGGTTCCGCTTTGCCGGTACTCCGCTTTTTCTTCCTGTTTTCTCCGGCCGGCCTTAATTTTCATTAAGGTTTCTTTTAAGATATTTTCCGTAACATCGATTTTTTGGCTTAATTTTTTCAGCCACAAATCTTCCTCGATCCGGTTTCCCAGGCGGCCGACAATACCCAGTAATTTTCTCGCGGCTTCGCGCTTGTGGTCGACTTTCTCCAAATCCAATTTGGAAAAGGTCTGGTCGAAAAAATACTGCATTAATGGCTTGGTATTTTCAATCGCTTTTTTCCACTCGGCCGGATCCTGCCGGATGCACTCATCCGGGTCTTTCCCGAGCGGAACGCAAACGACCGAGATATTCATGCCGGCCGCCATCGCCCCGCGGGCTCCCCGCTCGGCCGCCATCTCGCCGGCCTGATCCATGTCAAAGCCCAGGGCTACATTGCCCGTATATCTCTTTAATAACGCTACTTGCTCGCTGGTCAAAGCCGTCCCGGAAGAGGCGATGGTGTTTAAAAATCCGGCCTGGTGGGCGGTGATAACATCCATCTGCCCTTCGACTACGACCGCCAGGCTCGCCTTCTTTATTTCCATTTTAGCTTTATCCAAGCCGAAAAGAACTTTTGACTTGTCGTAAACCAGAGTTTGAGGGCTGTTAATATACTTTCCCATTTTTTCGGTCTTTTCCTTTTCCGGCGAAACGCGCGCCGAAAAGCCTAAAACGTTTCCGTTAAAATCCCGGATCGGAAACATTATCCGGCCGCGGAAGCGGTCATAAAATCCCGAACCGTTTTCTTTCCGGGTCGCCATTCCGGCCAAAAAAATTTCGTTTTCGTCGTAGCCGTTTTTTTTCAAAAGGTTTATTACCCGGTCCCAGGAATCAGGGCTATAGCCGATTTTCCATTCGGCAATGGTTTTCTCGGAAAGCCCCCTTTTCTTTAAATATAAAGACGCCGGACGGGCCTCCTGACTTTCGTTTAAAACTTTATAGTAGAAGCTCGCGGACAGCTCGAGGATGTCTAAGATGCGGTTTCTTTTGGAGGTAATTTGCGAATCGACTTTTTTTAAAACCACTCCGGCCCGGGGCGCTAATTGGCGCAGAGTTTCAACGAATGAAAGCCCTTCCATTTCCATTACAAAGGACAAGACGTCGCCGCCTTTTCCGCACCCGAAGCAATGCCAAATCTGCTTTTCCGAGGAAACCATAAAGGAAGGCGTCTTTTCGTTATGAAACGGGCAATTGGCGCGAAAATTCATCCCGGCCGGACGAAGCTGGATGTATTCGCGGATGACGTCCACGATATCGAGTTTGGCTTTTATTTCATCTGACGGCTGCATAAATCATGTTTAGGCCACGGCATTTTACCAGGACTCATGGATGCTCAATTAAATATTTTCCTCCACCACCCCTCTTCCTTCTTATCATACGCGATTTTTTTATTTTCCGTTCCAGATCGCGAGGCTGTATCCGGAGCGCCGGTCATTTCTTGCCTCAAAAGGCCTTTAATCCGTTCCATTTCGCCCGCCACAATTGCTCCGCCATATTCGGCATTATGCATATGCGAACCAGAATAGCTGGCCTGCTTTTGGTCCAGGTGCAGGTTAAAGGACACACTGTCGCCTTCCCTCTCAACGTACATGTGAAGCCGGGGATAGAACCCGCTGCCTAACCGCCGGACAAAGCTTTGCTGGCCGCGCCTCCGGTCTTCAATGAACCCATACCCCGCCCGCCTTAAAAACTGTTCAGGATTTAGCGAAAGTTGGCTCTTTTTTATGATTAGTTTCATTATTTTTTATAAAGAAAAAACTATTCTTAATGTAATAGTATCATAGGTCAAAAAAAGAGTCTGGTCAAAATTGACAGACCCTGAACTTTTTGTCCTAACTGGAAAATCAGCTGTAAATTCTTTCTATCAATCTATGATATTTATGCTCAATAATGCTTCGGCGCACCTTAAGGGTCGGAGTTAATTCCTCTTCTTCAATCGTAAAAGGCTTTTCGATCATCTCGATTTTCCTAATCCTTTCGTGGGACATGAGCTGGTGGTTAATATGGTCAATTTCCTTCTCCATCACCGCTTTAACATCACAGCCTTCTCCGTATTTTTCACAAAGCTGTTTCTTGTCCGCCACCACCAAGCAGGCAAGGTAAGGTTTTTTGTGCCCGATTACCAGGCTCTGGGAAATTATCGGGCTTAGATTTATTATCGCTTCCACTTTTTCAGGCGAAATATTTTTTCCGTTGGAAGTTACGAGGATTTCTTTTTTCCTCCCGATGATTGTTAAAAAATTATCGCGGTCCAAAAAGCCTAAATCGCCGGTTCTAAACCAGCCTTCGGCGCTAAGCACTTCGTCCGTCAATTCTTTTTTATTCCAGTACCCTTTCATCACGTTTTTTCCTTTGACCAGAATCTCCTTGTCCGGGGCGATTTTTACCTCTACTCCGCTTGCCGGACGGCCGACCGTTCCGACCCGGATATCATTTACTGTATTCATGGCGATTATCGGCGAGGTTTCGGTCAACCCGTAGCCTTCGATTATCTTAATTCCGATTCTCCCGAAAAACTTAATTATCCTTTCGTTTATAGCCGCCCCGCCGGAAATCGAAAAACGCAGCCGGCCGCCGAATTTTTTTCTTATTTTTGAGTACATCAGCTTATCGGCGATTATTTTCACCCAGTTCGGCTGATCGCGCTTTAAGGAGCGGTAAAAAAACTTTTTTATAAATTTGTTTTTTTTCTCTATTTCGGAAACTATCTTCTCATAGCTATTTTCAAATATCTTCGGCACTCCGATTATTACCGTCGGTTTAGACTCGGCCAGGCTCCCCGCCAGCTCTTTGATGCTCGGAGCATAAGCGATCGACGCGCCGGTTAAAACCGGAACGTAATTTCCGGCCATCCGTTCCAAAACATGCGAAACCGGCAGTATCGACAAAAATACGTCTGAAGAAAATATTTTTATTTTTTCCAAAGCCGCCTCAATATTGGAAAGCAAATTCTCGTTGGTAAGCATCACCCCTTTGGGCTCGCCGGTAGTGCCGGAAGTATAGATGATACTCGCCAGCTCTTCCCGGGCAATTTCCCCTTGAGCCTCGTCTTTTAATAAATCGTCAAAATAGGCGAACTCCTTTCCCAATTCTTCCCTCCAGCCCTCTTCCCGGCTTACAACAATCACTTTCAATTTTTCGGCGGCTTCTTTTATCGCTTCAAAATTCTTTTTTATGCAAGTATTGGAAGCAATTAAAAAACCGCTCCCGGAGTCTTTTAAAATATACTCGATGAGCGGCTTATTTGAAGTCGTATGAATAGGTACGCTGACGGCGCCAAGGCGGTTTAGAGCTAAATCAGAGGCGAGCCAGTCGGGTCCGTTTTCGCACATTAGGGCAACCCGATCGCCCGGCTTAACCCCAAGCTGCCTTAACCCTTCTGACAGCCGGTCAACCCGGTTTAGGAAGCTTAAGTAATTCAGGGTGCGCCAATGCCTTTTTTTTTCGCTTTTTCCGGACAAAGCCCAATGCACAACCGGCCGGCGTTTGAATTTCCCGGCTATCTCCCTGAATTGTAGATAAATAGTCCGCATATATACATTCTATATCATTCTTACCCGCAAATCAATCATTTCTGACTAAAGTAAGCTTAAAATTATAGTCCCGTTACCCTTTGCCAAAGATGGATAAATTGGTCTTTAAAACCGGCTACATCCTGGAAAGTGATAAAGAGGACAAAAAGCATCAATATTACAAAACCAATATTGTGGATTATAGCTTCCAATTCCCTCTTGACCGGCTTGCCTTTTATTTTCTCAATAATAAGGAAAAGCACCCGGCCGCCGTCCAAAGCTGGAATGGGCAAAAAGTTAATGACCGCCAGATTAATTGAAAGCAGGGCCGTAAACTGCAATAGGTAAACAAATCCCATCCGGGCGACTTGCCCGGTTAATACCGCGATTCCCACCGGACCGGCGACATTTCCCGAAACCGCTTCATGCATCAAAAGCGATTTTATCAGGCCGTAGAAAGCGATGATGATGACGCCGATCAATTCGATAGCGCTTCTGGCTCCCTGATAAATCGCTTCGTACCAGGGGTAGCTGACGATACCGGTTTCGGCAATGCCGACGCCGATACCCGGCTTTCCGGTTTCCCCTAGAATTTTTGGGGTAACCCGCCGGTCAAAAATTTCTCCGCCGCGCTGGATTTTGTAATTCAGCGGTTTTCCCAGCCGTTCATTAACAAAGGCCTGCAAATCTTCGTAAACGGTAAATTTATTCCCTTCAACCGATAAAATAATATCGCCGACTTGCAGCGCCGCTTCTTCGGCCGGAGTCTTGGGCATGATTTCCACAATCTGGATTTTTTCGCCGGTAACAACGGCGCCCGAGCTTAATTTTTCTCCCAAAACCTGGGGTAAGCCGATCCCGTAACCGATAGAAAGAAGCACGGCGGCTAGAATGACGTTCATGATCACTCCGGCCGAGATGATTAGCACCCGTTGCCAGATTTTTTTGCTCCAAAAACTGTCTTCGCCGCCATCCAATTCCGGGACTTCCCCTAGAACCGAACCGTCCGAAGGCCCGAGTTCGCCTTTAATTTTTACGAAGCCTCCCAAGGGAATCCAGTTTAAAGAATAAACCGTATCCACCGCGTCGGTTACCGGCTTATTGCCAAAAACCTGTTTCCATTTGCCGCTTTTCGATTTATAGATTCCCCAGCCCCGCGGCGGAAAGCCGAAGCCGAATTCTTCAGCTTTAACCCCGAAGCGGCGGGCGACGATAAAGTGCCCGAACTCATGGACAAAAACCAGAACGCTCAATACTAAAATGAAAATAATTATCGTAAATAGCATATTTATTTTGATTATTAAATCGCCGGGTTATTTAGCTAAGGGCGGCGATTGGCTGATCCTCGCCCGGTCCGGCGAAAAACGGCGCGGCAGGCTTATATGGTCATGATGTCTTTTTCTTTTTCTTCCCGAATCTTTTTTATCTCTTCGTTATAATCGCGGACAATCTCATCCAGTTCGGCCACGAATTTAAAGCGTTCGTCTTCGGAGATTTCCTTTTTACCCAGCGCCCCTTCAATAGAATCTTTTATTTCTTCCCGGACTTTTTTTAAGGCGATGCGGGCTTTTTCCTGCTTTTCATTTAATTTCTTAACCAGGTCTTTGCGGTTCTCTTCAGTCATTAAAGGAATGCTGACCCGGATTTTGTCGCCTTCATTGACCACGCCGACGCCGAGGCTGGCTTCGACGATGGCTTTCTCCAGATCTTTTAAAACATTTTTGTCCCAAGGGGAAACGACCAAGCTTTTAGCGTCAGAAATTGTAATGCTTGCCAGCCCGGCAATCGGAGTTTTTACCCCGTAAGCCTCAACCACCACCGCGTCAAAAATTGAGGGGTTGGCCCGTCCGGTCCTTAAGTTGGAAATGTCCTTTTTGAAAAATTCGATAGCGCTCTTTAGATCGCCTTGCTTGGCCTGGATATGGTTGTTCATAATTGATATGGGCGAACCCCGTCTTCGCGGGGCAAGCGAATGAGATTATATCCCGGGATATAATCATAATAATTAATTATTAACCGACCATTAACATTATACCATTACTTCTTTTTCATTCCCAGATAGACGGTGTTCGGATTATCAGGATCAATTACGAGCTTCCAGCCCATGCGGCTTCCAGGCAGTTTTTTTGAAGACCAGTTTTCGCCGCCGTCAGTCGAGTGGTAGAAAGTAGTATTAGTGACGTAATATAATTCGCTTGATTTCGCCGGATTAACGGCGATGGCGTTAATGGTAGCGGCCTCCTTCGGCGTAATCAGTTTTATATTAGTCCAGTTATCGCCATTGTCGGTTGATTTTAACAGGCCGTAATGATTGGCCAAAAACACTGTACCGGAGTCGGAACGGCTAAAAGACAAGTCCCTAAACTGATTATTGTCCTGGAATTCCTTTAACCGGCTGTTTAAGTTTTCCCAGCTTTCACCATAGTCCTTTGACCGGAAAAGGCCGTTGCTGGCTGTACCGGCAAAAATAATATTCGGGCTCTGGGGGCTGATAACGATTTTTAAAATATTCTTTTCCAGCCGGCCGGCGGTCCGCCAGGTTTTTCCCGCGTCAGCACTCTTAATTACCTCTCCGCGGCTGGTTGCGATAAAAATCTGGGCGCTTTGGCCGGGATTTACCGCTACCGAGCTCACCTGGATGCTCGGGTCATTATCAAAATAGGCCTGATCCCAAAAACGGCCGCAGTCAGTGGATTTATATAGCTGATTTTGAGTGGCGGCGTAAAGGACGCACTTAGAGTTTGGATCAACGGCTAATGAATTAACCTTAATTTTACCTAGCCGGCCTGAAGCCTGCCAAGTTTCGCCCTGGTCATAAGTATAATAAAGGCCGTTTTCCAAACTGCCGAGGTAAAGGGTCAAAGGGTCGCTGGGATCCATTTCCAAGGTATTGACGTCAAGTCCCCGGATGTTTAAGGCTTTGCCGGCTAAGCTGGCAAAAAGGGTCTTTTGGGCCCAGGTATTGCCTTTGTTGGCCGATTTAAAAACTCCGCCGTCATTATCAGGCGTAAGCCCTTGGGCATTATAAACAACGGAACAGCCGGAAAGAGACATTGCCATTCCCGATAATACCAAAAGCATAGCCCCTCTTTTTATTATTGTATTGTATTTTCTCGCTTCCAATTTCATATTAAATATTGATAACGATTTCTTCCAGGACAAGCTTTGGATTAACGTTAGCGTTTATATATTCCCGCCCTCTTTTTATCTGGGCCAGAAGTTTTGTTAATTTTAATAAGTCTAAATGCTTTCTCGCCGCCCGGATTTCGTCGATTAAGGCTTCGTGCTGGATTAAGTCGCTTAAGCCGCGCTCCTCTAAAATCAAATCGCGCGCCAGGCCCTGCCAGATATCGAGAATCCGTTCGGCAGACTTAACCAAATCTTGGCCGGTTTCTTTCTTTTTAAAGCAGCCGTCAACTTCCCGGAGGCGTTCGTTTAAATCGGCCGGCAAGATTCTTAAAAACGAACCGGCGACTTTCAAATATTCATCCTGAAAATTTTTTCCTTCAAGGAATTTTAAGGCCAAGGCCGGACGGCCTAAGGACAGCCGGGAAAGATTTTTCGCCTGGCTTCTTCCGATGCCCCGCTCTTTGATCAGGTAGTCATGAATCAGGCTGGCTTTCACCGGAGAAAAATTAAGAACCTGGCATCGGGAGATTATGGTCGGCAAAATTTTATCCAGATCCGCCGCCGTAAGAATAATTACGACTTTTTTCTTCGGCTCTTCCAAAATTTTCAAAAGGGCGTTTGAAGCTTCCTGGCTCAAATAATCCGCGTCCTTTATTATTCCTACTTTGTAGTTGCCTAAAAATGACCCAAGGCTCATCCTTCTTATAAACTCCCGGATTTGCCCGATGGAGATATTCTTTTTCTCCGGATCTTTTTTTATAATAAGCAAATCTCCGTGCCGGCCGGACAGGTCGATTTTCTCTTTTTCCCGGACTTCGCCCTTCCTCCCGTCTTGCCCGGATTTTCCCCTGCCCTCGGAGCGGGGGGTGATATCCATTTTTTTGCAGGACGGGCAAATCTCGCAGGGCAGTTTGGCATTCGGTTTGGAAACATTTTCGCAAAGTAAAACTTTGGCGAAAAATTTGGCGGCCGTGGTTTTCCCTAAATCGCCCGGGCCGGAAAAGATATAAGCGCCGGAAAGGCTTCCTTTTAGGAGGCTTTTTAAAAGAAAATTTCCGACCTTTTCATTGCCCACCAGGGGCCAATTTGTTGCGTCTTTTGTTTTTGGCATAAATTCAGTGTAGCATCCGACCCGCCGTTTTTCAATTCATTTTTAGCAGGACTAAAAGGTTTTGCCTTAAATTTTTGCTTTTTTTAAGCGAACACATTACACCCCAGTCTCTTGGGATATAAACACTCTACTTTAAAATATTTTAAGAAATAAGTCAAGAGCTAAAGACCGCCTTTTTAGCCCTGGCTGGCAGGCGCCAAATATCCTTGATTTTTAGCCAAAAACATGGTAATTTAAGGGCATGAATACTCGTTTTAAAAAATTTGTCCTCCTTTTCGGCGACATCCTGTTTCTTTATCTGGCCCTGTATCTAGCCTTGGGTCTGCGGTATTTGGCGCTCCCGACCGAGAACATCTGGCAAGCCCACTTCGCCCCTTTTAGCTTTATGTTTTTTGGCTGGGTGCTGATTTTTTACATCTCCGGACTTTATGACTTATACGCCGCCGTGAACAGCGCCCAGCTTTACCGGAAAATGTTCCAGAGCCTTGGAATTGCTTCCCTCCTCTCTGTCGGATTCTTTTATGCCATGCCGGCCGTCGGAATTTCTCCCAAAAGAAATCTCCTTCTTTTTATCGTTATCTATGTCCTGGTCTTTATTCTTTGGCGCCGGATTTATAATTGGCTTTTAAAATCCCAATTGCCGAAAAATAATCTGGCTTTAATCGGCTTATCAAATCAGGCCAAGGAATTAATCGGACTGTTTTCCGCCCGGCCGCAACTTGGCTTTGAAATAAAATTTATTGTCGACGGAGGCGCGGGACAGCCCGGCATCCCCTCTTTAAAAGACATCACCCAGCTGAAAAGCGCGGCGCTGGATTACAAAATTTCCACTTTGATTTTTGCATCCAATCCTTATGAGTCCGATGGCCTGCGGGCGGCGCTTTTTGACTGCCTGCCCTTAAATATTAAATACGTAAGCCTTGCTAATTTTTACGAACAGCTTACCGGCAAAGTCCCGCTGGAGGAAATCAGCCAAATGTGGTTTTTAGAAAATTTAAGCGAAGGCAGAAAAAATTGGTTTGACTGGCAAAAAAGGGCTTATGACATGCTTCTGGCGCTTGCCATCTTAATCGCCACTCTTCCTTTTTGGCTTTTAATCGCCATAATCATCAAACTAGAAAGCCGGGGGCCGGTTTTTATCCGGATGCCCAGAGCCGGAAAAAACGGTAAAGAATTCCGAATGCTTAAATTCCGTTCCATGATCGAAGAAGGCAATGACCGCTCGCCTACCAAAGCTGACGACCCGCGGGTGACCCGGTTCGGAAGGTTCATGCGAAAAACTCGGATTGACGAAATTCCCCAGGCGATTAACATCCTTTGGGGCGAGATGAGTTTTGTCGGCCCCCGCCCCGAACGGCCGGAATTAATTTCGGAGCTCGAAAAAAAGATTCCTTTTTACCGGGAACGGATGCTGGTTAAGCCCGGGGTTACCGGCTGGGACCAGATTTCCGGCGAATACCATTCGCCTTCTTACGAGGATAGCTTAAAAAAACTCCAATATGATCTCTTCTATATAAAAAACAAGTCCATCTATTTGGACCTGTCCATTCTTCTAAAAACCATCGCTACGGTCTTATCCCGCGGCGGGCGGTAATGGCTCGGGACCTATCTAGGCCGCGGGTTAAACATTTCTGCCGCAATAAAGTTTTTTTATAATTTTTTTGCCCTAAATATCTCTAAAATACTCAATATTCTTTAAATCATTTTTAAGGCTGGCTCCGACTTTGGGCACTTCGAATACTAAAAAGACTTCTTTATTTTCCGCCTCTTTTTCCAGGGTTGATTTTACCCAGGCTAAATCAAAATCGGCTTCCCAAAGATTTAAATGCTCGTCCTTTTTTGATTTAATATTGACGCCGCTGATATGAAAATACGCGGGCTTTAATTCCAGCGCCAAGTCATCAATGAATTTCTTATAATCAATATTCTGGCGGTTGGCGCTTACAATCGCGTGGGGGATATCCAGGCAAAAATTTATCTCTTTTTCTTCCTTTATCCACTTTAACTCATCCAAGGAATAGCCGAAAAAATTCTGCCCGTCCAGAGAAACTTTCGGCATATTCTCAATTATCAGCCTTTGGTCGTATAGCCTATCCAGGTTAGCTGAAAATTTCTCCTTATTGCCGCGCACGCCTGGGTGAAGGATGATATAGGGCGACTCGAAATAATCGGCCAAGGGCAAAATCTTATCCTTATAGATCTCCAGCATTCCCTCGTTTAACGACATTAAATCAAACCCGTGGTCGTAATGGGTGGCATGGATTGTAACCATTTTTCCCCGGAAAATTTTAAATCTCGACCAATCTTTTGAATCGGGATGGTAATATAATTCTAAAAAATCAACCCTGCCAAGGTCTAATAACTCCTTGGCTTCGGATATTACTTCTCCCTGGTTAGTTGTCCAAAGTTTTAAACCGCGTTTGATCATTTTATTTGATTAGCGTCAAAACGAGGCTGATACGTAGCCTGGGACGCGTCTTGGGGCGTAGCGCTCGTATTCCCGCTTTTTAATTTTCTTACAGTCTGCCGGCTGGTTTTGGCCGCTAAAATCGCTAATTTTTCGAATAAGCCATTCTTGGTCTCGCCTTCCTCTATTAAAAGCTCGTTTTGTATTAAGATATCTCCCTCGTCCAGCCCTTTAGTAAGCCAGTGGGCGGTTATTCCGGTTTTTTTTTCTTTATTGAAAATTACCCAGTCAATCGGCGTCGGGCCTCGGTATTTAGGAAGAAGAGAAGGGTGAAAATTAACGCAAAAAGGCACTAGCTTGATAATTTCTTCCGGAATCACCCGGTGAAAAGACGCAACCAGCAAAAGTTCAGGCGAGTAGCCGCTAATCACTTTTTTTACGTCTTCCCAGTTAAAATCATCAACGGCCTTTATACCTAACTCTTCGGCGTATTGGGAAATATTTTTTTCTTCATAAAAAGGAAAAGGCCCGGCTTCAGGACGGGTATACAAATATTTTAGTTCACAGTCTTCGGCTAATAACGCGTCAATCACTTTATTGCCAAAACCGGTTAGAGCGAATAAGAGTACCCTCATATTATTTTTCAACTAATTCCCAGGATAATGGCGTTCCCTTAACCAAATTATTTTTGGCGGCCTTTCCCAGAATATCTTCATAATATTTAGGATGGAGGCCTTGCCCCGGCCGGATAGAACGGATATTATCTTTGGTAAACTTCTCCCCCTTCTTAATATCTAAAACAACAAAAAGCGATTTTCTGAAAAGAACGCTTTCTTCTTCGCCTTTTGCTGTTCCGTAAAATGGTTCTCCTAAGGCATCCTCGGTTTTTCTAATTGCTTTCACCAATTCCTTCATTTCTTTCGGCAGAAGCGAGAAGGATGCGTCTACTCCTTCCTCGCGCGAAAGAGTAAAATGTTTTTCGATTATAGAGGCGCCCAAAGCGATTGAGGCGATATCAACTTCCCTATCCAAAGAATGATCGGATAAACCGCTCACG
>Ga0172379_10008613_pt1 | contig 12801 bp, 10 predicted proteins | sample GrowelOW334metaG_FD_119756 | JGI IMG/M metagenome (GOLD analysis project Ga0172379, IMG submission 119756) | Groundwater microbial communities from an aquifer near a municipal landfill in Southern Ontario, Canada - Groundwater well OW334 metaG | ecosystem: Environmental > Aquatic > Deep... | reverse complement strand
TTATGAATATCTATCAGGACATAATTCTCGACCATTATCATCATCCTCATAATCGGGGAAAGATTAATAAACCAGATAAATCCATTTCTGTTAGCAATCCGTTGTGTGGGGATAAGATAGAAATGATGATAAATTTTGATAGAAATATCGCAAAGGAAATAAAATTTGAGGGTGAGGGTTGTGTTATTTCCACTGCCTCCGCTTCAATGTTGACCGACTTTGTCAAAAATAAATCAAAACAAGAATTGAAAAAGCTTGACTCAAAGTTTATTATTAAGATGTTGGGAATTGATTTAGGAATGAATAGGATTAAGTGTGCGGTATTACCTTTAGAGGCATTACAAAAATTATTAGTTTAATTTAATCAGTATGGATCCAAAAGTAAAAGATGAGAAGAATCCTTCGGGGCCAGTTGTATTAAAATCAGGTCACAAGGTTTGGGTGGATAGAAATTTATGCATCGGCGCGGCTACATGTATAGCCGTTTCACCAAAGGTCTATGTACTGGACAAAGAGGCTAAAGCAGTAATTTTAGATTCAGTCGATGAGGATACTATTGAAAATATAATTGAATCGGCAAAAGCTTGTCCTGTTGCTGCAATAATTATTGAAGATTCGCAAGGCAACAGAATATTTCCGAAATAATATGACTGACTTTACTTGGTTGATCGGCGGAGAGGCCGGCTTTGGAATAATGACTACCGGTACTGTGTTTTCGAAGATAGCCACCCGTTCCGGTTACCACATATTTGATTATGTTGAATATCCGTCCCTTATTCGTGGCGGACATAATGCCTACGAAGTTCATGTTTCTGACGTAGATATCTCTCATTTAAATCCCACAGTTGATGTTTTAGTCTGTTTAAATAAAGAAACTTACGATAAACATAAAGACAGATTAACTCCGAAAAGCTTAGTGGTATTTGATCAAGACGAATTTGAGATAAAAGAAGATATAAAAAAAATTACTGTTCCGTTCAAAAAAATACTTTCGGATTTAAAAGGTCAGCCGGTCATGAAAAATACTATTGCCCTTGGTGCTTCAATCGGGTTATTAAAAGGAAATATTGATGAGCTTATAAAAATGATCACCGAACAGTTTGCAAAAAAAGGCGAGAATGTTATTAATTTTAATAAACAGTTTGTCCAGGCGGGTTTTGACGCTATAAATAAAAATTATTCTGATTCAATTTTAAATTATTTATTGAAAAAACAAGGTGAAGAAAAACTAGTTCTGACAGGAAATGATGCCTTTTCTTTAGGAAGCGTGATCGCCGATGCCCGGGTTTATGTAGCATATCCGATGACGCCTTCCTCAACTGTTTTAACAGATTTAGCAGCTTGGCAGGAAAAAATTGGAATGGTTGTCCGTCATGCAGAAGATGAGATCTCAGTGATCAATACTGCGATCGGTTCGTCCTTTGCCGGTGTTCGTTCAGCAGTAGGAACTTCGGGCGGAGGATTTGCCCTTATGGTCGAATCAATTTCTTTTGCAGGGATTACAGAAATTCCTCTGGTGGTTTTTATTGCGTCTCGCCCAGGTCCAGCTACCGGAATGCCGACCTGGACAGAGCAGGGAGATCTTTTATTCTCAGTTTTTTCAGGTCATGGTGAGTTCCCAAAAATCGTATTGGCTCCGGGAGATAATGAAGAGATGATCGAATTAACTGCTAAAGCATACAATCTAGCTGATATTTATCAAATGCCGGTAATCGTTATATCTGACATGTATCTTTCGGAATCTCATAAAAGTGTAGAAAAAAGTTTTGTTGATAAATTTATTGCGGAATATAAAATCAGTCGTGGAAAACTAATTAAAGATTCTTCCAACAAGCAAAAATACTTAAGATATAAAGTTACGGAAGACGGAATATCGGAAAGATTAATTCCCGGGGCGCCTGGATATTTTTATCAGGCAAATTCTTATGAACACGTTGAAGACGGGCACACAACCGAAGAGGCACGGTCAAGAATTGATCAGGTAGATAAAAGAGCCAGAAAATGGACAACCTATTTGAAAAATGACTTTGTCACCCCAAAAATTTATGGCGATCCAGAAAAATCCGAAATTATTTTCGTTTCTTGGGGTTCAACCAAAGGTATAGTTTTACAGGCACAAAAACTTTTAAAGGCTAAAGGAACTAACTCTGCGTTTATTCACTTTAATCATATATACCCGTTAGATAGAGAAAAAATTTTAAGCTTATTTAAACAAAATAAAAAATATGTATTAGTTGAAAATAATTCCTGGGGCCAGTTTGGAAAACTACTAACTATGGAAACAGGAATTGAGATTAAAGATAAGATATTAAGATATGACGGGAGGCCGATTACCCCCGAAGAAATTATTAAACACTTATGAGTACAATACAAGATTTTTCCGGTTACAATCCGACATGGTGTCCGGGTTGCGGGGATTGGGGAATTGGAATTGCGATTAAACAATCATTGGTTCAACTTGGCCTAAGTCCTTCTTCCGTGGCTGTAGTTTTTGGAATCGGCTGTTCGGGAAACATGAATGATTTTTTAAATGCTTACGCCATTCATTCACTTCATGGTCGGGCAATTCCAAATGCGATCGGTATAAAAATTGCCAATCATAAAATGCCTGTGATCGCAATCGTTGGAGACGGCGATTGTTACGGCGAAGGAGGTAATCATTTACTTCACGCTTGCAGAGGTAACCATGACATCACAATTATAGTCCATGATAATGGGGTTTATGGCTTGACAACAGGTCAATCGGCTCCGACAGCCCAGAAGGGATTTAAATCAAAATCTACCCCAAGCGGGATACTCGAAATGCCGATTAATCCGTTAACTTTAACGATTACATCAGGTGCGACTTTTGTTGCCCAAAGTTTTGCAGGAGACGCACTCCACACAATTTCAATGATAAAAGCAGGCATAGAGCACAAGGGTTTTTCGGTTATAAACATTCTTCAACCATGTGTAACTTTTAATAAAATCAATACTTATCAATATTATTTGCAAAGAGTTTATAAACTTGATGAAAACTATCAAAAAAATGATTTTAAAACTGCCGTCCAAAAAAGTCTGGAAATTAATGAGGAAAAGTTTCCTTTAGGGGTAATTTATCAAACAGAAAAGCCGTCCTATACTGATCAATTACCGCAGCTTTCGGAAATGACTTTGATTGAGAAAAAAAGATTTACCGAGTTTGAAAAAATCACAAAACTATTTATTTAGTTAGTCTAAGATAGTTGAACGATAACGTAAGTTTAGAGGGTATCAATAGCCTATTTTACTATAGGTTTGTTACGAAAAAAAAGGTATTGACAGTTAGCAATTACTTTGTTATACTGCTAAAACATATGGCATTTTTAATTGGAGCGTCAGAACAATCCGTTCATCCAGTCGCACCAGTACGCGACGGGATAGTTTTTCCCGGTACAGAAAATGTTTTAGTTTTTGGAAGAGCCAAAAGCGTATCGGCAATCAACGAAGCCCTTCGTAAAGACAGAAAAGTAGTTCTATTAATGCAAAAAAACCCAGCCCAAGATGATCCGAAAAGCAGCGAGCTTTATCAGATAGGAGTTATGGCGACGATCGATAAAACTGTTCCCGGAGATAAAGGAGAGATCAACGCTTTAGTTAAAGGAATAGAGATAGTTAAGGTTTTGTCTTTTACCAAACAGGATGCTTGGTTTGAAGCAAAGGTTTCGGTAATAAAAGAAAAAGCCGTTGACGATGATGAAGTTAAGGCCATGATAAGGTATATCTCAACTCAAATAAAAAAAGCGATTAACTTAGGTAAGACAGTTGACTTTGTTTTTTTGATGAATATTCTGAATACAGATAATTCAGTAAATTTTGCTCATCAGATTGCCGTAGTTTTAGATTTGAAGCCTCATGAAAGACAGATGCTCCTTGAGGAAACAGATCTGAAAGCTAAATTAAAAAAAGAAGTAGATTATGTGAATCGGGAAATTAAGGTTTTGGAAATTGAATTTAGCTTGACTTCAAAAACCCAAAAGAAATTTGATAAAGGAATGAAAGAGTCAATACTTCGGGAAAAGATGAAGACAATAGAAGAAGAATTAGGTGAAAAAGGTGAAGACAAAGATACGGCAGAGTATCGTGAGAAAATTAAAAAAGCCAAGATGCCGAAAGATGTTGAAGAGAAGGCGGAAAAGGAACTAAAACGTTTGAAACAAATGTCCCAGTTTAATCCGGAAGCATCCTATGTCAGAACTTACTTAGATTGGCTGGTTGATCTGCCTTGGTCTGTTATGTCAACCAATAATATTGAAATAAAAGCGGCTGAAAAAATATTAAACGAAGATCACTATGGATTAAAAAAAATCAAAGAAAGAATTCTTGAATACTTGGCTGTCATTGAAATGAGAAAGATTAAGGAAAAATCCGGAAAAATTAAAGGAAGACAGCCGACGATTCTTTGTTTTGTCGGTCCTCCCGGAGTCGGAAAGACTTCTCTTGGTAAATCAATCGCACGGTCATTGGGGCGGAAGTTCGTCAAAATGTCGCTCGGCGGAATCAGGGATGAAGCAGAGATAAGAGGTCACCGCCGAACCTATGTCGGAGCCTTACCAGGCCGGATGATTCAAGGAATCAAACAGGCCGGAACAAAGAATCCTGTATTTATGTTGGATGAAATCGATAAGATCGGGAAAGATTACCGCGGTGATCCATCATCGGCATTGCTTGAAGCTCTTGATCCGGAACAAAATCAGGCCTTTTCCGATCATTATTTAGAAGTACCGTTTGATCTATCCGATGTTTTCTTTATAACGACCGCCAATATTTTAGATACTATTCCGGATGCCCTGCAAGACCGGTTGGAAGTAATCCATTTCCCAGGTTATACGGAAGATGAAAAATTTAATATTGCTAAAACTCATTTAGTTCAAAAGCAATTGGACGCCAGTAGCTTAAACAATAAAGAAGGTGCGATGACGGATACCGCTATAAAAACTATTATCCGGAGATATACAAGAGAAGCGGGGGTGCGTGATCTTGAACGGCAGATATCGACAATTTTTAGAAAGTTAACACGGGAAATTATTGAAAAGAAAGTTAAAAGTAAAACGATTGGTTTGACAGATATCCCAAAATATCTCGGACCGTTCAAATTTTCATCTTCGATGATTGAAGCAAAAGACACGATAGGAATAACAACCGGACTGGCCTGGACACAGGCAGGCGGAGACATATTATTTATTGAGGTTGCGATCATGCCGGGTAAAGGCGGATTAACATTAACAGGTCATTTGGGTGACGTGATGAAAGAATCCTGCCAGGCGGCTTTGTCATACATTCGTCCGCGCTGGAAGCAATTTGGATTGAAGGAAGATTTTTACCACAAAATCGACATTCATGTTCACGTTCCAGAAGGCGCCGTTCCAAAAGACGGACCATCGGCAGGGTTGGCTATTGCTACGGCAATGATCTCCGCTTTGACAAAAACCCCAACGATTAGAACGGTTGCAATGACAGGGGAAATAACGTTACGAGGAAGAGCGTTGGAAATAGGCGGAATTAAAGAGAAAATAATTGCCGCCCACCGGGCAGGGATAAAAACCGTCATTATTCCAAAAGATAATAAAAAGGATTTGGAAGACATTCCTCAAAATGTTCTTAAGGACCTGGAATTCCACTACGTCGACCACGTCGATCAGGTCCTAAAGGTGGCTCTAAAGAAGAAATAATTTTTTTAACCTTTAAATTTCAAATAAATTTCACGAAGTGAATAGATAAAATTATATATTTTATAAAGTAACGGATTAATTACTAAGTCATAACTTCCTACAAACTCCGTAAATTTGGTTGCGTAGCCTTCTTTAAATCGCGTGAAACCTGACCAAGGATCATTCGAATCATAGTTTGGTCCAAGCGACCCCCACATGTCAAATTTTAACGCTCCCAATTTCTTACCTAATTTAATTGCCTCCCACATCAATAAATTTGAAGCCATCAAATTTCGATGCAACTGTGAAGTTCCTCCATAAACGTAATAAATCACGCCGTCCAAGTACCAAAGTTGATATGCGGCCAAAGGGATATCGTTGTAATAAGCAATAAGTATGTGGGAAATTTTATTTTTTAAATTGTTCCAAACTGTTTTGTGATATTGGTAGTCGTGTCCAAAATACTTCTGCCTTTTGGTAGTTTCAAAATAAAGCTTGGAAAATTTTTCAAATCCGTTGCTGTTTGACTCTTCGCGGACAGTCACTCCTTTTTTTTCGGCCAGTCTAATATTGTAACGTGTCTTTGAATGAAAGGATTTAAGCAACTCGTCTTCGGATTTGGTTAAGTCAAGGATTTGAGTCCAAGCAGGAAAAAGAGGATGAGGAGATTTAACTAAATTCAAATTGTGAATTTCTAATTTTGAGTTTTTTTCAACATTTGGTTCTATCTTTATAAAGATAGCTTTATTTTTCTTTCCGAATACATCAAGTTTTTGTAAAATTTTTTTACTTGGCATTTTTGAACGGGGCAAATACCCGATTTTAAAGTTTGTAAACGGTATTTTATGAAAGGTCAACAGAAATCCCTCAATGTTAACGGTTTCAATCCCCATTTGTTTCCGGGCATTAGCCCAGTCTTCAGATTGTAGCGGATGCATAGTTTTTAATAACTTCCAATGTTTCTTTCCCGCATTTTTTCCAGGAAAAATCCTTAATCCTTTTCTTACCCTTTAAAATCAGTTCCTTTCTTAATTTATCATTATTTTTGAGGATGTTAAATTTTTCCAGCAAATCGTCGGAATTTTTTGGATCAAAATATAAACACGCATCACCTCCGATTTCCGGAAGGGATGATGAAAAAGAAGCGATGACCGGACAGTTATAACTCATTGCTTCTAACACCGGAATTCCAAATCCTTCGTAGAGCGATGGTAATGTTAAGCAAAAAGCGTTTGTATAATAACTAACAAGCTCTTCATCAGTTATATGGCCTGTAAATATAACTTTATTTTCTAACTTCATTATTTTAACTTTTTCAAAAATATTTTCATACAACCAACCTTTTTTACCAACGACGACAAGCCTAAAATCATTATTTGTCTGAATAAATTTTTCGAAGGCATCAATCAAGATTTCCAAATTCTTTCGAGGTTGAATAGTTCCGACAAATAAAATAAATTTTTTTAGCTTAACCGCGGAGGTTTTCTCCGTAATTTGTTTTTCATATCCGTTGTAAATTACAGAAACTTTATTCTCATCGATTCCGTAATTTTTTATAATATCCTTTTTGGTTGTTTTTGAAACGGCTATTATCTGACGGGCCTTTTTAATTGAAACGTCAGTCCAATTTTTTAACTGCCATAAATCTTTTTTTGTAAACTCTTTAGGAAAATAAAGATAGGCTAGATCGTGAACTGTCACCACCTGGGGAACTGGACAGAGACGGGGCAGATAATGAGCAGGTGAAAAATAAACATTAATACCTTTGTTTAAATACAATTCAAACGGTAAATAAATCTGTGACCAAAGAAATTTACCGTTAATAACTTTATATTTAAAAAATTCATTTTCATCCGGCAGATCAAGGAGCGGGGGACTCTTGAGATAAACAAGAAACTGTGTTTTCGAGTCGGCAATTTTGGAAAAATATCTAAGAATATTTAAGGCATAAACAGATACTCCGACTTTTTTTTCAACGTTTGCTTCATTTCCATCAACTCCGATTTTAATCATTTAATAATTATAAATTTTTGTAAACTGCCTCAAGCTCTTTAGCGGTCTGACTCCATTGGTATTTTTCCTTAACAAGTCTATATGCGTTGGCTCTTATTTTTTCATATAAATTCTTGTCAGCAAGTAATTGTTTTATTTTTGAAATAAATTCTTCCGGATTGTTTGCAATAATAACATTTTTCATATTGGTTACCTCAAGGCCTTCTATTCCTGTGCTGGTTGAAATAACCGGCATACCGGACCCCATTGCCGCCAGTATCTTTAATCTGGTTCCGCCCGGCCCAAAAATCGGTGCAATAAACAAGGTGTTTTTTTTGAATAATTCCTTTACTTTATTGATGTTATCCGGCTCAATATTTACAATATGAATATTTTTATTTATCAATTTTCCTAATTTTTTTGCATTTTGGCCGGCAATAACAACTTTAATATAGCGAAGCTCTTTGGTTAACTTAGGGTATATTTTGTCAATAATAAAATTAGCGGCTTCGACATTTTGCAACCAGAAAAAATTTCCTTGAAAAAAAATTGTTGAAAATTTAAACTCCTTCTTTTCTAATTTGTTAGCGATCATGTCGTCGCCGACACAGTTTGGAATAATTGAAGTTTTTAATAATGGCTCTTCGTTTTTGATTAATTTTTCATCCGACGAGGAAACGACGACTACGGCGTTGGCTTTTTTCCAGTAGAATCTTTCCCAATATTTTAACTTAACAATATCGATATCAAAATAGATAAGAAATCTTAAATAAAAAGGTAATGAATTTACAAAATGTTTGTAAACCTTATATTCGATTGTTTGCTCGACAAGAACGGTAGGAACTTTTGTTTCCGGTATATGAGGCATTACGTAAAATGTTTCTGCGTGGATTACATCGAATTTTTCTTGGAGTAGTAATTTATTTATAATAGTCTTTGCTTCATCTGAATAGTTTCGGACTACTAAAAAAGGGGAGGATGAAAAAATAGTTTTAAAAATATTTTTAAACTGCCACGGAGAAGAAGGCCTTTTGCACAAATATATTTTTTTGCAGTATTTCTTAAAATATGATTCATACTTTTTTTCCTCATCGTTCTTATATAATGCGACCAGAGTGATTTCATTATTTTGACTTAAATACTTGAGGAGATTATACGTACGGATTTGACCGCCGGAAGAAGGAGGGTAGGGAACATAAGGAGTGACCATCAAAATTTTCATAGCTTAAACAGTGTGAATTTTTCATTTTCAAAAATTATTTTAAATTCTGACCTCATTGAATTAATTTGACCTTCACTTGACGTGATCAAATATTTATAACCAAGTTTTTTAAGATCAATCGGATCTTTAAAGATCGAAGGTGCTCCCCTGCGATTGGCCAAATACAGCAAAGTTGTATCCCCGGTTCGATCGGTCACAATTAAGTCATTTTTGTCAGTCAGACTGCTAATGATATTAGCTTCCTGAACTAATTCCTGTGAATATTGATAGTAATCCGTAACTCTGAAGTAAGAAAAATAAAAAGAAAAAGCGAAAGTAAAAAAAATAAATAAAGAGACGAAAAATAAGCTAATAAGGTTTTTTTTGTTTTCAAAAATAAATTCAATTCCTAAACCGATCATCATAGCCAAAACAGGTAGTATTAAAGTTTGATAATATTCATGTTGGATGTTTCCTCCTTGGAATACTAAAATATAAGTTAGACTAGCAATAAGAAAACTTAGAATTAATTTTTTTTTGTGTTTTGAAATAATTCCTAAGAGAAAGAAAAATGTCAGGTAGCCTCCTAAAATCAAATTATTTATTCTTTCAAAAAATATCCAACGAAAAAATGAGGGACGAAACATAATATTTTTTAAGCCCTGAGCAGTATTAACTGAAGTAAACAGCCAATCAGAAACAGGAATTCCTTCAGGAAAATTTTTTATGTAAGTTCTCCAATATATTAAAGGAATGAAAGTGATAAAAAAATACAAATAAAAATCGAATTTTTTAATCAAGTTAAATTTATATTTTCTGTAAAAGAGGGTGATAATTGGAAGCAAATAAAATATCGTTGTGGGTTTAATCAGCAAAGCTCCGGCAAAAAAAATGCTTGAAAACACAAAAATTATTATTGATGCGGTCTTACTCCTCTTATTATTGGAGGTGTTCAAATAGAAAAGGAATATCGATATCATTGCGAAAGCTAAAGCGGTTGTTTCGGGTAAAACAACTCTTGAAAAAAACACAAAAAAAGGAAAGACGGCATATGTAAAAGAACCAAATATTGCCGCTGTTCGAGCGCCTTCTTTGAGCAAAAGATAATATATTATGGAAATGACAATCAATGAAAAAATAATCGTAGTCAATCTTCCCCAGATCTCAATAGTAAAAAACGGAAAGGTTCGGTATAAAACCGCTACTATCGCGTTATAGATAGGAAACTCGACCATTCGGTATCCACTAGGATTGTCCATTCCAGACTGAACATTTGAAAGATCATCATAGACAGGGTGAAATAGATCTACTCCGTTTTTTATAAAATTACGGGATACAGCCGCCGTGTCAACTTGTCGCCAGGAATGGAAATCCGCTAGTGGAGAGTTAATTTTATAAAGTCTTAGAACAACAGCTATCAGAAGTATAAAAAACAAAATCAGCAAGTCTTTTTTTTTAAAATTAGTCTCTTTCATAACCGGTATAAATTCCAGCGATTAACCAAAAAGTATAAGCAACTTTTGAAGCTTCAAATACGTCAATATAAATTGCGTTAATTAGTAAAGCAAACAATCCAAAGGTAAAACCATAGGCTAATAATTTATTTTCCTTCGAGATTTTACTGATTTTTGAAAAAATATTTTTTGTAATTAAAAAAAGAATTATTAAAAAGGTGGTAGTTCCAAATAATCCAAATTCACCCAGCCAGCGCAGGAAGTCATTATCGGTCGCTTCAGTAATTGAAGACGGACCGGTTCCCAAAAATGGATTTTTTCCAAAAGCCTCGATTGCTCTCGGCCATTCAATCTGAATTCTGGTTGCAAAAGATATATCGGATACGATGGTATTGACTCCCTTTAAATTTGCCGACAACGAAGCGATCAATTTATTAAATTCACTATCGTTCAATTTTTGTCCTACCGTTGCTTTGATGACCTGTTCCTCGGCGATTTGCTGCTTAAAGGTTTCAATATTTGCGGCTGCAGTTGCTTGTGGGGTTTGATCTTTTAATTTCACATAAAATGAACCGGCCGGCAATTCCTTTGTAGTAATATTTTGATTAACGTAAACGGAACCGGTTTTTTCATTAACCAAGATTCTTTTTATTTGGAACGTTCTAAAAAATCTGTTACCCAGATCTTTGGAAATAAACATAAGGCCTACGGTCAAAATAATTACAAAAACAGTAAATAAATATTTTCTATTAATAAAAAGAAAAATCAAAGTAGAAACCACATAGGCGCCAAAAGAAATTCTGGACGATGTATCGATAAGGACGACCAAAGAAAGGACAAATGTAATTAAATAAAAATAATTTTTCTTAAAATAAAAATAAAAAGAGAGAATAATTGGAATGGCAAAAATTAGATAAGAAGCCAAATCATAATGACCGGCGAAAGTGGCAGAAATCCTTGCTTCAGGAGTAAGATATAAAATATATCCTTTGGCAAATTCGGGATTCATTGTTTGCACCGCGGGAAAACCTAAGTATTTTTGCCCAAGGCCATACAGGGCTACAAGAAAAACGGAAAATAAAAAGAAGTTCATGAACTTGAAAAAATCCTTTTTATTCCTAACTATGGAAGAAGCTATGAAAAAAACAATCATGTACTCAACTCTTCTTAGGGAGTGAAGCAATCCAAGATGATATATGGTAATAGTCTTTCCAATAAAAATACCCCAAAGAGCTGAGGAAAAAACGGCCAGCCAAAAAAGAACAAATATCCAAAGAAAAGCTGTATTTAGTTTAACTTTCTTCCGTATAAGTTGAATAATAAATATCAAAGACATGAAAACCAAGTAAATATCTTCTAATCTTATAGCGATATAAGTGTAGTTAATCATTTTAATAGGAAGTTTAGGCCAAAGGGGAACCATGAAAATAAACACCGCTAGCATGACTTTCAACAAATTTTCATCGATGATTTTAAGAAATTTTGAAAGCTTGTTCATAAGTTTTGATCAAATACTGGTTGCCTTTAATTTTACCAAATAAATAAGCAATTGCTGCTTTTAATTTTAGAATAACATGAAGAATTAGTAAATGGAAGATTGAATAATGTTTTCTATAAAAGAATATAAATCCTTTATAAACCTGAAGAATCGGGTAGGTTCTTCCGTTTGAGGAAGCAGAGCCCATGTGAATGATTTGAGATCCCGGGTAGTAAAAAGTGTTTAAACCTAATTTTTTGGCGCGATACAAAAGATCAACTTCTTCCATATACATAAAAATATTTTTATCAAAACCTTTTAATCTGAGAAAATGCTTCTTGGTGGTCATAATGCAAGCTCCGGAAATCCAATCAACCTGGCAAAATTCATTTGGAGAAGACCTGGTTAAACCCCAATAGTCGCCTTTGAGAAGTAAAGTCGCAAAGATGACCGGTAAAGTAAAAAACCGGCCGGCGGACGGCTGAGGAGTAAGATCACTATTAAGGAGCTTAGCTCCTAAAAAATGAACCTGACTTTCATTAACAATGTAAAAATTAAAGAGCTTTTCAATTGCACGGTTTAAGACAATCACATCCGTATTCAAAAGCAAGATATATTTTCCGGATGCTTTTTTAACGCCAAAATTATTGCCACGGCCAAAACCTAAATTTGTTCCGGTTTGAAAATAAGATACGTGATCGCCTTTATCTTGAGCTATTTTTTGAATCGCCTGAGCCGAGCCATCAAGAGAATTATTATCAACAACAATAATTTCATACTTTATTTTTGTATTTGTCAGCGATCTGTTTATAGATTTTATACAATCTTCAGTTATTTTTTTTGTGTTGTACGAAACAATAACAATAGATAAGTCCATATTTAAACAGTGCTATCGACAGGATTCGAACCTGTGACGTCCCGCTTATGAAACGGGTGCTCTACCGCTGAGCTACGATAGCTTTTATTTGTTAAATTATACTATAATGTCATTAAATATTAGAAATTATT
>Ga0172379_10008612_pt1 | contig 12803 bp, 14 predicted proteins | sample GrowelOW334metaG_FD_119756 | JGI IMG/M metagenome (GOLD analysis project Ga0172379, IMG submission 119756) | Groundwater microbial communities from an aquifer near a municipal landfill in Southern Ontario, Canada - Groundwater well OW334 metaG | ecosystem: Environmental > Aquatic > Deep... | reverse complement strand
TACAAGCGTGGAAGGCTCGGGCTGGGCCGCTTTAATGCTCTGCCCCTCGGGCAGCTGTCTGGCTCTTTCGCAAATAGAAAAGCATAATACTAATAATTTTGTGGGCTTCACTCCGCTTCTGGCTATTGATGTCTGGGAGCACGCTTACTATGTGGACCACCGCAATAACCGCGCCCAGTTTGTTAAAAATTTCTGGCAAATCATCAATTGGGATGAAGTGGAAAATTTATACACTAAGAAATCTTCCGCTGCCTGTTGCTAATTTATTTGAAAAAAGCTCGCTATTTTACATAACGAGCTTTTTAAATTCCTGCATAAAGTACTTCTTGGCTGGCGGCGTCTTTAATTTTGGCGATCTCATATTTGTCGCCGGAAAAATAAATTACCACGGACAAGCCTCCCGATTCTTTTTTAAAACGCAGATGGCTGAAGAGGCCATGACTGCAGAAAACATCTTCCAAGGTGCCGAGCATTTCCTCAATTTTCTTGCTCTGTTTGTTCCTTAGGAATAAGCTGACCTTTTTATTTTTGGCCGCTTCGAGCTTGGCGGTTTTACCTGAATCAAACATCGTCGCCTCCCTCATTTTCGTAAAGAATATTACCAGCGTCATCCTCTACTCTCATAATCTTATTAATAACCTTGTCTTTGCTATACAAAAAACTAAAGGAGGCTTTATGCCTTTCCTCAAGTTTGATCATCAGGAATGGATCCGTAGAACCCTTGAGATGAATATTATCCAACGAACCGCACTGCTCGGTTTTGCCATCTTCGTGGTTAAAGTTAACCACCTTAACTTGTTTGTCTCGATCGACGTTAATCAGCAATTGGGAAACATCAGCAATGCCCTGGCTCCGCAGATTTTCAAGCACCTTTCCCAATTCAGAGGCGTTGGAAATTTTTTGATATTCCATCAAGTCATGACGAATTTTCTGCGTCAGTCCTCGCCAAACCTCCTCGACCGAGAGCCGTTGAGACTCTTTCGCAATATTCTTTTTCATTATTCTCTCCCTAAAAAATTGTAAAATAACTATTTTTAATAGTTTAATCTAACAAAAAACTAATAATTTGTCAATGCTTTAAGTCTTGGTTTTGCCGCTTATTTTAAATAATCCGGCCACGCTTATGACGACCTTGCCCACGAACCAGCCACAGTGTAACAGCCAAACCTGCCAGCGCGGCTGCCATTTGCGCCAATATTTCAGCTGACTGTCTTTAAAAATTGCCTGCGCCCGCGCGGTCGGCCATTGGGCAAAACTTTGTCCCACCAAATCCGTGGCTTCGGCGACCGGCGTGTACCAGACTTCGCCGCCGGCCTCGGCCACGCGCCGGCAATAGTCCACTTCTTCAAACCAGACAAAAAACCTCTCGTCCAATAAACCGACTTGCTCCAAGCAGGACCGCCTCATCATAAAAAACGACCCGCGAAGAGAATCAACCTTGGACTCTTTGTTATAATCAAAATCTTTACGCAAATATTGGTGCAAAACTTGAGGATAAAGATGAGCCACCTTGGCAGCCACGGCCAATTGGTCAGCGAGGCGGGGAAAACGCCGGACGTTAGTAATGGTTTGCTCTGCCGTATCAACTAAATGACAACCGGCCACCCAGGCTGCCGGTTTATTATCCATCCAAGCTGTCATCTTGGCTAAAGTATCTTGAGCCACCAACATGTCCGGATTAAGAAGCAAAATAAAATCGCCTTGAGTCTCCGGTATCGCCTGATTATTGGCGCGGGCGAAACCGGCATTGTCGTCATTAACTATCAATTTAACTTGAGAAAAATTATTTTTAAGCATCTCCACGGTGCCGTCGCCGGAATTATTATCCACCACCAAAACTTCCCAAGCAAAATCAACTTGGCTTCTAAACAAAGCTTCTAAATTAGCTTTTAATTTATCTTTTACTTTCCAGGAGACGATAATAACAGACAACTTCATATCTTAAATTTTTTAAGCTTGGTTAATTCAGCCAATAAATATGGTTCAAATATTACCGCATAAGCTAACATAAAAATTTCTCGCCCGACAATTAAAGTTTTATTCCACCAATTTTGCCGGCGCCAATATTTTTTAAGCAGCAACTGCTGTCCATAAAAAGACCACTGTTTGCTTTGACGGCTCTTGGCGCGCCGAGAGCCTCGGGTGACCGTGCGATCATGATATACTACAGCTCGGCTGACCACTATGGACTTTTTCCCGGCCAAGCACAGCTGATAGGCCAAGTCGCAATCTTCTTTATACATAAAAAACCGCTCGTCAAATCTGATAGTCCCCAAATCGGATAAACGGAAAAAAGCGCTGGCGCCGGACGGCCCCAAAATTGGCGCCTGGTCGTATTGGCCTCGGTCAACTTCACCCTGCCCCACATCCACAAATTTAAAACCGGCTCGTAGCGCCAAACCGCAGGTGTCTATAATATTGGTCTTAGTCTTATTAACAAAATCCCAGCGCAAAACCTTGGGGCTGGCGGCCGTCACTTCCGGATGTTCGTCCAAAGTTTTAATCAATTGTTCCACCGCCCCTTGGTCCAGATAAGTGTCGGGGTTGACCAAGAAAAAATATTCGGCTCCCATCTCCTGGGCCCAGGCCAAAAGCCGGTTGGCGGCCTTAGCAAAACCCAAATTAGCGCCGGCCGTGTCTATCACAGCCTCCGGTAAATTTTGTTTAAGCCAATCACTGTTTAAATTAGCTCCGGCCGGAGAATTGTCCCACGCCAGAATAGCAAAATCTTGATAAGTCTGGCCCTTAAGACTAGCCGCAAAATCCGGCAAATATTTGCCGGTGACTTCTCCGTAAGTTATAAAACCGATAACAACACTTTTCTCCATATTAAATAATCATTTTATCCTGCATTTTGTCTTTGGCAAAAATTTGCGCTTCCAACAGGCTGTCAAAAGTGCCGGCATCCAGCCAGCCTCCCTGAACCGGCGCCACCGTCAATTCGTCCAAACGCAAATAATAATTATGCAAATCAATGATTTCCAATTCGCCGCGGGCGCTGGGCTCTATGCGCTTAGCCGCCTCCACCACGCGATGATCAAAAAGATAAAAACCGGTCACCGCCAAATTACTTTTGGGCTGAGCCGGTTTTTCTTCAACGGATAGAGCGCGCCAAGCGCCATCAATCTCCACTATGCCGAAACGTTCGGGATCTTTAACGGCTTTGGCAAAAATTTTGGCGCCCCCCTTGAACGCTTGCACGTCTTTGCCAAAATCATCTTCAAAAATATTGTCACCCAAAATCATAGCCACGTCTTCCTGGTCAATAAAATTTTCCCCGATAATAAAGGCCTCGGCTAAACCGCGGGGCCTGTCCTGAATTTCGTAAGTAAACTTGACGCCAAATTCCTTGCCGCTGCCCAATAAATTCAAGTAATCACCGGCGCGTTCCGGCGCTACAATAATCAAAATTTCCTTAATGCCGGCCTTGATGAGAGTATTGAGGGGATAATAAATCATCGGCCGGTTATAAACCGGCAGCAATTGTTTGCTGGTCACTTTAGTGCAGGGGCGCAGTCTCGTAGCGCTACCGCCCGATAAAATTATTCCTCTCATATTTTTACTTTACCTTAGCCTAATTTTGTCTTTTTTGCAAGTTAGGATAAAAAAATAACGCCCGCTGGGGGCGTTACTAAAAAGTATCGCTATTTAATGAAATGCTCCACGAATTTCTTGATTTCCAGCTGTTCCATAAAAGAATTTTCCATCTCCAGCACGATAAGAGGCGCAAAATAATGCGCCGGCATGTCCTTAAGGTATTGCAAATCATTCAAGGAATCCAAACTGTGGTCCACGTAAGTTTTGTTAAAAATTTTGAAAATAATACTGGTCTTGATTCCGCTGATGTGAGTGACACCGATCTTATTGGTATCCAGCATGGCCGTTAAACGCTTATAGTGGCGCTTGGAGCTGCGGCGCGCTTCTTCCAAGTGAGCCAAATCCAAACAAATTCCGCTGACCTGATGCTCCTTGAATTTTTGTGGAGTAAAAAATTTGTCAGCCGGTTCAGAGGCGAAGTTTTCCACATAAATCAGGCTGTTATATTTGGGCAGTTTATCGAGTATTGCGTAGCCTTTGGCGTCGGCATGACAGCTAAAAGCCTTGACCTTGAAACGTTCCGCCAAATACTCCATTTCTGCCGGATTAAAATCATCGCGCAAATGCACATAAGGAATAGATTCCAGCTCAGTCGCTTCCAGCAGTTTGTATAAGGTTTGCCTGTCGGCCGGCGTCAAAGCCGTCGGCAACAAAGCCACTTGTGTCAGATGAAACTGCTTGATTTCTTCCACTTTGTCGCGCCAATCGGAGCGTCCGGTAGTCGTTAAGCCTAAAAGTATTTGTTTGTCGCTGGGCATACCGGGTAGTAGAAATTTTCATGCCAATCTTATTGAGTAATGAGACTTTGAAAACTTCTTTTTTAAAATTAAGCAATCCGAGCCGAGGTTAATCGCCAGTGAAAATTTTCACTACCCGGCATAGATGTATTGTCACCTTAATATTTTACCAATATTTTACTCCGTTAGCAACCGATAGTTATCGGTTGGGGCAATATTTGGCGATAAGCTCATCCACCTTGGCCAACACTTGGCCATTGCCCGGCTGTAAGCCCCGGCCCAAACGCGCGCGATAGCGATCGGCTTTGGCCACGAACTCTTCTATCCCCTGGGGCGTCAGTTCGTTATGGTGTTCGCCATAACCCATTTTAGCCAAATGGTAAGCGTTAAGAATCTGTTCAAATTGCGCCTGGGCCGGAATAGCCAAATAGGGCTTGCCGAGATACAGCGCTTCGGAAATTAAAGAAAATCCGGCGGTGGCAATAATAGAGTGGCACCGGGCCAAATCAATAATAAACTCTTGGCGATTAATTTTTTTGAATAAGCAGTTGCCGACTTGCCCCACCCGACTTAAACCATACACGATAAACTGCTGCGGCAATTTTTTTAAAATGTCCGCCGCCTCTTCAAAGCCGGAAGTCAGATAAACCAAAATCTTGTCACCGACGACCGGGTGCGCGGCCAAAATATCTTCGGCAATGACGGGCGGAAATACCACAACCTTGCGAGAGAGGGGCTCGCAGGGAAAAAAACTCAACACCAAATAAAACTTTGGGTTGAAAACCATCAATCTGGTAATCAGCTTGTCGGTCAGATAGGCCTTGAGGTAGTGTCTGGGGTAGTCCAGCTTGGTTTTAGTCAAAATGTGTTGGTTATCTAAGGAAATCAAAGGCAATTTTTTTAAATTGGCCACCAGGCAGGAGATGGGTTCAAAATCGGTCATGACCAAGTCTATCCGGCGGCTATCCGCCAGCTCGGATACGGCTTCCACGCTTTTCAGGGTCTCGGAGCTGCGTAGAAAATTTTTAACGGCCGTCTTTAAATATTTTACTTCATTATTTTCGTAGGTGAAATTAGTGCCCGTAATCAGTTCCACCGGCAGGGTTTGGCTTAAAAATTGGAAGCCCTTGTCATAGCTAACGACCGTCACTTGGTGGCCGGCTCGCTTCAGATGATTAATGACTACGAGCGAACGGGCGGCGTGCCCGAAACCTTCTCCGCTCACTCCGTATAAAATATTAGCCATAATATAAACCAATAAGCGCAAAAAGAGGCATCAAAATTTGATCCCCCTTTTTTAAAATGCTGCTAAGCTTTAATGACGGATTTCAGTTTAGCCACAATTTTTCTGGCTTCGTCGTCCTTATACTTGGCCTGCGGCCAAGGGGTTAAACCGTCTTTGGCATAGCGAGGGATGACGTGGATGTGGCAATGGTCAATCAGCTGTCCGGCTATCTTGCCGTTGTTGACAATAACATTATAACCCTTGACTCCCAAGCTGGCGCGCATAGCTTGGCCGACTTTTTGCACAGCGCGCATCATATAAGCCAGCATTAAATCATCAACGTCGTCCAGGTTGGAGGCGTGAAATTTGGAAATAACCAATACATGCCCGGGAGTGACCGGCGCGATATCCAAAAAAGCCAAGGTATAATTATCTTCGTAAACCTTATAGGCCGGAATATCGCCTCGCGTAATTTTACAAAAAATACAATTGACTTTCATATGATTATAATTGTTTGGCCGGCTTAGGGCCGGGCTTGGTAGCTAACATTATTATACCACTCGCCAGCCAGACCGCCAACCATAAATTCAAATTAAGCCAAGCCAAAACCAGGCGCGGTTTAATCAATTCCAAAACAGCCAAAATAAGCGAACCCCAGCTTAGGCACCACCAAAATTCTCGGGCTATCAAATAAATGACTTTTTTCATGGTTTTGTTTTAAAAAATTCAGACAGCTTTCGGCCGGTGAATTCCGCTTTAATCAAACTGATATCCACCCCGCCATCGGCCAGCCAGGGAGCCGATAACATTAAGCTATAACCGTCTTTGGTCCGTTCGGCTTTCGTTAAATCAAACTCCACGGTTGTTTCCCGCCACTCGCCCAAAACGCGCGGCAATTGATAATCGGCGATAATATATTGAATGTTCGGATTGATGACAAAAGCGGCGTCCACTTTTTTGTAAAGACCGCCGGGCAAAGCATAGTTATAAACCGCGACGTTTTTAGCCGGCGGCAATTGCTTAAGAAAATCGACCACGCTGGCATAAGTTTCTTGGCGCTGCAATAAAATAATCGGTCCGTCCTCCAGCACCCCCCAATGCTCGCTGCGATACAGCTTATCAATAGTTTCATTATGCAAGGGCTTAATGGCATAACGCCAAGCTTGTTTGTCCAACAGCAAACCCGCCTCCAGCACGGGGGTTGTGTTATTTTTATATCTAACAGTCAGTTTCAAGCTACTAAAAGGGCGGGGCGTCCATAAATTAAAATAAACCGGCTGGCCAGTCAGGGTTTGCCGGCCGTCCTTAATATCGCTGACTCGTTCACGGGGTGTTAAGCGCCCCACAAAAAAACTGCTCTGCTTAAAATCAAAGGAATAAACGGCTTGACCGCCGGGCACAATGGCTTGCCAAATCACAAAAACAATAAAAACGGCCAACATTAGCCACAAGCCTATTCTTAAATAATAAATTTTTTTTAACATACGCTGATTATATTATTACTCGCCGAAATAATCAACCAAGGCCTCAAAGTGGACAAAAGCTCAATTTATCTATAGAATAAAGATAATTAACCCCGTTAAATTTCCCGCTCTCGGGCGGGAACCTATTTAACTGGGGTGAACAAACACTATGGATAAAAATGTCACGAAAATACTGCTCAAAGACCTGAAAAGTTATGAAGGCCGGCTGGTGGAAATTAGCGGCTGGATTTATAATTTACGCTCCTCGGGCAAAATCACTTTTTGGCAAGTTCGCGACGGCTCGGATTTTGTCCAAGTAATTTTATCATCCGACGAATTATCCGCCGACCAGTGGGCCGAAGCGCAACAAGCTACCCAAGAAACTTCGGTTAAAATTACGGGAATAGTTAATAAGCACCCCAAGAAAAACGAATACGAAATCGCCCTGAAGGATTTTTCTTTTTATCAAATCGCGGCCGAATACCCTATTGGCAACAAAGAGCACGGCATTGATTTTCTGCTGGACCAGCGCCACCTGTGGCTGCGCGCCAAGCGCCAATGGGCCATTCAGCGCGTCCGCGATACTTTGATTCTGGCCACCTACGATTATTTCCGGCAAAACAATTTTACTAAAATTGACTCGCCTATTTTGACGCCCAATGCCGGTGAAAACACCACGGACTTATTCAAAGTCAAATATTTTGACGAAGAGGCTTACTTGTCGCAGACCGGCCAGCTCTATTTGGAAGCGGCTTTGCCGGCGCACGGACGAGTTTATGATTTCGGCCCGACTTTCCGCGCGGAAAAATCCAAAACCCGCCGCCACCTGACCGAATTTTGGATGATGGACGCGGAAATGGCCTTTATTGATTTGAACGATAATTTAAAAATTCAGGAAGCTTTGATTAAGTTTATGGTCAAAGCAGTTTTGGACAAAAACCAAGAGGAGCTGGCCATCTTAGAGCGAGACACCGCCGGTTTGCAAAACGTGGCCAACAAAAATTTTTATCGCCTGACCTACGCTGAAGCCATTAAAGAGTTACAGACTTTGGGTTCGGATATCACAGCCGGTCAGGACTTGGGCGGGGACGACGAAACCTTGCTGACCAAGAAATATGACAATCCGATTTTTGTCACCAACTACCCGGCTAACATCAAGGCTTTTTACATGGCGCGTAATGCCGAGAATAAAGATTTGGCCGAATGCGCCGATTTGCTGGCGCCGGAAGGCTACGGCGAAATCAGCGGCGGCTCCCAGCGCGAAGCCGATTACGAAACTCTCAAACAGCATCTTAAAGACTTCGGCTTGAAGACCGAGGATTATGACTGGTATTTGGATTTAAGAAAATACGGCTCGGTGCCCCACGGCGGTTTCGGTTTCGGTCTGGAACGCATTGTCACCTGGGTTTGCGGTCTGGAACACGTCCGCGAAGCCATCCCCTTCCCCCGCACGATTTACCGACTGAAACCATAAGGAATAAAAAATAAAATAATGCGCCAATAAGAAAATTGGCGTTTTATTTTTGAGCGAAGCGTTACATAATTTCGTCTGTTTGAAGCCGAAGGCAAGTTGCGAAATTATGTTAGCGAGAGCGAAAAAATATAGGCAATTTTCTTCTAGGCGCGATTTGGCGCCACCTTATAAAAGGTGGCAAAAAAAATCATTTGTTAAAACCTTCTAAATACTGCTTAGCGGTTTTTTTCCAAGAAAACTCCTTGGCTCGCTGGAGTCCTAACCCTGATAAAGTTTGCGCCAAGTTTTTATCCGATAAAACTTGCGCTATGGCCTCGCTGATTTGCGCCGGGTCATAGGGGTCGATTAAAATACCGGCCTCGCCCACCACTTCCGGAATTGACGAAGCGAAACTGGCCACCACCGGGGTGCCGCAAGCCATGGCTTCCAGAGGCGGAAAACCAAAGCCCTCGTAAAAGCTGGGGAAGGCAAAAACTTCGGCCAGATTATATAACGGGCACTTGTCGGACGCTTCCACATAGCCCAAAAACTTAATATCATTTTTAAAAGGCGAGGCTTTAACCGCCCGATAAACTTCTTTAAACTTCCAGCCGTTGCCGCCGGCCAGCGCCAATTTCACTTCCGCCAGCTCGGGGTAATTTTGCCGCAAATGATTATAGGCCTCAATCAGCCCGATGAGATTTTTTCTCGGTTCAATCGTGCCGACAAACAAAATAAACTTGTCCGGCAATTGATATTTATTTTTAACCTCAAGTAAGCGTGAATCGTCTTCGGCCAAAGGCTGATAATCAGCCGACACCCCGGAATAAATCACCGTCACCTTATCCGGGCTGACGCCGGTTAAATCTATAATATCTCGCTTAGTGCTCCGGGAAATGGCGATAATATTATCGGCCTCTTTAATTAACTTGGCCGCCTTGAATTGGCTGTGCCAAAAATTTTTGCGCGCTGAAAAAAATTCTTGATAGCGCAAAAACGACAAATCATGCACTGTTAAAAAATTCTTAGCGCTCGGCCAGGCCACAAAATTGAAATGCGGCATCCAAAAAACGTCGAGCTGTCGCTTCATTAGCCGGTCAACTTTTGGCCAGTTTAAAATTTTAAACAAGCCGTAATTTAGCAGTTTATTGGGGAAGCGCCGGCCAACAAAGCTGATATTCGGCTGATTAAATTTCGGCAAGCGGGCGCTGACATCCTTGGCATTATTATAAAAAAGGACATAGTCGTTAACTTTGTCCTCCTCCAAGAGCGCCCGCAACAAATGATAAGTGTATTCGGCCACTCCGCTATATTGCGCGTCCATCAAGACGCGAATATCAATGCCTATGGTCATGTTGTTACTTTTTAAACTCCTTTATTTTTTCCTCGATTAACTTAGATATCTCTTCCTTGAACCTGGCCACAGAAAATTTTTCAGAATAATTTTTAATAGCCTGGGCGTCAAACTGCGCTTGGCCGAATTTCTGCAAGGCCTCTTCCAGACTGGCCACGGTCTGTTCACTAAATAAAAGGCCAACTCGTTCGTCAGCCACGATTTCCTTGGCTCCGCCGGAATTAAAAGCGATAACCGGCCGGCCCGAGGCCAATGATTCCACCATGGTAATGCCAAAATCTTCTTCTTGGGGGTTAAGAAAAGCTAAAGCTTGAGCATAAAGCATTCGCTTATCCTCTTCACTAACTCGTCCCAAAAACTCAATGTTGCCAGCGCCCTCGGTTAATTTTTGCAAACGGGATAAGTCCGGGCCATCGCCGAAAATTTTCAACTTGCGGCCATTAGCCTTAAAGGTTTCCACCAATAAATCAAAACGCTTATAAGGCACCAAGCGCCCGCCGGCCAAGAAATAATCCCCCACACTGTCGCTGACGGTAAATTTTTCAGTTTCTACCGGCGGATAAATCACTTGCGAAGTCCGGCGGTAATACTTGGTGATGCGCTTGGCGATAAAGTTGGAATTGGCGATAAAATAATCGGGTCGGTCGGCGGCCACGCGGTCCCAAATTCTAATTTTTTTCAAAGACAAAGCGATAATTTTTTTTAAATATTTATTATAATTCAATTCCTGAATATAGGAATGGGTGTCGCTCCACAAATATCTGGTTGGTGTGTGGCAGTAGCACAAATGCAAAGTATGGTCGCGGGTAATGACGCCTTTGGCAAAGGAGCTGGTATCGGAAATCACCAAATCATAAGGAGACAAATCAAAAAATTCCACGGCCAAAGCCATATACGGCAAATACCACTTATAAAATCTGACGCCGCCGGGCAAGCGCTGAATAATGGAGGTCATGATGCTTCTGTTCTTGAAATATTTATCGGCGTTTTTCTTCTCATAGAGTAAAGTATAGATCGGCGCCTCGGGGAACATGTCGCTAAATACTTTCAGCACTTTTTCGGCGCCGCCGTCCTGGGCCAGATGATCGTGAATTAGGGCTACTTTCATATGTTTACTCGGCTTGCCGATGCTTAAAGACCGCCAGCGGGGTCTTTAGTAATATTATCAAATCCAGCCATAAAGACCAGTTTTCAATATAATAGCTGTCCAGCTTGACTTCGTCCTCAAAATTCAAGTCGCTCCGGCCGGACACTTGAGCCATGCCGGTAATGCCCGGTTTAATGGTCAAAACTTTTTTGTGATGAAACTGATATTTGGCCACTTCTTCGGGCAAATGGGGACGCGGGCCGACCAAGCTCATGGAACCGATAAAAACCAGAAAAAATTCCGGCAATTCGTCAATGGAAAAGCGCCTGATAAATCTGCCGACGCGGGTGATGCGCGGGTCATCTTTGATTTTAACCATCGGGCCTTCGCCTCGGACATTATGGCCAGCCAATTCTTGGTAACGCATGCTGTCGGTGCCGGGCAGCATGGAACGAAATTTTAAATAACGGAAAGCCCGGCCGTTTTGCCCCACCCGGCGCAAGGGCGAGCCATCGTCCAAGTGGGAGAAAAATATTGGTCCGCGGCTATCCAGCTTGATTAAGATAGCCGTAATGAGCATTACCGGACTGAATAAAACGATAAAAAAGAAAGAAACAATAATATCAAACAAGCGCTTGAGAATCCGGCCCCAGCCGTCCAAAGGCGTTTTTTTGACTTCGGCGATGGGGATGCCGGCCAATTCGCTGACCTCCACTCTAAGCACCTTGGTGCCCAAAAGGTCGGCGGCATATTTAAAAGTCAGGTGATGTTCGGCGGCAAAATCATATAATCTCAAAACTTCGGCCTTGCTTAAATTCGGGTCGCTTTGGATAACTTCATCCACTTCCTTGTAGGTCAAAAGTTTAGCCAATTCACCGGCTTCCTCCAAGCTAAAACCGTCAAAACGCTTGACCACCGCGCAGCCCAAACTGGGCTTGGAGGAAAATTCCTGAACCAAGATATCCGAAGTTTTACTGGAACCGACCACCACGATATGGCGCAAACCCCAGCCATGCCGGAATAAAGACCGCTTTAAAGCCAAAAGGATCGCTCTGGTTAAGCTCATGTAAACAATTAAGGCCAGCCAACCGATTAAAACGATGAAGCGGGAAGAAAATAAATCGCGAACGAAAAACATGTAAACCACCAAGACTACCAAGCCCAGAGAGGCGGCCACTAAAACTTTTTTAAATTCATTGCGCAATTTCCTTTGCTGCCTGATGGCGTACAAGCCGGAAAACACAAACACGGCCGACCAAGCGATGGCGATTATCAATAAAATTCTAAAATAAACCGACAAAGGCAAGCGAAAAGTCACCGGCATCCAGGAGCTGATGGCCGGAGCAAAACGCAAATAATAAGCCGACAAGCCGGCTAAAATAATGGCCGCGAAATCCAGCGGCAAAAGAATAGATGACAAGAGTAATTCGGAACGTTTCATAAAATAAATTTCACTAAAATTGAGGCAAGCTATAAGCCGGATTCTGTTCTCCGATAAAATCGAAGCGACGGCCATTTATCTAGCCCCGGCATTGCTGGCGGGGTCGAGCGAGCTACTTTTCATTTCGCAAGCTTTTAAAATGCCTACGAAGTTTGCTCTTGCTTCAGGCAGGGTTTACCACGCATCCTCGTCACCGAGGAGCGCCGATCGTAGTCTGTTTAAGACACCAACCGACTTTTCACCTTTCATCCCGATTTTCATCGGAACTAGTATTGTCTCTGTGGCACTTTCCCTACTTCGACATAATGTCGAAACGGTGGGTGTTACCCACTGCCCATTTATGAAGTCCGGACTTTCCTCCCCTAATGGATAAATAGCTTGATAGTTGCTAAAAAACTATTTATCCCTTAAAGGTAGCCATCCGCTTACCTCAATTTTATTGAAAT
>Ga0172379_10008611_pt1 | contig 12803 bp, 15 predicted proteins | sample GrowelOW334metaG_FD_119756 | JGI IMG/M metagenome (GOLD analysis project Ga0172379, IMG submission 119756) | Groundwater microbial communities from an aquifer near a municipal landfill in Southern Ontario, Canada - Groundwater well OW334 metaG | ecosystem: Environmental > Aquatic > Deep... | reverse complement strand
TATCCAAATCAACAACAAACATTCGGAAGATGTCATTAGAACACTTCTTAAAACATCGGCTGAACTTTATTATCTTGTTAAGAACAGGGATATAGATGGTTTTGTAAAATACTTCAATACGGCAGGGGAATTTCTTGGCGATTATCGTGAAAAAGCTCAAAGCGAAAGCGATTGGCTTATTTTTCAGTGGTTGGAAAAATTCAATAAAAACTTACAACCTGAACAAAAAACTTGTTCAAGAAACGGGATTGGAGTCTTGGGACCAAGAAACTCATATAGTCACCAAGCGGCGGAAGACATTATTAAGAATTTGAAACTCAAAAACGAGATATGTTTTATGGGGAATGTAGATGAAATTTTTCAGGCCGTGGAAGATGGAGAAATCCTTGCCGGCATTGTTCCTTTGGAGAATTTGATAAGCGGTACAATAAGAGAAACTGCGGATAATTTGTTCAAGAAAAATGTAAAAATAAGATATGAGTATAAAATGGCAATTCATCATTGCTTGGCCGTACTCAAGAAAACAAAAGTGATAAAATCAATTTATTCGCATCAACAAGGTTTCTATCAATGTTCCGATTTTTTAAAGAAGAATTACAAAGGCGTGGAGATGATAAATAAACCAAGTACATCATGGTCTTTCGACTATATTAAAAAACTGCATTTGTATGACGCGGCGGTAATAGCTTCCGAAAAAACAGCACTTGAAAGCGGGTTTGAAATAATCACAAAAAACATTGAGAATGATAAGCACAATAAAACCACATTCGTGGTCATTACTCGAGAGAATACAAAGTTTAAAACAACTAAACCAAATAAAGTTTCAATCGCATTCCACTTCTCGCGCGATAGCGCAGGTAGCCTTTATGGAGTGCTAGGAGAATTCGCAACAGCAAAAATAAATCTTACCAAATTGGAGTCTCGTCCGGCGGAACATGGATTTGGTGAATATATATTTTATATAGATTTTGAAGGTACTCTTAAATCTTCGGAAAAAATTCTTAAAGCGATTAAGAAGAAAGTTGCGAAATTGAAAATCTTAGGTGAATACTAGGAACGAACTTCTTTCATGTGATCGATTCTTTTTTGTATCAAATCTTTTGTCCCGATATCTTTTCTGTAAAATACCGGTCCTTTCACCATATCAAGAGCGGAAGTCGCAATAGCGGAAGCCTGATCAAGATTATCTGCGATACCAACAAACGCAATTGCCCTTGATCCGCTTAAATATAGTCCATCTTCGCGCTGATCAACCGACGCATAGTATGTCTTAACTTCAGGTGGAATAACGCCAACTTCAATCTTCTTATCTTTGCATGGATTATCGGGATACCCATCAGGTACCAAATACTTGCAGACGGTGGCTTTTTTCTCAAATTCGACATTCAATTTATCCAAACCACCGTTAATAATAGCCAAGCAGATATCAACAAAATCCGTCTTCAAAATAGGCAAAACATTCATAGCCTCTGGGTCGCCAAAACGAACATTATATTCAATCAGCCTGACTCCATCGCGCACGGCTATAAATCCGCCATACATGATACCTTTAAAATATTTTCCTGTTTCTTTATAGAGTGCCTCTGTAACAGCGACATTTATCTTATGCGCCTCAACGACATCAGACTCGCGCAAGAAGGGGAGAAGCTGGTCCTCGCAACCATAACTGCCCATTCCGCCGGTATTGGGTCCTTTATCGCCATCATAAGCCCTTTTGTGATCTTGCACCGGAGGCATGCTGACAACGGTCTTCCCATCCACAAAAGCCATCAAACTAAACTCCTCGCCTATGAATTTTTCTTCAATTACAACTTTGCCATCGCTTTTTAAACATTCAAGCGCATAGGCAACTCCATCATCAACCGTTTGCAAATGATCGCCGGAAACCTTAACTCCTTTGCCACCCTTTAGACCGTCGGCCTTAACGACATAATTGCCACCAAGATTTTTTTCTATAAAATCTCTCAATCCATCTTCATTGAAGAAAACATTGAACTGCGGATTCCCCGGTATTCCATATTTTTTCAAAATATCTCTGGCAAAAGACTTTGAAGACTCAAGCGCACCCAGTATTTTGCAAGGCGCGACAGATTTAATTCCAATCTCTTCAAGCATATCGGTAATCCCATCGGCGATTGGCGCCTCGGGTCCAATAAACGCAAAATCAGGCTTAACTTTGAGTGCGAAATTTTTCAATTTATCAAAATCTTTCAAATTACCAACTTCATAAGCACTCGATAACGCAACAAGTCCAGGATTTTTTGAAGAACCGTAAGTGTAAATTTCAGGCTTATAAGAACTTCTCTTTAAAGTCTCCGCAATCACATGCTCCCTCGCCCCGCTTCCGACTATAAGGATTTTCATATATTAAAATTTATTCTGTAATTCTGTAACTCTGTAATTCTGCTTTCTCACAACAACGGCACCTGATTATTTTCACCTATCTCGATATTAATTTCAGGATGAGCACCTCTTCTGTCACATTCTCTATCAACTTCAGCTTTTTGAAGAACTTCCTCGTCTATATTGCCGGTCGGATATTTGCCATTGAAACATGCCAAACAGAAATCTTCAACTCCAGCATATTTAACAGCATTAACTAAATCGTCCAGGGTTTGGAAGAAAAGCGCATCCGCCCCAATTGCCGTGCAAATTTCATCATGGTCGAGTTCATTGGCGATATACTCTTTTCTTGTTGGCAAATCTATACCATATAAACATGGGAATTTAAGCATTGGAGCCGCGGAAGCGAAATAAACTTTTTTTGCTCCGGCTTGTCTCACCATCTCAACGATTTTCTTGGAAGTATTGCCGCGAACGATACTGTCATCAACGAGCAAAACATTTTTACCGGCAATTTCAGGGATGTTTGGAGTTAATTTGTATTTTATGGATTTTTGGCGAAGACCTTGTCCGGCCATAATGAAAGTTCTGCCGATATATCTGTTCTTGATAAGACACTCTCGGCATTTGATACCAACCTTATCGGCGAGAGCCGTAGCAGTAACTCTGGAAGTATCCGGAACAGGGGAGATTACATCAATATCTAAATTCGCTTTTTTAACCTGTTCGGCGAGTTTTTCACCCATCTTTAATCTTGCCTTATAAACCGAAATCCCATCCATAACAGAATCCGGTCGTGCGAAATAAACATATTCAAAAATACAGGGCGTATGTTTTTTATTGACGATTTTCTGTCTGTGCACTTGTCGATTATTGTCTATGAAAATCGCTTCACCCGCACCAATATCCGAAATTTTCTCAAACCCCAAAATCTCCAAAGTAACAGATTCGGAAGCGAAAATATATTCCGTACTCAATCTTTCTCTTTTCCCGAAAACTCCGGGTCTAATCCCATGCTGATCTCGAAAAGCAACCATACCTTGCCCCGCAATATGAGCGACAACCGTATATCCACCGCTAATTTTTGCATAAACTTCTTTTACGGCATCCCAGATTTTTTGCGGTTCCAAAACTTTTCCGGGATTTTGCCTCCTTAACGCTTTTGCAAAAATATGAAGAATAACTTCAACATCACAGTCCGAATTTACCATTACAAGTTCATCATTTTTCAAATGATCCTTCATCTCCTTGTGATGCATTATATTCCCGTTGTGAGCCATCGCGATTCCGTAAGGAGCGGATCTGGTAAAAGGTTGCGCATCTCGAATTCCACCTCCGCCAACGGTTGGATATCTCAAATGCCCGATGCCGATAGGTCCGCCGAGAGTTTTCAAAACCTCTTCTGTCATAATATCCCTCGTTAGTCCCATCCCCTTATGAGTATTGAAATGTTCTCCATCATAAGTTGTGATCCCACAGGCATCTTGACCTCTATGTTGAAGAACGATCATAGCGTCATAAAGATCGTAAGCCACATTTCCACTACCATAAATTCCAATAACTCCACACATGTTTTTTAAAATTAAAGTTTAAAATATTTCTTGTAGGCGATAAGGGTGTTTTCCATTAGGCAGGCAACAGTCATCGGACCAACCCCTCCTGGAACAGGAGTAATATAAGAAGCTTTTTTTGAAACTTTTTCAAAATCGACATCTCCAATAAGTTTCCCATCAACCTTATTTATACCGACATCAATTACGATTGCACCTTTTTTCACCATATCCGCTGTAATCAATTTCGGCTTACCGACTGCAACAACCAACAAGTCGGCATTCTTAGTATGTTTCTTGAGATCCTTGGTATCTATATGACAAGTTGTAACTGTCGCATTTCTATTAAGAAGCATGAGCGAAATCGGTTTGCCGGCAATATTGCTATGACCAACAACAGTTGCATCCATGCCTTTCGGATCGATTTTATAATGATCCAAAATCTTCATAACTCCTTTAGCAGTGCAAGGCGCCAACTCTTCAAACTCTTTAGACAAAAAAGTTTTCCCAACATTATAGGCATGAAACCCGTCAACATCCTTATATGGGTCAATCGCTTTGATTACATCAGGAGCGTAGATGTTTTTTGGAAGAGGCAATTGGACCAAAATTCCGTGAACATCGGCTCGTTCATTTAGTTCTTTGATTTGCGAAATAAGAGATTCGGTTGAGACTTCTTTTTCTGATAAACTGATTTGTTCCCATTCAATCCCGACCTCTTCGCATGAGCGCCTTTTATTGCGCACATAGGTAAGACTGGCAGGATTTTCGCCAACCAAAATAACAACCAGCTTAGGTTTGACACCGGTTTTCTTTGAGAATTGATAGACCCCTCCCTTGACCTTGTTTAGAACCAAACTTGCCACCAGCTTGCCGTCTAGTATTGCCATTTGTAAGGGAGGATTAGGCAAAAGAATCTTACAGCAAGGCGTGGGAAAAACAAAACCTTTTTAAATATAAAGATTATATTTCTTGAGAATCCTTTTTGCAGCCAACATTCCAAATATAATATTTATACATACAACTGGTACAAAACATTCATATGCAATCACATAATTGGTTAAATCCATCTCGTATTCGGGAGCATATGACATGAGAATCATGAAAACATCTCCAAAGAATGTAGATGCACAAGAAATGATTGTAATACCAAAAAAAATATTGAATAAAGTTTTTCTATGTGACGGAGCGGTCAAAACTCCGACAAGACAAATTAAACATGGTAAAAAGAAAGATGTATATATCGCAACAACTCTAAAACCTGTACTATTTAAAATATTTAAGAAAATTAATTCATAGTCATTGCTTGTTTGCGAATATTCGTTGAAAGCAGTAATGAAAAAACTAGATGAAATAATTGCTATACAAAAGATAAAGACAAAATACATTACAATCGGAATCGATATCCATCTTATGAAATTTATAACCGGATTTCCTTCTTTTACAGATTGAGTTGCGACTTTATCCATATAAAGTTTATTTGATTTCAGATTTCACAATCTCCCACAACATCGCCGCCGTATCATCTATGTTTTTCTGCAATAAAACGGTCCTCCAGCTATATTTCTCCGCCAAATCATGTAAAACTTTCCTGCATTTCTCTGACAATGCATCGTTGGCCTCATGAATATGTACATGCTCTTTTGCGCTCAATATGCGGTGTCCGTCTATCAAAATCGGCAAATCTTCGGGAGTTAAATACATATTAATTCTTTCAAGCCATGAAGTATCGACTCCTTTGGCGGTTCCCCATGCGATCCCCGTTCCGATATAATCTTCGGCAACAACAATAATACCTTCATCAAGCCATTTCTTGAGCTGTGGCTCAAATTGATAACGGTTTATCGTAAACCACATTTGCAATTCGTGTTCGGGGATTTTTTGTGGGGAATCGCTTCTTATAATTTTATTCAAATAAGGTCCGGTCGGCTCCAAATCATAAATTGGATATTTAACATAAATGGCCTTCTTGCCGATGGAATTTAATTTCTCAACAAGCCTTTTCGCATGAGTCGTCTTACCGATATTGTTAACTCCATAAAGAGTGATGAACATAATTGAGATTTATTGGAGATCGCTTGCGCGATCAATTTATAATAATAGGCCGTCCGTCCCGCCGCAAGGCTGGGGACTACCGGCTAGTAGTCCCGAATCCACCTCTACTATCCGCACGAATCTCCGAAACCTCTTCCCATTCGAATTTATCAATCCTGACAAAAACTCCCTGCGCTATTTTCGTTCCTCTTTCTATCAAAATATCTTTACCGCTGAAATTATAAACTTGAATCTTGATTTCATCTTGAGGACCGCAATAATCATGATCGATTATTCCAAACCCGTGCGGTTGCATAACACCGTGCTTGCGTGGCGTACTCGAACGAGATGCCACAACCAACATATAACTTTTCGGCACCTCCACGATAACATTCCCGGGAATAAGTACGATTTCACCGGATTTAACAGTTGCGGTTTCTCTGGCAATCAAGTCAAAACCGACAGAACCATCCGTTTCATATTTCGGAAGTGGTAACTCCTTATCGATTCTTGTTATCTTAATTTTTTTCATATCCATCCCTTAATACTAACTACTTAATACTTTCTACATGTTTTTAACTATCGAGTGCAACTCTTCTAACAAATCTCCTTCTATAACACCACCATGACCCGGAAATATAACATCCGCAATATTAAAAATTTTCTTCATACTATCAACAAACTTTTTCCAATCGGATCTCCCTGAAGGAATCGACTTATTACGAATTATATCCTCCCTAACCGCATCTCCGGCGCAAACATAAGTTACGCCTTTCTCTTCATAAACAAAAGAAACGCTATCCTCGGTGTGTCCGGGTGTTTTTATCATTTGTATGGAAGATGGGAATTTGAGTTTGTGCATTGCCGGATCACTGTATATGGAAGATTTCCCATTTTGCCAAAGGATTCCCGAATTCGTATAAATCGGAGCGGTAGTATGAAACAAAAAATTATTTGAAATATGATCAAGATGATGATGCGTATTAAAAACAATATCTATTTCAGGAGGCGTAATGCCCAAAAATGCCAATTCGGTTATAAGATTTTCTTTATGTGAAAAAGCTCCCGGATCGACCAAAATAAACTTGCCGCCCTCTTCCTGTATCAAAACAGGACCGGCAGAAAGGGGTTGTATCTCGTAACAACCATCACTAATTGTATTTTGATGGTCGCCTTGAAAAAGTTGCTTGATCATTCCTTACAAGTTTTTAAGAGCCTCAAGATGATCGATCTTTACACCGGGACCCATAGTTGTTGCAAGAGTGATAGAATTAATGAAAATTCCTTTCACATCCTTTGGTTTATTGTCCATGACAGCCTTTAAATATACTTTCAAATTTTCAGACAACTTATCGGCATCAAAAGAAACTTTCCCGATAACATTATGCAAATTGCAAAGTTTGTCGTTCCTGAACTCAACTTTACCTTTTTTGATTTCAGCAACGGTCTTAGCGACTTCCATTGTAATTGTTCCTGCTTTTGGATTTGGCATTAAACCTTTTTGACCAAGAGTTCTTGCAATTTTGCCAAGTCCTTTCATCATATCTGGAGTTGCTATTGCCGTATCAAATTCAAGCCATCCTTTTTCAATTTCAGCTATAAGATCATCATTTCCGGCCTTAATTGCACCGGCATCAAGAGCTTCTTTTACCTTATCGTCAGCCACAAAAGCGATAACTCTGACCTCTTTACCGATACCATGAGGTAAAGCAACCGTGCTTCGGAGTTGTTGTTCGGCTTTTGCCGGGTCAATACTCAAATTCACATGCACTTCTACAGTTGCATCGAATTTGGTTGTTGATGTCTCTTTTACAAGAGCGCAAGCTTCGTTCATAGGATAGAATTTGTTTTGATCTACCTTTGCGAGCGCGGCTAGATACTTTTTTCCTGCCATATTATGTTTGGGTTAAGTGGTTCAATCGTCCCGCATTGCAGGACTCCCACAAATAAAAAATTAAGCGATTTCTTCGTCTTTCTTTTTTCTGATTACCATCCAGTGGTAAATCCAAATCGGTGTACCTACGGCAACTTCGGCAACTCCACTTGCAAGATCGCGTTTACGAGCATCGGAATCCGAAATCACTCTTTCTTCTTCTTGTTTAACTTCACATGATGCCAACTCTTCAGTTGATAAAGCTGTTCCATCAGCATTAGTCTTCCATTGACACCCATACATATCATTCCAGTATTCCTGATAATGTTCCAACGGGAATACATATGTTTTCAAAACGACATTGATAAGACCAATTGCCCCAACAATGAAAACAATTAATCCAACTGTGGAGAAAATATACAGATACAGATTCCCTACTATTTTTTTGAATGTGGTTGTCATGATGGGGTAGCTTAATAACTTACAACTATGTCACTTCTTATACTTCTTCCTATAAGGAGTCCCGCATTGCGGGACGAGCTTATAATAAAAGCCGTCCGGTCGCTTGAGGCGACCTACCGGCTAGTCCTTCACTTCAACTCCCATGCTTCTCGCTGTTCCTGCAATAATCTTAACAGCTGCATCAAGATCGTTTGCATTAAGATCGACCATTTTCTTTTCGGCAATCTCTTCAAGTTGTTTACGGGTTATCGTACCAACTTTCTTCTTATTTGGTTCTCCTGAACCTGTTTCCAATCCGATAGCTTTTTTTATCAAGATGGCTGCAGGAGGAGTTTTGGTAACAAAAGTAAAACTTCTATCTTCGTAAATCGTTATAATAACAGGAACGATTGTGTCTCCCATTTCTCTCGTTTTCTCGTTGAATTTGCTACAGAAATCTTGGATTTGTACACCATGTTGTCCAAGGGCAGGACCTACCGGAGGTGCCGGGTTGGCTTTACCTGCGGCAATCTGTAATTTAACCTGTGTAAGAACTTTTTTAGCCATGAAATAATTGTTTTAAATGTAATTTAAATACTGTGAAGCAAGAGTGCGCAGAGGAATTTTATGCGTTTTTAGGTGTTAAGTCCAGAGCAAGTTCTTATATCGTAAATTGTTTCGCGATAGCGAAACTCCATAAGTTGTCAGTTGTAAGTTGTCAGTTACAAGCTATCCGCTATCCCCTTAAATCTCTCATGCATTTCACTTGGATAACTAAACGCATAAACTCTATCTTCTCCAAGTATTACCAAAAAGACGGTGGAAGACTTAATGTTGTCGTTAAAATAGAAAGAGGCCAATCCGTAATTGTTAACCTCATTTATTGTTCCGCTACCTTCTTGAGAAAGGGCACTTGCTTTCAAGTCCGTATAAACCGTAAATGCAGCTGTTGGATTTCCGCAAATGATTTCATATAGACCGCCTTCATATTGTACATCCGCAAACATCTCCCAATACATACCCTCCGAATCATTATTGTCGAACTCCAAGAATTGGAAAACTTTCTCAGGGAAGTTTTTATCCTTTAAAGCGGACCCTTCTACAAATCCAAATGCCGTATAATCCAATCCGGACAAAATACTTGTAATTTCAGGTTCGGAAGGGATATCAATTATACTCGCCTGAATATTCTCTCCATTCACTTCTCCTACTTCTACGACTTCTTCAACTTCCGCCACTTCCCCCGAGTGCCTGTCAAAATAATCATGAACAACAAGTTCGCTCACGGTAACAATTACGATAGCCGAGAAAATAATTGTAAATACGGTGAACTTCTGCATTGTATTGTAGGTTATTTTTTTCTAACCTGAGTAAAATCCAACTCAACAGGAGTTTCACGACCGAAAATGGTTATCAAAACTTTAACCTTACCTTTTTCCTCATCTATTGAATTGATAATTCCTTCATAGTTGGCAAAAGGACCGTCCAAAACAGATACATGGTCGGTAACTGCAAAATCAATCTTGAATTTCGGTTCGGCCTGACCCATGTGTCTTTTTATAACCTTAAATTCTTCCTCGGAAACAGGAACTGGAATTGTGCCGGATCCTACGAAACCGGTTACATTCGGAGTATTTCGAACGACATACCAAGATTCGTCATCAACCATCATATCCACAAGAACATAACCAGGGAAAAGTCTCTTTTTCTCGGTTTTAGGTTCGCCTTTTTTAATTACAATTTGAGTTTCTTTCGGTACAACAACATCAAAAATCTTATCCTGCATATTCATGGATTCGATTCTTTGGATAAGAGCTTCTCTTACCGCATCTTCATAACCGGAATAAGTGTGAACGACATACCAGTGGCGACCTGTATTTTGAGCCTGTTTTGCCATAAATTTAAAAAGAAAATTTAAATATTAAAATTACTGTTTGGAGGCGAGTTTAAGCAGTTCTTCCATGCCGAATCCGAAAAGATAATCGAGAGCTCCCATCAATGCGGCGGAAATTGCACATACGCCTATTACGACAAGCGCAAGCATAACAGCTTGATTTTTTGTCGGCCAAGTAACCTTCCCGAGTTCCGAGAAGCTGTCTTTGAAGTATTGTACGACTGAATTCATCATATAATTTTATCTTAATTAAAATCTTGTGAAAACATACCTTTAAAATGCCCGCATGGCAAGAAATGCGAAGCTATTTTATCCGTATGCGAGAGAAAATGTCAATAAAAATTTGCAACTCTATAATTCTGTAATTCCGTAACTCTGCAATTCTGCCTTCCTACTTCGCACTTGTCCCGAATCATAAAATATGGTAAAATAAAAAGATAAATCATGCTCAAATCGTGCCAAATGCAAAAACAAAAAAACAAAATCACAAATTATTTGAAACCGCTTTTGCTTGCCGCGATACTGGTTGGGATAATTATATATCTTATACTTACTTCACCGATTTCCGCTCATGCAAGCGGTTTTTTGAACTTACCGGATGCAAGTAATTTCGGCAATGTGCCGGCTCCTGCAGGCGATGATGCAATAGCTCAAGCGCAGGATTTGGTGGTGAGAATACTGCACCCGCTTAGGGTTATTATGGCTGCTGTCGGTATTTTCCTTATAGTTCTTTATGGATTCACATTGGTTATAAGCGGAAGAAAAGAAGAAACTGTCGAAACTCAAAAGAGAGCGCTTTGGAAAGGGATAATGGGACTTGCTTTGATAAGTATGGCGGGGACTATTTCGGAAGTGTTTAGTTTCCAGGATGGGAATATTTTTGCGAGCGAGGAAAGTATTTTGGAAAAAGCAGGGCTTTTTAACGAAAGCACAACTTTGATTATTACATTCATGAAATATATTCTTGGTAGCGTTGCGGTTTTTACAATCGTGAGGGCGGGTTTCGTTATGATTATATCCGGAGGAGCGGAAGAAAGTGTAACGCGCGAAAAGAAAAATTTATTAGCGGGTTTTGTGGCACTTGCGTTTGTGATGATTGGAGATTTTTTCGTAAAAAAAGTTGTGTTTAATGTGGATCAAATTAATAACGAAGCGGTTGTAAGTATAAATGCGGCTTCCGGGGTAAAAGAAATAGCGGCTATAACTAATTTCATGGTCTCGTTTATCGGTCCGTTTATGGTGCTTGGGATTGTTGCCGGAGGGCTTATGTACGCGATGGCGGGAGGAGACGAGGAGAGATCCGGTAAGGCAAAGAAAGTTCTTATTAATTCGATTATAGGCGCAATAGTTATTTATGGCGCTTATGCTTTGGTTGCGACGATGATAGGTGGAATGCTTTAAAAATAAAAATGCACAAAACGATAAAACAACTGGTTCTGATAACGACAATGATGGCGATAATGTTATCGTTCACGCATTCGGAGCTCCCACATGCGGTTGCCGCCGGTTATGACGAATTCTTGAATACGATTGGCGAGACGGCTGATCTTCCGACATACGAAGACGCGGGAGGTGCACATGAAAAAGCTTATGATGAGCAAGGCCTTTCTGGGATAACAAGCGCGATTTATTATGTTTTGGATTATATAAAATATGTATTGGGAGGAATAGCCGTGTTATTCATGGTTATATCAGCTTATCAATTGTTAACCGCAGGTAAAGGTTCGGACGAAGAGATTCAGAAACAAAAAACTTATTTCACATGGGCGATTATCGGATTAGTCCTTGTATTCGCATCAGATACACTTGTGAGAGATATGTTTTTCGGTACAGAAGGAGAAATATTACAAGACGAAGAAACGGCTCTTTCTTTTGCCGGACAAGCAAATAGGGGGATAAGAGGCATTTATATGCTGCTCGAGGTTTTTGTCGGGGCGGGTGCGGTTTTCTCAATTGCTTACGATGGCTCGAAAATGGTTATTGCGTCTTACAGCGAGGAGGAAGTTACAAACGCAAAAAAACATATATTTTGGGCTCTTATCGGACTTTTTTTCATAGGGACATCGGAACTTATTGTAAAAAAGATTTTGTTCCCTTACGAGCCAGGTGAAGGGGCTAAAATAAATGTTTCGGAAGGTAAAATATTTCTTGCGAATATAACAAATTTCATTTCGGCGATTATCGGATTTGTATCGATTGGTATGCTTATTTACGGCGGTTATATGTATGTCACGGGAGGAATTAGTGAGGAAAATACCGGTAAGGCAAAAAAAATTATATTTGGAGCAATTCTTGGAATTGTTTTGGCTGGAGCTGCGTTCGCAATCGCGTCGACGATTATTCCGATTGGAAGTTAGCTTATAGGGGATAGCTTATCGCGAATAGAGTGGAATTGATTTTTTTATTATCTATAAACTATAAGCTATTACCTTTAAGCTATTCTTGCCCTTGAGTCTTTTCCCATTTTCTGCTATAGTTAATAGATAAAAATCCACCAAAAACAAATATGCGCATAAAAAAATATGTAATTTCGGTGCTTTTGGGGCTCCTTATGTCGGCGTTTATATTGCCGATGTTTGTTGCAAATGCGGTAGAAGTGGACTTATTCCCTGATGAAACAGAAGATGCGCTTTGTTCCGAAATGGATGACAGTACGGGAGGGATTTTG
>Ga0172379_10008610_pt1 | contig 12804 bp, 13 predicted proteins | sample GrowelOW334metaG_FD_119756 | JGI IMG/M metagenome (GOLD analysis project Ga0172379, IMG submission 119756) | Groundwater microbial communities from an aquifer near a municipal landfill in Southern Ontario, Canada - Groundwater well OW334 metaG | ecosystem: Environmental > Aquatic > Deep... | reverse complement strand
CATGGCTTTTTTTGCCGGCTGCTCGCCGAAAGAATCCGCCGCCCCCGCCATGCCCGCCTCCGATCATTCCACAGCGACCAACACCGTCTCGAAGACCGACGCCGAGTGGCGGAAGCAGCTCACTCCGGAGCAATACGAGGTGCTGCGCGAAGCCGGCACGGAGCGGCCGTTCGGCAAGGCCTACGAGGAGTTCAAGCAGCAGGGCGGCGGAACCTATGTCTGCGGCGGCTGCGGGGCCGAGCTGTTTTCCTCCGCGCACAAGTTCGATTCGCACTGCGGCTGGCCGTCGTTTTACGATCCGGCCAACGCGACCAATGTCCGAACCCGCGAGGACGGCGCGTTTGGCGTGACGCGGACGGAGGTGCTCTGCGCCCGGTGCGGCGGCCATCTCGGCCATGTTTTCAAAGGCGAGGGCTTCGACACACCGACAGACCAGCGCTACTGCATCAACGGCGTGGCGCTGAAGTTCAAGCCCGCCCCGGAACCGAAGAAGCCCTGAGAGCCCGCGCTCGACTTCACCCCGTCGTCCGGCCACCCTCCCGGGCCGTGAAACAGACGATTGTCACATTGGATTTGGAAGGCGTGCTGGTGCCGGAAATCTGGATCGCCGTCGCCGAGAAGACCGGGATCGCCGACCTGCGCCGCACCACGCGTGACGAGCCGGACTACGACAAGCTGATGCGCTACCGCATCGAGATCCTCGACCGGCATGGCATCAGGCTTTCGGACATCCAGAACGTCATCGGCACGCTCTCGCCGCTTCCCGGCGCGAAGGAATTCATTGAACAGCTGCGCGCGCTGACCCAGGTCATCATTCTCAGCGACACCTTCGAGCAGTTCGCCCAGCCGCTGATGCGCCAGCTTGGCTGGCCCACGCTGTTTTGCCACCGGCTGCTGGTGGCGGATGACCGCATCACCGGCTACGCGCTGCGCATGGCGGACCAGAAGCGCCAGTCCGTCCGCGCGCTGCAACTCCTCCAGTATCGGGTTCTCGCCGCCGGGGATTCCTACAACGACACCTCGATGCTGCTGCAGGCGGACAAGGGCTTTCTCTTCCACGCGCCGGACAACGTGAAGCGGGAATTCCCCCAGTTCCCGGCGCTTGAGTCCTATGCGGACCTGATGTCGCAGATGAAGACGGCGCTGTAACGCGCCTTCGGGCCGCAAACAAAACGGGACGGCCACCGCCAGGCTGGCTTTCCATCGGTCTGTTCTTGGCCGGCCTGACAGAAAAGCGCCGGGCTGGCTGGTGATTTTCCCCCTGCGATACGCCGTCGCAGTCGTTTTTGCCCCGACAGACGGCCACTCCCCACCCAACAGCCCCTGGAACTGAAGCTGCTCCAGACAACCCCGTAGTGAACCTTCAGACGGTTCAGCCGATATATGGATCAACGACCATGCGCATCATCCAGCCAAATTGCCGGGTCCAGTTCACCGCCGGGGACATCGACTTCATCATCGCCACGCTCGGGCGCGGTGCCGGCGACTCCGAATGCCTCACCCGCCTGCTGGGCGACGAGGACACGCGTGACCTGATTCTGGATGACGAGCGGCTGTTCCGGGCTTTGCTCGAGCACTGTGGCTGCTTGCGCGTGTCGGCACGGCTCTATTTTTACGTGATGGTGCGCCAGGTTCTGCGGCGCTCGGGCATCACCGGGCGCGCCGTGACGGACTACGTGGCGGAGGTGCTGGCGGAGTTTTCGGAGACGGAGCAGACGCGGCTGCGTGTGCCGGGCCGGCCGCAGGCGCTGGACTATTTTTTCGAGATGCTCGCCGCGCTCCAGACGGCGGACGAGCAGACGCGGTTCCTCATCCGCACGCACATCGGCAACCAGTCCCTCTTTCTGTCCGGCATCTTCCCCGACCGCATCCGCGCGCGGGCGGAGCGGAAAGGGTTCCCGGACCTCGGCTATTACGAATCGCTCGGACAGGCAAATTTCCGCGCCGCCAGCGACCACCGGCTGGCCCGGGAATATGAACTCACCGACGTGTTTGCCACCCTGTCCGAGCGGTTCCACGAAACCCGTCTCGCGCTGAATGACATGACCGGGCGCCTGCTGTCCGTGGGAGATCCGGAAGTGCCGGTGGGAATTCTGCTGAAGCCGGGGCTGAACTGAGTTCGCAGTCGCAACCTTCAGGTTGCGAATGAAAGCGCAGGCTGAAGTCCGCGCCTACGCGCCGAGCTTCAATGACTTCACGGCCTCGACTGCGAGGTCCAGTGCGCCGTCGGGGTTCAGGCCGAGCCAGAGCATGCCGACGATGCAGACTCCGAGCGCGAACTTCGTGGGCAGGGAAACGTAAATGGGCGTGAGGTCGGTCGCGCCCCTGGACCAGTAAACGGCCTTCACCACGCCGAAGTAGTAGTAGATCGAGATGAGCACGCCCACGACGGCCACGGCGAACAGCCAGTAGTAGGCGGACCAGCGGACGCCCTCGGCGATGACCGCCTTGAGCAGGAGGAATTTTCCAAAGAAGCCCGCGAGCGGCGGCACGCCGGCAAGAGAAACCATCGCCAGCGTCAGCGATGCGGCGAGCAGCGGTGAGCGCTGGCCAAGGCCGGCGAGCGAGGAGATGTCCTCCGCGCCTGCCTGCTGCATGACGACCGAGATGACCGTGAACGCGGCAAGCACGGTGAAGAGGTATCCGGCGAGGAAGTAGAGGATCGCCGACGAGCCGGAACGGTTCATCACGGCGAAGCCGAGCAACAGAAAGCCCGAGTTGACGATGCTGCTGTAGCCGAACAGACGCTTGAGGTTGCGCTGCGGGATGGCGCAGAGGCTGCCGTAGAGGATCGTCGCGGCGGCCATCACCATGAGGAGCTTCTCCAGATGCCACGCCAGGTCGGGAACCGCGACTCCGAGCAGCCGCATCAGGAGCACGACCCCCGCGGCCTTCGAGCCGACGGAGAGGAAGGCGGTCGTGGGCGTGGGCGAGCCTTGATAGACGTCCGGCGCCCAGATCTGGAACGGCACGACGGCCATCTTGAAGCCGAGGCCCACGAGCACGAGCAGCACTCCGGCGGTGAGCACCGGTTTGTGGGCGAGTCCGGCATTGCTGACAAGTTTGTCGGCCAGCTCGTTGAAGTTCATGGTGCCGCCCGCGCCGAAGACGAGAGCGATGCCGTAAACCAGGAAGCCGGAGGACAGCGCCCCGAGAATGAGATACTTGACGCCCGCTTCCAAGGATTCGACCCGCCTGCGGAGGAAGCTGACGAGCACGTAGAACGTCACGGTGATGAGTTCGAGCGAGACGAAGAGCAGCGTGAAGTCGTTGGCCGACGCGGCGAACATCATGCCGGCGAGAGCGAACAGGATGAGCGCGAAGAACTCGGACTGCCCGGCCTCGAAGCGGTCGCTGAACTCCGTGGCCATGATCAGCACCAGCAGCGCGGCGAGGAGGAAGAAGCGCTTGAACCAGAGCGCCAGCCCGTCCATGACGTAGGCGTTGCCAAAGGCGTAGAGCGTCTCCCGGCTGTCGAACACGAGGAAGCTGTAGAGCAGCACGACCGCGACGCCCAGCGCGGCGCCGTAGCCGAGCGTGCGGCGCTCCCGGGCGGGCGTGAACAGGTCCTGCATCAGCACGACCAGGCCAAGCACCACCACGGCCAGTTCGAGAACAATGAGAGAGGCGTTCATCAGGAAAAAGTCGCGAAGATTCGCGGGGCGTGAACAAGGGGCAGCCGTTCTCCCTCACCCCGGCCCTCTCCCGCTGGGAGAGGGGGAAAGTCAGTCAGCCAACGTGGACCCGCAGCACCCGGAGAACTCGAATGCGGACTACGTGCCTCCCTCTCCCGGCGGGAGAGGGCCGGGGTGAGGGGGAAGGAGTTGTTGTGTCCCAAGCGGTTCATGTTTTTCCAGAGCAACATTATCTCGGCTGCACGGCGCGCTGCTTGGCTTCGCCAGCGGCCTTCTTCACTTCCCCGGCCCGCGGGGCCTTGTCGGAAGTGCGGGTCTTGGCCATCGCGACGATGGCGGCGACGCCGGGTTGAAGCTTGTCGATCAACAGACGCGGATAGCAGCCGAGCAGGAGCAGCGCGGCGAGCAGGAGGACGAAGGGCACCTTGGCCCAGGCGCCGGCGTCCTTGAGCGCGGCCCACTCGGGCTTCGCCGGGCCGTGCAGGATGTTGCGCACGGCGCGGAGCATGTAAACCGCGCCGATGATGAGCGCGCCCCACGCGGCGAGCGTCGTCACGAGCGGGAAGACCTTCCATGAACCGAAGAGCACCATCGCCTCGCCGACGAAGTTGCCGAAACCCGGCAGGCCGCAGCCGGCGAGCATCGCCATCACGACCGCCGCGCCGAGGAAGGGAATTTGCCGCAGCAGGCCGCCGAGCTTTTCCATTTCCAGCGTGCCGGTCTGTGCCCGGAGCGCGCCGCTCAGGCCAAACGTCAGCGCCGCGAGGAAGCCGTGCGCGACCATCACGACGACCGCGCCGGTGATCCCGACGAGGCTCAGGCTGGCGATGCCGAGGAAGATGAAGCCCATGTGCGCCACGCTGGAGTTGCCGATGAGCAGGTTCAAATCCCGCTGCCGCATCGCGACGAGGCCGCAGTAAAGGATGTTGCCGAGGCAGAGGAACGCGAGGATTTCGAGCCAGGCCGCCGCGCCGTCCGGCATGAGCGGGATGCCGACGCGCAGCAGGCCGTAGAGGCCGAACTTCTTCAGCACGCCCGCATGGAGCATCGCGGTGGCGGTCGGCGCGGAGCCGTAGCCGAGCGGGGCCCAGGTGTGGAACGGCCAGAGCGAGACGAGGATGCCGAAGCCGAAGAGCAGCAGCGGAAAGATGAGCGACTGGGCCGCGAGCGGGAGGGGCTGGGCCTTCACGGCCTTGGTCAGCTCGACGATGTCGAACGTGTTCGCGCCGGACTGGATGTAGAGGGCGATGAGGCCGGCCAGCGCGATGAGCGCGCCGAGGCTGAGGTAGATCGAGATTTTGAAGGTCGCGTAGTTCCGGTTCTCCCCGTGGCCCCAGACGCCGATCATGATGAAGGTCGGGACCAGCGCCAGCTCGTGGAAGAAGTAGAAGAAGAACAGGTTCAGCGATGCGAACGCGCCGAGGATGCCGCCGGTCATCACCAGCAGCAGCACGTAATACTCCTTCTCCAGCCGGGTGATTTCCCGCGACACACACGCGGCGGCGAAGGCCACGATGGCCCCCATCACGATGAGGCCGAGGTTGATGCCGTCCACGCCGAGGTGCCAGCCGATGTCGAGCTTGAGGGCGGAGACGCTCACCCACGCGTGCTTCTGGACGAACTTGAAGCCGTTCTCAACCGGCGCGGCGTCGAACTTCACGAACAGGGCGAGCGCCAGCAGCATCGAGACAAACGTCGCGCCGAGCGCGGTGAGCCGGATGAGGAACTTGTAGTTCCGCGGGATGCACAGCACCACCAGCGCGGCCAGCAGCGGGAGGAGGAAGATGGAGGAAAGGAGGGACATGGAATCAGCGATAGACCTCGCGGCGGTTGCCAACATGCAGCAGCCAGACCACGCCTTGAGCAACGTCGCAGCGGTAAAGCACCCGATAGTCACCGACGCGCAGACGGAACCGGTTTGAGCCAGTCATCTGGTAGTGCGGGTAGGTTCGGAGCCGGGCGGCCATGAAAAGAATCTTCCGGTCAATTTGTTCCTGAACTTCCGGTGGGAGTGCGAGGAACAGCTCGTCGAACTCCTTGGCATGAACAAGTGTTGGCAGGCTCAAGCAGGCCCTCCAACCGTGCGCACGCGGACACGCCCTTCGGCGATGTCCCGCTCTGCCCGTTCCAAGCTGGCCTTGCAGGCGTCGGAGAGTTCGAGCTTGTCCTCTTCGAGCTGGCCCAGAAACTCGCGGACTTCGGCCAGTTCTTCAGGCGACAGCTTGGTCATGGCTGCTTCAATTTCTTTTACTGTGCTCATAGGGTCACGATAGCAGGTTCAGTTCAATGTGACATTCCGAGAAGCTGCCACGCCAGGACCAGCACCACGCCGGCGGCGAAGAGGAAGGCGTAGGTTTGCAGATTGCCGGTCTGCACCAGGCGCAGGGCGCGGCCGAAAAGCTCGGTGGTGCCGTGCGTCCCGCGCACGAGCAGGCCGGCGACAATCCAGCGGTCAAACCAGTCGGCGGCCTTCGCGAGCGTCTCCTGCGTGACGGAGATGAACCACTCGTAAAGCTCGTCGAAGTAGAAGCGGTCGCGGGCCATCTTCGCGAGCACGCCGATTTTCCCGGGCAACGGGTCGCAGTCGGCGTTGGCGTAGAGCGCGCGGGCGAGCTGGTAGCCGGCAAGCACCGCGAGCAGGCCGAAACTGGCGGCAAAGACGTTGTGATTGAAGGGCGCGAAGAGATTTTCGAGGAAGCCGCCGTCGTGCGGAGGGTGTTCGCCGGGGAAGAGCCTGCCGATGTAGGCGTCAATGCCCCACGCGCCCGCGAGCAGCGTCGGCACGGCGAGGATTTTCAGCGGCCAGGTCATCACGCCAGGAGACTCATGGGCGTGGCCGGCCTCCTCGCTGCGCGCGTTGCCGCAGAAGGCGACCAGCACGAGGCGGCTCATGTAGAAGGTCGTCAGGCCCGCGACAAACACGCCGAGGACGAAGAGGGGAATGTTCCGGTGCGCCGGGTCGAGCGCGCTGGCGAGGATCGCGTCCTTGCTGAAGAAGCCGGCGAACGGCCACACGCCGCAGAGCGCGAGCGTGCCCCATTGGAATGTGCGCCACGTCGTGGGCATGGCTTCGCGCAGGCCGCCCATCTTCCAGATGTTCTGCTCGTGGTGGCAGGCCAGAATCACCGAGCCTGCCCCGAGGAAGAGCAGCGCCTTGAAGGCCGCGTGCGTGGTGAGGTGAAACATCGCCGGGCCGGGCGCGTGGAGGCCCACGGCCATCACCATGTAGCCGAGCTGCGAGAGCGTGGAGTAGGCGAGGATGCGCTTGATGTCGTTTTGCTGGAGCGCCATGAGGGCGGCCAGCAGCGCGGTGAAGCCGCCAATCCACGCGATGAACTCCAGGGCGTGCGAGCCGGGGACGTTCAGGATGAAGAAAATGCGGCAGAGCATGAACACGCCGGCGGCGACCATCGTGGCGGCGTGGATCAGCGCGCTGACGGGCGTGGGGCCCTCCATCGCGTCCGGCAGCCAGACGTGCAGCGGGAACTGCGCGGACTTGCCCATCGCGCCCATGAAGAGCAGCAGGCCGACGAGCGTGGTCAGGACGTTCGGGTGGACAATCCACCAGTGGGTGGACTGGAAGACTTTCCCCAGAGGCTCGGCGAGCACGGAGAATCCGACGGCCTTGTCCGCGAGCCGTCCGCCCAGTTCCACCGTGCCGGCCAGCTCCGTGAAGTTCACCGAGCCCAGCGCGGCCCAGGTGAGGATGATGCCGAGGATGAAGCCGAAGTCGCCCACGCGGTTCGTCAGGAAGGCCTTCTTCGCGGCGTCGGCGGCGGAGTTCTTCTCATACCAGAAGCCGATGAGCAGGTAGCTGCTCACGCCGACCAGCTCCCAGAACACGAACATCATGAAGAGGTTGTTCGCGAGCACGATGCCGAGCATCGAGAAGGTGAAGAGGCTCAGGCTGGCGAAGTAGCGGCTGAAGCAGCGGTCGCCGTTCATGTAGCCGCGCGAGTAGATGTGGATCATCAGCCCGACGCCGGTGACGACGATGAGCATGAGCTTGCTCAACGGGTCGAGCAGCAGGCCAAACGAGACCTGCAGCTCCCCGACGGTGAGCCAGTTGAAGCTGGTTTCCAACGCGCGGTCACCCGTGAAGGCAAAGAGGCCGAGGCTCAGGATGAAGCCGATGGCAATCGCGCCGATGGACAGGCGGGCGCTGTGCTCCGTATCGCGCTGCGTGCAGAACGCGATGACCGCCGCCGCCGCGAGCGGCAGGAGCAGGATCGTCAGCGCGGCGAGGCCGGCGGGGCTGAAGGTGGGGTCCATGTCAGAGTTTGAGCGAGGTCAGGTCTTCCACGTGCGCGGACTGGCGCCTGCGGTAGAGCGCGACGATGAGCGCGAGGCCGACGGCGACTTCCGCCGCCGCGACGGTGATGATGAAGAAGACCATCATCTGGCCGGTGAGGTTTTCGTTGAAGCGCGAGAAGGCGACCAGCGCGAGGTTGGCGGCGTTGAGCATCAGCTCCAGCGACATGTAGATGACGAGGACGTTGCGCCGCAGGATGACGCCCAGCAGCCCGAGGCAGAAGAGCATCGCGCTGACGGTGAGGTAGTGTTCGAGGGCGACGTTCATCGCGGATAGGGAATGGAGAATGGGGAATGGGGAATGGGGAAGAGGCGAGCGGACGACGCCCTGTTCCCTATTCCCAATTGCCTATTGCCTCGGTTGTTCATTTCAGCTCCTTCTTGCTCAGGAGAATCACGCCCACCATCGCCACGAGCAGGAGGACGGAGACGATTTCAAAGGGGAGGAGGAACTGGCCCTTGGTGAACAGTTCGAGGCCGAGCGCCTTGGTGTCGCCGATGACGCGCGGGTTGGCGGCCTGGCTCAGGTCGCTGCCCCAGATGGTGCGCACGAGCAGGAAGCCCAGGCCCAGCACCGCGCCCGTGCCGGTCACGATGCCGAAGAGGTTTATCTTCCGGCGCTGCTCCTCCTTGAGGTCGAGCAGCATGATGACGAAGAGGAAGAGCACCATCACCGCGCCCGCATAGACGAGGATTTGCACCGCCGCGAGGAAGAAGGCGTTGAGCAGCACGAAGAGGCCGGCCATCGCGCAGATGGTCAGCACGAGGAACATCGCGCTCGTGACCGGGTTGCGGCTGAACGGATTGGCCACCACCAGCGCGCCGAAGAGGAGCGTCAGGAAGGCGAAGAGGTAGAAAAGGGCGTCGGGCAATGTCATGCGGCAGCCGTGGAAAATGACCGATGACCAAACGCCATGTTCGAGGCGCTTGGCCGCTCGGTGGGCCATTGGTCATTGGTCATTGATTGGCAATTGGTCATTGGGAGTTGGTCATTCAAACCTTCACCGGAAAAATCTCCTGCTCTTTCGCCTCGTCCAGCTTGTGCTTCCACTTCTGGATGCCCGGGTGCGTGCCGCCGAGGGCGAGGAGCTTCTCCTTGTTGTAAATCATCTCGCCGCGCGCGAGGCCGGTGAGCGAGAAGTCGCTCTTAAGGAAGATGGCTTCCTCCGGGCAGACTTCCTGGCACAGGCCGCAGAAGATGCAGCGGAGCATGTTGATTTCGAACTCCTCCGGCATCTTCTCCGCGTTCGTGCGGTCGGCGGGCTTGCCGTTCGGGCCGGGCGGCGTGATGCGGATGGCCTTGGGCGGGCAGACGAATTCGCAGAGCTGGCAGGAGACGCACTTGGTCGCGCCGTCCTGGTCGCGCACGAGATACGGTGCGCCGCGATAGCCGGGCAGCACCTTGGTCGGCTCCTCGGGATATTGCTGGGTGACGGGGGTCCTGGTGGTGAGGGTGTTGAGGAAATGGCGCGTGGTGACCTTCAGCCCGCCGATGATGGCCGGCAGATACAGCCGCTCAAACCAGGTCAGTTCGTTGCGTTTGACAATCATGGTCGCGCGTTGGTCAACGGTTCGTCAGGGCCACCACGCCCGCGGTGAGGATGATGTTCGCCAGTGCCAGCGGGATGAGCCGCCGCCAGCCGAGGTCCATCAACTGGTCGTAGCGGAAGCGCGGGATCATCCAGCGCACCCAGATGAATATGAACATGAACGTGAGCATCTTCCCCATGAAAATCCCGATGTGCAGCAGGCCCATCCAAACGGAGTCCGCCGGCTGGTCAAGGCCGAGGAAAGGCAGCGTCCAGCCGCCGAGGAACAGCGTCGTCATCATGGCTGAGCCGGCGAACATGTTCGCGTATTCGCCGATGAAGAACATGCCGAACTTCATCGAGCTGTATTCCGTGTGGTAGCCGCTGACGAGTTCGGACTCGGACTCCGCCATGTCGAACGGCAGGCGGTTCGTTTCCGCGAAGGCCGCGATGAAGAAGATCAGGAAGGACAGGACGCCGCACGGCGCCAGCAGGAGCGTCTGCGCGCTAAAGCCGCCGCCCAGGACAGGAAAGACATTCCAGCCGTGCTGTGCCTGGTAGGAAATGATCCTGCCGAGGTTCAGGTCGCCGACGACGAGGAACACCGGGATGACGCTCAGGCCCATCGCGATTTCGTAGGAAATCATCTGCGCAGTGGCGCGGATGCCGCCCAGGAACGGATACTTCGAGTTCGCCGCGTAGCCCGCCAGCACGATGCCATACACGCCCAGTGACACGATGCCGAAGGTGTAGAGGATGCCGACGTTGAGGTCCGCAATGACCATCTTCTGCGCGCCGATCGTGGAGCCGAACGGAATCACCGCCACGATCAGGAACGCCGGCACGAGTGAAATGGCCGGCGCGAGCCAGAAGTAAATTTTCCGCACATGCGCGGGAGTGAAGTCCTCCTTGATGAAGCTCTTCACGCCGTCCACGAACGGATGCCAGATGCCGAGCCTGGTGAGGAACGGCCCGAGGACCGGGATGCTGCCGATGAGCGGGAGGTTCACGCGGTTCGGTCCGACGCGGTCCTGGATGAGCGCCGAGACCTTGCGCTCCACAAGCACCGCGTAGGCGACGAGTGTCAGCAGCGGCACCAGGACGCAGATGATCTTCAGCAGCGTGAAGAACACGAACTGCGTCTGCGGATTCAATGAATCAAGCCAGGCCATGTTGTCTTATCTCAGCGCCATCCAAACGCGGATGGCAGCGGTAATCTGCTCGAACTGTTTCTCATTCATCACACCCAGCCGCCGGATAAGCCGAACGGCGGCCAGCGGGCCGGTGTTCTGCACATCGAACGCGCCGACTTTCAGGAACGGCATCGGCACGTCCACTTCAAACCGACCGCCCCGCACGGTCGTCGTGTGCGGGACGATGCAATACAAGGCCCGCTCCTCGTCCGTGAACGGGATGTTGACCACCAGCGCCGGACGGACCTTGCCGGCCATGCCCAAGTCAACGAGCCACACTTCGCCGCGTCTTGCGATTGGCATCGGTAGCTTCCCTTTCGTCGAGGTCGCGAAACGCCTGTGCGGTCATCATCGTGGCCTCTTCGTCCGAGATGCCGCCGTAATCGGGGACCGCAGTGTCGTGCCGCACCGCCCATACGACGAATTCGTGCCTCTTCTTCGGCGGCATCGCCAGCACTGTTTTCTTAAGTTCAACAACACTCATGGGCTCAAGTTTAGCCGTTGTTTCGTTGTTCGGTAAGTTTCAAATCTGCACCGTCACGCCCAAGTCACCGAGTTTCGCCCATTCGAGACCCGCAAGGCCGGGGACTTCGCGCGTCATCTGGTTGAAGACCCCTTCAATGGTCGAGAAGCCGTTCTGGCCGGTGACGTTGTGAACCAGCTCGTGCAGGAACTCCCACTCGGGCCGGGCGTCGCCGGGGGCCTCGACGGCCTTCATGAACTTCTGCACGCGGCCCTTCACGTTCACAAACGTGCCCCGCTTCTCGGCGTGCGCGCAGCCGGGCAGGACGAAGTGCGCGGCGGCGGTCGTCGCGCTCGGGAGGATGTCGCTGACGATGAGCGTGTCGAGCTTCGCCAGCAGGTCCGCGCCGATGCCGTGCTGGGTCACGTCCTCGCCGAAGACGATGAGCGTGCGGATTCCGCCGCTGCGGATGCCGTCCGCGATCTTCGCGAGGTTCGCGCCGAGCTGCGGGCCGGCGATGCCGGTGAGCCGCGCGCCGTTGGAGTTCGGGTTCTTGTCCGCGTTGACGAGCAGCTTGTCGCCCTCGCCGTTGCGGGCGACGGAGTCGGTCAACGCGCTGAACTTCTTCGCGAGCTTGGCGAGGAGCCAGAGTTCCTCGGTCGTCTGCCGCGCGCTGCCGACGACGGCCACGCTGCCAGTCGGGGCGGAGGTGAGCTTGGCGGAGATGGCCTTGAGCGCGGTGGGCCACGCGACTTCCAACATTCCGCGTTCCGCAATCCGCATCCCGCACTTTTTGAGCCGGTCTGCGCGGCCGATCCACTTGTAGTTCAGGCGGCCCGAGTCGCACATCCACGTCGAGTTCACCGCGTCGTTCTGGCGCGGCTCGTAGCGATAGACCTTCTCCTCGCGCGAGCCGACGACGATGTTGCAGCCGGTGCCGCAGCTCGTGCAGAGCGACTTGGTCTCCTTCATGAACCACACGCGCATCTGGAAGCGGAAGTCCTTCGAGGTGAGCGCGCCCACCGGGCAGATGTCCACGGTGTTGAGCGTGTAGTTGTTGTCGAACTTGCCCTCCGCCCAGGCGGCGATGGTGTTGTAGCTGCCGCGGTTCACGATGCCGAGCGCGTCGTCGCCGGCGATGTCCCTCGTGAAGCGGATGCAGCGGGTGCAGAGCACGCAACGCTCGTCGTCGAGCACGATGCGCGGGCCGAGGTCCACCGCCTTGGGCTTGTGAACCTTCGGTTCGACGAAGCGGCTTTTCGCCTGGCCGTGCTCGATCGAGTATTCCTGCAGCTTGCACTCGCCCGCCTGGTCGCAGATGGGGCAGTCCAACGGGTGATTGATGAGCAGCGATTCCAAGACCGCCTCGCGCATCTGCTTCGTTGCGGCCGAATTCGGGTAAATCTCCATGCCCGGCGAAATGGGCGTGGCGCACGCGATGGCTCCGCGCGGCGTGGACGGTTCGTAAGGCAGCACCGACTTGGCAATTTTCGGCGAGCCGTCTTCGTTGAGCACGGGCTTGCGGTCCGGTCCCATCTGCGGCGTGCCGAACTCGACGAGGCACATGCGGCAGTTGCCGGCGACGGGCAGCTTCGAGTGGTAGCAGTAGTGCGGCACCTCGTGCCCGGCGAGTTCACAAGCCTGCAGCATCGTGGTCGGCTGCGGTTTGCCCT
>Ga0172379_10008609_pt1 | contig 12805 bp, 8 predicted proteins | sample GrowelOW334metaG_FD_119756 | JGI IMG/M metagenome (GOLD analysis project Ga0172379, IMG submission 119756) | Groundwater microbial communities from an aquifer near a municipal landfill in Southern Ontario, Canada - Groundwater well OW334 metaG | ecosystem: Environmental > Aquatic > Deep... | reverse complement strand
ACATCCACATTTTTTTCCGCGGGCGCTACGGTATCGAGCATGAGCACAGTCCGCGGTTTGAGATACAGCATATTGCGTTCGAGGCTTTTAACCTTGCCCCAGTATAGGTCCCCGATCTCGCCTGTGCTGAACGATGCAAATTCGCCGTCAAGGAAATGCGTTACCCGGGCATGATCATCGAACCCGTCGGCGAAAACAAGCGGATCCCCCACCCTCTGGCTTTGGTGGTTGCCGTCGATAAGGATGGTGGAGTGGCCGACCGGCTGGGTATACCACGGCTGGTAGAGCGGATCGTCATAGTAGGTGGAGCCGTGGCGCTCTTCCAGAAAAACGCTCCCGCGGTCGGCAAGCCAGAATGAACCCTGATCGATGTGCTGATGGTTATAGAATGCTCCGGTGCGCATGACAAACACAAAGTCGTCTTTCTCCCAGCCGCTCTTGAATACCGTGGTTCCGACATTGCGGAACAGTTTAACAGGGTTGTCGCTAAAGGGGTCTTTCTTTGGCACATCGAGCGTTTCATAGAGAGCATCCATGAGGTTCTCGCCCTCTTTGAAATAATTATAATACCAGCCGAGGAGCGGATCCTTCGTCTTTGCCAGAAGAAACGCATAATTTGTGGCCGGGCCGAGATTCCCGTTGGAATCGCCGTAATAAAACTGCTTTTTGTCCTTGAGAATGCCCGCCCAGATGTACTCGAGATAACAGCGTTCGGACGATTTCGAAAAGTCAATGGAAAATACATTTTCCAGAGAAGGCAGGCTGCGGGAGAGATTATCGAAGCTGTAGTTGTTGTACCCGTACCCTTCTCCCCATGCGCCGGAGGGATCGTTTACTTTTACGAGAAAATCATAAAGTTTCATCGCAGTGCCGGTAAAATACGGCTCAGTCGAAGCAACATCGGGGCCATCGCCGAACATCGCCGCCTGCATCATCAGCGAGCCGCCGGCGATCATGGCGATCCAGTTGGAGGTATCGCAGGTGATGTTGTTGTCATACACATGCGACTTGAAAGCATCCTTGACTATGTAATCCGTGAAAGCTTTCCGGATAGTTGCCCGCTCCTCTTCGGTCATGAGATCGTAGGTCAGATCGTAGCCGAGCGCCAGACGGTGCGACCATGCCCCGGAGCGATGGTCGGCAAACCTTCCGCGTTTGATCTGCCAGGGATGATTCCATGTGGGGAATGCCGCCAGTTTGAGAAGGACATTCTTCGTATATTCTCCGGCGGCCTTATCTCCACAGAGGGCGTATGCGAGGGCGTTGGAATTCACCGCATCCCCCGAAGTAAAAATCTTCGCGCCTGACTCCGCCCATGTCGGCAGCCAGTTTTCATCGGGATACTGGTCGAGATCATAAACTACTTTTTCCACGGGAAGGTTTTTACGGTAGCTTTCCGCCGAGCCGGCGAGACCATCGTATACTTTTTTGAAACGGTCGGTTTTCAGTTTTGCGATAAGCTGCTCTTTCTTTGACGAATCGAACCAGAGGCGGGGATGTTTGCCCGGCATGTTCTTTGGAGCAATATGAATGGTGAATTCGGTTTCGGAGAGCAGATTGTTCGTTTTCGGCTCCAAAGCCCGCAGGGTGCAGAGATACAAGCCTTCCGGCATCGAAAGCGCCTGCGAGAACGACCAGAGACCGCTCCGTTTATCGCCTTTCTTTGCCGTGTCTTTTTTCAGATCGGCGGTGAGAACCTTTTTTCCCTGATCATCATAGGGAACGATTGTGAGTTCCACCTTCCCGGCGTCAAGAGGCCAGTTTCCGCGGAGAGTGAATGTATCCCCTTTCATATAATACTTTTTCGGTATATACGGTTTCCATTCGGGAAGCTTTACAACCTGAGGCTCTAAAAACTGGAATGCAATCGTCCGCGCCCCTTTGATTGTGATATCGTCCAGCCCCAGGTAGAACGGCATGAGCGGATCGGCTTTCGGGAGCTTTGCCAGAACCGCCAGCGCGTTTACCTTTATACGGTCTTTTGCTGCAAGACGCGGATTCTCCCGGATGATATCATCCCAGGTTACTTCGATCCATACCCATTTGTTTAACTCAGGATTTGGAAAGGTATAATCCACTTTCCCATCCGGGCCGGCTGCCAGGCGCACTTTGAAATATTCGAACGGAAGGCTGGATTTCAGGTAGTAGCGGAGGGTAATGGTCGAGCCGGGCAAAAGATACGTATCGAGAAGCTTCTGCGCCCCCGCATAATTATCCACATAGGTATAGGGGGTCACTTTCTGCTCGATGGAGACATTGGGATCGCCGGGAACGATCTCGTTTATGCGGAAATTGGGGTCATACGCGGTATCCTGCCAGAGTGGATAGGACGCCCAGGCGCCCAGAAGCCGATCCTCGAAATTTACGCTATACGTGCAGGGTTCCAGTACGACAGCCGCAAAAGAAGGTATAGCGGTTATAACTGCGAATACAGCAAGAAAGACTATCGGAAGCATCTTTCTCATGACAGGTATCTCCTTTGTTGTTGTTATATGATAAGAAAAGATATTCCCCGGAAATTCAACTTTTCGATTCTAATTTGCAAAGAAAAATAACCCGGAACGGGATAATTATCAAGGAGTATGAAAAAAAATTGCTCGTAATCCAAAAAAAACACTGCATAATAATCGATTTATTGCACTTTCCGGCTTTTTCCTTATCGACATTTTCCTTGACTATCTTATGCAAAAACAAGTTATTTTAAAGTCTGAAACATAAGTTAAAAAAATACACCCTGCAAACCAGAACAGACCAAATTTTTTTAAACCATATCGAATATCAATGCGTCTAATAATATTCTAAGGTATTGTAAAACTTTCCCGAAGAAATGGTAACCTGTATGAAGAAAAAAGTGCTCATAGTTGTCGGAATCATTTTTCTGGCTTTCATAACCTGGCGTGTTGTGGAACTGGTAAACAAAAAGTCTGTTTCTTCGGCGAAACGGGCGGCACGGCCTCCTGTGGCGGTACAGGTGGACAAGGTAGTCTATGCTCCCATACAGGAAATCCGTGAGTTCACCGGCACTGTATACCCCATCTACCAATATGTGGTCGCACCCAAGGTGTCGGGGAGAATTGTCGAAATCCGGAAACGGATCGGAGACCCCGTCCGCCGCGGCGAAATCATCGCCCGTATAGACGATGCAGAATACCAGCAGGCTGTTCTGGAATCTGAAGCAAATCTGAAAATCGCCGATGCATCTCTCACGGAGACTATAGGTCAGGCAGAGCTGGCAAAACAGGAGCTTGACCGTGCGCAGTCTCTCACTGCAAAGGGCATCGCGTCACCTTCCGAACTTGACGCCGCCGTATCAAGTAATACCGCACAACAATCACGGCTGAAACTTGCACAGGCGCAGGTTGAGCAGCGTGAAGCCTCGCTCAATTCCGCTAAAATCCGATTGAGCTACACCGTTCTCAATGCGACAGAACCAGGTTCGGTGGGCGAGCGGTTTGTGGATGAAGGCGCGCTGCTTTCTCCTAATTCTCCGATTGTAACCGTTGTCGGATACGATAGAGTTATTATTCGCACCACCGTAGTGGAGCGGGATTACGGCCGAATCAGAACCGGTCAGACCGCAGATATAATTGTGGACGCTTATCCTGATCAGCATTTTTCCGGGAAGGTTGCCCGCATTGCCCCCATGCTTCAGGAATCCGCCCGAGTGGCGCAGATGGAGGTCGAGGTTGCAAACGAAGCTCACATTCTCAAGCCGGGCATGTTTACCAGAGTACGCGTTGTGCTTGCCGAAAATGATAATGCCCAGATAGTGCCCAGCCAGGCTGTAGTGAATGTTGATGGAACTCCCGGCATATTTGTAATTGACAAAATCGAGCCTGTGGCTCATTTCCTTCCGGTTAAAACAGGAATTGTTGCCGCCGATAGAACAGAGATTCTATCTCCACAAATAAACGGAGCGGTTGTAACTCTCGGACAGAATCTTTTGCTGGAAGGAAGCCGTGTGCTCCTTCCAAGGGAAGGCAAAGGCGGCAAAGGTTCCGGCGCAAAGGGCGGTTCCGGTGTCAGGGAAAATCAGGCAGGTAAAGGGCAACCGGGCAGTCCCGGTGGAGATAAGGGAAGATGAATATAGCTGAAGGGGCGGTCAAACGTCCGATTTTGACATTCATCATCTTTCTGACCGTTGTAACTCTGGGCATGGTGTCATTTTCACAGCTCTCGATTGATCTGATGCCGGAAGTCACGTATCCCACAATTTCAGTCATCACCACCTATGAAAATGTGGGGCCGGAAGAGATGGAAGAGATGATAACCCGTCCAATCGAGGAATCTCTGGCTTCGGTTCAGGGTGTGCAGGAAATGACCTCTACCTCTGTTGAAGGAAGGAGTCAGGTCCGTGTCTCTTTCACCTGGGGTTCTGACCTTGATTCTGCAGCAAATGATATCCGTGACCGTATCGACCGGATTATGGGACGTCTGCCGGAAGATATCACACGCCCGATGATCCGTAAATTTGATGTTTCAATGATGCCGATTGTTAATCTTGGCGTATCAAGCTCAATGAATCCGCGCGACCTTCGCCAATTTGTGGAGGACGAGGTAATATACCGTCTTGAACGTGTACCGGGCGTGGCGGCGGCAACTGCGCGGGGAGGGCTTCTCCGCGAGATTCATGTGGAACTTCATTCGGATAAAGTGAAAGCTCTGGGGCTTTCCACGGATAGTATCCTCAGTTCTCTTAATAGTGAGAATAGCAATATCCCTGCCGGACTTTACCAGAAAGGCAATCTGGATGTGCTGGTTCGTACCCAGGGCGAATTTCAGTCGCTCGATGAGATCAGAAATACGGTCATCGCCATAAAAGGGGGCGCTCCCATTCGTGTTATGGATGTGGCCGATGTAATTGATTCCTGGCAGGAAGTCCGTTCTTACGACCGCATCGATGGTCAACCGGGACTTCGGGTATCAGTGAACAAGCAATCCGGTACGAATACGGTGAAGGTCGCAAAAGCCATCCAGGAGGAAGTTGCCCGCATTAACCGTGACCTCCCCCAGATTCAGATCACCTCAACGATGGATACCTCCATTTACATTCAACGATCTATAGCAAACCTCGGAGAAGCAGCCATCGAGGGTGGAATACTCGCGATCATTATTCTTTTCCTGTTTCTCCGTAATATTTCCACCACCGCAATAGTTGCAATTGCGATTCCCATCTCAATCATTGCTACTTTCGGTCTTATGTATTTTGGCGGTTTTACTCTCAACATCATGACTCTTGGCGGTCTTTCCCTGGGAGTCGGGATGCTCATGGATAATTCAATTGTGGTACTGGAAAATATTTATCGGCACAGGGAAAGCGGGCTTTCCCCAGTAAAAGCTGCCCTGACAGGAACCTCCGAAGTCTGGTCGGCAATTATGGCTGGGACACTGACCCATATTGTGGTCTTCTTCCCGGTGGTGTTCATGCAGGGCATATCGGGTATCATGTTCAAGCAGATGGCGTATGTTGTAAGCTTTTCCATGATCTGCTCCCTTGTGGTAGCGACAACTCTTGTCCCTATGCTCTCCTCCAAATTTGTCAAATATAAGGCTCCGGATAAAATAAAAAATGCAGGTGGTCTTCAGAAAGTCTATGCAATGAGCGAGCAGACATTCAATCGTATTGAACAATCATACGGCCGCGCTCTGCGATGGGCTTTGGAAAATAAAAAGATGGTGCTGATCAGCTGCGGAGCGATGTTCCTGGTTTCTCTTTTTCTGGTAAGGTTTGTTGGGGTGGAGCTTATGCCCCAAGCAGATGAGAGCGAAGTGACAGTTAACCTGGAAATGGCAGTCGGAACCCGTCCTGATGTTATTAACAAGGTTACAACCATAGCTGAAGACATCATCAGTAAAAATGTACCCGAGAAGCGGGTCATTGTAACCCGTGTGGGGGGAAGCGGAGGGTACGGTTCTTCCAGCGGCCCACAGACCGCAGATATTACTATTGAAACAGTACCTAAAAGTGAACGAAAGCGGAGCAGCGAGCAGATCGCCGCAGATTTGAGAAAACAGCTTACCGGCCTGCCGGGTGTGATTGTCCGCACAAGGGCAGGACAGGGGCTTTTCATGATGCGTATGGGTTCTTCAACAACTGACGCTGTCAGTGTGGAGGTGCGCGGGTATGATTTGAAAACTGCCGGAGAATTTGCAAAGACAATTGATGAAGCAGTCCGTCATGTTCCCGGTATCACCGACACCCGCATCAGCCGTGAAGAAGGCAGCCCTGAACAGATTATAAGAATAGACCGTCAAAAGGCTGCCGACCTTGGCCTGAACGTTTCACGTATAGGCAACGCCCTGCAGACAGCTGTCGGCGGAACACAGGCTTCGTACTACCGTGAAAACGGGAAAGAATACACCATTCTCGTGCGGTTAAGCGAAAAAGACAGGAAGAATTTAGCCGATATTCTCGATCTCACCGTTCTCAATAGCCGCGGAGAGCCGGTCATTCTCCGAAATGTGGTAAGTACTACTCCTCGTGAGGGTCCAGTCCGTATTGAACGGAAAAACCAGGAAAGAATTATTTCCATCAACGCAAACTTTACCGGTCGTGACATGGGTTCAGTCGTTGCTGATATCTGGAAACAGGTGCGTTCCATTCCCTGGCCAAAGGATTTTGTTGTCCAGTTCGGCGGGGACTATGAGGAGCAGCAGAAAGCGTTTAAAGAGCTTATGTTCGCCTTCCTTCTTGCACTTTTCCTTGTGTATATGGTAATGGCGGGGCAGTTCGAATCATTCAGGGATCCGTTTATCATCCTTTTTGCCGTGCCTATGGCTCTCATAGGCATAACACTAACCATGATCGCCTCTCGCACCATTTTCAGCATGAATGCTTTTATCGGCTGTATCATGCTGGCTGGTATCGTTACCAACAATTCCATTCTCCTTGTTCATTACGCAAACATTTTACGTCGGCGTGACGGTATGGAACTGATGGAAGCAATATGCCTTTCAGGTTCTCGAAGGCTTCGACCCATTCTCATGACTACAGCTACAACTGTGCTGGGGCTTATTCCTCTCGCTCTTGGCCTGGGGGAAGGCGGAGAGGCGCAGGCGCCGATGGCGAGAGTAGTGGTCGGCGGATTGACCAGTTCGACCCTTATTACTCTCTTCCTTGTGCCGGTGGTATATTCCATTTTTGAGAAGAGATTGTCCAGAGACCCAAAGGTGGAGCCGGAAAGTTGATATCGGTTCAGACAATTTTTATGCAATCACGGAACACTCGGGGTTTTAAAATTTATTCATACAAAATAATTGTTTTACCCCGACCACTGAAGCATCACTACGCTATAAACTGAGGGGATACGTTGTGCAGAAAGGATTTACAGTACTTTTCACCTGTTTATTTTTCTTTGGTGTATCTGTCCGGGCGCAAACAACTCCAGATGCAGGAACGGGAATCGGTCTTTTCTCCGCTCTTACGGGAGGAGATACATTAAGAATCAACATTCATGACGCGATTTTCACAGCGCTGGAAAATAATCCCACAGTCACAATTCAGCGTCTTGAGCCTGATATCTCCCGCACATACTCCAAAGAGCAGGTAAGTGTTTTTGACCCTCAGATCACCCTATCGGGAAACAAAACAAAAAGCGAGAACCAGCGCTTTCTCGGAACCCAGCGGCAGGCAGTAAATTTGAAATCGGATAATACAAAATACAGCCTGGGTATAACCGAGTTTCTCCCGACCGGAACAACAATAACTGCCAATACCTCTGTTACGGCAGCCCTTTCAAATATCTACACCGATCAGTATTCCGGAATTGTGGGATTTTCAATCACCCAATCGCTCCTTCAGGGTTTCGGCACGGGGGTCAATCTTGCAAATCTGCGAAAGGCCAATCTCGATGTGGAGATATCAAAAGCCGAATTACGGGCTGTTGCCGAGGAGATCGTGGCGAGTGTAGAAAATGCATATTGGAATGTCTACCTTTCGCAAGAGGAAGTAAACATTGAGAGAACATCTCTCGATCTGGCAAATCGTCAGCTCGATGAATCACTGGAGCGGGTGAAAGTAGGGAACCTTCCCGAGCTTGAACTGGCGGCAGTCCGTGCGGAAGTTGCCACCCGTAAAGAGGCGCTCATCGACGCAGAGAGCAAGCTTGAACAGTCACGGCTTGATTTCATTTTTTATCTTAATCCAAAGGAACGGAGCGCCCGGTGGTCGATTCCGGTGCCGCTGGAAAGGCCTTTCGTTCCCACCGATACCCTCGACACAGTGGTAGTTCACGAAGAGCTGGGTCTGAAATACCGCGCCGATCTCCAGCAGGCCAGATATTCGCTTAAAAAAGGAGAACTGGAAGTAGTGCTCACAAAAAACGGACTGCTCCCAAAACTGGATTTCATGTTCAGTTTCGGAAGAAATGCCTATGCGCAAACATACAGAAGCGGCCTTCCTGACACAAACAGCCCCTTTTTTGATATGACCCAGAACCTCACCCTTGGATTGCCTCTCACAAATCAAAAGGCGAGAGCCCAGTATGCACGCGCCAAACATTCCCGCCGGCAGATGGAACTATCTGTGAAAAATATGGAGAGAATGGTGCAGCGTGATGTGCGTTCGGCTTATATCGAGGTGCTCCGTTCGAAACAGCAGATTACCGCCACACAAGTCGCCCGCGTGCTTCAGGAGAAAAATCTCGACGCGGAACTTGAAAAATTCAGGGTTGGGAAATCCACCAATTACCTGGTGTTGCAGGCCCAGCGTGATTATATCTCCAGCCAGCGTGACGAGGCGCGATCCATGGTTTCTTATCTGAATGCGCTGGTCAACCTGCAGCTCATGGAAGGCACCCTTCTTGACAGGAGGGGAATCGCCAGTATCCCCGAACTGTAGAGCAGAAAAAGTTCTGAGAAAGAATAGAAAAAACGCCGGTTGATCAAGACGTTTTTTTAAAAAAATAGAGTTTATTTCAACAGCAGCATCCTTCCGACTGCAACCTGCTTTCCCATCTGGAGTTTCGAAAAATAAACTCCTGACGATACAGCCTTCCCGAAATCGTCACGGCCATCCCAAAGGACAGAGCCGGTTCCGTCCAATACTTGCCCTGACACTAATTCCCGAACTTTGCGGCCCATGATGTTGTAAATAACTAGGCTTACTTTACATGAAGATGGAAGTGAGAACTCGATAGTGGTTGAGGGATTGAATGGATTAGGATAATTCTTTAGAAGTGCGAAATCAACTGGCCCAGTCTTATCGGCAACTGATACTACTTTCGGTGTCATTACGCAATAGGTTCGCTGGGAATTTCCCCCTTCGCATGGCCATGGCGCTTCAGCATCAAGCCCAAATGAAGTAGTCTGAGTTGAATTGTATGACGATCCGCAAAACCAATGTAAAATACCATGAGAATCTAATATGAAACTTCTGAATCCTGTTTCTTTTGTCCATAGGGTATCACCACCAGAAGTTACAGCGTGGATGAAATCACCACTTGTGAAGTCAGCAGCATAAATGATTTTGTTAATCCCAATTATAGGAGTGATACTTGAACGATGCCAATTTGTTTCCGATAGTTGACGTTCCCATTTCAAAATACCATCCGATGAGAGGGCAAAAAGGGTTGCATATTCCCCCATAGCATAAATTGTGTCCTTGGCGACTGCCAATTGGGTTGATATAACTGGTTGCATACGGTGCCATCGAAGAGTGCCATCAAGATTAACAGCATATAGTCCGTCAGAAACCCCAATATTATTCCCACCTACGTAAACACCGTAAAAATCAAAATAGTACAGAACGTTATCACCCCAAACAAGATATCCCGAACCGCTTATTGCTCCCGGTAAATCGCATTCCCATATCTTCTTACCATTTTTATCAATGGCATAGATTACAGGATCATCAGTAGAACCAGAAGTGGCATAAATGGTTCCATCAGTACCGACAACAATCTCACGGTAATATCTTCCTCTTAGCTGGCATGTCCACAGCTCGTTTGAATCACTGTCAATTCCATGAATAAGACTATCTTCCGTTGCTACATATAGCATACCTTCCGGAGTAGTTGCGATTGGTCCGATACTTCCGGATCCAAGATCATATTCCCAACGGCGTACCCCATCAGGTTTTAGCGCGATTAATTTAGTGCTTTTTTCATTACCCATACTATTTCCGGCAAAGTAAATATCCCCATTGTAGCCGACTGTTGGCGAATATCTTAAATGTCCCTGCATCTGGTATATCCACAAAGTATCGCTTTTTGAATCGAGAGCAATTATCTGTCCGTTTTCGACGGCAAAATAAAATGTTTTCTCGTCTCTGCTCATTGCTGTTCCATAAACCTCTGGTGTCACGTATGAATGTATTTTCGCAACACCATTTCCATGGTTCATATTGTCTGCTTCTACAGAATGAGCGTTTGAAAACAACAAAATACATATCATGATTATTTTAATAACGAACATATAACAAATTGTAATTAAACGGAACATGATACACCTCCTATGAAAAATATATGGAGAATAAAGGTGATCTATATGAATAATAACAGAGATATTGAAAATGTCAACTAATTTAACATGCGGGGTTTAGTGTGAGTTATTCCTTCCTGATTTTCAGCTTCCCTTTTTCCCTTGATTTTTCTCAATTTTTCTCTCTATATTTGTATACTGTGAAAAATTATGTTTTTTTTTGAAAAAAGGGGGAACAATGAGTCAGACCAGGCGTGAATTCATCAAAGATATAGCAGTAACCGGAGCTGCAATTACAACTGGTACAGTTATTGTAACCGGTCAGACTGAAGCCGGGGAATCTGGCCGTAATGAAGCGGACTCACGCTGTCCCTATTTTGATCAACCAATGTACTGCAAAGATTTAACTCCGGATGGAAAACCTATGTGTGATAAGCAATGAAAATGAAATAAAATTGGGAATGAAGGTATTTTATTGCACATCATCTTTTTTTAGCAGTTCCTGCGCTTACTTGCATAGATACTGAAAAAAACTTCAGGTTGATTGTAAACATAGACCTGTAATGGATTTGAAAAATATGTAAAAAGGAAACCTTATGAGAAGGATCATTTTCATTGTAACACTATTCCTTGCCTCTTTTTCCATGATACAGTCCGGCGCTGTCGGAACCGGGAAAACGGTGATGTTCATGCCTTTTGTCGATGACAGCGGATACCGCGGTCCCTGGTTATTACGGTATGAAATCCCGGTCATGCTCGGGGACATGATTGGCGATTCATATTACTCGGTGATACCTATGGATTCGGTCAGAACCCACATGGAAAAACCAAGGAAAAAAAGTCTTTTCTACCGTTTTATCAGTATTTTCATGAACCAGAAAGACAGGCAAAAAGTTATTTCCGACAGCGAGGTTTGCTCCATTGCACGAAAACTGGGAGCTGATATTGCCATAACAGGAATCGTCGATGATTACACCTTCAAACGTATCGGTGGAGGTGAAGTACTGATAGGAGGCTATAAGTACTATAACGCCAAAGTATCACTCGACCAGGTGAAAATTCTCAATGTCGCCACCGGCCGTCAGTTAGGGAAATCGATACACGCTGAGGATGTCAAATCCGAGAAAGGTCTTGGACTTGAGCTTTTCGGGAAGGAACGCAGAAGAGACTATGAATTCTACAGCCTTGACAGCCTTGATTTCGGTTCGAAAAGATTTCTAGGAACACTGATGGGACAGGCAACGGTAGAAGCGCTCAATAAAGTAAATAAAGAAATTCGGGCGGTCATTACCCTGCCGGATACAAACTGGTACAGTTACAAAAAATTCCGCGTCCTTCTCATCGAAAACGGAGTGGTAACCATAAACGCCGGTTCGCTGGATGGGGTAAAACCAGGGGATAGGTTTAGAGTGTATACATCTGATTCCGGTACTCCGATAGGAAAAATCAATGTGACCACTGTCTGGTCTGAAAGGATTTCAAGGGCAGAAATCCTTGACGGCAAGGATGAAATTCGTGTGAATGACGTCATTATGCCGGATTTGGGGAAATAATATCTCGAAGGTTTCTTTGCTCTGCACAATCTCCCCTTCTTTGGTTATCGAAAGAAGGGGAGATTTTTTTGTTTAAGATAGTCTGGACAGGAGAAGTAAATAACCTGTTCAGATACTCTATAATGGTGTTTAATTGAATCCGGTTTGTTTTTTCAATAACAATATTACTACTCTATCTTTCACAACAGGTGCATAACGACTTCTCCGGTACTAATCGCTGCTCGCTTTTTCGGATACCTTTAAAAACATTTATATCTCTGATTATCCTGGAATAATTGGCTGTTGTGGTTTATTCTGCGAAACCGAAAGAGTCCGGCTTCGTATCTTGAGGAATATCCAGGAACCGGTGCCTGCCATAAAAAGCAGCCCCAGGGCAACAAAAATACGATAGATACTCCCTGAAAGCCCTCCTCCAAAATGAATGGGATCAGCGATACGGTCCAGATGCATGCCGGGGGCTATTGTTTCGATGCTGAACATTAACCCGCTCAGCGCCTGGATAAAAACGAACACTACAACTATTATCCCAATGCGGCGGTGATAGTTACGGAGTTCTTTCTCTTTCATTGGCTGCCTCGCTGGTTGTATGGTTTATCAGGCTGGAAATTTCATCTGACCTGTCTTTTTTTAAATCAACCGAGTCGCGGAAAAAATCGGATTCACCGATTGACATCCTGCTCAGATCAAAATGTCCTGGAACGGTGAATCATTTTCTTCCCAAGCCATCCTCCCAGTATAGCCAGGGCTACACCGGTAACTATAAAAATATACTTGAAAGAATGGCATTTTTTAAGATCACATTTCTTCATGGTTTACCTCCTATTAGTATTGTT
>Ga0172379_10008608_pt1 | contig 12806 bp, 10 predicted proteins | sample GrowelOW334metaG_FD_119756 | JGI IMG/M metagenome (GOLD analysis project Ga0172379, IMG submission 119756) | Groundwater microbial communities from an aquifer near a municipal landfill in Southern Ontario, Canada - Groundwater well OW334 metaG | ecosystem: Environmental > Aquatic > Deep... | reverse complement strand
ATGCCGCGGTTTTCCAAGGATGAGTTGAAGACTTTCGATGCGAAGGTGTTTGAACAGTCCTGCCGGAGTTGCCACGCCTCCTGTGGTGATTGCCATGTCAAGGCCCCGGCGGTGGGGGGGATCAGCATCGGTCTTATTCAGAAACACAAGTTCGTAAAGAAGGACGAGGGGAAAACCTGCGCCTTCTGTCATGGCGGCCGGGTGTATCCCGAATATACGGGGGAATACGGCGGTAGTCCTGATGTCCATTACCAGAAAGGCATGACCTGTATGGAATGCCATAAGAAGGTTGAATTTCACGGTGACGGGACGGCTTATGCCACCAAGCAGGCCGTGAAAGACCGGCCGTCCTGCCGGAATTGCCATAAGTTGGGGCAGGAGGCGAAGTTGACGGCCAGGATCTCCCATCAGCGCCACGAAGGCAAGGTTAGCTGTTACGGCTGTCATACCGCGACGGCGTACCGTCAGTGTCAGGATTGTCACCTTGGCAAAGGCGCGGCGGCGAAACCGGCTCTGGTTTTGGGCTTGAATCCCCGGGACAATAAGACCCTGACAACCTTGCGTCTTATTCCCACTGTCAGGGATACCTTCGTTAAGGATGGAATCAAGATGGAAAACTTCGACGCCCTGCCGAACTACTGGGATTCGCCGGTCCATAATATTCGCAAGCGTACTGACAGGACCCGTTCCTGCGATGCTTGTCATGTAGAAAAAGCGGGATTCCTTGACGTGGATACGATGATCAAAGGCGGCTCAAAGGCCAATCAGGGTCTGATCATGAACCCGAAGCCCATTAACAGGTGAAAGTGTATTGAAAACATCCAAATGCACATTAATTATTGTCATTTCGATTCTGCTTGGCGTCCTCATTGCCGGTGCCGCCTTTGCGAGATCTCATCAGGATATCTGGCTGAAAAACGAACAGGGAGACAGAATAAGCTCCCTGGAAAACAGTGCCGATCCCTACAGCCCCCGGAAGACCTGTGGTGGTTGTCACAATTATAACTTGATTACATCCGGTTACCACTTCCAGCAGGGTTTCGACCAGATGAGCGACCGCTATGACGCAAAGCGCCCCTGGCTGCTATCGCCGGGGATGTTTGGAAAATGGCTCCCCACGGCGGCTGCCGCTCGTTTGGCAAGGAAAAACAATGCCGATCCCCGGCAGATCGATCTGACTACCTATGACTGGATCGGAAGCGGCAAATACGACGCCCGACACAAGGTCGCCACGGCTGCCTGCGGTTGGTGTCATCCCGGCGGCGGGCCCCTGGAATACGGCCGGGACGCCCAGGGAAAGGCAGACAAGACACGAAATCTCATTGCCGGAGAGAAATTGAACAAGGCCGCCCTCGATGGCGATTACAGCGCTGCGGGGACGCCGGATAAAAAAAGTCATTTCCGGGAAAGCGGTGTCGTGGAGGCAGATTGTCTCCTCTGCCATCGCAGCAATTACCGTTTCCATGAGCGCAATGAGCAATTGAACCGCCGGAATTACCGATGGGCCGCTACGGCGGGGGCCGGACTGGGTAAGGTTACCGGCGCCGTTTTTACTTACCACCGCCCGGGGGCAGGTCCCGGGGAGGCAGGATTCAAGGATGGGTCATGGAACTTTTCCAAACGCCCCGTTACGTCATATGACTGGTCGAACCAAGGCCTCTTTTTGACCGACGGGCGGATGAAAGGCGGGCTTATAAAAAAAATGGTGGAAGCAAATAATTGTCTCCAATGCCATGGAGAAGGAGACGCAAAAAATACGGGAGGTCTTCATGGTCCCGCCTACGACGCCCATGTCCGTTCCGGACTGATCTGTACGGATTGCCATGGTCTGATTGGTAACAGTGCCCAAGAACGACTCCGGCATCAGATTGCCAAGGGGAACTCCCCTCTGAACACCGTCAGGGATGATCTTGATCATGTGGGTATGAAAACCTGTACGGGTTGTCATCATGGCGATCAATATAAACCGGGGCGGGGCGGCATGCCCAAAAAGGCGAAAAATCCCCAATCCCTTCACAGTCGGAAATTCTCCAAGGCGACCTTCCATACTTACCTGGTGACCTGTAGCGGTTGTCATGTCGTGGCTCAGCCCGCCCGGGGGATGGTTGTTCTCGATATGAGCACAGGTCGGGAAACCGGGTATACAGCCGATAATCTGGGAGGGGTCCGCTGGTTTCCCGATTATGAGGGCCTGGCGAAAGAACCATGGAAACCATGGATGATCCGTAGGGCTACCGGGAAGGATCGGGAAGAACGCTATGCCCCGATTGTTCCCAAAATCCTGCAATGGTTTGGAGAAAAACAGGCAAACGGAGGAATTCGGCCGATCCCGCTCCGATATGTTGAACAAGCCGCGAAATCTGTTCCCGACCTGACCGCCCTGCAGGTTAAACTGCCGGGCGGTGTTACAGAGAAACGTTTGACCGCGGTAAAAGATAAGGATATTATCAAAATGATCGCGGGCCTTTCCGCTTTGGGTTTTCGGCAGGTTGTGTTTGTCGCCGACCGGATCTACACTGTTAACAAAGACGGCCTGGTTGGAGAACCGCTTATGGGTCCGCCGGTAATTTATGGGGTGGAACACGGTGTGACCTCCCTCAATAAGAAACAGACCTATGGGGTGAGAGGGCGTCCCGACGGCTGTGGAGACTGCCACACCGATACATCCGCCTTTTTCAACAAGATGGGCATCCGAAACATCCGTGGTTTTTTGAAAGACGATTATCCAACCCTGAAGGAGCCCAATGCCGTTCCCCAGTACATGGATTGGGGGCTGAAAGGGGTGCCGGCGTTTGAGTAGTTGGGAAATAACGCTGGCGCCGTCGTAAAAAATCCCCTGTCCCTCAGGGAGAGGGTTAGGGTGAGGGTGGGGTTGATGTCATCATTTCATAATTTTAACCCCATCCCTACCCTAACCATCCCCTTGAAGGGGAGGGAACTGTTTAATATAAGCTATATTGTGATATGTAGCTTACCCCCAAGAACGGAAGGATGAGACGAGTATCCTTATTATGAACGTGGATCTGTCAAAAAGAATGGGAAATATGATGATATATGCTTTAACCGCCTTGCTCTCCTTTGTAGTGTTCATCTCCCCGGCGGAAGCGGAGCAGAAACCGCCGCCCATAATTGAACCCCGGGCAGTGCTACGGATGATGGATAACCGCGAAAACATTGTGTTCATTAATGTGTTAAGTTTCCTGGAATGTATGGACAGCAGGATTCCTGCGTCCCGCTGTATTGCCTGTGAAGAGACGGGAGAAAAGACAGCCGTGCTGCCCCAGGACCGTAATGCAAAGCTTGTTTTTTACGGCGGGAATGCCCCTGTCGAAGCAGGTTGTGAGATCATTCGAGAGGCTCAGCGTCAAGGTTTTGCCAATCTCTATCTTCTCAAGGGAGGCCTCACGGCATGGAAGCGGGCGGGTTATGAGGTAGAGTCCATCAACCGGATCCCCCGGGTTCCAGGGCCGGCCCTCAAGCCGGGAAACCTGAAGGCCTGGTTGAATTCGGCGCCGGGGGCCTTGATGATCGATCTACGTTCCCCGGCGGCCTACCAGTCCAATCACATTACCGGCGCCGTCAATATGCCCCTGGCCACATTGCACAGGACCTACCAGGATCTTCCCTGGGATCGTCCCCTCCTTGTTATCGATGCGGATGGGTCCCGTTCTTTCCTGGCGGTGAGTTATCTGCGCCGTAAAGGCTTTGAGAATGTCCATCGTCTGGAGGGTGGCATGGTCTCCTGGCAGGCCCGGAATAAAGGAGGGGCGCCATGAAGAGTCGCAGCAGCATCGGACGCAGACTTTGTTTCGCCTTCCTTGTCTGTCTGGCCCTCGGACTGATCCTGCCGATGGGGATCGTTCAGACGGCGGCCAATCAGTCAGGGGCGCCTCGCAATTGTCAGTCCTGTCATAATGATGTCCACTACAAAGCAGGCTTTCAGGCTTCCGCTCACGGCAACAACACATGTGCGAGCTGCCACACGGATATTACCGATCTTCGCCGTCATATGACCGGGGAAACCAAACCCGGACCGGTCAATTGCGGAAGCTGTCACCGGGATATCGCCTCCCGGTTCAAAAAGGATGTCCACTATATAAAACAAAATTTTCAGTGTCAGGACTGTCATCAGAACATCCACAGCATCCGGAAATCTGGAGAGGGATTAAAGGTTGCGGTAGTGGAGAATTGCAGTCAGTGCCATAGCCGCGAGGACTATACCCTCCTTGGACACAGCGGCGCCCTCCTGAAGGGAAACACCGATGCCGCTGCCTGCACGGACTGCCATGGCCTGCACAATACCCCCTATTATGACCCTTACCTGGAGCGGGATAAGGCTGCCGCCCGGGAGAATTATACCCGTCGCTGCCGTTCCTGTCACGCCGATGCTAAAATGGCGAAGCGGAACCGGTTCTCCACTAAAGCCGTCGCCAGTTATGACGAGTCCTACCACGGCAAGGTTCTCAACATTGGGTTTCCGCAGCGGGTGGCCGGTTGCGCCGATTGTCACCCCGGACACAATATCCTGCCCAAAAATGACCTCCGGTCATCCATGCACCCGGACAACATGAAGGCTGCCTGTAAGGACTGCCATAAGGGTTTTCACGATCGTTTCGTCTCTTTTGAGGCCCACCCCGATCCGCTGGACCCCAAGCGTTTCCCCGTTCTCTATTGGACCAACGCCTTCATGATTGCCCTGCTGGGGGGGACTTTCGCCTTTTTCTGGCTCCATACCATCCTCTGGTGGCGGCGAACCTATTGTGACAAATGCTGCGAGGGGAAGGCGGGATTCATCGAAAATACAATCCTTCCAGAATGCCGGGAGGAAAAGCAGATCCAGCGCTTTCCCGTCCGGGACCGGATTATGCACGTCCTGTTGATCCTATCATTCTTCACCCTAGTCATGACGGGATTCCCTATCAAGTATTATGATTCTCCCTGGGCTAAGATCCTCATCAATATCTGGGGCGGGGCTTATCGGGCCGGATTATTTCACCGGATCGCCGCCCTAGTCCTATGCGGACTGTTTCTCTATACCCTCTGGCTTTCCCTGCAGTTCCTGTTCCCGAAGAGAAAGTTCCGGGGATCGTTGCAGCGTCTCTTCGGTCCCGACTCCCTGTTCCCGAACTTTAAGGATGTTAAAGACATCATCGGCATGTTCAAGTGGTTCTTTGGAAAGGGGGATATGCCGAAGTTTGACCGTTGGACCTACTGGGAGAAGTTTGATTTCTTTGCCGTTTTCTGGGGGATGACCGCCATTGGCGGCTCCGGGTTTATGCTCTGGTTTCCCGAGGCGTTTTCTTATCTCTTCCCCGGCTGGATGATCAATGTGGCCACGGTGGTCCATTCCGAGGAGGCATTCCTCGCGGCCATATTCATCTTTACCGTCCATTTCTTTAACAACCATCTTGTGCCCAACAAGTTCCCCCTGGAACCGAATATCTTTACCGGGCGCTATCGTCTGGAAGCACTGCGGCATGAACGGCCACTTGAATACGAGCGGCTCATGGCGGAAGGCCGTCTCGATGCCATGAAACGGGAAGGACCCGGTCTCTGGACCCAATTGTTTGCCTCCGTTTTCGGCCTGGCCAGTCTGCTGTTGGGACTGCTGCTGACGGGCCTGATCTTCTGGGCGGCACTATTTTATTAAAACATGAGGTAAGTTTTGCCGAAACAAAAAAATCCGTTCTGGTCGTTCTTTGCTTCCGTTTATCTGACCATTATCCTCCTTGTCTTCACGGTTGTCCTGTCGATTGTCGGCACCTTAATTCCCCAGCAGGATGCGGCGCGGGAGTTTGCCAAGGGGATTCCACCGGGGCTAGCCTCTTTTCTGCAGACCATGCAGGTCTTCGATCTCTTTCATTCAGTCTGGCTCTTTCTTCTCATGCTCCTCCTTTCCATGAACCTCATTGTCTGTTCTCTGAACCGCTGGCCCCTGACGTGGAAGCAGTTTCGGGGGGCGCCTTTTTCCGGGGAGGAAGGGCTATTCCGGGGACTGAGCCCCGAATGTATCTTCTTGTGCGACAAAGATGTTGGAATCATGACCGGGCGGTTGGAAGGTCTTTTAAATCGAAAATATCAAAAGATCAGCAAGAGTGAGGAAAAAGAAGATACCGTAATCATATGCGGGGAAAGAGGTCGCTATTCACGTTTTGCCGTCTATGTCGTCCACCTGTCCTTGCTCCTCCTTATCCGGGGGGCGCTGACGGGGGCGTTCTGGGGGTGGGAAGGCTATGTCAATATCGGGGAAGGCGAGACGGCGGACGCCATCGACCTCAAGGGAGGGAAGGGGGCCAAGACGCTCCCCTTTACCATTCGCTGTGACAAGTTTATTGTCGCATTCTATGAAAACGGCGCTCCCAAGACGTACCGTTCAGACCTAACCTTTTTGAAAGACAACAAAATGCTCTACCAGGGTCCTCTCTTGGTGAATCATCCGATCTCCCTAGAAGGAGTGCGTGTTTACCAGGCCAGCTATGGAAGCTCTCCCGACGGACGGGCCTCGCTTGCTTTTTACCGGGGTGGTAAGGAGGGAAAGATAATAAAGGTTGGACCCGGGGAAAGCTTTTCCCTGCCGGAAAAGGAAGGAACTGTCCAGATAGTGCGGCTGGAGGAAAATCTAATGCAGATGGGGCCGGCCGCGAAGATCTTGGTCCGGTCCGGGCAGGGGGAAGTCTCATTCTGGGTTTTTCTACACATCGACAAAATCAGGGAAATGAATCCCGGGGTAACGGAGCAGGTCCCGATGTTCAATCCTGCCCTGTTCAAACCCTATCTCTTTGTCTTGAAAGGTATCGAAGAACGTTATTATACAGGTCTCCAAGTGAGTAGCGACCCGGGAGCGCCGCTGGTTGCGGCTGCAGCCGTGCTGATGATGGTGGGATTGATAGGGACGTTTTTTTCATCCCACCGCCGCATCTGGATCAAGATTCAACCGGCCGGGGAGAAAACAAAGATCAGCGTTGCTGCGAGGACCAATAAGCACCCCGTGGTTTTGGATCGCGAGGTAAGGCAGTTGACTGAACAGATCAAAGTCAGCTTGGAGAAGGAATCAACATGACGAACACCATGATACTGAGTTGGGTCACCTTTCTCTATTTCGGGGCCTTTGTATTTTATCTTTTTCGCCTGGTCTTCGGTAGGGAGTTCTGGGGCAAAGCAGCTTGTTATGCGGTCCTTGGCGGCCTTGGCGCCCACACCCTGGGCCTGCTACTCAGGTGGCAGGAATCTTATGCTCTCGGCATCGGCCACGCACCCCTGTCCAATTTCTACGAATCCCTCATCTTCTTCGCTTGGACCGTCGTGACGCTCTATATCATTGTGGAGTGGCGGATCAAGAACCGCAGCCTCGGTGTTTTCGTACTTCCCGTGGCTTTCCTGCTCATGGCCTTTGCCTCCCTGGCTCCGAATATCAGTGACCGTATTCAGCCACTGGTTCCCGCTCTTCAGAGCAACTGGCTTACCAGCCATGTAGTGACATGCTTTATGGGTTACGCGGCCTTTACGGTGGCCTTTGCAATTGGAATCATGTACTTTCTGAGGGATATTCCCCTGTTTGGATTCATTCCGGAAGCGGATATTTTGGATGAACTCATATATCAGAATGCGGTGTTGGGATTTGTTTTTCTCACCCTCGGCATCTTGACCGGTTCGGTATGGGCCCATTACGCATGGGGATCCTACTGGAGCTGGGACCCGAAAGAGACGTGGTCTCTCATCACCTGGCTCATCTATGCCGTCATGCTCCATGCCCGCTACGTTCGGGGATGGAAAGGTAAGCGCATGGCTGTTCTGGCGATTATCGGATTTGTAGCGGTGCTGTTTACCTACCTGGGTGTGAATTATCTACCGGGACTACACAGTTACCTTCAGTCATGAGTCGAAAGAATTGGAGGAATGAATCATGAGAAATGCATCCTGGATCGTTGTCGTCTGTTGCCTGCTTTTGTGTAATTATGTCATAGCCGGCGAGGATGGTTTCATCGAAGTCAAGGGTTCCGGAGGGGGCGCCGGCACCGTCATAAGTTTCACCAACGGGATCAGTGAGGTAAATACGAAGGTGGATTATGTAGTGGTGGCAACCCTGCCGTCGAATCCGACGACGGGCTATCGATGGGAATTGATGAAACCTCTTGCCGAGGGCATTGTGAGATTTGCCAGGCGAACGTATCACCCTCCCCAGACAGGATTGGTCGGGGCAGGAGGGCAGGAGGTCTTGATTTTCCGCACCGCGGGCCTTGGAGAAACCGAGATTGCCCTGGGTTACCTCCGGCCCTGGGAGAAGGGGGTGCCGCCGGTAAGCAGCCGGACTATCAGGCTAAAGGTGTCTCCCTGAGCAACCAGTAGAAAAAGCCGTAAAATTAGCAATAATCAACGGCTTCGTAAAGAGATCCGCAGGCAAGGCGCGCAAGTCCTGAGTCCTGAAGCGTACTTTTGGCGTACACCGCAGTGACGAAGGGTGCAACGCAACTCAGCATCCGGACTTTTTACGAAGCCGTCATTCCTTGAGGATATCCAGTAGTTCGTTTCCATACCGATGTACCTTGTCTTGAGAAAGGCCGGCGCTTGTAATCAATGAAACCAGTGTCGGCTCGCCCGTCCGGGAGATCTGGAGGAGTTCCTGGTCGGAGATGATCATAAACAGCGCCCGATTGATGTTTTTCCCCTTGTTGAAGCGCCACAGGTAAAGACGCTTCAACCGCTCCCTCGCCTCCAGCGTCAGGCTGTTGAATCCCTGAATATGGCGGTATCCTTGGCGATTCATTATTTTTTCATGCCAGGATACGGAAGCAATACCTTCAAAACCCTCAGCGGCTGCGTCCAGAAGACCGGCGTGATCAAGTTCTGCATGTAATTTCCTGTATAGATCAATGAGAAAAACCGTATCCTGCGCGGCATAGTGTAGCTGCTCTTCCGTCAGGGGTCTGTTTTCCCACCGCGATCGCTGAAGCTTTTTCTGCTTCTCGAAGTCGATGGCGAGGAACTGTCGAATCAGGGCGGCCAGAGACAACTGACGGCAACCAAGAAGGGCGGCCGCACGATGGGTATCGAAGATCTGGTTGAAGGAAAAATCATAATCACGCTTAAGAATCCGGATGTCATTATCACCGGCATGAATAACCTTTACCGTCTTGCTGCCGGCAAAGACCTCGCCAAGAAAAGAGATATCCAGATTGGCGAGGGGATCGAAGATATAGCTACACAACCCGGAATTGATCTGGAGGAGACAGAGTTTCTCGCGGAAATACCGGAAGGAATCGTACTCTGTATCTACGCCGATCACGGGCGCTTTAAGAATGTCTCGAGCTGCTTTGTCGCGTTTGACAGTAGAATCCACCCAGCTCCATTTGATTTTCATGTGTACGTCTCCTGATGATTCAAGAATTTAATCATAGAGAACAATGGACAAACAGTCAAGAGCGGGAAGGCAATATTTTTAGAAAAACGAAAATATTCAAGAAAAAGCAGTGAAAATATTTGTGGATATTTTTCTCGACTTGTATTAGAAAACAACCCTTTATAACGATGTGAAGAAGAGGTGTAGAAAAGGGATTATGAGATTTGATATTGCCAGGGCGGGCAACGGCCTGACCTATGAAATCAGAAATATCGTCATTGTCGCCAATAAACTCAAGGAATACGGCATCGAGGTTCACTGGGAGAATATCGGCGATCCGGTGCAAAAGGGAGAACACATTCCCGAATGGATGAAGGAGATCCTCGTCGATATTATCAAGGACGATCATTCCTTTGCCTATTCCCCGACGAAAGGGGTGGACGAAACGCGGGACTTTCTTGTCGATCTGGTAAACAGAAGGGGAAAGACGCAGATCAACAGGGAGGACATCATCTTCTTCAACGGGCTGGGGGACGCCATCGCCAGATGCTATAGCTCTATTCGTGTGGACGCCCGGGTTATTGTCCCCGAGCCGACCTATTCGACCCATTTTCTGGCGGAGGTTCTTCATGCCTCTTTCCCTCCGAACACTTATCGGATGAACCCTTACAGCAGTTGGTATCCAGATATCCGTGAATTGGAGCAGAAGGTGAAGAGCCATAGCTCCATTGTCGGCATCCTCGTGATCAATCCGGACAATCCGACAGGTTTCGTCTACCCCGCCGAGACCCTGCGGCAGGTCGTAAAGATCGCCAAGGAGCATGATCTCTTTCTCCTCTTTGACGAGACGTATATCAATATTGTTTACAATAACAAGAAGACCCTGTGCCTCTCGGACGTCATCGGAGACGTGCCCGGCATCAGCATGAAGGGAATTTCCAAGGAGTTTCCCTGGCCGGGGTCGCGCTGTGGCTGGATAGAAGTGTATAATGCCGATAAGGACGAGACCTTTGCCAGATATGTCAATTCGATTCTGACCCAGAAAATGTCCGAGGTCTGTTCGACGACCCTGCCCCAGCTTTCCATTCCGAAAATAATGACGCACCCGAAATACCAGCAATATCTCGATGAACGGATCAGACATTATGAGCGGCTTTCCAATATCGCCTACAACATCCTCAAGGACGTTCCCTGCCTGATGGTTAACCGCACCAACGGGGCATTCTACATGACGGCGGTCTTCAATGAGGCGTTTCTGAATAGCCGCCAGCGCCTGTCGATTTCTCAGCCGGAGATCAGGAAATTCGTGGAGGATCTGGTGGGAGAAAATGTCGAACTCGACAAGCGCTTTGTCTATTATCTCCTCGGGGCAACAGGAATATGTGTGGTGCCCCTGACCTCGTTCTTTACCTCCTTACAGGGTTTCCGGATGACCCTCCTCGAAAAGGATGAGGCCAAATTTGAGGCGATCGTGAAGACCATCGCGGAAAAGGTGGAGGAATATATCGAATCAGCTCGCTGAGTTATGGTGGATTAAATATATGCTAAAAAAGGGAGACCCCAGGGTCTCCCTTTTTTATTCGCTGATTTTGGCTGCTTCGCAAAAAGCTCCAGAGGCGAGGCGCGCTCATCCTGAGGAATGAAGCGTACTATTGTGTACGTTGCAGTGACGAAGGATGAAGCGCAACAAAGCATATGGAGCTTTTTGCGAAGCAGCTATTTGATGAGCCGGCGGCGCATCTTAATAAGAGCCAGGGGATAGAAGACCAGGGAGAACAGCAGCAGATAACCAAGGTCCAAGGGGAATGATTTCGTGAAACTGCCGTAACATAATCCCCGAGTCAGATCAACGAGATGGGTCAGGGGCAGGGCCGTAGCCAGCACCTGGGCCCACGGTGGCATGCCTTCCAGAGGGAAAAAGGTGCCGCTGAAGAGAAACATGGGGGTGATGAAGAGGAAGAAGGGAAGGTTGAACAGCTCGATATGAGAAACGATGCCGGTGAAGTACATGCCCATGGAACCGAAAGCGAAACCGCCGCAAAAGGCCAGGGGAATCAGCAACAGACCGGTGGGGTAATGGATGAGATCGAAAAAGGTCAGAACCACCATCATGATCGCTGTGGCGATGACCGATTTGGTGGCCCCCCAGACGATTTCTCCGGTGATTATTTCTTCTACCGACAGGGGCGTCGCCATCATGGCGTCAAAGGTTTTCTGGTAGTACATGCGGACGAACGAGGAGTAGGTATTTTCGAAGAAGGCGTTGTTCATGATGTTTATGGCCAATAGGGCCGGAGCGATAAAGGCCAGATAGGAAATTTTTCCGTTGCCGTAAGCCACTTCGCCGATAAGGCCGCTCAGGCCGATGCCGAAGGCCGCCAGGTAAAGCAGGGGTTCGAGCAACGGCGGCATGAAGCTGATCTTCCAGTTCTGACGATATACGTCGAGGTTCCGCTGCCAGACCCGTAAAATACCCTTGCTCATTCCCTGAGCCCCCTTCCGGTCAGTTTAAGAAACACATCTTCCAGGGTTGCCGTCCGCATCACGCAACCCTCGGGGCAGAAACGGTTGGTGATATACCGATAGAGATGGTCGTCGTGATCGCCGTAAACGAGGATGCGATCTCCCAGATCCTCAAAAGTCATCTTCTGGAGGCGGATGTAGGTTCTGAGGTCAGCCGCAGGTGATGATATCTCCAAGACGTCCTTGCCGATGTGTTCCCTGATCAACTCGGAGGGTTTGCCCTGAACGAGGATGCGGCCCTGGTCCATAATGATGATGCGGTCGCACAAGCGGGACGCCTCTTCCATGTAGTGGGTGGTCATCAGGATCGACAGGCCCTGTCGGCGCAGGTTGTCGAGGCGTTCCCATACCTGGTGGCGGGACTGGGGGTCCAGACCGGTTGTCGGTTCATCAAGGATCAGCAGCTCCGGCTGGTTGATCAGGGCCCGGGCCAGGACAATGCGCCGGACCATCCCCCCCGAAAGCTCCATAGCCCGGGAATGACTGCGGTGATCAAGGGACATGAAACGAAGGAGTTCATCGGCCTTCCTTACCGCCAGGGGCTTCGGAATGTTGAAATAACGGGCGAAGACAGTCAGATTCTGGATAATTGTCAAGTCGGGATCAAGGGTGTTGTCCTGCTGGCAGACGCCGATGCGGGCTTTGATTGCCCGGGCATGACGGGATACATCCAGCCCGAAGACCCTGAGGACGCCTGCCGTCAGCGGGGAAAACCCATAGGTCATGCGGATGGTGGTTGTCTTGCCGGCGCCGTTGGGTCCAAGGATGCCGAAACATTCCCCCTTGGCGATGGCAAAGGAGACATCATCGACGGCGACAAGCTGGCCATAAGTTTTTCTGATCTGCAGGGCTTCAACAATCGATTCCATGGCCCCACCCTTAACACGTTTTTCCGTAAAAATCCGTATATAGTTCAATGCCAGACGGTGTGAATCTCATTGCAATT
>Ga0172379_10008607_pt1 | contig 12807 bp, 9 predicted proteins | sample GrowelOW334metaG_FD_119756 | JGI IMG/M metagenome (GOLD analysis project Ga0172379, IMG submission 119756) | Groundwater microbial communities from an aquifer near a municipal landfill in Southern Ontario, Canada - Groundwater well OW334 metaG | ecosystem: Environmental > Aquatic > Deep... | reverse complement strand
TCGCGAGCCAATAGTCCGACATGATCGAGCGAAGGCGAAAAAGGCACGACGCCGTCCGCGCGCACGAGACCGTAGCTCGGCTTGTATCCGGCTATTCCGCAATAAGCGGCAGGCCGCGAAATGGAGCCGATAGTCTGGGTCCCGAGAGCGAGATGGCAGAAACCCGCCGCCACCGCCGCCGCGGAACCCGAGCTGGAGCCTCCCGGAGTCCGGGCATGATCCAGAGGATTGCGCGTAGGCCCCGGCGCGAAATAGGCGAACTCGGTGGACACCGTCTTCCCGAGCACGAGGGCACCCGCTTTCTTGAGAGCCACGAGCGAGGAGGCTTCGGGCATGGCGAAAAGAGGGGCAGGAAGGCGGGAGCCCGCCCTCGTCTCGAAACCTCGCGCCGAAAACAGATCCTTGACGCCCACGAGGGCGCCGAAAAGCGGGGGCCGCGCCGCCGGGGAGGGATAGCGCAACTCGAGGGCGCGAGCCTCGGCGACAAGCCTTTCTCGCCTGCCGGGCTCCGGCAAAAGAGCGAGGATTTCCGGTTCGACCGCCTCGACATGGTCGAGGATCCTCTCGACGGCTTCGACTATGCCGCCCGTCAAAGCGGTTCCGACTTCGGCCATCTCAGATCGCCCCGGCGGCCTTGAGCCGCTCTATCTCCGCCGCTCCGTAACCAAGGAGCCTCGCGAGCACATCGTCCGTATGCTCCCCTATTTCGGGAGCCGGCGGCCGTGTCGGAGACTCGGGAACGCTTTCCATCTTGATCGGGTTGCCCGGAATTATCACAGGCCCCGCGACTGGATCGTCCACCGTCACGAACATATTGCGCGCCGCGAGCTGCCGGTCCTTCATCACCTTGTCGACGCTATTGACCGGCGCGCTGGGAACGCCCGCCCTCTCGAGTAGCTCGATCCATTCGGCAGCGGGCTTCTGAGCGAATATCTTCTCGAGAACCGGCACGAGGGCTTCGATATTCCTCGTCCGATCGCCATTCGTCGCATAACGCGGATCGGCGAGAAGATCAGTCCTCTCGATGGCCGCGCAAAAGCTTCTCCACAGGGATTCGTTGCCGACCGCGATCACGAACCAGTCGTCGCTCGCGCGGAAAGCCTGGAAAGGCGTGATCGTCGGGTGCCGAGTCCCGAGGGGAGCCGGCGGCTTTCCGTCGACCTGATAGCGAACGAGGGCGTTCTCCAATATCGCGAGTTGGCAATCAAGCATGGAAACGTCGATCTTCTGCCCTTCGCCGCTCCGCTCGCGCTGGTAGAGGGCGGTGGAGACTCCGACGGCGCAGAAAACGGCCGCGGTGATGTCGCCCATCGACAGGCCGACGCGGGTCGGAGGCGAATCGGGCCAGCCGGTGATGCTCATGACTCCGCCCATCGCCTGCACGAGAATATCGTAGGCGGGCTTTTGGGAGTCCGGGCCCGAATGCCCGAAGCCGGAAACCGCGGCGTAGATCAGGCGCGGATTGTCGGCCTTGAGGATATCCCAGCCGAGGCCCAGCTTTTCCATCGTGCCGGGCCTGAAATTTTCCACGATCACGTCACAGCGCTTCGCGAGGTCGCGGAGGAGGAGCTTGCCTTCGGGCTTTTTCAAGTCGATGGCCACGCTCTCCTTTCCGCGATTGACGTTGAGGAAGTAGAGGCTTTTCCCGTTCTTGAAGGGCCCGAAGGCGCGGGAATCATCGCCGGTGCCCGGCACCTCGACCTTGATGACCTCGGCGCCGAGGTCGGAGAGCATCATCGTGCAGAACGGCCCCGCGAGCACGCGGGTCAGATCGAGGACTCTAACGCCTTCGAGCGGTTTGGACATGGGGGCTCCTTTCCTGGCGGCCGCCGTTCCGCCTCGGGGGCGGTCCCGCCTCGAAGGCGGGCTCGTCGAGCGGACGAGCGGCCGCGGAATCTTATTTCTTCCGCGCCTCGGCGTGGAGCTCGGGGTTGAGGGCGCCCGCGACGTCGCCGAATTTCGTCAGCTTGGCCTTCGCCTTCTTCTCCATCAGTTTCGCATAACGATCGTCCTCGACCATCGCGACGATGCGTGCGATGCTCGACTCGCCGTCGACAAAGCGCCAGGGGAAGCATCCGATGGTGCAGCGCTGGTTGAGGAGAAGGTCCATGTCGCCGCCGAGGCACTCCGCGTGTATGACGTGCTCGCTGAACATCTCGATGTGCATGAGCTGGTACTTATCCTCGGTGAAAACCTCGTCGAGGGTCTTGCCATACTTCTTCTTGAAATGCTCGTCGCACTGCTTGGCCTGCTTGGGCATCCAGTCGCGGATCTTCGTGTTCATCGGGTGGTCGGCTGAGCCGCAGTCAACGCCGATCCAGCGGAGTTTCTTGCGCTTCGCCCATTCGGCGAACTCGCGATCCGGCCCCGGATGCTTGATCATGTAGCGGATCTCGTCGCCCGTGGGCTGGTCCCATCCGTAGTGGTGGAAACCCGTATGAATTATGAGGATATCCCCTTCCTTGACCTCGACGCGGTCCTCGACCATCTTCGAGGTGTAGATGTCGTAATCCTGGGCGCAGTCGGAAAGATCGACTATCGCGCCCTCGTGGACGAGGAAGTCCATGTCGAGGCTGGCGATGTCCTTGCCGGGCGTGTAGAAATGGATCTCGCCGTCCAGGTGGGTGCCGATGTGGTTCGAGTGCGTGACGAGCTGGCCGTTGGCGCCGTTGGGCGCGAGCCGCTTGAAATACTTCACCTCGAGGGGCTCGTAGGTGGGCCAGGGCGGCGTGCCGATTCCGAGGGGTATGGTCAGGTCGATCATCTTCATGGCGTTCCTCCGTTCACGATATGTCGCGCGAGCCGCGGCGGAAGCCGCGGCTCGCGCGTTATGCGGCCTCCTGCCCGTCGGCGACGCCGAGCGCGGGAGGCTCCGTTCACGAGCAGTACTTTTCGGCGAAAGCGACTATCGCGTCGCGGTAGCAATTCTCCGGCGGCTTGACGAGCCCGGCCCCGACCATGCCCACGCCCGGGTCCTTGTGGGCTATGCCGGTGTTGATCGCCGGCAGGATGCCCGTCTCCACGACGAGCCTGGCGTCGATGCCCGTGGGCGTACCGCGAAAATCCATGACGGGTATCTGGTAGACCTCGCTCTCGGCGAGCGTGATCTCGTACATGCGCTTCGTGACGTCGATCGCGTCCTGGGGGCTACCCCCCACGAATTTCACGATGGCCGGGGCGGCCGCCATCGCAAAACCGCCGATCCCCGAGGTTTCCGTGATGACCGAATCCCCTATGTCGCGCGACGCGTCCGCCGCGGAGAAGCCGGGAAGGTAGAGGCCTTCGATGACGCCCGCGGGCCCGGTGAACCAGCGCCCCGGCAATCCCGAAAGCCTGATACCGAACTCGGTGCCGTTGCGGGCCTGGGTCGTTATCACGGTGCTGCCCTCGATCCCGGCCGCAGCGTCGACCGTGCATTTCGCGGAAGGCATCGTGAGATTCAGGAAAAAATGATCGTTTGCGTTGAGGAAGGAGAGAACCTTCGACAGCTTCTCGCGCGGCTCGTCGAGCATGACGATATACGGCGCAAGCTCGCGGATCACGAGCGAGGTGCCGGCGCGGTTGCGGTTGTGCCCCTCGTCGCCCATCTGGAGTATCTGGGCGATGATCGTGCGCATATCGAGGGGCCCGCGCCTTTCCAGGGCCGCCGCGAGCACGGGAGCGAGCTCGTCCCGCATCCAGCGCAGTCGCGTGAGGACTTCCTCGGAATAGGCGCCATAGCGCAAGACCTTGCCGAGCCCCTCGTTGAGGGTGCAATAAGCCTTGTTGCCGAAGGCCTTGTTCTCCACGATCCATACAGGCATGCTCGCCGTCGTGACGCCGGCCATGGGGCCCACCGCGTCGTGGTGATGGCAGGGCTCGAAGCGGATCTCGCCCGAGGCCGCGAGCTCGGCCGCTTCCGCGGCATCCTTCGCGAGGCCTTCGTACATGAGGCCGCCCATCACGGCGCCGCGCATGGGTCCGCACATCTTCTCCCAGGTCACCGGCGGGCCCGCGTGGAGGATCAGCTTCTTGTCCATGCCCGGCACGACGTCGGCGGCGAGGCCGATGCCGACCACCGTGGGCTTGGCGTTCAGGATGCGGCGCACCGCTTCCGCGTTAGCCGCCTCTACGTCGACGCGGCAGCGTGTAGCTATCGCGTCGAGGGCCGCCAAGGTTCGCGCATCGCCCCCCGCCGGAGGCCGCCACTCGACGTGGACCACGGGAGCCCCGCATTTCGCGAGGGTTTGCGCGAAGGATTCCAGCCCGATATTGATAGCCTTGGGACCCTCGGCGAAAAGCTTGTCGACGGGTAGCGAACTCATTTCGTGCCTCCATTATTATTCGCGCGGCCGCGCGCGATGGCGAGGCGGGCTATCTCGACCGCGAGGCTCGCGGCGCGGTAATTCGAGGGCATCACGAGAGCGCCCGCCGCCTCGAGCTTGGCCCGCTGCGCCGCCGCGTCCTGAGGATCGCCGGCCGTGCCGACCACCGAGGCCACCACCGGGAGATACGCCCCGCGTGCCGCGGCGGCCTTCCGGGCGTCGGCGATCGCCGCCGATGCGGCTCCCGCGGGGTCCGCGTGCGAACCGTAGCCGAGCACCACGTCCAGGAGGAGGACCGCGGTCGCGGCGTCGGCCCCTTCCGCGCGTATCCGCTCGTCGCGCGGGGCGGGATCGATCATGGGATGCGGCTTTCCCGCCGTGAAGAAGTCGTCTCCGAGATCGACTATCGTGTGGCCGACCGAGACGCGGGGATCCGCGAGGAGGAGCTCTTTCCGCGTCTGGTTGTTGGAGCGGACGCCACCGAGCGCGGCGTCGGCCAGGAAGAGGGCCTCGTCGGCTACCGTCCCGCCGGTATAGAGGCCTCGAAGGAAAAGCTGCCCCGGACCGAGGCGAGCGGCCTCCCTAACAGCTAACGCGGTCATTTGCGCGGTGAGGCCGGGATTCCCCGCCACTCCGCCCGACGCGTCGGCAACGCCGCCCGGATCGGAGGCCGAATCCGCTGCCATGCGAGCGGCAGCGGCGTCCTTTGCGCCATTCGCGAAGGCGACCGCGAGCCGCGCCGCTTCCTCCAAGTTGGCCGCCCAGGCCAGGCGGCCGGTGTCGGCCTTGGGTACGCTCATTCCGAGGAAATGCGCCACCGCCGGCTTGCCCGCCCTTTCGAGGGCTTCCACGACCTTGGCCGCCACCTCGGGGGCCGGAGGCTTGGAAATCACGACGAGCACGGTCGTGGCCGGATCGCGAGCCAGCGCCTCGATGGCGAGGAGGCTCGTCATTCCGCCGACAGCGGCGTTCTTCAAGTCGCGTCCGCCCGTGCCGATCGCCTGCGAAACGCCCGAACCGTAGCGGTCGACGAGACAGCAGACTTCCTGGAGCCCCGTGCCGGAGGCGGCGACGATACCGACCGTGCCCCTTCGTACGACGTTGGCGAAACAGAGGGGCATGCCCCCGATTATGGCGGTTCCGCAATCGGGCCCCATCATGAGGAGGCCTTTCGAGACGGCCAAGCGCTTCAAGGCGATTTCGTCTTCGAGCGATACATTGTCCGAAAAAAGCATGACATGCTGACCGCGCTCGAGGGCGAGCCTGGCTTCCCTCGCGGCATACGCGCCGGGCACGGAGATGACGGCGACATTGGCATCGGGGAGCGCTTGCGCGGCCGCCCTGACCGAGCCGGCTCGGGCCGTTCCCGACTCGGAGGACGATGCCGTCTTCTTGCGCTTCATAAGCTCGATGGCCGCCAATATGGCCGCTTCCACCGCCTTTTCATCGGCCGCCTCGACGGCGATGACGAGATCGCCGGGACCCGCCGCCGCCAACTCGGGGCTCGCGTAGCCGAGGCCCGCGAGAAGCTCGAGGTTCATGGGCGTGCCCATCGCGACGATAGCGTCCCTCACTCCGGGATCGCCCTTGAGCTCCCTCGTGATCAACATCAGAAAGACAGAGTCGAAATAGGAATCCTTCTTGACGAGTATTCGTTTCATTTTCACCACCTGTCGCGGACTAGATTATCTCCAAAACCAGATTCAAGCCAGAGGTATTCGAAAGCCGCTCATGGAGCTACCGTACGCTTTTTCTTTGCGCCTTCGAAGAACGAATGCTATACTCGGCCTCCATGACGATCCCCGAGCTAGCGAAAAGACCGGAACGCCTCTACTCGGGCGGCCGATTTCGTCCACCTTCCGATGTGGCGAAAGAAAAGCGAAGCGCAATCATTCGCCGAACGCTCCGGATCTCACAACTTTTGTCGACCATCGAAGACCGTCCCGCATCGGGGCGGTCTTCGATTATTTTTTCCACGTATCAGGAGGCTTCATGAGCGACAAAAAGACCTTTTGGAACGCACTCGGTTTCCGTGCCGGCAGCGACAAGAATGGGCTACTCCCCGATGAGGCTCCGAGTTTCGGCAAGCTCATCCTCTTCGCGCTTCAGCAATTCATCGTTATGTTCCCCGCCACCGTCCTCGTGGCATTGCTTACGGGCTTCCATGTAAGCACCACCATCTTCGCCTCGGGCTTCGCCACCCTCGGCTTTATTTTCGTTACCGGCGGCAAGATTCCGCTCTACTACGGCAGCTCTTTCTCCTACCTTGCGGCGATCGTGTCGATCACCGGAGTCAAATACGGCGTGATCGCCTCCGATGCTCTCATCAGTCAAGCACAGTTCGGAATCATCATGTCCGGCCTCGTTTCGATGCTCGCCGGCTTCCTCGTCATCAAAGTCGGGATGGAGAAAATCAATAAAATCCTCCCCGCCACGGTGACCGGTTCCATCGCCATCGTGATCGGAATCACCCTCGCCGGAACGGCCATGGGCAACGCCGCCGGAGTCGGCACTCCCTTGGCCGGGACTTCGACGGTATGGATCATCTCCCTCAGTACGCTGATAGCCACCATCCTGTTCTCGGTGTTCCTAAAAGGCGTGCTCGGGCAGCTTCCGATCCTGTTCGGCGTAATCGTCGGCTACATCGTTTCCCTCTTTCTCGGCGTCGTGGACTTCAGCCCGCTCACCTCTGCCGCCTTCATCCAGGCACCGCACTTCACGCTGCCCAGCGTTTCCTGGACGGCCGTACTCGCCATCATGCCGATTGCGATCGCGACCATCCCCGAATCGACGGCCCATTTGTTCCAGATCGATATCTACGTGAACAACCTAGCCAAAAAGCGCGGCGAAAAAGAGTACAAAATCGCCGACAGGCTCGGGCGCAACCTAATCGGCGACGGCTTGGGCGACATGATAAGCTCGTTGTTCGGCGGGCCCGCGGGCACCAACTACGGCGAGAACATCTCGACAATGGCCATCACCAAGGTCTTCTCCGTTCCCGTGCTCCTCTGCTCGGCGATTCTCGCCATCCTGTTCAGCTTTTTCGGCAAATTTTCAGGCGCTATCAACACGATTCCCGGTCCCGTCATCGGCGGCCTATCGGTCTATCTTTTCGGCGTAATCGCCGTCCAGGGCGTCGGCATCATGATCGAGAAGAAGGTCGACCTATTCGACAACCGCAGCCTCGCGGTCATCTCGACCATCTTAATCATCGGCATCGGCGGCGCATTCGCCTTCCCGAACGGCATGATCCCGGTCTTCGGAACCCAGCTCCCGGCCATCGCGACCGCGGCCGTCTGGGGAATCCTCATGAACCTGGTCCTCGTCGTGTTCAACAAGAAAGCCTAATTAGAAAGGTGCGGCCGGATCTTCCGGCCGCGACAATCACAAGCCCGGACGGCGATCGCCTCCGGGCCTTTTTTCCCCTTCCACCGGAAGCGCGAGCGCGGCCTATCCTAAGGCCGGCGATCATTCCAGCCGAAAAGATAGCCGGCGAGGGCGTCGGCTCCCGACGTGGCTCCGTGGGCGAGCATGGCGGAAACCGCCCCCGCGATCCGCGCGCGCGGCACAGATGGCCCGCGCATATCCTCCCCTCCTCCCTCGGCCGACGCTAGTTCAATTCCCGCGACCGATTCCGCGAGCCTTAAATAAATCTCCGGAAATCCTCCGGCAAGAGCCTGCGTCAGAAGAGACCTGCCCGCGAAGGTCGTACGGGAGAGGTCGAGGCTTGACCGAGCTGTTTTCGCGGGATATCCCTCGGGATAAAAACAATTCCGCGCCAATAGGTACCCCGCGATAAAATCGTCCCCAGCGGGTGTGGTGCCGGGGCCGAAGCCTACGAGGACGAGTGGAAATTCCGGCGCTTCGAGCAATTCCCGAAACCGTCGCGAATAGGGACCATCGACATGGATTCCGTCGCTCGGGCGCCCGGCGGCAAATTGTCGCGCGAGCTCTCCCCGCGCCGCGTCGAGGGCCTCCGCCCCGATCCCAGCGATGCGCGCCGCGGCCGATGCCAGGCGCGCGCGCGGATCCCACGTTTGCGCGTCGCGCAACGCGACAACTTCGCCGGCAAAGCGCCACAGTTCGCCTCCCGGCGCGGTTTCGGCCTCGACGCGATCATGGCCGGCGCGCAACGCGCTCTCGCTCGCCGCGCCCAGCCTTTGGAAAGACCTGACATCGAGGCCGACGCCCAGGCATTCCATGGAATCATGCCCGGGCAAAAGGGACACGATAAAGCCGTCGGCGTGAAGCAAAGATATAGCGCGTGAGTAAACGCCCAAAAGGCGCCCCTTCCAGGGCGCCTTCGGAACGAGAAATCCGACGGTCGCCGCCGAAATCACGACGGCGACCTAGTCCGCATATCGCATGCGTCATTCCATGCGGAGCCCGCTACGACGGCCCCGCCTCGATCACTCGCGATTCCTGAGTTCCGGCGCCGAACGGCAGGAGCCGACCGGCGACTTCGTGATCCAGTTGTCCACGGCTTCCTTGCGGCCGATGGCGCGCCACACGTCCTCGAAACGCATCGGCATATGCATGAGCTGCGCTCCGACCGCCTGCTGAATCGCGTTCCCGAGGGCGGGAGCCACCGATATCATCGAATGCTCGCCCACGCCCCGGGCGCCGTAGGGCCCGTCTATTTGCGGCGTTTCGACGACGTAGCACTCGATCACGAGGGGCAGGTCCTTGGCGGTCGGGATCTTGTTGTCGGTGAATGAGGGATTGAGGAGCCTTCCCTCCTTGTCGTAGATGTAGCCCTCGCAGATGGCCGTGCCGAGGCCCTGAAGCATGCCGCCTATCGCCTGGCCGCGCACGATCTCGGGATTGATGGCCTTACCGACGTCGTAGACCGAGGCGATCTTGAGAACGCGGTACTCGCCCGTCTCGGGGTGGACCTCGACGACCATGCCGTGGGCGCCGAAGGTCCAATCGAGCGCCGGCGAGCCCTCGCCGGTCTCCTTATCGAGGAAGGTGAGGCCTTGCGCGATGTAGCGGCCGACGCCGATCAGCGGCCCGCCGATACCGTTGCCGTTCGAAAGGGCCAGTCCGACCGCCATGGACGCGAAGCTCACGGATTTCGCGGGATGGTGCTTGAGATAGACCTTGTCCCCGTCATGCCCGAGGTCGCAGGGATTCGCCTTGAGGGCCTGGGCGGCGACCTCGTAGGCGTTCTTGAGAAGGTCCTCGCAAGCGAGAATCGTCGCGTTGCCCGAAAGAAGCAGGCCCTTCGAGGCGACGGTTTGCCAGTCGTAGGGGTCCTTGTCCGTATCGCACTCGAAGGAGACTTTCACCTTGTCGAGGGGGAAGCCGAGGCGCTCGGCCGCGATCTGGCGGATGGAGGTGTAGGTGCCCTGTCCGTAGTCGGTGAGGGCCAGGTTGACCGCCACCGTCCCGTCCTCGTTCATTTTCACGATGACGGCCGTGGAGGTGTACGAGGGCATGGCGGGGGCCTTCTGGAGCGCGGCGACGCCCTTGCCGATCTTCCAACCCGTTAGGCGCTCTCGCTCGGCCTCTTCCTTCGTGAGGCCGCCGTAGCTCACGGCTTTCGCGGCCGTCTCTATGCATTTGCGCACGTTGCCGGTGTGCTCCGTGATCTCCTCGCCGGTGAGGGTCCTCGAGCCCGGCTTGAGGGCGTTCCTCAGGCGAAACTCGAGGGGGTCCATGCCGATGGCCGAGGCGATCAGCTCCATGTGCCGCTCTATCGCCCAGTGGAACTCGACGTGGCCGAAGCCGCGATAGGCGGTACCGTAGGGCTTGTTCGTGTAGATCGTGTAGGAATCGACCTTCGCGGCGGGTATCTCGTAGGGCCCCGAGGCGGAATAGCCGGAGGCGCGCGTGACGTTGACGGCGTAATCGGCGTAGGCGCCGGAGTCCCAATAGAGCGTCATCTCCTGCGCGAGGATCTTGCCCTCGGCCGAGACGCCCGTCTTGAGGCGGTAGGTGAGCGCGCTCCGGCAGGGAAGGAGGCTGAACTCCTCCTCGCGGCTCGCGCGGAACTTGACGGGCCGGCCGCCCGCCTTGCGCGAGAGCACGGCGGCCAGCGGCTCGACGCCGATGCCGGCCTTGCCGCCAAAGCCGCCGCCCACGTAGGGGATGTGCACGCGCACGTCGTTATGCGGAAGACCGAATGCGTGGCAAAAGAGGTTTCGGACCGTGAAAGGCGACTGGGCGCTGGTCCAGATCGTGACTCGGTCGCTCTTGCCCCACTGCACTATGGCGACGTGGGTCTCCATCGGAACGTGCTGGACCGAGGGGCAGGAATACTCGCGCTCCACGACCCACGCCGATTCCGCGAAACCCTTCTCGACATCGCCCTTGCGCAATTTCGTGTGGTTGGCGATGTTGGTGCCCGGCATCGGCGTGAAGGCCGCCGCCATGTAGGAATAGCCGCCGAGGTCAGGATGGACGAGGGGAGCGTCGGCCTTGAGCGCGTCCATGTGGTGGAGGACCGGAGGGAGGGGCTCGTAGTCGACGACGATGGCCTCGACGGCAGCGCGCGCGATCTCGATCGTGTCTGCCGCCACGGCGGCTACGGCCTCGCCATGGTGCCGGACCTCGCCCTTGGCGAGAATGCGCTTGTCGACCACATAGAGGCCGAGCCGGTAATCGAGCTCCTCGCCCGTGACCACGGCGCGGACGCCGTCCATGGCGAGGGCCTTCGACGCGTCGATGCGCGTTATGCGAGCTCGGGCATGCGGGCTCTTCTTGACCTGGGCGTGGAGCATGCCGGGCAGCTCCATGTCGCTCACGTAGGTGGCCGTGCCGCAAAGTTTCTCGACATCGTCGGCGCATTCGGGCGATTTCCCGACCTGGGAGAGTTCCTCGGGCCTCAGCGAATCATACATGTTCCAGCCCCCCCTTCTCCCCTGACCTTCCGGTCAGATCGCGAACGGCCTCAATGATCTGCGTATATCCGGTGCAGCGGCAGAAATTGCCCTCGATCGCCTCTTTTATCTCGTCGTCGTCCGGCTTCGGATTCTCGCGGAGGAGCTCCTTGACCGACATGACCATACCGGGCGTGCAAAAGCCGCACTGAACGGCGTGATTGCGCTCGAAGGCGGCCTGGATATCGGAGAGCGAATCGCCCTTCGCCTCGCCCTCGATCGTTTCGATCGTCGCGCCGTCGGCCTCGACCGCGAGGACCATGCAGGCGTTGACCGCTCGACCGTTGTAGATGACGGTACAAGCGCCGCACTCGCCCATGCCGCAGCCTTCCTTCGTGCCCGGAAGACCGAGGTCCTCCCTGAGGAAGCGCAGGAGCGTTCGATGCTCTTCCACGTCGCGGGCGTAGACTTGCCCGTTCACACTGAGTCTGATCCGCATGTTACCTCACCTCCTCGAGAAGGCGGCGCACGTAGACGCCGATCATGTGCTCGCGATACGCCTTGGTGCTCCGCACATCGTCGATCGGGCTCACCGAGGCGAGCACTTTGCGCACGGCCTCCTCGGGCCCGTCCTTGCGCGCGACGGTCTCGACGAGGACCGGCGTGGGCGCGGCCGAACTCACGCCGAACCGAAGAACGCCGTCCTTTTCGGTCATGAGGACGCCGACGATGCCCAGGTCGTGCCCGGCTATGCGCTTGAGCTTGAGGTATCGACCCTTGGCCTTCGCGGCCGAGGCGGGAACGACGATGCCCGAGAGATACTCGCCGGGGCGGAGCACGGTCTTCTTGACGCCCGCGAAGAAGCCCGCGAAAGCCAACTCCCTGCGATCGCCGCCCGCCCGCTCGACGATCGCCCTCGCGCCGAGGCAGAGCAGGGCCGGGGCCATGTCGGAGCATGGCGAGGCGTTTACCACGTTGCCCGCCACCGTGGCGCGATTGCGCACTTGATGCGAGGCCAGCTCGTGGGCGCAGGCGCAGAGCGTGGGAAAAAGCTCCCGGGCGGTTTTATTTCGCATAACGTCCGAAATGGTGGCCGCGGGGCCGATGTGGAGCCCTTCGGACTCGCTCCAGCGAAGGTCCGCCGCTCCGGGATATAGCTTGGAATCGATCACGAAAGCGGGTTTCCGTATGCCGTTGCGTATATTGGGCAACAGGTCGGTGCCTCCCGCCAGGACCTGTCCGTCGGCGGCGTGCTCGGCGAGCGTCGCCAACAGGTCGGGCAGCGTTCGCGGGGAAAGATAACGGAATTCGTACAGCATGGGCCTTCCTTCCGGTCGGGCGGCGGGCGGCGGGCGGCGGAAATCCGCGGCCTCTCGAGCCCCCGTTTCAAAAAATCGCAAGGGGTTATTAGAGGCATCACTCAAGGCCGCTGTCAAGCGTTTCTTTCCGCGCCGCTCGGCTTGACCGCCTCGGCCTGTCCGTATACCCTCGCATCCGACATGAAAACCCTCACCCGGACCTTCGCCCTCGTCTCGGCCTTTTTATCCATGGCGGCGGGAGCCGCACTTCTCGGCTGGCTTTTCACGCGCGAAGGCACGCGCGGCCTCGTCGAGTGGGGCTATTACCGTATCAGTTTACTCGTTTTCGTGATTCTTTCTTCGCTTCCCCTACCGCTCGCC
>Ga0172379_10008606_pt1 | contig 12808 bp, 9 predicted proteins | sample GrowelOW334metaG_FD_119756 | JGI IMG/M metagenome (GOLD analysis project Ga0172379, IMG submission 119756) | Groundwater microbial communities from an aquifer near a municipal landfill in Southern Ontario, Canada - Groundwater well OW334 metaG | ecosystem: Environmental > Aquatic > Deep... | reverse complement strand
TCGGGTTCGATACAGTGCAGTTCCCGGCCCATGAACGCCTCGATGGGGGCGATGTAAAAGGCGTCGCCCTCGTCGGCAAAGCTCACGGCGGTACCGCTGGCACCAGCCCGGCCGGTGCGTCCGATGCGATGCACATAATCTTCGGGATCATGGGGCAATGTGAAGTTGATGACGTGATCCATCCCCTCGATGTGAATACCCCGGCCGGCGACATCCGTAGCGACCATGACCCTTATTTTTCCGCTCTTGAAGTCATCAAGTCGGCGAATCCGGCTTCCCTGAGGGATCTCACCGGATAGTTCGGAGCAGTTGATGCCGTAACGGGTCAGCCGTTCGGAGAGATGCCGGACTTCGTCTCTCCGGTTACAGAAGACCAGGACTCTCTCCAGGTTCTCTCTGGTAATGATGTTGAACAGGAGGTCAAATTTCTGATGCTCCGTCACGATGTAAACGATCTGATCCACCGTATCGACGGCCACCTGCTCCGGTGCAATTTCCACCGTTACCGGGTTGACGGTCCATTGGGAGGCGAGACGGGTAATTTCTCCGGTCAGAGTGGCGCTGAAAAGGAGGGTCTGGCGCTTTTCCCGGGGTGGGGTGCTGTGGATGATCATGCGGACGTCCGGGATAAAACCCATATCGAGCATCCGATCGGCCTCATCGATGATCATTACCTCGACCTTTTTCAGGGTTATGTCGCCGCGCCGCTGAAAGTCCAGTAACCTTCCCGGTGTGGCCACCATTATATCTACGGGACCGGCGGCCAACTGCTTGCGCTGTTTATCGTAATCCATCCCGCCAAACACGGAAATGATCTTTAGCCCGCAGTATTTGACGAGTTGGCGGGCTTCTTCCGAGATCTGGAGCACCAGTTCCCGGGTAGGGGCAAGGATCAGGACCCGGGGTGTTCCGTGGGGTCTGTCTCCCGGGTGGGGATGGTTCAGAAGCCTCGTAATGACGGCGATCAGGAAGGCAGCCGTCTTTCCCGTGCCGGTTTGGGCCCTGCCGCTGGCATCTTTTCCCGAAAGGGTGCTGGGAAGGATTTCCGCCTGGATCGGGGTGCAATACTGAAAGCCGAGATCGCTAATGGCGTGCATCAGTGGGTTGGGAAGATCGAAGTCGTGAAATCTGGTTTTGCCCTCAACGGAGGGAACCTTGAACTGCCTGGGGTCCCAGCGTTCCTCCATGATTGGGGAATCGGCAAGAGCGGGGGAATCTTCGGTGGAAACAGTTTGCTTTTTCCTTTTTCGGGGCGGGCGACGGCGGGGGGGGCGTTTTTCCTGATCGGGAAGGGGTGATGCCCCCTCGAATGCTTCCCCTTCTGATGTTCTTGCATGCGGACCCGAAGTTACATTTGTCTCTGTTTCGGTCATATGAATGTTTTCTCTCTTCCGGCAACGGAGAATTAGCTGCCCGGTAATATACGTGACTTATGACACAGCATAAACTTATCCGGCCAAAGATAGCAAGAAAAAACGCAACAGGGGCAGCAGCGCTTTGCACAAAAGACTTTACTATCGGGCAAAGCGTTGCTAGAAAAGCCCCAGGAGAGCGAACGATGATTCCACGTATTGTAATTGCAGGGACCCACAGCGGCGTCGGGAAAACCTCGGTAACCCTGGGGCTGATTGCCGCTCTGAAGCGGCGGGGGCTGAGGGTCCAGACCTTCAAGGTAGGGCCGGATTTCCTTGATCCCTCCTATCATGCGGTGGCCTCGGGGCGACCCGCCTATAACCTCGATGGCTGGATGAGCAATCAGGAATATGTAGCCCGATTGTTTTCCCGGGTGAGCGCGGACGCCGATATTTCTATTATTGAGGGCGTCATGGGATTATTCGACGGGGCCTATCCCGATTCCATTGCCGGGAGCAGCGCCGAGATTGCCTTGTGGCTTAACTCTCCGGTTATTCTGGTGACCGATGTCTATGGGATGGCGGGAAGCATTGCGGCCCTGGTCAAGGGATTTGCGACCTTTCATGAAGGAATCCATATTGCCGGCGTCATCGCCAATGCCTGTGGATCCCGGCGTCATGCCGAGTTAGTGGGAAAAAGCCTGGAAAGCTCAGGGGTATCAAGGCTCGTGGGGGCGATTGAAAAGGGCGGGTTGCCCGCCCTGACGAGTCGCCATCTGGGGCTGGTTACGGCGAATGCCAAGAATCTTTCGCCCTTGTTCCTCGACGCCCTGGCCGATGCGGTGGAGCGCCAGGTTTCCCTCGATGATATCCTGCGGATCGCCAACAGCGCCGGTTTGTTTTCCCTTGGGAACAATCAGGACATCCCTGAAAAAGGGGTGCAAGGGGCATCATACGTAGAGGTGGCGAAAAATTCAGGGGGAACAGCGGACAAGAAGGCTATGCGTATCGGCGTCGCCAGAGACGAGGCCTTTCACTTCTACTATCAGGATTTGTTTGATGAATTGTCGGAGCGTGGTTGCGTCATGATTCCTTTTTCGCCCTTGGGGGAGGTGAGGCTTCCCACCGGGATAGACGCCCTGTACATAGGCGGCGGCTATCCGGAAGAGTACGCGGAAGCATTGGCGGCCAACGAGGCCATGAAAGAAGACATTCGCAACTTTGCCAACTCGGGCCGGCCGGTTTATGGGGAGTGCGGGGGATTGATGTACCTGTCTGAAGTGATTGAAACCAGGGACAGCATTTCCTACCCGATGGTCGGGCTTGTCCCGGTAAGGACAAGGATGCTTGACCGGATCAAGTCCTTGGGTTATGTAGAGATCAGCCTCAGCGAGGACAGCCTCTGGGGAAAGAAAGGCGACATCCTCCGGGGGCATGAATTTCATTATTCGGAACTGCTGGCGACTCCGGCGGGCAAGGAGGGGTGGCGGTCCGTCTATGACATGACCTATCGGCGAACCAATATGGTTTATCAGGAGGGGTTTCAAAAGGGGAATATCCTGGTCAGTTATATCCACCTCCATCTTGCCGGCAGACCGGCGGCCCTGGATGCGTTTCTGGCCTTACGTAGAAAGTTACGATGAAACTGGTCACGTAATCAAGCCCAATAACGAAGAAAGAACGGATTATGTTTCAACATGGATGATAAAAAAGACTTAAAAAAACCCTTGATTCACGGCCTCTATGAAAAACCGATGAGCGGGGCGGATATCGAGGCCCGCTCTTTTGCCATCATCGACGGTGAGGCGCCGTCTCACCATTATTCTCTTCAGGAATGGGAAGTGGTCCGCCGGATGATCCATACCGTTGGCGATTTTGGCATCCTGGGGGAGGTACGGTTTTCCGCCGCCGCAATCACGGCTGCGGAGGCGGCCTTGAAGAAGGGCTGTCCCCTTTACGTGGACTCCAACATGATCCGCAATGGCCTGTCTCTGGAGCGCCTGCGCTCCGCATATCCCCATTACGGTTGGGGGCAGATTCATTGCCATATTGCCGATGACGACGTCGCCCGCGAGGCCCGCGAGCAGGGTCTTCCCCGGTCGTTATTTGCCGTGCGCAAGGCTAAGGCGGTTCTTGACGGCGGTATCGCCGTTTTTGGCAACGCCCCGGTGGCCCTGCTGGAACTGAATCGTTTCATTATGGAAGAGGGGCTGCGTCCCGCCCTGGTCGTGGCCATGCCGGTGGGATTCGTCCATGTGATCGAAAGCAAGGAAGAACTGATGTCTCTCGGCGTCCCCTATATTACCTTGACAGGGCGTCGGGGTGGAAGTCCGCTGGCGGTCAGTGTCATCCACGCCTTGTGTTCCCTGGCTGTACAACCGGGTCCCCGGAAAGAGAACGACTGCTGATCGGATTAAGTAAATCAAATGCTCAGAGGTATATTTACGGATGAAAGATAATTATAGTAAAGAGGCGGTCATTCTTATGGGGCACGGAAGCCGGGTTCCCGGGGCAGGGGAGGGTATGGAAAAAGTTGCCCAATGGCTGAAGGAAAAGCGTCCCGGAGCGATGATTGAAACCTGTTACATGTCTGAACTTGGCCCGAACTTCCCAGAGATTCTTGAGAAATGCGTGGGGGAGGGAGCGGATAAGATCATCGTTATGCCCTATTTCCTTCACCTGGGGATCCATCTTCGCGAAGATATCCCGGCCATGATGGGGACGGAAGCAAAAAAATACCCCGGTTTGACCCTCATTCTCGGCAGGCACCTGGGATTTGACGAGTCTCTCGCGGACCTGGTAGGCAAGCGCCTGGACGAGTCCCGGGAATTGAACGATATTCGGGAACGGTAGCATTCACGAGGAGGCTATATGGGTTTTCGTTATTTCGTTGTAAATGAGCAGTCGTCTTTGAACCGATATCTACGCATTTTCCTGTTTCTGTTGGGGACAGTAATGGCGATTGCCGGCTGCGCAACCCCTTCCCCCCGCCTGCAGCCCTCCGGCCTGAATACGACCTTCACCGCTGCGGAAGATGCACCTTTTGCAACATATCTTCATAAGACCCGGGAGATGATGGTTAAGGGCCGGGTGGACATCCATGACGACAACCGGGAGGTGGTCCTGAAGGCCAACATGCCTTTTGAACTGCGGCCCGACGAAGGGATCTTCCCGAAAGGAAAAGATGGAAAATACCGGAAGGGCATCCTGCTCATTCATGGCCTTTCCGATTCGCCTTATCTGCTTCAGCCCCTCGCTCGTCACCTTCGAGAACAGGGTTTTTTCGTCCGGGCGATTCTCCTGCCCGGGCACGGGACCGTTCCCGGAGACCTGCTTAACATTCGCTACCAGGAGTGGATACGGGCTGTCCAATACGGAATCAGGGGTATGAAGGGGGAGGTTACGGATCTCTTCCTGGGCGGATTTTCCACCGGCGCCGCCCTGAGCGTCATGGAAAGCATGAAAGATAAGGAAATCAAAGGGCTGATTCTGATCTCTCCCGCCCTGGCGGTCAAGGACAGGAGGATTGCCCTGGCGGGAATGCTCAGTGGGTTCAAAGACTGGATCGGCGATATTCAGGATGATGTGGATTACGTCAAATATGAAACCTTTGCGGTGAACGCTGCCTATCAGATCTATCTGTTAACCCGCGAGATCGACGCCCTTCTTGAGCAGGGCAGTTGCATCGAAGCTCCCGTTTTTGCCGCCCTGTCCAGGGAGGATATGACCATCGATCCGGACCGGGCCCTCTTTGTCCTTGAGAAATACGCCCCTTCACCCCGGAATGTGCTGGTGGTCTATGTAAAAAGCCCACAGATGGCGGGAGGGGTGTCCGGCGGGAATATTTACTATGAGAACAGCTTTCTTGCCGACAAAAAAGTGCTGGATTTTTCTCATGTCGCCCTGCCGATACCCTGCGATGACCGGCATTACGGCGACCTGGGCGGATACAAAAGCTGCCTCCATTACCGGAATGACCAGGAGAAAAGAAGGACGTGCCTGATGGACGATTCAATATGGAGGGGGGAGATCTCCGGAGACAATCTAAAGGCTTATACAGTCCGCCGTTTGACCTGTAATCCGAAATATGACGGGATGATTGAAAAGCTCGACCAGTTTCTCAGAACCGTTGACCAATAAAGAGGCCCACTGTTTGACGCCCCCCTTCGGCGAAGCCGTAAGCGAGATAAGCCGGACCGATGAAGGTGTTGGCCCCGACAAAGACGCTGCCTGCATAGATGAGGGAACTTAAGGTAATGTCGCTCCGGTCCTGCCAGGCGCCGCCCGCTTCGGCGGAAAAACCCAGATATAGGGCCGTATGGAAATCACCCAGCCCCACCGTGCCCATGTTCCGGTAACATATGATTTCGGCAAGCCCAACGTGCTGACCGGACAGTTCATCGGGCCTGTATCCGGAAAGATTCATGAAACCGCCGATAGTATAAGAGTCCTGAATCTCCCCGTTCCCATCGATGACGCCTCTGTAGAAAATCTTTGGGATGACGGTTATCTTGCCCCACGTTTTTGCAGCCAGCCCGCTGATATCAATACCGGCAAATTTGTTGTCCGACCCCATCTCAGGAATACCGGAGATCACCTTGGCTCCACCGGCAGCCCCTCTGAGAGGGAAATTGAAGTCGTTCAGGGTGTTATAGGAAAAAGACGAAGTTATTCCGCCTACATTAAAACTTTCCGTTGGCCATAGGGTTGGATCGCCAACATTGAGACGGGTGGCGCCGTATCCCCGGAAGAGGCCCAGTCGGAATTCCCCCCAGTTTCCAAACGTCCGCCCCATATCCAGACCGCCCAGCAGTTCCTTGATCCGGTACTCGGCGATAACATTCCCGCTGTTGGAGTCGAAGACATTGGCGTTCCACTCCCGGTAGTCGATGCGGGGGGCGATAAAATAGCGTGTCCCAAAGTCCAGAGGTTGATAGAATTCACTGAATAAACGGGGAAGATCGCCGATTTGTAATTGATTTCGCCATTCGGCGCCGAGGGAATTGATTTCCGTCCTCGTAATCCGTCCCCCGATGGTATAGCTGTTTTCACCCTTAAAATCGTCGGCCAGACTAAGACTGAAGCGCAGGTAAGTGGGGCCCCATGATTTTTCCACGGGATCAAAAATCAAGCCCGTCTTGCCGTCTTTCTTTTCGAGGCGAAAATCGACCCGCTCAAAGGTATCGAGACCATAGAGACGGTCAATATCTTTGTTAAGGGTTTCCAGGTCAAGCTTTTCCCCGGCCTTTGTTTCTATCTGAGCCTCAAGGACCTTGGGGGAAACTTTGGATCTATTCTCCACTATGGTGGGGATGCCGGTCATCTGTTTCAGCTTGGCGCTTAAATCCAGATTGATATCATCGGCATTCTTCCCTTTCGCCGGCGTCATGATTTTGGCGCCGGCGGGAATTGTTTGGGATTTTATTTCAACCTTTACATAGTCAATCTTCGGCAGCTCTACCGGCTGCTGCCGCTGACGGGCCAGATAAACCTGAAAGTTTTCGGCAGACAAGGACAACCGGGTAAGGCGGTCGGTAAACTGTTTTGCCGTATCCTGACCGATATTCATGGCTTCGGATACTTTTGAGAAATCGGTGGTCCCCAGATTGCCAAGTTGGGGCTGGATGAGGATATCCTCCGGTTTGAGGGTCTCGATCTGGGCCTGGACATTTCTCTGAATAAGGATGGTCATGACCTGTGCCGTGATGCTGGTGGGGGAATTCAACCCCTCCCTCGTCCGGAGAGGGGTCCCGATATCGACGACGATCAGGACATCCGCTCCCATGCTTTTGACTACATCGACGGGGAGATTATTGGCAATGCCGCCGTCAACGAGCATCTTTCCCTTGATTTCCATGGGGGCGAATATGCCGGGGATGGACATGCTGGCCCGGATGGCCTCGGAGAGGTCACCGGCGCCGATAACCACCGCCTGTCCCGTTTCGATATCGGCGGCCACGGCCCGAAAGGGAATATGGAGCTTGTCGAAGTCATTGATGCCCGCAGTATGGAGGAGCATCTCTTTCAGGAGCAGATTCAGATTCTGCCCTTGGACAAGGCCCTTGGACGTGGTTAATCGGCCGTCCCGAATGCCGAGATTCAGATCTATTTTATAGGCCTGGCTGTCCTCTTTACGGCGGAAGGAGAGCTTGTCGGCGGTCTGTTTGTCCGTAAAGGCCTCGTTCCAGGGAATGCTGGTAACGAGCTTTTCCAGATCGGCAGGAGAAGCGCCCGCTGCATAAAGGCCGCCGACGATGGCCCCCATGCTCGTTCCGGCGATACAGTCGATGGGCACCCGCATGCTTTCCAGGACCTTCAGGACGCCGATATGGGCGATCCCCCGAGCCCCCCCGCCGCTCAGGACCAGACCAATACGGGGACGTTTTTCTGCCTGGGGTTCTGCACTGTGACTGTATCCTGCGGAAAAGAAGATCAGGGTGGGTAGAAGGATTAAAACCCCCCCCCAGAGAGACAAAGAGCGTGAATGGCGTCTTTTAGAAGTCATCAAAATGATTCGGAGCGACCTTTTCCTAATATTCCTGACGGTTCGGAGTAACCGACCCTGACAAATTTGTCAATCATTTAATATTTCATTGTGTTATAGGTGTAAGACAAATATATAATCAGCTTGACATTAAATTTCGCTTCCGTTAATCAATGCAGCAGTTGAAATGCATGTCCCTCCCTGCAATAAATTTTAGGAAACAAGCATGATGGATAATAATTACCTCAAGCGTTACAGCATACAAAACATGGGCATCCATGGAAAGCTCATCATCATCCAGTCCCTCCTCGTTATAATTCCTTTCCTGGTGCTATTTTATGCATTTTATCATCACCGGGTTTTCTTGAATACCCACCAGCTAGCACTTATCGCCTTTATCTTCCTTATGGTTCTGGGGGGCATGCATATTCTCAGGCAGATGTTTGAAAGCATCATCTCCCTGGCTTCCTCCGTGAAACATGCCGGTGCTCAAGACGGCGAATATACCGACGTGCAGAGCGAAAAGGACGAACTGAAAGATCTGTCAAATTCCCTGCATCGCGTGTTGAATCGTCTGGAAAAGACAACGGAGGATCTGCGGCGACGTTCCTTTGAACTCCTTACGATTCGTGAATCCATGGAGGCGGCGAGAAACAGTCTTGATACCTATCACATCATGGATATGATCCTCGGCAAGGCCATGGGACTTACAGAGGCAAGAATCGGATCGATTCTCATCGCCGAGTCATCGACGGAGCAATTCCGGGTTGCCGCCAGCAGGGGATCGAGTGACGTACTGAAGAAGGGCATGTGCATTCCCATGCAGACTTCCCTGTCCCGCCAGGTTCTGTTAAGAAAGAAGCCCCTCCTGGTGACGGATATTCAGCAGGATCACCGAACGGAACGACCGAATCAGTCCCGCTACAAATCCCCCTCCTTCCTCAGTATGCCCATTCTGATCGGGAACGAGGTGTCGGCGGTATTGAATCTGGCCGATAAGGAAAGTGGTCTGATATTTAATCAGGAAGACGAAGAGCTGTCGGCAATCCTCTTAAGAGAGATCAGTTTTGCCCTCGAAAACGCCCAGCTTCATGGCCGGATAAAGGACCAGCTCGAAGAGATTCGGGGGAAAAATCTGCAACTGGAAAAAGAAGTCACGGAACGGCAGCGCATCGAAGACGAGCTTAAAAAATACCAGGGAAATTTAAAACAACTTGTGGAGGAGCAAACGTCAGAGATCAATAGGACCAATATTCAACTCCAGCAAGAGATTAAGGATAGGTCTGCGGTGGAAGAAGCCCTGCGGGAAAGCGAAAAAAGATACCGGGAGTTTGTGGAGTTGCTTCCCCAGATGGTATTTGAGACCGATCCCCTTTGGAAACTGACATTTTACAATCGCGCGGTCTTGACCCATACCGGGTATGGGGAAGAAGATATCCGGCAGGGGTTAACTTTTCTGGAAATGGTTGTACCTGAGGAGCGGGAGAGAGTTGCCGCCATCTTTAAAAGAAGATTGCAGAATGAATTTGTCGCCGGGGTGGAATACAACCTGATGAGAAAAGACGGCAGCATCTTTCCCGTCATGATCTATGCATCTCCCCTGATTACAAGCGACGAGGTCCGGGGATTGCAAGGGGTTATTTTCGATCTCAATGACAGAAAACGCCTGGAACAGCAGCTCCTCCATGCCCAGAAGCTCGAGGCCACCGGCACCCTTGCGGGGGGGATCGCCCATGATTTCAATAATATGCTTATGGGCATTCAAGGCTACACCTCCCTGATGATTATGGATATGGAGCCATCCAATCCCCACTATGATAACCTCAAGCGTATCGAAGAATATGTGAAAAGCGGTGCAGACCTCACCAATCATCTGCTTGGTTTTGCCCAGGGGGGACGATATGAGGTGTGTCCCACGCAAATGAATGATATAATAAAGAAAACAGCCTCCATGTTTGGCCGGACGAAGAAGGAGATCGCCATGCACACGAAGCTGGGCGATAACCTCTGGTCCGTGGAAGTGGACCGGGGTCAGATGGACCAGGTATTAATGAATCTGTACCTGAACGCCTGGCAGGCCATGCCGGGCGGCGGCGAGATCTTTCTGGAGAGTTCAAATACCATTCTTCGTGATGATGACACCCAGCCCTACGAAATTAAGCCGGGGAAATATATAAAGATTACGGTGACGGATACGGGTGTGGGCATGGATGTCAAGACAAGGGAAAGGATTTTTGAGCCCTTTTTCACCACGAAGATGATGGGGAGGGGAACAGGGCTTGGTCTGGCCACGGTCTATGGCATAGTGAAGGGTCACGGCGGAATGATTCATGTTTACAGCGAGCCATGTCACGGGACGACCTTCAGTATCTATCTCCCCGCCTCTAACAAGGATGCACTTCTAGACACACAGGAAGCACCGCAGATTGTGAAAGGGACGGAGACAATTCTTCTGGTTGACGACGAGAGGACCGTCCTGGAGGTAAGCAATCAGATCCTTGCCTCCCTCGGTTACAAAGTTTTTATTGCCGACAACGGTCCTGATGCGCTGGCATTATATCTTGAGAATATCGAGAGGATCCAGTTGGTGATTCTGGATTTGATCATGCCGGGGATGTCGGGAGGCGAGACCTTTGATCGTCTTAAGCAGATGAACTCTGAAATCAGGGTGCTCCTCTCCAGTGGCTACGGGATGAATCAAAATATACAGCAGATTCTGGACCGTGGTTGCCGTGGATTCATTCAGAAGCCCTTCAACATCGGCGATCTCTCGAAGAAACTGCGGGAAGTATTGAACACATAAAGACAAAAAGGTGATACCATGGAAAAAAGAAAACGCACCCGGGTTCCTGCTCACTTCAAGGTGTCCGTATGGATCGGGACAAAGGAAATTAAAACGGAGACGCAAAATATCAGCCTGACGGGGATTCATTGTGCCCCGGATCACCGGATTCATCAGGGGGAGGACTGTCGGGTGGTGATGGCACTCAATAAGGATGTTAAGATTACGTTAGAGGGGAGAATTCTGCGGGCTGGTCCGGAAGAAACCGTTATCAGCTTCCTTTCCATTGATACGGAAAGCTTTTTCCACCTGAAAAGGCTCCTTCAATTTAATGCGGAAAACGCAGATATGATCGAGGAGGAGCTCAGCAACCCCGCCTTCAAGTAGTCGACGGCTTCGTCAAAAGACCGGATGCTGGGTTGCGCTGCATCCTTCCCCGTATCAAGTACGGGGCAGGCTTACTGCTGCGTACGCCAAGTACGCCTCATGACTTAGGCCTTGCGCGCCTTGCCTGCGGAGCTTTTACGAAGCCGTTGCTTATGGTTGTTTTTATATCGTGGAAGGGAAGAATCAATGGCAGGGCCTTTCAGGTGGGGAATAGCCCCCTCCCTGAAAACCCTGTTTTTTTATTGAAGTTGCTAAGATCTACGGCCGCCACTACCGCCGCCGCGATTACCGAAACCGCCGCTGCGAGGCGGGCCGCCGAAACCACCGGGCTTTCTGCCGGGGCCGCCGGGAGACCGTGGCCGTTCATCCTGCTCGCCTTTCGGCTTAGCCTCGTTGACGCGGATAGTGCGACCGAGAAGCTCTCCGCCATTGAATTTTTGCACGGCTTCCTCTGCCTGCTGTTCCGTTGACATCTCCACGAATCCGAATCCTCTGCTCATGCCCGTGATCTTGTCCCGAATAATGACCAGTGATACAATCTCACCGATATCGCCAAAGTTGGCCCTTAAATCATCTTCAGTGACGTCGTCCGCCAGATTTCCTATGTAAAGCTTTTTAACCATATTTTCGTTCCTCCTTCTCTCCCGTTCCGACCGGTTGCTTTGCCCGGCAGAGCCTAATATCCGACAGCATGCGCTGCATATAAAAAACCACCGAACTCTGCGGAGCACGGTGGCCTTCCTTGTTCCACAAGTTGAAGACAAAATGCCCTGATCATTGCTTGAGCCAGATCAGCAGGAAAATGATATATGCCATTATTTCTATTACAGGTGTGTGAGAAAGTCAAATGATATTTTCCCGATGCAAGGCGCCGGAGGCGGTCGATCAACACCAGTTCCAGATTGCCTGAGATATGAAAGAGGGGGGTTCGCAATTCGTGGGAAATGTTTGATACAAACCGGATCTGCATTTTATTCAGTTCAGCGAGTTTATCGAGAGTACGGGCAAGTTCCGCCGTGCGCTCCATGACTGTCTTTTCGAGGTCGCTGTTGGTCTTCTCCATGGTGTTACGGAACACCAAAATCTGTTCAATAATGGCCGCGTCAATGGCGTCTTTGTCGATAACGCCCATGGCAACTAGGGGCTGTCCCAAAAAAAGATGCCCCCTTTCCGGTTGCCAGGCCGTCTGCTGATGAGCGAGGGCCTCCTGGAGATTCGCAGATGTAATCAGCTTTTTCTCCACCGGATAATCCCCCCAATGGGGTACCAGTATTTCCGGCTTCAGTTCCATTTCGCCTCTTGGTTTGCATGCTCGTGTTTGTTATTAACTCCACAAGGCATTACTTTTCACCCGCTGGGACATAGGAAGTCCGGTTATGTAAGTCAAGGAAATATTGACTTAAAAATGTGAAGCGCGGCGACTCTGACTGAGAAAGGGATAATTAATAATCATCTTGACTTCCTGCCTTTGGTTATTATATCGGGACGAACCGGTTATATGTCATAAATGACAGATGCCGGCCTTATGCCATTATCAGGAGGTCAATCATGAAGAAGGCAATCTTTGTTCTTAACGGAAAAGAAACCCCTTATAGGCCCGGGCAGACGCTTTTGGAAGCAACGCAGGCGATCGGGTTTCATATCCCTACCCTCTGCCATCTCAAAGAAACAACTCCGACCGGGGCCTGTCGAATCTGCCTGGTGGAAATTGCCGGCGCCCGGAGCCTCATGGCTGCCTGTTCGACGCCCGTTGCGGAGGGGATGGAGGTATTTACGGAAACGGAGCGCGTCCACAATACCCGG
>Ga0172379_10008605_pt1 | contig 12808 bp, 10 predicted proteins | sample GrowelOW334metaG_FD_119756 | JGI IMG/M metagenome (GOLD analysis project Ga0172379, IMG submission 119756) | Groundwater microbial communities from an aquifer near a municipal landfill in Southern Ontario, Canada - Groundwater well OW334 metaG | ecosystem: Environmental > Aquatic > Deep... | reverse complement strand
GGATATTTTTTTGCGCTGCTGGCGATTTACATCGCGCTCATGTCCGATAAACGCGATCGTCCTTCATTACTGTTCTGGGCCGGTCTGACATCCGCGATCGGTTTTACCGTCAAAGAAACCGGCGGGCTGGGAATGCTCTTTATCCTTTTTTACTGGATGATGAAAATCAAAGAACTTGGTTTTTGGAACGTCTTTAAGAGATGGTTAATCGCCGGCATCCCATTTTTAACCATCAGTCTGGTCATGCAGTTAACCATCATGAATCTAAGCGGCTACTCATACGCTGATTGGGTTGGATCGAACGAGGAAGCAAGCGGCGCCAAGTTGAGAAAGTTAAAATATTTTGTCGGCACACAAGGCGCGGCTTTTCATTTTCTATGGCTGTTTTTTCTTTACGGATTGTATAAAATCAAAAAGTCGCAAAATCTAAAAGCCCTTGCCGCATTCATACCGGTCGGACTCCCCGTTCTGGCCTGGCCGATTTTTATCACGCGCATTTTATTCTTCCAGTTTGTTTACGTTATACCTGTTGCGCTTAACGGCTTAAAAGAGCTGGATGAGAAATTGAGCAACAAAAAAATTCTGACTTTTGTTTTGGCATCGCTTCCCTGCATCGTCAGCATTGCCTTGTTTTTATTTGCGCAGCAACGATCCTTGTTCAAGCTCTAAACCGGTCTTCAAATCGGTCACCGAATACCACTGCCGCAAATCCGACATAAACCACAAACGCGTCAACCTTTCTTCAAAAAAATTAGTGGTCAACGGCTCTCCGTAATAATGCGCAAAATAATCTAATTCGCTTTTTTTGTGATTGCCCGTAACTTTATCGCCGTACATATAAACGATATTGTTGATTGCAGGAGTCCATGCCGGCGGATCGGTCTGCGAAAAATAAGTCAACATATTGGAAAGGCCTTTTCCTTCAAACCTTGTATCCGAATATTCTTTTATGATCTTCTTGTCGTGCGCGGCTCCCAAAAAATGCCATGCGTCAACCAAAACTTTTTTATCGGGCGGCAACGAGTTGAGCCACGCGATCAGCGGCTTGTCTTCCGGCCCTTTAACGGCGGCGTAAGACCATAAAGATACGCTCGCCGTCTGCCATGCAATTTCCAGGCCAAGCAAAATCACGGTTGCCGCAAACAGCTTTTTCCACACATCCCCTACCTTCCATTGCGCTAACAGACCGACCGTCAACAGGACTGCGGCCATGGTAGCAGGCATTATATAGCGCGGTTCCGAATGAACATTTGCCGAGAAGAAGAGCAGGTGTACGAGTCCCGCGAGTCCGATAGACCAAACCCAATATATTTTATATTGCCTTTGGAGGATCACGACGAACACCGCCGCAAGCAGAAAGGCAAAACTCAAAAACGGCTGATTAAAAACAAGTATCTTCAAATAATAATACAGCGACGGCTGACTCCAAAGATGAAATTGCAAACCCGCGGTTTTGGATAGGCCGGCGTACCTCAAATACGGTGTCGGGTTCCAAAAGACGCACAAAATCGAAGAAAGAATCAGAAAAGCCAAATAAAAAACAAAACTCTTTATTTTAGAATAGTCTTTTTTTCGCAGCCAAACAATCAAAACGGGCAGCCACATGATTTGTAAAATAAGAGTCACGTAAGCGATGCCGAATCCCAAAAAGGATAAAACGCCCATCCAAATCCAATCGGATTTTCGATCGCGCTCCATGATTTGGATTAAATAATAAATCTGCATGATCAAAAATACCGTAACGAATATCCAATGACGCAACCAGCCCGAGTACAAGAAATAATAAAAATTGGTCGCTATAAGCGCGACGCCAAGCCATGCGACCCACTTTTTTCTATCCGGGTTGATTACAGCGAGATTAAAGAGGCGCCACGTATACAGCAAACCTACAAATCCGACAATAACGGATACCCATCTCTCTAAAAACAACACGGATCCCCAATTGAATGAAAACCAAACTCTATAGTCAGCCGCGCTTTTTACATAACCGGCAAAATAAGCATGCGCTGCATCCAAAATAACTGCGGGCGCGGCGATCACGGAAAACACCGGACCGTAATAGACCGATTCATGTCCGCGCATGGCAAAAACACTTCTTTCTTCCAGTACGTGCATGACTCCCAAGATGGGCGATTGCTCGTCCGCAGAAGCGTAAAAACTGTGAAGCGGCACAAACTGCGTGCCGTAGCTAATAATGATCCAGTGCGCAAGCGCCCAAACGATAAAAAGCAAAGGAACAAGGAACTTTTTAAAAAACATATGCTTTAACTCATGACCTCGATTTGATAACGATTTTTATCGTTTGCGTTTCGTGCAAGCAATTCTCCCAAAAAACCCGAAAGCAATAACTGACTGCCGATAATCATCGCAAGCAAGCCGAGATAAAACAACGGCCTGTTCGGCAGATTGGTCTGACCCAGAAATAATTTTTCGTAAGTCAAATACAAGGCGATGACAAATCCGCAAAAAAACGTCAGCAAACCGACAGAGCCGAAAAAGTGCATGGGACGACGGCTGAATTTTGTTATAAAAAAGATGGAAAGCAAATCTAAAAATCCATTGATAAATCTTTCGAGTCCAAACTTGGTTGTGCCGTATTTTCTCTCGCGATGTTCGACTACTTTTTCGCCTATTTTCGTAAAACCGGCCCATTTTATCATCACCGGAATGTAACGATGCATTTCGCCGTAGATTTCCACGCTTTTAACAGCCTCTCGTCTGTATGCTTTGAGGCCGCAATTAAAATCGTGCAGCTTGATACCGGACATTAATCTGGTTGCAAAGTTGAAAAGTTTTGTCGGTATTGTTTTTGAAATCGGATCGTGTCTAATTTTCTTCCATCCCGACACCATGTCAAAACCGTGAACTTTAATCATATCGAAAAGCTCCGGAATCTCATCCGGGCTGTCCTGCAAATCCGCGTCCATGGTGATGATGACATCGCCTTGCGCGCGGTCAAAACCGACTTGTAAGGCCGCTGATTTGCCGTAATTTCTTCTAAACTTAATACCTTTGACGCTTGGATCGGAGGCCATCAAACTCTGTATCACCTGCCACGAGCGATCTTTACTGCCATCGTCCACCATGACAACCTCATAAGTAAATGCTTTTTCCCGCATCACTCTTGCAATCCAGTCTGCAAGCTCGGGCAGAGACTCCTCCTCGTTTAACAAAGGAATAACAACTGATATATCCATAATAAAAAATCATTTAGCCCATTTATCATACCATAACTGAAACATGAACATGGCCCACATTTCTTTGCGCCTGTCAATCCTGCCGGCGCGGTGCTCGTCCGCCAGACGTTTGACTGCAACCGGATCGAAAAGCCCCTGCGAATGCAAACGTCCGGGCTCCGTCAAAGCAGTAAACCTCTCGGCCAAAGGGCCGTTTAGCCATGCGACGACCGGCACGGCGAAACCGTGTTTGGGTTTGTTGAGAATGTCCGACGGAACTTTGCCTTTCAATAATTCTTTAAACAATCTCTTTTTCTTCCACGCGCCGAGTTTGTATTGCGACGGAACGTTCAACAAAAACTCGACGACTCTTGTGTCGAGCAGCGGCGCCCTGGACTCCAGCGCAAACCACATTCCGGCGCGATCGACTTTGACCATCACCTCGTCCATCAAAAACGTACGCAGGTATGCCCAGCTCCAACGCCGCCAGAACGCATCGTCCCACGTCCGACGTCCTAATCGTCCCACGTCCTGGCAATTCTTAATTCTTAATTCATAATTCTTAATTTCATTTGCTCTCTCCGCCAACTGGCGTTCCGCATAATCAATGTCGGCAGCGTGCGCGACTTCCGGCAGCAACATTGACGTCAATGTCGAACTGTCAAAGGCACCACGCCAGCGCACGTCGCGCGCCCATGTATTCGGCGCGCCGAGTCCGCGAGCAAATCTCTGCGTCTTAAATCCCAAACTAAAATACCCATCACTCGCCGGAATTGAACGCAATAACAATTTTATAAAACGTTGTACGTTGTACGTGGTACGTGGTACGTGATTAATGAGTTGATGCGCGGGTATGTGGGCATAACCCAGAAGCAGTTCATCTCCTCCGTCGCCGGACAGTGCGACCGTGACTTGTTGGCGTGTGAATTTTGAAAGCAAAAGCTGCGGAAGAATGGATGCATCGGCCAAAGGTTCATCCAAAAGTTGTGCCGCTTCGTCAATCATCGCAATAGCCGCTTCGGGCTTTAAGACGTCGACGTAATGCTCAAGGCCGAATGCTTGCGCGACCTTTTTTGCAGCAGCACTTTCGTCATGCGTCGGATCGTCAAATCCGATCGTGAACGCTTTCATCCTGCCGCCTTGTCGCGCAGCACTTTCTGCGACTACTGCAGAATCCAAACCTCCCGACAAAAACAAACCAAGCGGCACGTCCGACACCAGTCGCTCCGCGACAGAGACGTCAATCAATTTACCGAGTTCACTAACAAGTCCCTCCCCTGCACCGAAGCCCTCTATCCGACCCTCATTTTGACGATATTGCGGGCCACCTTTCTCCCACATGGCAGGAGAAAGGAGCGGATCAGAACCCCTCGCCTGCCTTTGTGGGAGAGGGGCAGGGCGTAAAGCCCCGTGGGGGCCACGCCCCTCTTCGGGGGTGAGGGCAGGCTCCCAAAACTTCCACGACTTTTCGACATGTCCGTCCTTCCAAACCATCGCCGTGGCAGGTTCTAGCTTATGAACATTTTTAAAAATCGAACGCGGCGTCGGCACCATGTCCGTACGAAAATAGAGTCCAAGTGACACAGGATCGATCTCACGGTCGACAACTCCTGCAGCCAAAAGCGCTTTTAGTTCTGACGCGAACCACAATGTTTGATTTTTGATCGTCCAATAAAGCGGCTTCTTGTCCATCCTGTCTCGCGCAAGTATAAGTCGTTTGCTGCGCGAATCCCAAAGCGCAATCGCAAACATGCCGTTCAATTTTTCCAAACACGCCTCTCCCCACTCTTCGTATGCGTGGACAATGACTTCCGTATCTGATTGTGTTTTGAATCGATGACCTTTTGACCTCAACTCTTCCATTAAACTTTTGTAACCGTAAATCTCGCCATTCATCATCACCCAAACGGACCCGTCTTCGTTCGTAAGAGGCTGATGTCCGCCCGTAACGTCAATTATGCTTAAACGCCTAAAACCAAAACCGATCCCGTCGGAAATATAGAATCCTTCGTCATCCGGACCGCGCTCTGCAATGGCGTCGGTCATACGACGCAGCTCGTCTTGAGACCCGTTTCCCGCAAAACCTGCAATACCGCACATAGTTATAAATCAGAATACCCGAATCGCGCTCCGCTTGTCTAATCAGCGATTTTCCACTATTCTCTCGATGTATGGCAGCCGACACAGGCATCTCAATCATTCAAGGTAATGCCGTGTCATATCCGCGCAATCAGGCTTTGTCAAAAGTTCTTGCCGAATTTATGCAAAAAGACGCAAAGAGCGTCTTTGTCATGTGGCCCGCGAGCGGGATGCTCCTAAAAATCATCCAACTGAAATACATCAAACGCAAACAAATCATTTTCGACGCTTTCACCTCGATGTACGACAGCTCTGTCAATGACAGAAAAACCGTGGGACGTTATTCCTTGAAAGCGGCATATCTCTACCTTCAAGACTATCTTTATTGCCATCTGTCCGATCATCTGATTTTTGACACGGAAAGTCACAAAGATTATTTCTTTACGACTTTCGGACTCAAGTCTTCAAAAAAATATACAATACTCCCCGTATGCGTTGACTTGGAACGAATGGATGGCATTTCGCCGCCAGCCAAAGGAACGCATTTTGATGCAAACAAAACCAACATTCTCTTTTACGGTTCTTTTATTCCCCTGCAAGGCGTGCAATATACCATCGAAGCTGCGAGCTTGATAAATGACCCCACCCTGCATTTTTGGATAATCGGCAACGGTCAAACGCATAATGAAATGCGCGTTTTGGCGGACAAACTCAAAGTCGATGATGGATTAACTTTTCTGCCCTCGATGGACTATGACCAATTGATGTCGCATGTAAAAGAAGCGGACGTCTGCTTGGGAATTTTCGGCGACACGGAAAAAGCACAAAGAGTCATTCCCAACAAAGTGCTCGAATATGCCGCTTGTTCCAAGCCTGTCATTACCGGGTGCAATCCTGAACTAAAAAAATATTTTAAAGACGGTGAATCCGTCATCTTTTGTCCAATGGCCGATGCAAAGGCTCTGGCCGACAAAATTCAACAATCCGTCAATGACGTCGAAAAGTTAAAAATAATCGGCGCAAACGCACGTACGGTCGTCGAGCGTGATTTTAATCTTAAGACACTGCGTGATAAAATACAAAATTTATATGTTTAATTTTCCTTGGATCAGAAAACCAAACTACCCAAAACTGGCGCGGTTGGATTACGACGAATACTGGAAGACCAGAGGTTTTGCAATAAAAAACAAACTTAGGGAAAGAGAGGAATGCATATTGGCCAACATACCTTCCGGCAGTAAAGTTTTAGATATTGGCTGCGGAAATTCCAAACTCCCAATAGCACTTAAAGAAAAAGGCTGTATCGTATCTGTCGGCGACATCTCCCCTGTTGTTCTGGAGGCTTCAAGTCTCACGGCATCAAACCGATAATCGTCGACCTGACCAATATTGGTGCCGCTCAAGACCTGCACGATAGTTTTGATTATATAATTTTAAGCGAGGTCCTGGAGCATCTTCCAAATCCTGAAGAAGTCATTCTCGCTCTATCGCCGTTGACGAGACATTTCGCAATCACAATACCCAACAGCGCCTACTTTTGGTTCCGTTTCGGATTAATGTTTAACGGCAGATGTTTTACGCAATGGGTGCATCATCCTTCCGAACACTTGCGCTTTTGGTCGCATGTTGATTTTTTGGATTGGCTCAAAGCCATGGATCTGCGATTGATAAAATCAAACGCCAGCAACGGACGTCGCTGGCTCAAAGACATTTGGCCGAACATGTTCGGCTTTCAAATCGTCTATTTGGTTGAAACGGAATAAACCTCGTACCAAGGTCCGACGCTTTCCGACCCAAACACGAAGCGATCGGTTAATATCGTATTAACCAAATTTTCATAAGGCAAATCCAAAAGACTTTCTTTGCCGGGTGAAGCAACAAACACCGGCTCTGGCGAGATGCAATCTTTTATTTTATCCAGAGCATCCGCTTTTTCCTGACGCGAAGTATAATCGGCGACAATGTAGTTGATTTTTAATGCGGCAAACGTCGAGCACCGATTTTCATCCGACAACTCGTCGCCGACAAAATAGGTTAAGCCGTTTGCCGCAAATAGCGACGGATGCTCAATAACATATGAATTTTTGGCGCTGGATTTTAGTCTTAAACTGTTTTCCGCGTTCCAAGCGGCGGCCTCTGCCGTTGGCGTCGGATTGATGTATTTGGAATTAACGTATATTCGCTCGGCTTTATGCTCGCTCATCCAACGTTCGACTTTTAATTGCGTGTGATCGCCGTGCAAAGAAAGCCACTTGAGAGTCACAACGGACTGCGGGATCAAAAGCATGAACGTTATGATAAGTAATACAGATCTGCCTTTCCATCTCATCTCGTAAATCGCTTGCGTGACAGCGGCAAAACCAAAAGTGATAAACATGATATCCATGGGCAGCAACCATCTGGATTCTCGCGGTGCGGCAACAATCGTAATTTGGATCAAGTAAAAATAAGCGAGACCCATCAGCATCACGAGCATCGGTTTGGAAAACTGACGTTTGTACAAAACCCACGCAACGCCGAGTCCGCCCGCGACGACGCCTACGGGATCAAGATAAAACAAATCCCTGAAAATATAATAGAAACGTTCGTAGCGTCCGACCGGCAACAAACTCGCAAAATCATTCGGAATGTAATAATTATGAAACGCTCCCCAAACCATCAAAACGGTGCCGGAAAAATTCAACAGATATGCGGGAATGACGATCAAAGACGCCAAACCGAATGCCTTCCAAAATTCTTTTTGATTCGGTTTATAAAACCAAATCATCAGAAAAGGAAAAATCAACGCCGTCGCTCCCAAATAATGCGTAGCCAAAGAACATGCGGCCAGAATATAAGTTGCGTAATAATATTTTTTGGAACGGTCTTCCGCGCATCTGATCGCAGCATAAGCCGAAGCTGCGATAAAAAAAGTCATAACAGCATGCGATCTTCCCCAATGCGAAAGATGCACCGCCAAAAGACTGATTGTCACCGCAGTTGTTCCGACATAAGCTGCCGGTCTTGAGAAGAGTCTTGAAAGTATCCTGAAGACGACAAAGATCGTAGCGGTTCCGAAAAATGCAGCAATGAGCCGCGGCCAGATTTGCAGCATGCTTACGCCGTGCACGACGAGGTAGGTCTGCAGCTCGCCCGTTCCATGCAATCCATTGGAGATCCAAATATATGCCAAATTCAAAACAACAAACGGAGCGGCAAGCAAGCTCATCATTATCGGATACGGATTGACGGTATGGATAAAAGGATTGCCCGTCGCCAGTATGCGCAATATGTACGAAATGGAAGAAGTCTCATCGCCGACCAATGCGGTTCCCGGCAAACCGATGCCGATGCCCCACAAGCGCAAACTTAACCCGATAAACAAAAGCACGATCAGCCACGGATTCGCACGAAAAAAATTCGGGAGTTGCATAAATACGGCTTTGATATTATAACTTACGCATCAACTATGCAATTTTCAGGCGAACAATTTGTCCCGGGAATTTCCAAACCCCGTTTGGAAGATGAACACAGGGCCAGATACGAATACGCGATAGATCTGGCAAAGGGATTGGATGTTTTGGACATAGCCTGCGGCACGGGTTACGGAACATATGAACTTAGCGGCAAAGCAAACAGCGTCAAAGGCGTAGACATTTCGCAAGAAAGCATCAACTACGCAAAATCGCATTATCAACAACCGAATTTGGATTTTATACAGGCATCCGCATGCGATCCTCTTTTTTCGGCGGAGCGTTTTGATCTGATTACTAGCTTTGAAACAATTGAGCATCTTAATCGGGAACAAAGACAAGTCTATCTGACAAATTTGCGTGCCTGGCTTAAGCCGGAAGGCATTTTATTGCTCTCAACTCCAAACAAGCGCGTCACCTCGCCCTATACCGACAAGCCTTTAAATCCGTTTCACATCAAAGAATTTACCTATCAAGAACTCAAAGACGAACTATCATCGGAATTCGAAGTTCAACAAATTCTCGGACAACGCCTCGTTGCAAAATTCTTGACGATCAATGCCATAAGAAAATTTCTGCGTTTGATGGAAATTATTTTCAAATATAAAAATACAATTTACGATCTTGGCAACGGCCCTCAAATTCAACGATTCAACCCCTCCAGGCAAGAACCCAGAATATTTTTCTGCGTCTACCGACCAAAATGATTATGTCCAACGTCAAAAAAATTAAAATCCTGAACATCGTCGGCGCACGGCCGAACTTCATCAAAATCTCTCCCCTGCTCACCGAGCAAAAACGCCATCCTGACGCGATCGAGCCTATTTTGCTACATACTGGACAACATTACAGTCCAGAGATGTATAAAGAGATCTTCGATGACTTGGAATTGCCTGCACCCGACATTTATTTGGATGTGGGCTCGGGCACGCACGCCGCGCAAACGGCGAACATCATGCTCAAATTCGAACCGGTCCTGCTCGAAACAAAACCCGACGTTATCTTGGTTGTCGGCGATGTCAATTCCACTTTGGCCTGCAGTCTTGTTGCAAGCAAACTCGGAATCAAGATCGCACATATCGAAGCCGGGCTGCGCAGCGGCAACTGGCGCATGCCCGAAGAAATAAATCTGGTTTTGACCGACAGGCTTTCGGACTATCTGTATACCAGCGAAGAAGACGCTGAAAACAATCTGATAAAAGAAGGAATCGCGAAAGATAAAATTCACTTCGTTGGCAATGTGATGATCGATACTTTGGAAAACTTCAAGAACAAAGCCGCCGCCCGCCCAGTCAAACAAGAATTCTGACTCGATGATTACATATTGATGACCATGCACCGGCCGGAAAACGTCGACGTCAAAGAAAAACTCGAACTTTTACTAGACATCGTCGCGGGATTGCAGTATCCCGTGGTTTTTCCGATGCATCCAAGAACATCAAACTTAATTGCAAATTTTGGATTAAAACAACGTTTCGACGATCTCAAAAATTTAAAGATTATCCGGCCTCTTGGTTATTTGGATTTCTTGAATTTACAGATGAACGCAAAACTTGTCATGACCGATTCCGGCGGAGTTCAAGAAGAAACCACGGCGCTCGGCATTCCATGCCTGACGCTGCGCAGCGAAACGGAACGGCCGATGACGGTCACCTGCGGCACGAACAAAGTCATAGGTTTAAACAAAGATGCGGCCATAAAATCCGCACTCGATATTCTCAAACAAGACTCTCATCGAATCTGCAAAAAACCGCCCCTCTGGGACGGCCATGCGGCCGAAAGAATCGTTGCGGACATCATCCGGTCACTCGCATCGGACGAATGAGGCCCAAAATATCCTCCGAGGATCTGCAGCCTGCGTACACATGGGCGTCCGAAACTTTCCGGCTATTATTTTCTTTGCAATAAAAAATTCCGACTTTACGATTTCCATTTTCACCTCGCGCTTGAGTCAGTGCGGCATTCAAGTCTCCTGCGTCATGATTCGATACTTCAAGTTTTATTATGCCCGCGGCGTACAACGGATCGCACATGTTTTTGTGATACGAGACGCAGGGCTGTAAAATATCAATGAAAGAAAAACCCTCATGCGCGATCGCCCGCTCGATGATTTCTGCAAGATGCGGAATATCGCCGGCAAATCCGCGCGCCACAAAAGTTCCGCCCGAAATAAGCGCAAGGGAAATCGGGTCGATTGGAGGCATATTTATACCGAACGGAGTTGAAGATCCTTTCGCGTTCAATTCCGCAGTCGGCGAAACTTGTCCTTTGGTCAAAGCATAAACTCCGTTGTTTGCAACCATGTACACGAGTTTCTGATTTCTGCGAAATGCATGCACAAGATGCCCGACGCCGATTCCATAAGCGTCTCCGTCTCCGGCCATCACGACAACTTGAGAGCCCGGATCGGCGATCGACATTCCGATCGCAGCCGGCAAAGCGCGGCCATGCAAGCCAACGAAAGAATTCGTCTTGGTCCAATACGGCAGCAAACCACTGCATCCGATGCCGCCGACGGTCATGACGCGCTTCGGTTCAATATTTGATTTTGACAAAGCGGACTTGAGAGCCGCTTCAATTCCAAAATCACCGCAACCCGGACACCAAGATCGTTTAACTTCGTTGCAATGATAATCGCCGATTGATGTCATAATATTTCTTTTATGCGTTCGACTAATCCTTCGGCGGTAAATTGCCGACCTGAGACATCCAAAATTTTATCTTTTATCTCAAATCCCGTTTTTTCCGTAATTAGACCTCCAAGCTGTGCCGTAAGATTGCCCTCGATCAAAATCGGATGTGCACATTTTTTAAACTCTTCCAAGACCCCTGGCTGAAAAGGTCTAAAATATTTTACATGCAAGACATTCGTCGCAATGCCTTCGGCCGTCAGTAACTTAGACGCTTCCATCGCGGCTCCGTAAGTCGCACCCCAACAAACAAGCGTCACCGCAGCGCCCTCTGCACCCTCGAGACGCGCCGGAGGAAGTTTTTCCGCAATGGCGGCAATCTTATCCCATCTCGACTTTTGACGGTCAGTCACAATTTGCGGATCTTCGGTCGGATTCCCTTCAGCGTCATGTTCGTAAGAAATAGCGCGCTTGAGTCCGTTCGACAACTGGCGTTCACAAGTGAAATCCAATTCTTGATTCAGTGCATCGACGCTTATAGTTCGCATTCCCTCCGCCAAACATTTTTCCATCAGGACGGTTACCGGACCTCGAATCGCTTCCGCATACTCAAACGCTTCGCGAACCATCTGAAAAGCTTCTTCGTGAGTGCCGGGACTCAAAACCATATGAGGGACGTCACCCTGTCCGGCATGCAAAACCTGCCGCAAATCGCCTTGACCCGTCCTGGTCGGCAAGCCGGTTGCAGGGCCGGGACGCTGAACTTCGACGACGACAATCGGCGTCTCCAACATCGCAGCAAGACCGACACCTTCCGTCATCAAAGCAAAACCTCCGCCGGAAGTCGCAACCATCGCACGCGCACCCGCATAAGATGCGCCGACAGCCATATTGATTGCCGCCAGTTCATCCTCAACATGGTGGACGCTCATTTTCGTCTCATTGCTCCACTTCGCCAGAAATTCCAAAATCGACGTACTCGGCGTCATGGGATAAGCGGCAAAAAAAGTACACCCAGCTCTGACTGCGGCCAAAGCGGCGATTGAGTTGCCCGACATCAGATAATTTTCAACGGCTGAATCTTTGACGCTAACCTGCATAAAGCTTTCATGCACCTGCTCGGATGCAACCTCATATCCCCGTTGCGCAGCTTCGACGTTTCTCTGTTTAACTTCCGGCTGTAAATTTTTTAAAAGCTCATCGATCATCGACGCCAACAATTCTTTCGGCGCTTTTACCATCGCGGCAAAACAACCGAACAAGACCATGTTCTTAGCGAGTTTGGTGCCGGCAACTTCTTGCGCGATATTCAAAAAAGGGACCGCAACTAGTTTTGCCGACACATCCGGCGCACCCGTTTCGGGATCGTAAATAAGGTAACCGTCCGTAACGATCCGGCGCGCTTCTTCCGCCAGAGTCTGACCGTCCATGGCTATAACAAGATTGTAGTGCGTCGAAGTTGACAGCGCGG
>Ga0172379_10008604_pt1 | contig 12809 bp, 9 predicted proteins | sample GrowelOW334metaG_FD_119756 | JGI IMG/M metagenome (GOLD analysis project Ga0172379, IMG submission 119756) | Groundwater microbial communities from an aquifer near a municipal landfill in Southern Ontario, Canada - Groundwater well OW334 metaG | ecosystem: Environmental > Aquatic > Deep... | reverse complement strand
GATTTTGATCAAGACCGCCGACAGCCATCACATGAGAGGTTACAAGATCGGGAATAGTGACCGTCGTTTTTCCGTAACCGTAATTTTGATCTCCTGCGGGGAACGAAGATACCGAAGTATTTCCGTATACAACCCGGCTGTCGGAAGGAATATTTGTCGTCCATTTGATGACCGTAATTCCCGCAACCGCGCCTTTTTCAATGGTTTCATTCGTAATGACTAAGGTGGGAACTAAGATGACTCCACCACCGCCGCCTCCTCCTCCGCCACCTCCACCACCGCCGGCTTGGTCAACGATAACTGTTCTGGTTTTTTCAACTGCGGCGAGTCCTTTAGAATCGGAAATATTGTAATATAAAGTATAGGTGCCGACAGTCGAAGTGCTTACCGTTCCGGTAACAATGACCGGAGTAATGACTCCGTCTTCCTGATCGAGCGCAGTCGCGCCAAGATCGGTATAGATTTGATTTTGTGTGACGTGTACCGGATTTGCACCGACAACAGTAATGACAGGCGCGCCATTTTCATTGTTTATACTCGGGCTGTAGGTAACAGGGTTTTCCGGGTTTCCGTCAGTGTGACAAGTAGGATCAGCAGCGTCGATCTTGCCGTCTCCGTCGTTATCGGCTGCATCAGAACATTGAGGATTTCCTCCGCCGCCTCCGCCGGATGTAACGTTAACAACAAGTGTTACCGGAACGGCGGCAAGTCCGTGATCATCTTCTGCTGTGTAAACCACTTGGTAACTTCCAACAGTGCTTGCATTAACAGAGCTTGAAGCATGCAGCGTCACGACATCGCCGTCAGGGTCAGTAGTTGTGGCATGAGCAAGCGGATCAAAGGCACCTCCTGCAGTAAAGCTGAACGGATTTGCGCCGACAATCGTTATGACCGGAGCGGAATTTTCATTGTCGATGTCCGGATCATAAGTCTCCGGATCATCCGGATCTCCGTCGGTGTGACAGGTCGAGTCGGCTGTGTCTATTTTTCCGTCGCCGTCATTGTCCTTTAGATCGGAACATTCGGGCTGATGAATAACGGCTTCGACTTTTACTTCAAGTCTTTTGGGGATAGCAGCGAGTCCGTGCTCGTCTTCTGCAGTGTAGTCAACGTAATAGGTCCCGATTGTATTGGTTACAACAGAACTTGATGCATGAAGAGTAACGACATCTCCGTCAATGTCAGTCGTCGTCGCGTGGGACATCGGATTAAAGGTTCCTCCTACCGTAAAAGCAAAAGGGTTTGCGCCAACGATTGCTATAACCGGAGCGGTATTTTCATTATCATTGCCGGGAGTATATGTTTCGGGCTTATTCGGATTTCCGTCAGTATGACACGAAGGATCAGCGGCATCAATCTTGTTATCGCCATCGTTGTCGATCCCGTCAGAACATTGAGGATTGGCACCAACAGTGGATATCGCAGTATCAGAAGCGGAAGCGCCGCTATTATCTGTCACTGTAAGAGTTACCGTAAAGGTACCCGGCAGAGCATATCGATGTGTGCTTGTAGCAAGAGTGCTGGTGGATGTGCTTCCGTCGCCAAAATTCCATTCATAAAGGACAATCGAACCATCGGAGTCAGTAGAGCCGCTTCCATCGAAAGTTATGAGTTCATTGACGAACGGGGTTTTATCGGAACCTGCGTTCGCTACCGGAGGGAGATTGACGTGTTCAACAACCTTTTTTAGAGAGGCGCAGACCGCGGTGACGCTATTTGCGCTTGATGTGTCGGGATAAACCGCATGCATAGCCACGGCTTTTATCGCGCTTCCGGAAAGAATTAAGCTCGAATTTACCAATTCGTTCCTGGTTGCTGTTTCAACATTGTCGGCCAGATCGGAAACGGGGTTTGAGACGCCGAGAACAACGTTATTTTGTCCTATAAGTTTGAGAAACCATGATTCTTTCAGCTGACTGACGCTAACGCGTGTAGGATAGGAATCGTAGGAATAGAGAGACACGTCGTATTTACCCGCGGGGATCGAAACGGAACTGTTCTCCATCATTGCCTCAGAAAGAGAGCCGCTAGATATGAGTTTCCTTGCAGTATCAAAATGTATAACATACACATCTTCGTTCGCATTAAACGGACAGGTGCTGCTATTAAGGGCAGAAACCAATATTGTTTTTGTAGAGACGGATGAGGCGTTCTTGTTGTCGAATACGGTAAGTGTTGCCGTGTAGGTGCCGACGGCGGTATAGGTGTGAGGTGTCGTTGATGCAGGCGCGTTGGTTGTCACCGAAGCGCTTCCATCGCCAAAGGTCCAGACATATGTGGAAATCGTACCGTCTGTATCATACGATCCCGTTCCATCAAGAGTAACGGAAACATTCGGATTGGCTGTTTGCGGAACGGCAAGCACGGCGACAGGCGCAACATTCGCTGCATTACAGGGATTGTTGACGGCGACAGTAACCGGAGTGCCGTTCACCCACACCCAATTGTATTCGTTCGAACTTGCGCGAGCGGTATTTGAAACCGTGTAGTTTCCGCAGGCCGCCGGTTGTTTGACTTTAGCGGTCACAGCAATAGTTCCGGAAGTTCCCGGAGTCATTTCGTGTCCGTTCCAGCTGAGAGTGCCGGCATTCAAGACAGCGCCGTAGTATCCGCTTGAAAAATTAGATGAATGCGTTTCGCTGACAAATGTAACTTTGTCGTCAAGAAGGTCTTGAATTTTTACACCGCCACCCGTGCAGTTCGCTGTTCCCGTGTTGGCAACGGTAATGTTGTAGACGATCGTATCTCCGGGAATTACTTCGCTGTGATTTGCCGCATTAGTAATCGTTAAAACGCAACCGTTCGCCGTCGGGGTTGCCGAAGTTGTTTTGTTGAGAATCACAAGCGTTCGGTTCGGGCGCGTTTTTGTCAGAACGATATTGCCGTCGGCATTCATGTCTTGAGAACCGTCATTTCCGACGGTGAAAATTCGTCCGTCGTATGTATAAAAATCGTTAAGGGAATTTACGGTCTGCGAGTATTGATCGTTGTAGCGGGGTTCCGCAAAACCGGTTCCGGAAATTTGCTCTTTATCATAAAAATATGAGCCGACGTTGAGATTGGAATAGGTTACGCATGATGCGTCGTTTTTCCCATCATTCCCGATGAGGTCTGCATTCAGGGAAAGAGGAGCCGTCCAATGAGTGGTCGGAAGAATTCCGGCTTCAGATTGAACATTCGAAAATGCCGGCGCGGTCAAACCGCTCAAGGTGAATTCTCCGGAAGTTCCGGGGATGATCTTTCCGTCTTTGTCCGAAAGAATTTTACAAACGCGGATTGAGCCTTTTACGGCTTCTTCATCATCCTCATCAGGAGTAAAGGCATGGTGGTTTGAATCTGAATTATCATCAGAATCATCGTCGCTGTCATTGTCGTTATTTTCGGAATCTTCATCATCCTGATGGTTGTTATCGTCATTGGTTATTCCATGGTCAGAATCATCGTCGTCATCGTCTTCATTTTCGTCATGCGAAACCACGAAAGAATGATCCGAAAGAGAACCATCATTTTGATCGTTTTGCTGATTCGCAAAAACGCTCTGGTTCGTGTAGAAAACCAGGGAAAGAACGGCAACGATCGCAAGAAAAAAGATGCGTCCGGCAGTTGAATATTGGGAAGTTTTTTTCATTGTATTCATGGTATTTTTAGATAAACAAGATATGCGAATTAAAGCGTGTTTTGAAGTAACTATACTCATTATTAAAGTTTTGTAAAGAGATTTTCTTATATCCCAATGAATTTTTCATGAGGAATATTTACTTACATAATACACTTTATTAAAAATTTGTCAAGCATACAACAGAGAAAAAATGGCTAATCTAAAGGACATTTTTATTTGTCGAAATTTATGCGGAAATTTTATACGTATTTTGATAAAGGACATAATTTTCTTTTCATGTCTTTTATAATGTCCTTTATATATTCTTAACATTGAACACTATTGCAACAAAAAACAGCTTTCGAATCGTTCGAAAGCTGTTTTTTCTTGAGATTACATATTCCCTCGCTTTGCTCTGTGGCAATCGCGGCAGAGAAGTTGTCCGAGTCTTGACTCATCCGGCTCGAAAGGAAGTTCGTTAATAGCTGCTCCGCATCCCGAGCAGGACCAATTGCCCTGGTGCATGGTGCGAGGACCTCTATTGTCGCGATTCCCTCCTCCGCGGCTGTCTCTCGAATCTCCTCGCTTTGCTCTGTGGCAATCGCGACAGAGAAGTTGTCCGAGTCTGCTTTCATCCGGCAAGAATGGAAGCTCATGAATTGCGCCTCCGCATCCCGAGCATGACCAGTTACCCTGGTGCATGGGTCGTGGTGTGAAGCCGCCTCCGTTGTTATCGTACGCCATTTTAAATTAATTTAATTTAATTCTCGACCTTATCGTGTAGGGCAAGATGGCATCTTCACGAGCGGAGCGCTATATGAATATTCCTTCTTTATCGCCGAAAACACTATACCGCATATTATAGACGGAACCGAGAGATAAAGTCAAACGAATGTGTGCGTTTTTCAATTTACGCTATTTACTTTCGGTATTGTAAATACTATTATAATTGAATGAATGTGAACTCCGCATTCAGACCAAACACCCTCCGTCGTTCAATGGATAGGACATAAGTTTCCGGAACTTAAAATGTAGGTTCGATTCCTACCGGGGGGACACGCACGAAGATTTATGATTAAAGATTAAAGAAAACGACGAATGAACGATATTCGCAAACGTTCCGCCATTTCTAAAACCTATCAACTAAAACCTCGTCTATGTCACTTGTTATATATTACGAATCGCTTCATACGCACACGACACTCTCCGACGGGAAACTTTCGCATCGGCAGATGTTTGAGTTGTCGGAATCTCTTGGGCTCTCGGTTGTCGCATTTACCGATCATGATGCCGTATTGAACAATCAAGCGATCAGCTATTTAAATGATGTCCGGTCTTCGCGAACCAAATGGATTTCCGGAATTGAGATCAGCGCCGCGCCGCCGAAAGAAATTTCCGGACTTGGAAAAGGCGGGCTGCACGTTATCGGTCTGTTCGTGGATCCGAAAAATACTGCGCTCATGGAACACTGCAAGAGAGCGCAAGCGGCACGAATTGAAAGAATGGAAAAGATCGTTTTTAATCTGAAAGAACTCGGATTTACTATTTCGGAAAATGACTGCCTGCTCGCTTCGGGAGGTGAGGCGGTCGGAAGGCCGCATATTGTTGAAGCGCTTCGTATGCACAAAGAAAATGACGACGTGCAAAATTCACTTATAGAAAAAATGAAAACGGACGCAGTGAAAAGTGCCGACGTCCGCGAAAAATATGAAAAAATGATGGACGGGGGTCCGCACCAAATTCCCTATTCCCTTTTTCTTTCTCCCGATGCTTACGTGAATGCGTACATGGAAGTGTCGTATGCTCCCGACCTCGACGAAGCAACGAAGCTCATCCGCGATGCGGGCGGTATTTCCATTATCGCCCACTATTTTACCGTGAAGAAAAAAATGGATCTCTTCTTTATCGAGAAATTACTGAAACAAAAAAGAATAGATGGGATGGAAACCGTGTACGGATTATGGCATGTCGGACAAAAAGACGAATCGGATCTCGAAGCGGAAAAAACGGAACTTCGCTGGCTCATTCATCATCACAAAGCACTCGCGACCGGCGGACCGGACGCGCATTCAGAGGAAGACATGCGAAAGTATGTCGCCCTCGGTACCTTTGCCAGAGAATCAATCGGCATGACCGAAAAAATTCTCGCCTCGGGAAAAGCGGATAAAAAGTGGTCGTCTGTATAACTTGTTATACGAAATAACGAATAAGTTACGAATTGTTGCGAATGACGATACGAATTCGTCCGTCAGCATTCGTATCCATTCGTAACTTATTCGTTATTTCGTATAAGGCTTTGCCCGTATCCTTGCCAAACGTATCAAATTATTGTAATATCCGAACAGATTTACCGTTCTTCTCAACTTCTATATTTCTATGAAAAAGGGTGGGGTATGACAAAACTGACCAATACGAGGCAAAGTGCGAAAAAACTAAAAATCGCAGCCTCTCCATACATCAAAGCTCCAATGACCACGCCGATGATCATGCGCACGGTACTTTACGCACTGGCGCCCATCTGCTTGTTCTCGATATACCTCTTCGGACTCTCTTCTCTTTTACTGATACTTTGCACTGCGGCAATTTGTGTGGGAACAGAACATGCCTTGCCGAATCGAAACGGCAGACATACAACCATAGACGATTACAGTGCCGCGATAACGGGCGTACTTTTAGCGCTCACGCTACCTCCGGGGTTTCCTTTGTGGATGGCGGGAATCGCCGGCATACTTGCAATAGTACTTGCAAAATATGCTTTCGGAGGATTGGGAAACAATGTTTTCAATCCGGCTCTCATCGGGCGAGTAATTGCACAAACATCGTGGCCGGTCGCCATTACGACTTGGACTCCGCCGTTTGTTGTTCATCGTTTTACAGAACTTATTCCGACGACACTAACCTCTCTCGGTTCAAAACCCGAATCGCTCCAAAATTGGCTTACCACGACCGGCATCGACGGATTCACCGGTGCCACTCCGCTCTCGCTGTTTAAATTTCAGCACATCGCAAGCGATCCGTATGCCCTCGTAACCGGATTTACTCCCGGCTCAACGGGCGAAACATCCGCGATCCTTATCGTGCTTTGCGGTCTCTACCTATGGTGGAAACTGAGGAATTACGGATACGACGGAAAAATTCCAATATGCGTGCTTCTCGGAGCACTGATCACGGGAGGAATTCTTTATCTCGTAAACAGCCAGGCATACCCCGACCCGCTTTTTATTCTCACTTCGGGCGGACTGCTTTTCGGAGCGATCTTCATGGCAACCGATCCGGCAGGTGCGCCCAACACGCCTCTCGGAAAAATTATCTTCGGATTATTTATCGGATTTATTGTCATCGTCATACGAGTATTCTGTTCGTATCCGGAAGGCGTTATGTTCGCAATACTCTGTGGGAACGCGGTCAGCCCTATCATAAATGAACTGACGCAACCAAGAGTGTACGGAGAAAAAAGAGGAGGGTCAAAATGAAAGAAGAGACCGGCATTTTAAAACTCGCTTTTGCAGGCATCGTTATCGCGGTCATCTGTGGATTACTGATATCGATAACCGATACGATCACTGCTCCGTATATCGCAAAAAATGAACGAAAAGTTACCGAAAACTCGATCATGTCGGTGTATCCGAATACGGCAAAATACGTCGAGTTTGCACTTGAAGGAAAGACACTGAAAAAGGCCGATTCCAAAACCGGAAAAAAGATCCCGAGGATATTCGCCTCTTACGACAAAGACGGGAAGTTATCGGGCCTCGCCATTCCGACAAGCGGTCCGTCATTTGCAAGCGACGGGCTGAAAATTCTGTATGCGTACAATCCGGAAAAAGAATGTGTCACCGGATTTAAGGTGTTGAAAAGCACGGAGACAAAAGGTTTCGGCGACAGAATTTTGGATCCGAAAGAAACGGCATTTCAAAAGAGCTTCGATTGCTTGGACGCAAAGTTGAACCCTGAAAAAACGGGGCTCGCCCGAATAATTGAAACCGTTCTTCATGGTAAGAAAGTGAATAGTTCTCAGATCGACGGTCTTGCCGGAGCCACCGTTACATCAAAAGCTCTCGGCGCGATGATAAACAAAAGCGCACAAGAGTTACTCCCTATCGTTGCCGCAAATAATGCTACTTTGAAAGAAGGAAATAAATAAAAAAAGAGAAAAGCGCCCCGGTTCGAACCGAGGCGCTATTTTTATACAGTTTTTTTCAAATTGCACTATTTTTTCCTTCTGTTCATTTCTTGTGCCGTCTTGAATAAACTCAAAAGAGGAATATTGGACGGACAAATATAAGTACAGCAATTGCATCCGCAGCAGAGATCGAGATGAAAATTATCGCGCATTTCTTCATACAGACCTTTTTTTGCACGAAGTCCCATTTCGGAAGGATTCAAATACAAAGGACATGCCTGAATACAAGCTCCGCATTTAATGCAGGCGTACTCCGACAGGTTTTTTTTCAGATCGATGAGCGTTTTATCGAAAGCCAATATTCCCGATGTTGTTTTTGTGACCGGCGCATCAAGCGAAGCAACCGTCTTTCCCATCATCGGTCCGCCAAGTACGACATATTCCGCATCCCCGACAAAACCGCATTGTTCCAAAACAAAAGAAAGCGGAGTTCCGAATGGGATCACGTAATTTCCCGGACGAGGAATTCCCGGACCGCTGACTGTGATAACGCGTTCGATTAAACCTCCTTGTCGCGGTACTAATTTTCCCAGTTCGGCGAGCGTGGCAACGTTAAAAATTCCGACACCGACGGAAGACGGTAATTTCCCGATAGGAATTTCGATCCCGAGAAGCGATCTCACAAGCATTTTTTCGAAACCCTGAGGATATTTCGTCGGCATGGCAACGACAGCGACTGTGTCATCTTCGGGAAGTGCCGAGCGAATGATTCGTAAAACATCCGGCGTATTTCCTTCAAGACCAATAATCGCTTTCTTCGCACCGGTCGTCTTCATGACGATCTTTATGCCGAGCAACATTTCAGGAAGTGATTCGATCATTACGCGATGGTCGGTCGTCAAGAACGGCTCGCACTCGCACCCATTCACAAGGATCGTATGAACTGCGTGTTCGGGAGGAGGATTGGCTTTAACGTGCGTCGGAAATCCGGCACCGCCCAGACCAACCATTCCGGTCGCTTGGATCGCCTTGACCAATTCTTCACGACTCATTTCGTCGATGTTTTGTATTTCTCCGAACTCTTGGTTTTGCATCGACAGCGCCGAAGTTTCAATAATAATTGATTGTGTCACGCCGCCATCGTGATTGGGCGCATAGGCTATGGCTTTTACCGTGCCTGTCACACTTGAATGAAGAGGAACAGACATATAACCGTCGACATTCGCAATGATTTGTCCGCGAGAGACAAAGTCGCCTGGCTTAACGCAAGGAATCGAACGAAAGAGAAGCGGGAGGATCAGTTCCGAGGCGAAAGGGATCCGTCGTACCGTTTTTTCACCGGTATCTTTGTGCTCCGCAGGATGAATGCCATGCGGAAACGTGTTTTTCTTACGAAATTTGAATAGCTCCATATCTATATCTCCTTGTAATAGAAAATGTAAATGAACGATCAAGCTTCAGCTACTATATATAGTACAAATAATGTTGTCAAATTGACATTATTTTAAATCACTGTATTCTATTCAGTAGCTTTTTGTTATTTGACTCTATGGAGAAACTCTATGGTGGAACAAACCTCTATCACCTGGGATACATTCAGCGGTGAGATATTCAAGAGAAACTGGGTTTTTAAACTCATGATCGGACTCTGCCCCACACTCGCGGTATCTACTTCGATACTGAACGCTCTCTCTATGGGCGCCGCGACCACATTCGTACTCGTATGCTCAAGCACGATAATCTCCTCCCTTCGAAATTTTATCCCGAATGAAGTGCGCATAACCGCCTATATCATGGTAATCTCGACATTCGTTATTATTGTTGACTATGTCATGAAAGCGATCTCGGTCGAACTCTACGATGCGTTCGGTCCGTTTATTGCACTCATCGTGGTCAACTGTATAATTTTGGGACATGCCGAGGCGTACGCTTCAAAAAATTCCGTACTTTCTACAATCGTCAACGCTCTCGGTTCGGGTGTAGGATTTACGGTCGCGTTACTGCTTCTTTCCGCCCCGAGAGAAATTCTCGGCAACGGTACTCTGCTCGGGTATCAAGTTGTGTGGGATAATTTTCAAACCTGGCTCATTATGATCACTCCTGTCGGAGGATTTCTTATGCTCGCGTTCTGGATAAGTATTTTCAATTGGTTCGACAAGAGGAAGACTGGAAACGTCACGGAGACAAAAGGGGGATGCCATGGGTAACAGTCTGATATCTATTTTTCTCAACTCAATGCTGACGAACAACGTTCTCGTTGTCTATTTCCTTGGTCTTTGTTCGTTCTTCGGCGTCACGAATAAACTTTCCGTGGCGTGGAGCATGAGCGTAGCGGTCATACTGGTTACCTTCATTGCTTCACAGCTTGCTTACGTTATAGATATTGTAACGACACTCATTCAGGTCGAGCACCTGCGAAATCTCGCAAAGATCGCCGTCATAGCTTCAACCGTGCAGATCATCGATATCGTTATGAAAAGCTCGATGTCCGGAATGCACAAAGCGTTCGGTATTTATCTCGCGCTTATAACGACCAATTGCCTCGTCTTCGGCGTCGCCGTTATTCAGACTTCGAAAGGCTATAGCTATACGGAATGTATTTCATACAGTCTCGGCGCAGGTTTCGGATATACTCTTATGATGATGATAATGGCGGGTCTTCGTGTCCGGCTTGAATTATCAAATCCTCCGGAACTTATGAAAGGGGCCGTACTGTCACTTATAATTGCCTGCTACTTGTCATTCCTTATGCAAGGATTCAACGGATTGGGGAACTGATATGTGGCACGACTCTCTGCAAGAAATTTTTATCAATGCGGCATATTTCAGTCTCCTTATCTTCGTTCTGATGGCGGGAAGGGTGGGCGCTGATATGTTTTGGCGCAGGTTCGAAAAAAACAATAAAGACTGCGAAGGAAAAACGAACGGTTGCGCCGCCTGCAAACTAAAGGACGGTTGCGACAAAATTTGAAAGAAAAAACGGAGCGACAAGTTGTCGCTCCGTTATTTTATTTTTTCCGATCGTACGTCCCTATCAGCTCGGCGTGGTCCAAGACATGACCGTCGATGGCGGCAAGAAGTTGCTCTTTATTGCTTCCTTCAGGAAGAGAAAGAACCGTATCGAGAGCAAAGAGTTTGAAGAAATACCGATGTTCGCGGTCCGGAGGACAAGGCGGACCATACTTTTTCGTCCCGCCGGAATTCGTTCCATACACGCCGGTCGGTGGCTTCCCTTCTTCCACTTCGTCGGTTTTAGCGGGAATATTCCAAATAAGCCAGTGATCCCAAACTCCATCATGACGAACGGAACGCGGAATATCAGGATCTTCCATAATGAGAACAAAACTCTTGGCGGCGACCGGAGTATCGACAAAAAAGAGCGGCGGACTAGTGCGCTTTCCGTCGCAGGTATAGAGGACCGGAATGGGTTCGTTGTTATGGAATGCGGGGCTTTCTATTTTCATGAATCCAGTATAACACAGTAACATGAAGATTTAAAAAACAGAGGCGACCATGTGTCGCCTCTTTTTACTTTTTTTATTTGTAATACACTATCGCTCCCGTCGGACAATTCTTCGTGGCATTTTCCGTGAGAGGAAGCCCTGAATCGTAGTCTACAACAGCGAGACCGTTCTCAATTTTTATCAGCCCTTTCGGGGCGTCAAACACGCAATTTCCGCAGCCGGTACAAGCGACGCCGCATTCTTTTTTCGCTTCGATGCCGAGCTGTAAATTTTTGCACGCAACAAACAATTTGCGCGATTCGGGAACAATCGAAAACAGGTCTCTCGGACATTCCCTTACGCAATCACCGCAGGAGGTGCATTTGTCGACATCGACTATCGGCAATCCGAAACGGTTCATGACGATCGCGTCAAACGCACACGCAGCCATGCAATCACCGAGTCCGAGACATCCCCAAGCGCACGCTTTGCCGCCTCCGGAACGATTCGCATCTCGGCATGACATATGAGGATCGAATTCCGCATTATTCCTCGCGACATTCGTGCCGCCGGCGCAGGCCAATCGTGCGAAAGTTTTTTCTCCCAGAACGACCGTCATACCGAGATATTCCGCGATCTCCGCTTTTTTTTCAGATGACGCAACCGTACATTTCCCGACATTCAGTTCACCGAGAACGACTGCCTCGGCAAAACCGTGACAACCCGCTTTTCCGCATGCTCCGCAATTCGCTTGAGGCAAACGGCTGCTCACCTCGCTTATCCGCGGATCTTCTTCAACTCGAAACTTAATGCCGAGGTACGCCAAAAGGATAATAAGCGCCGAGCCGATCACCAACATAAACACGCCCGAGGTCAAAATATTCTGATAATCCATTTTCTCACTCCTCATATCTCCGGGATATGGAAAAGAACATACATTTCACTCTTGGTATAAGATAACAGGATGCAGTAAATTGTCAAGACTGTATTGACAAAATATGCAAATTAGGTAATATCAGAGAGGAAGTTTTTATCGAAAGATAAAGTAATGCGAGTACATTGAAAGAAAGAGGTAAACGGAATGGACGACAAAACAGACAAAAAAACCGACAATATTTTTCCGCCTTCGGTAGCCGATGCTCCAAAAAGCAATGACCCGGTAAGAAGCACTCAGCATTTTGCAAAAAGAACCGGCGTTCTCTATCTGACACAAAAGTCGAATGAGAACCTTGCCGATCCGTTCGCGGCGCTCTCAATCATGTCACCAAACAGCGGGAATTTTAAAAATCTTTCCGGTGTGCGCTCCGCTTTTCCAAAATTCGAACCGATCCACTGCAGTGAATGTGGAAAGTGCTACACGTCCTGCCCCGACACGGCGATTCTCGGACTCATCAACACGGTCGAAGAAGTCTCCGCGACCAACATCCTTATTCTTGAAGAAAAAGGCCAGGAAGTAAAATTTCTGAAAAAATTGGTCCCGGCGATCGCGAAAGAATTTTCCGAATTTGCAAAGACTCATCCGAAAGGATCGAACGTTGCAATGGTTTTTCGAAAATCGATCGACCACGCTATTGCGAAGTCCGGACTTTCCGGTGAAAACAAAGCGACCGTCGAAAAAGAGGCCGCGTTATTTTTAAACACGATG
>Ga0172379_10008603_pt1 | contig 12809 bp, 8 predicted proteins | sample GrowelOW334metaG_FD_119756 | JGI IMG/M metagenome (GOLD analysis project Ga0172379, IMG submission 119756) | Groundwater microbial communities from an aquifer near a municipal landfill in Southern Ontario, Canada - Groundwater well OW334 metaG | ecosystem: Environmental > Aquatic > Deep... | reverse complement strand
GCCATCCAGCCCGTCCTGATCATCGCCGGCCTGCGCGTGCTGGGTATCACCGGCTCCGGGCCGGTTTCCCTGATGGCCAACGCCACGCAGTTCCTGTTCGGCCTGCTCTGGCCCGCCCAGATAAGGTCCAACCTGACCGCCGCCTATGTCAGCGCCAATCCGCAGGCCACTTCGGAGAACGTCGTGCCGTCCTTCTGGGTGGCGCAGCGCCTGGGCGGCAGGTTCAAGACCCTGATCCTGGCCCAGCTGGTAGTGATCCCGATAGGCGCGATCCTGACGCCGTTCATGTTCAACATGCTGGAGCGCACCTACGGCATAGGCCTTAACCCGGGCCAGCTCGCCGCCCCTACGGGCCTCAAGATCGCGACGCTCGCCATCGTGATGGAGAAAGGCCTGTCTTATCTCCCGCATGGCGCGCTGCAGGCGTCCATCATCGCGATCTTTATCGGCGTCTTCTTCGAGGTGCTGCTTGCGTTCAAGAAGACCAACGAGAAGGGGCACGAGGTGAGCCGCTTCTGGTTCGTGCCGATACCGGCGGCGCTGGGCTTCGCGCTTATCCTGCCGGCCTCGCTGAACATCGGCATAGCCATCGGGAGCGTTATCTCGGCCGTCTGGCATCGATTCTCCCAGGACGAAAGCGGGGCGTTCAGTCATTATGCGGCGCCCCTGGCCTCCGGCATGGTGGCGGGAGAGGCGATGGTGGGATCGATCCTGCTTCCGGCGCTGGCGGCCTTAATGGAACTGGTCAAGCGGTAGCCGCCAGGCCGCCTCGGGGTCAGGTCCTGAATTTTAGCAGCGCTAAAGTTCAGGACCTGACCCCTTTGTTATTCGCCCAGCAGGCCCACGCCGTCCGTTTTGATGATGCGCAGCTTGCCGTTTTCCAGGGCGACGGTTTCACGCACGTCGTATTCTTCGCGGTTCACGATCCCGCGCCGCTGGGCCAGTTCGCCTTCTATGACAATATGGTAGGACACTTCTCTGGACGCGGGATCGCCGGAGGGAGATGTAACGGTCAGGTTGGATATGCCGCACTTGATACTTTTGTAGGTGGAAAAAATATTCCTTAGCCTGCCGTCAAGGCCGGCCATGCCCTGCCCCGTATTGGAACGCCATTGATTGGAAACGCAGCTCAGAACCCCGGCCAGATCGGCGGATTCATAGGCCCTGGCGAATTTGTCGTAAAATAGCTTTATCTCCGCGTCCGGAAGCTGCGCGCCGTCCTGTCCGCCGCCGGCCGGGTCGCCGCCCGTGACGCCGCCCAGGGGCCTTCCCGACAGTTTAGGCAGCGCCAGCAGCGCCGCTTGCAGCGCCGTTCTTTCAAACGTGTAAGGGTCCGCGCCGGAGATTTCGTCGCTGTATCTGTATTTATAATCTTTTGCCATGAGCGCATAGTACGCGTCCAGCAATCTGCTGCGCGATCCTTTGCCGGAACTATCGGCTTCTTCGGCGGATTGCGGCAGAAAAAATAGCGCAAGCTCCTGCGCCGCTTTGCGATTTTTCCCGAGAGCCGCGGCGAATTTGATCCGGGCTTGGATGGTCTGCCGGGCCGTTTTCCGGGCGAATTCGGCCATTCTGAGCACGTCGTCATAAGAGTTTCCCATCGGAATGTCCGAGGGAACCCTGTGCGTCCAGCCCGTCCCCTGCAGCATGGCTTTAAAAGACCAGTTCAGTTCGGACCATACGCGAAAGAATTGCTCTTCGGTTTTGTTCAGTTCCTCCAGTTCCTGAAGGGTATCTTTACAGAGAGCGGTCGCTTTCAGGGCTATGGGCGCGATCGCGCCGCGGCATTCCGCCGCGAGAGCGGAAACACGGGCGGGGAATTGGTCTTTGTACGCGTTGAGCTCATTGCGCGTCAGCGAATCCTGTTCGTCCAGCCATGCAATATCCCTGTCTATCCGGCTTATAAGAGATCGCGGCGAAACCGAATTGAGCGTAAAGCGCTGCGAGCTCTGCCATTTCAGCACGCCGTCCGCGGCGGCGCGTATTTTTGCGAGGCCGGCTTTTAATTCCGGCGCGGGGGAATCCCACTTCAGTTCCGCGGCGGCTTTTTTCGCCTTGACTTCTTCCGCGCTCAAGATCATGTCCAGGGTGTGGTCGTCATAAATGCGCGGCAGGTCTTCAATGCCGTCGTTGGTATAAACCGTTTCGGTCCAGTTCGAGCCGCCGCTTTTGCCCTGAAGGAAGTCGCGCAATAAAACGAGTTTTTTTATCAACGGATCTTCGCGGTAATCAGGCGCCCGGGGAAAGCATCGCCCCGCTAAATAAAAGCGGCCGTCCGCAGAGTTATAGCCCAGTCCGCCGCGGCCCCTGTCCGCCGTTTCGTTGAGCTGGTTCTTTATCGCCAGATAATTTTCCAGCGTTTGTTTGTAGAGCTCTATCTGGTCGCGGTAACTTCCTTTGGCGAGCGCGGCGAAGCGGAGCATGTCTTTAGGATCCACGCCCAGCAGTGTCGCGATGTTTTGGGCGCTGTACGGGGCTTTTGGATTTGTGTCCCATCTCTCCGGGAATTCCAGCAGCCATAAGGCCCGGCTCGCTTTTTCGTAAGCGGCCCTGTTTTGCGAGGCCCTGGTCGAATTGTAATTCTTTCTAAAAGCGTCCTGGGCCGTCCGCGCGTCGGCTTGTATCGTGGAGAACTTGTCTCCGAAGTCGGTCTCGCCGGCCAGCTGTTCGTATCGTCTCCACAGCGCCTGGGCCCAGAGGAGGTAAGTCTCGTGGCCTCCGCCGCCTTCGTACTGTCCGTGCGGAGGCCTCGTGCCGGAAGGAACCGGGGCGTTCTTGATGGCCCGGCCGACTTTAGCGGCTATTGAGGAGTCAAATGCCTCCTCCAGAATTCCGGTGAAGATCCTGAAAGAACCGGGGTAATTGTCGGGATCCTGCGCCTTCTCGTACATCCCGGCGGCGTTTTGCAGACGCTGGACGAAATCGGGATCCTCGCAGGCGCGCCGCATTCGGGCGAGAGGGATTTTAACCTGAGTCCCCGCCCTTTCCCTGATCTTTTCCAAAAGCGCCGTATAGTGGCCGTAAACGCCTTTTAACGCGCCGGCGGAGCAGCTGAGGCGGTTGAAACGCTCGTTCTCAAAACTGTATATTTCCCCGTCCAGGGCGGTCCCTATCCACAACCCCTGCGGGTCCACTTCCGGGAATTCCGTCATTTTCTGTATCCCTGCGTATTCTCCGGAGTGCTGCTGCCGCCATGCCCGCTGTTCGGGGCCGGTAATTTCCATAAACCCCTGGCGCACATTGTTCTGGATCTGGGAGTCCAGCTTTCTAAGCGCGCTTGTTACGCCCGCCACGACTTTGGCGTATCCGCCCAGCATATCGCTTATAGGCTGGGGCACGATCGCCGTGACATCGTTCAGCATCGTTTCTATCTGTCGCAGGCTGTCAAATTTATCGTCGGGCACAGGCTTGTATTTTTCCATGACCTCAATGGAGATTTTCATATTGCGGAGCAGTCCCGCCTTGCCGGCTATGGCCTCCGCAAGCTCTCCGAGACCCTTGTGCCGCTCCGCCATTTGATTGGCCCAGTTGACGGCTTTGGTGTAGCGTCCGTCCAATTCCCGCTTGAACTGCTGCAGTTCGCCGATCATTTCCGCGTAATTATCCATCCGGTTTATCTTTTCGTTCAGCCGGTATTGGGAGACCGAGAATACCTTCGAGCCTTCCATCCGCTGAAGGAAATTTATCACCTCAAGCTTGTCCTGGGCTGTCTGGCGGTTGCGCAGAACGGCCTCGCTGAGTTTCTGGACGATCCCGTCGAATTCCTCTGAATAGTTGGAATAGGCCAGCGTCCATTCCTCGGCGTTTTTTATGCCGTCGTCGACGGCCTTTTTAGCCTCAAGGACGTTCGCCTGCGCGGCTTTATAAAATTCCAGCAGTTCGTTCTTGGCCGCTTCCTCGGATTTTGACCCGTCGTCGCCGGCAAGAACCGCAGCCGCGGGAGTGAGAACGAGTACGACCGACAGGAGTAATTTCAGCATAATGCTTCTACCTGAATCTCGGCGAGCCGCTGGGCTGGTACATATAACGGAACGAAATCGTTGAAGCGCCGGTGTTAATGGCGGTTATCTGCATGACGGCGTATTTGCCGGATTCCGTCAGAACGGCGTAAGTGTTTCCGTTCACGGCCTGGCTTTCGCTCATGTGGCCGATATCCGTTATCGCGCTTACGCTTGACAGGTCCATGTAGCCCAGGTTGAGTATATAGCCGAATGAGCCGCCGGAGTAGGCGAGAAGATACGGGCCCAGGCCTCCGAAATTCACTCCCACGTCCACGGAACCGGGGGCGGGAGCGGCGTTGGAGCGCGTGCCGAATCTGAACCCCGAAGTCTGGGTGACGTCCGCGTTCCCGGTGACCACGCCGGGTAAAAGTGCGCCTGAAAGCGTGCTCCCGCTGTTGGTGTCCACGGGCACGCCGCCCGCGGCTGGATTCTCGTCGGAGCGGGCCGTGGAGCCGAATATTAAGGGGTACTGCATCCCCGCCAGTTTGAAGCTCCCGTTTTCGGACCTTAAGGTGAGCTCCGTCTCTCCGGAAGCGTTCTTTACGGACCCGTCGGCGGCGCTTACCGCTGACATATTGTAGCGGAAACGGATCTTGGCTTCCGGGCCGGAAATAAGGACAAGCTGCGGGGTAACCGCCATGTCGATCTGCCGGTACGTCTTGAAATCGCCGGCCAGGGCGTCTTCAAGGCTGGAACGGTCGCCCCTGTAATCCGCCGCTATCCTTGAGACAAAACCACGGAGATCTCTTACCGCATACAATTTCGCCAGTTCCAGCAGATCGCGTTTGGCCACGCTTTCCGCGGACTCTCTGCTATAGGAGAACTGAACCCTGGGAACGTCTCCGGGATCGTTCTCCTGGCCTTTTGTGTCCGTAACGGTCATCCGAAGTTCGTATGATTTGCCCTCTTGCGGCGTAAACGAGAGTGTAAGGCTGTCTCCGTCAAGCGTGACTTTTTCCTGCCAGGTCGTTCCGCCGTCTACGCTTACGCGCGCTTGCGCCACGGGGGCCTTGCTGGCCGGACGGAAGAAGGCTTTTACCACCAGGTTTCCGTCCTGCAGGTTTTCCCGGAACAATGCAAATTTATTTTCCGCGCCTGAAAGATCCACGCCTCCCACGAAGACTTTCATGATTTCAGGCCGCCCGCTGGATTTTCCGAATATCCACCATCCCGCCTCCGCTTTCGGCTGCAGGGCGGCGGCCGTTAGAAGCGATACAACCAGAACTTTTCCGAAATTAAAGCCTGCTGACATAGACCACCTCCCAAACCGTTTCCCGGTAATTTTTAGAGCCTGTGGAAAAATCGTTTAAATTGTCCTTGAAGCCCGCTTCCAGGCTGTCGCCTTCGCGCCAGGGAACGCGGTAATTGCAGCGCAGATCCCAGAGTTTGTTGATCACGTCGTCGCCGCCCGCCTGCCGCATGAAAGATCTGCGGCGGCTGACGGACGCGGAAAGTCTGGGCGCTATGTTTTCGGCGGCCAGGCCGAAATACGCCTGCGCGGCGGCATTGTCGGTGGACGCGGTTTCGTTGTGGTCGTTGTCAAGATCCCATTTTACGAAAGGGCGCAGGGTAATTTCCTGAACGCGGTAAAAGCCCGAAAGCCCGAATCCCAGCAGGTCGCGGAAGTTCCTTTGCTGGCCGACGCGCGCCTCATTGCGGTGTTCATAATCAAGCGACCCGTTGAGCGGACCCCATTGATCGGAGAGAGAGAGTACTCCGCTTAAATTCCGCTGCTCGGCCGTCCCGCCGCTGTGAATAGATCTGCGCTGGCGGATTTTGGCCTCAAGATTCAATGTGGGACGGTTGAAAGCGGCGCTCCAGCGCAGTCCGCCTTCAGGCGAGAATGTCCGCACCGTGTCCTGCCCCCGCCCGTTCAGATTGTTGCGGTACCCCGAAGCATTGATCAAGGCGTCGATTCCGGCGGCGACCCGGATCTGATTTCTGGCAAGCCATCTTCTCAGATCCGAAGAGGCCGCCCCTATAGTGGTTATGAAATCGGTGGTGACATTTTCGTATTCGGCGGCTGATCTCCAGCGGCCGAGCTTCGCCCTCGCTGAGATCTTATGCGCGCCGCCCCACTTGGAGGAATCCTCCGCCGCCTGTCTGTCTATGCCGGCGCCGGACCAGGCGCTTTCCCCGCTTATTGAAAGATCGGAATTGGAAGGCAGGGCCCAGCTGAAGCCGAAAAGTCTTTGCGAATAGGCGTCGGCGGCGCTGCCCGCGGTTCTCCGGTCCCCGGTAAAAACAAGCTGGGCTCCGATTTCGGAGGCCATCGGCCCGGTCCAGCGGACCCGCGCCGCCTCAACTCCGCGGTTCAGGGATTCAAATTCGCCTCTTTCCCAAAGTTCATCCCAGCGGTTCTTCGCCATGCCGCCGATGACGGTAACCTCCACGTCGGCGATCTTTTGCCCGGTCCAGCGCAGGCCTTTTATGTTCTGGTTAAGGCTGTACTGGGTGAAGTTGCCGTAAAAATCCCCGACGCTTATCTGTCCGCCCCGGCTCCACCGGTCGTACGAAATTCTCTGGAGGCTGGCCTCTTTTGAATCCATTCTCCTGTCATCGGTGAAACGCGCATCAAGCGCGAGCGCCCAGCGCGCGTTTGTATTTCCCGCGGAATCAAGAGTCAGAGATAAGTCATTCTGATACTGCAGGCCGCGGGTTAAAAACGAGCTGTCCGCGCCCGCGCCGGAAACATTGTTGTCGTAGACTGAAAATCTGTTCCTGCCCGACAAAGCGGCGCCCTGCCCGGACAAAGAGCCGGGCGCGTTTTTAGCGCCGGCGTGAAGCTGCGCGCAAGCCAGCGTCGACACATAAAAAGCGCAGAGGATTTCTTTTGTCATTAGGCGCATCCTGATGCGTAAATTAATTTAAGCCCCGTATTCAAATTGGGGAATATGACAGCGGTCCCAATGCCCCAACCTTCGCCACTGCATTATATATTTTTTGCGTGTGGCGGTGATTCAATACTCGTGATCGCATCTAAAGGGTAAAGTGCCGGGCTTTCCGGGGGAAAAGGGGGAAACGGCGGTTAACCAAACCGCCGGCATGGACCATCAAATCGTGGCTCCGGGAGTTAGACCAAGTTCGAAACTTTTACGTCGGAGAGGCCTTGCTTATGCCGCACATTTCGCCGGATTAGGGCAAATATTTTGAGATTGTTGCTCTACATTTAAGCCTGATAAATCTGTTGCCTGACATAATGAGCAACTCACTCAAGGGTAAGAATTACCGCTTGCAATGCTTCTATAAGCTTATTTTCATCAAGCGGGGCGGAAGGGTCGTTCCATCCGCCGGATATGGCAAACCATGCGCCGTCGTTCCTTTCGGCGATCCAAGTAAGGTTGAGCACACCCGGTTCGCTGCCGCCTTTGTATCCGACGAAACGCCACTTGTCATCGGACCAGGTAAGCCCCTTATTTATTGAAAGTATTCCCCGTGTATATACGGATAGTCCTTTCTCGCTGTTCAGGCGCAGCCAATCCATGGCACGGCATAAGTCTGCCGCCGAGGCAAACCACTCAACCTTATCAATTGACAGCGGTGTGCTGCCAGATTTCAGGAAATCGGGCCTGGGCTGTCTTCCTAATTCATCAATAAATAACCTTTGCCCGCTCCTATCTAGTGATAAGTAGTGGGCAATACGTTCTTTGCTCTCCGTAGTATCTTTGAGGAGAAACATTTCTCTCGTAGAGAGAAATGGCATGTTCAGGGACGGGGAACCATGTCCCATCACGCCTAGCATTGCTTCCACTTCTGCCCGTCCAATGAGGTAGAGAAGGTGATCCGTGCCTGTGTTGTCGCTAATTGAGATCATCTCGCTTGCCAGCGTATGCAGCGTGAGCGGTGTTCCCTCCGGCCATTCCTGGAGTACCCCTGAGGGCCATGAGCGCCACTCTTTCTTCAGCGTGACCACATCTTCCCATTTTCGCTTTCCAGCAACGATATCTTTTACTAAGGCTCCTAGGATGTATAGTTTGAACGTGGATCCCATAGCAAGTCGTTCATCGGCATTATGTGAGGCAAGTATTACCGGTTCCTTGCCACCGAGTTGCCAGACTGCAAAGGAGACCTTGCCTGGCAGGGCTTTGAGCGCGGTCACCGCATCCGCCGTCTTGCCAAAGCGGGGAGACTGCGTCCCAAGCCAGAGCCCCTCTGCCATGTGTGGCAGCGCCTCACTAAGCCAGATTTTCACAGGAAAAACCGTTGTTTTTGTAAAGAACCGATACTCTGCTGCAAGAGGCCCCAGTGACTTCACCTGGAGCACCGAGATAACTTCCCCGCCCTTATTGAAATAATCCTTAAATACCGGAACCAGTTTGTCCGGAGGCACTTTTGCCAAAAATGACGGCGCAAGGACTTTATCGAGATCGGTTGGGTTTTTTTGAATTAGTTTCTTAACATCTTCCACTCGCTGGACAAGATGTTCCGAAAGGTCTCCAGCCAGCGCTGGATTTATTTGCCCCAGCATGAGAATAGCGGTCGCGGCAATAACGGAGATGTTCCTGATTATTTTCACTTTTCCTCCCACATCGAAGAATCCTTAATTTTACATGATACATATTTTAAGACTTTAGAGAGATGTTGAGTCAGATGAGGCGCGAGGATTGTCCGAAGATACAAATAAAAACGGCGGTTAACCTTAACCGCCGTCAGTTCGAACCATCAAATCTTGGCTCCCACCAATCAAAGGTTCTAGAACAGCTAGCAGCGGAACTTAAAGAATGGCTGTTAAATCCTGGCTGCGACGTCGCTACGGTACAAATCCTGGCACTTACGAAATAATTCAATGGTAGGCAGCGGCTTACCTTACATGATGCCCATCGCCTCTTTTAGCTGAGCATCTGGTTTTAGATCACCGGCCCTATACACCATGACTTTTCGTCTTGTTTCGTTAAAATAGTACTTTAAGTGCACCAGTGTGCCGAACCGATCCGATAATTCCATACCCGCAATAATAAACCCAGCTTTAAGTTTGGGAATAATAATGGAGTTGTTTGTGACGGTGTGTCGGGAAAGTACTATCTGAAAACCCAGCTTCCGCGCCCTTTCCAACACCTCAGTCATTAATGCAGTATATATCCCCAACCGGCGGAATTCCGGCAGAACCGCGCTGTTCCGCATATAAAATGTTTCCCAGTCGTATTGATCGCCTCCGAACCAGCCACAAAACAGCTCGCCCTTGAAAACCCCGATATTGATTTTCAGTAATTGTGCCCTGTTTTTGTCTAGTTCGCGGACTTGGGCTCTCTCTTCTTCGGAAAGCACTTTTCTTAGGTCTAAATCCGTACTCTGCTCATCAAATATCTTCGGTCCCCATTCATTCCAGCGCTTTTGATACTCTTCTAGTGTAAGATCCACGAATCTAAATCCGTCAGGCAATTTCTTTTCCATTTCAGAAACCTCTATGTAAAGCCATATCTAAATCCCCCAGACTTTCCAACGCCCCGCTTATAACTGTGGATATTCTAGCAAATGATTCCTTTTGACAAGACGAGGCGCGGGGTTAAGCAAACCTGATAATGTGATATAGGAGGGAACAGGTGGAACAAGTTGAGTTATTACTCCCCGGGTCTAATTTGGGGAGATAGAAGCATCTGAACGGGCTGATCTTTATGTCCGATTTGTCCGCTTTTAGCCAGTATAATTGCTGTAATCCTAAACCGGATCCGAAATCAAAAAGCCTTTGTTTTTCTGCATAAATTGCTTGTAAAGGGGGCATGAAAAGACCAGCCTAAGGCTGTCCGAACAGGTAGAGGCGGACATGGTCTTTTTACTTGTTAGAAAAACGCGGTCCACATCCCGTATCAGAAAGAAGAGCGATTTTGAAGTGCTATAATTTATTGGTGGAGAGAAATATCAAAAAAGGCTAGCAAAACAAATTACTCAATGCATTGAGTAATTTGTTGACAACCTCTGTTTTCATTGGTAGAATTTCACTATGACTAAAGAATTTGTGCGTAAAAATTACTATAATCCCGTCTTGAAAGCACTTCGGGATGGGCATATTCCGATACAGGTGATTTCCGGTCCGCGGCAGGTAGGAAAGACGACCTTGGCACTCCACTTAAAGGAAGCGTGGCCCGGACCATTCTTGTATGAAGCTGCCGATGATCCAACCATTCCGTCAACAGCATGGATCGAAGCGCATTGGAATGCCGCCAGAACCATGATGGCGGAAGATAAATCCGTACTTTTAATCCTGGATGAGGTGCAAAAGATACCCGGTTGGAGCGAAACAGTAAAAAAGCTGGTGGATGAGGATAAGCGGAATAAAAACAGGGTCAAAATTCTTTTGCTCGGTTCATCAGCTTTACTTGTGCAACGAGGGCTAAGTGAAAGTCTTACCGGTCGTTTTGAGTTACATAGACTACCACATTGGGCATACTCCGAATGTCATGAGTGTTTCGGTCTTACGTTGGAGGATTATCTGATTTTCGGTGGCTATCCTGGCGCGATTCCCTTAAAGGATGACTATGCCCGGTGGGGCCGGTATATCCGCAACTCGATTGTCGAAACGGTAGTGGGGAAAGATGTTCTGCTGATGTCTCCGGTGCAAAAACCGGCCCTTTTGCGGCAAGTCCTTGGGGTTGCCTGCGCCCATCCGGCCCAAATTCTGAGTTTTCAAAAGATGATGGGGCAGCTTTCGGAGGCAGGCAATACTACAACCATAGCGCATTATTTGCATCTTTTGTCAGCTGCATACCTGCTGTCTACGCTTCAGCGATGGAGCGGAAACAAGATTCGGCAGCGCGGTTCTATTCCTAAATTAATTCTGCGCGACAACAGTCTAGCCAACGCCATGACCCTTCCGTCCGGCGGAGAGGAATTGCAAAACCCCGCCTGGCGTGGAAGACTTGTTGAAAACGCTGTGGGGGCGGCGCTTGTTACATTGGCTGAGCAAAGCGGCGGCGAGTTGTTCTACTGGCGTGAGCGTGATGAGGAGGTGGACTATATTTTCAAAATAGGAAAGAAAATACTCGCGATAGAGGTTAAATCAGGAAATGCTTCTAAAACCAATGCCCTAATGACGTTCCTGGCGCACAATAAGGCCTCTACTGGACTTATCATTGGCGATGTTCAAAGATCCAATGGCATAGCTACACTAAAACTGGGAGACTTCTTTAAAAACCCTGAATCCATCCTGCAGTAAACGGGGCATGAAGATGAGCAATTCCTGCCGGGATGTAGTCTCCAAAGAAGGTCTCCCGACCACCGCAATCAAATCTTGGCTCCCCTTGTTGGAAGAGCTTAGGGTCTGGTTTGCCGATGAACTGCCGCGCGTAGCCACGACCATCTCGATCCCCATCCTCTACGAGCATCTGCATCTGGCCTCGCCGTGGCCGCGCCTGATACCGCCGCCGGAATATGGGGGGAAACGCATGCCCCTGATAGCCAAAATGCGCCCCAGAACGCAACGTCGGCGCAACTGAGCGCCTTTCTGGCCTATATGGCGCAGGAGCGCAGGCTGGCTGACAACTCCCTGGCGACCTATAGATACGCCGTCCATAGCTACCTTGCCCATCTGACCGGCCTCGGCATCGGGCCTGGCCAGGCCACAAAAGAGATTTTTCTGGCCTATTTGGAGGAACGCAAACGCCAGGGCCGCGCCGCCGGTACGCTTTTCCAGGATGTTCTGGCAACCCGGCACTTCCATAGGTATCTGCTCCGGGAAGGCATAGCCAAAGACGACCCGACGGCCGGAATCCGACTGCCAACTCTGAAAAACCGCCTGCCGCAGCCCTTGAGTCGCGCGGAGATGGAGAAACTTCTGGAAGCGCCCAAAGGAAAGCGGTTCCAGAACGTGCGCGACAAGGCCATTCTGGAACTGTTCTACGCCACAGGCCTGCGGGTAAGCGAATTACTGGGCCTACGGACGGGGCAGGTGGACCTCGCCGTCGGGAATCTGCGAGTGATCGGCAAGCGCAACAAGGAGCGCCTTGTCCCTTTCGGCACCCGGGCGGCAGAAGCGATCCGCAAATATCTGGCCTTGCGGGCCGAGCGATATCCCGATGCCTCAGAGCCGCTGTTCATCGGCCAGCACGGCAGGAAGATTTCGGGGGGCCATCTCTGGGCACAGCTAAAGATTTACGCAAAAAGGCGGGAATAGTTGTCAGGGTAACGCCCCATGTTCTGAGGCACTCATTCGCCACCCACATGCTGTCCGGCGGGGCCGATCTGCGGGCTATACAGGAAATGCTCGGCCACGCCCGAATCACCACCACCGAAATCTACACCCACGTAGAGCCGGAGCATCTCCGCCGCGTCTGGGATAAAGCCCATCCGAGACAATAATAGGATAAAACGACATATCTCTTGGTTTATTCTCCGCGCATTTTGACTACCCAGAGTTGTCGTACAGGAGCGAATATAAACCACCGGTTTATTTTTGTCAGAAAAGGGATGCCTTTTTCTGACAAAGCCAGCGATTATGGCTATGGTGTTTTTGTAAGAAAAACGTACTCATTTTTCTTACAAAAAAATCCGGCAATTTGATGGGTGCCGAAACTTGCGCTTGGTCGCTGAAGAAGGTAAGAACCATCCTGTATGAAAAAACGGAAACGCAGGATTCTTATTACCGAGTTCGTGATCCAGGTTTACACCGCGGAACCATTGACTGGGACGGCTTCGATAAATTCCTCTGGAAACGCATCCATCATCCCCACGTGGCCGCTCAGCGTCGCCGTCGCTGAGCTGAGCAGATTGTTGCGATGCTGTCACAACAATTCGGCTGGGGTCATTTTGTTGAATTGATGAGCGATTCTTGCGTTGGTTAAAAAATGTCTCCGCATTGCGGAGACTTTGGAGCTT
>Ga0172379_10008602_pt1 | contig 12809 bp, 9 predicted proteins | sample GrowelOW334metaG_FD_119756 | JGI IMG/M metagenome (GOLD analysis project Ga0172379, IMG submission 119756) | Groundwater microbial communities from an aquifer near a municipal landfill in Southern Ontario, Canada - Groundwater well OW334 metaG | ecosystem: Environmental > Aquatic > Deep... | reverse complement strand
TCAATATCATCTGCAGAAAGCCAAGATTCACCTAAATTGCAATTCTTTTCTTCATTGCAATAACCTTTCTTTTCTGATTCATCAAGAGATACTCTTTCCTCTCCACGAGCCGCACAAAAAAATGAAACACCACAGTAATCATCGAAATTTTTTTGGCGTAAAAATGTAACCGAAATATCGATTGAATGCTCCGCCTCAGTACGAATCTTAATTTTCGAACAACACTCAGTGATTTTATTTTTATCAGAATCAATTAGGCTAAGATTAATAGGTCTTTCTTCTACTCCACCAAGCAAACACGTATAAATAAAATCAATATCCACAACAAAGCAACTATCATTGGGATTATTTTTATTACCCTTAAGTCCAATAATTTTATGAAGACTTCCTTCCAATGCAAAAAGCTTATTATCTTTGAAAATAGGGTTCCAGGAATATGAACCATTTTTGTAATCATTTGGATAAAAAATCTTTAAATCACCTAGTTTTTTGGACTCTTCTGATGAAATAAAGGAACAATGCGTCATCGCATAAACAAATTTTTCTAGCTCTTTTTGCAATGATTTATACGCTGCAGTGTTAAAGCAATCATTCAACAGTTCATTTCCCTCAGTGATATAGTCTTTTACAATTCTTTCACGTAACATTTCATCTGTTGTTATATTCAAGTAACGACCAACATTCTCGTCGTCACTTCTTGAATCCATAGATGTAAATTGTAATCCTAAAAACAACTGTGCTTCTTTTTTCAATTCCAATTCATAAGAAGAATCTTGATTATATAGTGAGTCTTCTTCCATTGTTGCCTTTGCAAATGCAAAAATGTCACTATTTGATTGCCCAACCCCATTAAAAATTTGACTGACACTTTTTATTCGTTGATTTTTTTTGGCATTCACTTGCACAAAATTAAGACTACAAAACAACACAAGAACACAAGTTCTAAATATAAAATCATAAAACATAAATTTCTCCTAAAAAATAAATCTGCTAACATTATGGAAATACTACGCAATTTTAAGAATAAATATAGTATTTTGCTGCGATTATTGGCACTAAATGTTGATACATCACAAATAAGTTCTCGTGATTATGCATTACAAATAAAAGAATTTGTAGAAAATAATCCAAACCCACATGTATTTAAAAAATTGGCAGCAAAGAAATAGCTCATTTTTTTTGTTTAATTGTTTTGGTCTTTGTTTCAGACTGTTGCCTCTTCTCTTCCAACTGTTCCACTAGATCAGATTTAGTAAATAAATACCTTTTTGCCAAAGAGTCTTCATTTTTCAATATTTCGTCAACTGACAAAATTGCAACCTCACCAGTTTCTAATTCTATTCTTATGTAATCATTTGTATAATTTTTTAATATGGCACTTCTAAAATCATCAATAGTTTTTACTAGAACTCCGTTAATTTTTGAAATTATATCCCCAAAACTGATCCAGAAATTTTTATCACATTCAGAATCTTTTAATCTTCCTAAAATAATAATTCGCGAATCAAACAATTTATCAGGTTGGAAATATTTAAACGAATTTGAAATAGATTTGTAATTTGAAATATTTTGCTTAAATCTTTCCAAAAGCATATTCAAGTGATTGGATGTCAATTCAGATACAATTAAACCTCCAATAACTTCATATTCCGGACTTGGATCAAAATTCGGATAAAAATATCTTATTTTAAAAGGATCATTGCTATCCAGGGTTAATTGGATGGTTCTCTTTAATCCATTTCTATAAATTACAAATTTTACATCCGAATAAACTGGCTGTTCGTAAACATAACTAAAACACCAAACATTTCCCTTGTCCACTAAATTAATGTATCCATAATGATCTATCTTGTATCCATTTACCGTATAAAGAATATCCCCTTGTTGAATTCCTGATTTATATGCAAGAGAATTCTTTTGTATCTCGTAGACATAAATTCCACCATCATTAGGAGCATTTAAATGGCTTAACAATATCTCGGTTGTACCGTGGACAAATAAACCCAACCACGGATCATGCAGAACTTTATTTTCTTTTAAATTTTGTAATTCTTGTTTGAGTGTATTTACTGATATTAAGTATCCAATCCCTTCAGCAACATAAGACTTCATACACACAATTCCAACAACCTGTCCACACTTATTCAAACAGGGCCCTCCTGAATTTCCAGAATTTACTGGCGCTGTTGTCTGAATCCACTTTCCTTCCCATCCGGAGATTTGCCCCCTAGAAATTTTTAGATTTTCTTGTCCCAGTGGGTATCCAACTATCATAACGTCTTCGGCCTCTATCAATGCATCCGAATCTCCTAGCTCAAAAAATGTTAGCTTAGATCCGGGCAGCGCTTTTTTTAATGTTTTCAAGCTTTCTTCGGTCAATTTTAAAAGTGCCAGGTCTTTGGATGGATAAACACCTTCTATGGTTGTCTTAAGTTTAATTTTACCAGTACATGGAAGTTGAATTTCAACCGATATTGCATTCTCCACAACATGGTAATTTGTAATAATGTATCCATCATTTGATATAAAAAAACCAGAGCCTTGTTTTTTATAATTTTTTCCCGTTATATATGGAGTATAATAGTTATATTCTTCAGAATCTGAAATTATCTGAACTACTGCATTTTTATAGTCTTTAAAGATCTCGGTCCAGTCAATGTTTGCATTTTTATTTGACTCATATTTATTTGTAGTTGAACCGCATAAACAGACGCCATTTATACTCGCTAAAAATATTAAAAATAGATAAATTTTTGAAAACCTGGCAAGCATTATGATTCCTAGAACTCTAAAGATTTATGTCATTTATAATCAAAAAGTACGCAAAATATAACAGAATATCGATATAAATGCAAAGAAGTGAGGTAATAAATAAGGGGCGCAACTGCGCCCCTTATAGCTTTTAACGTGAACTTTTAGATTCAATGTTATTATTTTTCGGCGTTATGCCAAAAATTATTTTGAATTTATTTTATTTCTTCAAAACATCACAGCAGCGTTTGCACAACTGTTCAGCATTATCTGTCACTTCCCACTGCCAACAGCGCAAGCATTTAATCCCGTCAGCATGTTCAATCTTAACATGCAGCCAGTTTAAATCTGTTGACTCAAGGTGCTTGTTACTCTTCTCAAACTCAACTTGAGAAACAATAAACCAGTCTTTAAAAAATCGAGTAGCGTCTTCTTTCTTAGACAATTTATCGATAAAGTCTGTCAGTTGCTTACCCTCTTCTGAGTCCGGATTAACATGAAGCAAAACTTTGGCTTCAAGTGAGTGTTTAACAATGCCCTTCTCTCTCAAGCCTTCAATTGCTTTAAGAACAGTATCACGCATTCCTTCAAGTAAAGGCCAAACTGTTATATCCATATAATCTTGCGTAAACGCTGGGCTTAAGAAATTCTGAAGATGAATTGAATCTGATTTATTTTTTTGATAAAAATCAGAAACCTCTTCAGCCAAGAAAGATAAAACCGGAGCCATCAAGCGTGCAAGTGTATCAAGGTTGTGATATAAAACCGTCTGAACAGATCGACGCATGTGGCCATCGGATTGTTCGACATACAAACGGTCTTTTGATACATCAAGATAAAGTGCACTTAAATCATTTGCGCAGTAATTATTCAACGTAGAAACAACAAGTGAAAACTTGTAATTCTCATAAGCAGCTCTAACGGTCTTATCAATTTCAACCAGTTTTGCCATTGCATACTGATCAATTGCAAGCATATCTTTGAATGCAACGCCATCTTTTGCAATATCAAAATCATAAAGATTGGAGATCAAAAAGCGGCATGTATTACGAATCTTTTTGTACATCTCAGATACGTTACTCAAAACTTTTTCAGAGACAACAACTTCACCCTCAAAGTCTGAGCTAGCAACCCACAAGCGCAAAATATCGCGACTATGTTTTTTAACAATATCCTGAGGCGCAATAACATTGCCAAGTGATTTTGACATCTTCAATTTTTTTTCATCAACCACATACCCATGGGTTAATATATTTCTGGTCTGGGTATGTCCATTGATAACCATTGAGCATAATAATGAACTCTGGAACCATCCACGATGCTGGTCCGAGCCTTCAAGATAAAGATCAGCCGGAACACCCAATTTTTCAGGCTCGCGAGCTAGGACTGCAAAAAAGCTTGCCCCTGAATCAAACCAGACATCAAGAATATCCTGTTCTTTTTTAAATTTTGCCAAATCAGAGTTGCCGCATTTTGAACACTTAAGATTTTTTGGAGTAACGCCGGCATCAATCAAGTCTTGAACTGTCACTCTGTCCCAGAATTCAATACCTTCTTGCTCAACTTTATCTGCAACCCAGTTAACAAATTCAGCACTAATAAATGCATTGTCACAATATTCACAAAGCAGTGCAGGAATTGGAGTTCCCCAGATTCTTTGGCGAGAAATACACCACTCGGTACGATTGCCAGTAAAGGCCATCAAGCGGTTTTTGCCCCATTCTGGAATGAAATTAATTTTCTCAATCTCTTTTAATGTCTTCTGAACTAAATCATTTTTTTGTAAATCACAAAACCATTGATCCGTTGCTCTGAATATCAACCCATTGCGGCAACGCCAGCAGTGTGGGTATGAGTGAGTTATAGATTCTTTATGAATCAATCGCCCTAGCTCAGCTAATTTTCTTATTACCCAAATTTGACCGTCAACTACAGGCATGCCATCAAGCTCTTCAGGCTTTATTCCATAAGTATATTTTCCATCATCAGAAATTGGCGAATAAACTTCAAGCCCACTCTTTACACCAAAAATATAATCTTCAAGTCCGCAACCCGGAGCACAATGTAAACAAGCTGTTCCGTCTGTGGTTGTAACAAGATCACCGGTTAATACGGGAATTTGTAGACCGGAAATAAACGGATGATTAACTTTTTTACCTGCAAAGACATCAGGATTAAATTCGCAGATTTCATGTTTTTCAATATTCAGCATGGAACAAATTTTACCGGCCAAGTCTTTACCGACGATATATGCCTGGTTTGGCTCTTTGCCTTGGATTATTACATATTTTGCTGTTGGGTTAAGAACAACTGCACGATTGAGAGGCAAGGTCCAAGGAGTTGTGGTCCAAACCAAAAATCCAAGTTTCAAATCTGGTTTTTGCTCAAATGCATATGGGAAAATAAGTTTTGCTGTTTGATCTTCTACAGGGAAGAAAACATAGATTGCTGGATCTTTGCGATCTTTGTACTCAATCTCAGCCGTTGCTAAAACCGTCTGACATGATGCGCACCAAGGCACAGCCTTACCTTTACGTTCGATATAACCTTTTTCAACAAAAATTCCAAATGCGCGCAAAATGTCGGCTTCATATGGCTTGCTCATGGTCATATAAGAGTTGTCGTAGTCTGCCAGTTGTCCCATATCTTTGAGCTCTTCGCGCTGTATGTCTATCCACTTTGATGCATAGTCACGGCAATGTTTTTTAAATGTTACGCGATCAATTGTTTCTCTGGTTCGTTCAATGCCCAACTCGCCTGTAACCTTTAATTCGATTGGCAAGCCGTGACAGTCCCAGCCCGGAACAAATGGAACATAGCACCCATCCATTCTTTTTACTTTGCATACAATATCTTTTAAAATATTGTTCAGTGCATGGCCGGTATGCAAGTTACCATTGGCATATGGAGGGCCATCATGCAAAATAAATTTTTTATTACCCTTGTTTTTTGATGTCCCTTTTTTGTAAAGATCACCCTCTTCCCAACGTTTTAAAATCTCAGGCTCTTTAATTGCAGAATTAGCACGGATTGAAAACTCGGTTTTTGGCAGATTCAGCGTATGCTGAAATGGGTTTTTATTACTTTTCTCTGTCTCACTCATGACAATCCTAAAATTAGCAAGACTTAACTCGCATAAGGTTAAACAATAACTTTGAATATAAGAATTATAAGATATAAAGGCTAATTAATCAAAAACAGACTTTTTTAAGCCCAATTTCACTTATCCCCCGCAGGGGATAGTTATATTAAACATTCTTGGTTCGGATAATTTTTCAAAATAAAAAACGCAATGGCAATTGCGGCTGTTGCAAATCCACAAGCTGCGAATCCTGCTACGCACAAGCAATTGTGTTTTGCACAAATATCTTTCAGTACATCTTGCTGCTCAACTGACAAATTTTGCCAATGCGCTTCAATTTCTGGTAAAAGCACGTTTTTATTCTCAGTAATTTTATTACGCAGATACAAAATGAGATCATTGGCTATCTTTTCCATTCTAGTCTTTACTTCAAAAGTAAGACCGGGAGCATATGAAAAATCTCTTATTTCAGACACTGTACTCACAGCTTCCACAATATTATCAAAATTTAAGACAGGAAAATTATTTTCAAATAACTCTAAATGCCCTAATTCCGTATGCTTAGACAGAATAACTTTTGTTTTTTCACTTGCACATACAAAATTTGGTAATTTTAAATCATCCATTTCTGACGACATGGCTGCTGCAGTATTTGTAATTAAAATAAATGAACTTAAAAGACATATCTTATGTAAAGTTTCAACTAATTTCACGACTATCTCCTTTATTTTATCTGATTAAACTCAAGTAAACTCAAAAACACGACTTTTTCGCATGCCAAATACAAATCTATTAAAATATCGGCACAATCGTGGTTACCATTCTGAATAACATCTTTATCTATCACAACACTCCATTCTTCAGTTGAATCAACTTGCACCCAAGCTGCCACCAAAATATCTATAATCATCGGATTTGTTAATGCAAATCTCCATTGCAAAAGATGTTTAATTGCCTTAATAACTTTTTCAGGGGTATTTAATGGCCAATCGGCCAATATTTCTTGTGTTAATCTCGCTTTGAGCGGCACTACCGGCACACTTAGTGAAAACTCCGGCGCTTCGTAAGATTGCTCTACTTCGTAAGATTGCTTAATATATGGCTCTTTTCCAACTGCACCAGCATCTTCTGCGGTTCTTTTCATAGCATCGGCAGAGAAAGTTAAGCCTAAAAGCACAAACGCTCCAAATACTTTTCTTATCTTTTGCATTATTCAACACTTTCTTTTAATTATTATTGCCATTAAACACTTTTGCGGCCATATGAATAAAAAAGAGGCGAGACTAAAAAATCTCGCCTTAAAAAATTTTTAATCTGCTGCAAATATTATTCTTCTACTTCAAGCAACTCAACATCAAAAAGTAATGTTGCGCCGCCGGGAATAACATTTCCTGCACCTGAATCACCATAAGCAAGCTGTGGTGGAATTACCAAACGACGTTTTTCGCCAACCTTCATATCCAAAACGCCTTCATCCCAGCCTTTGATAACCTGTCCAACACCGACACGGAATGAGAAAGCTTGGTTGCGATCAACGCTGCTATCAAATTTGCGTCCCTCTTTTCCATTCTCTTCAAGCCAGCCGGTGTAATGAACCGTAACCGCTTTGCCGTTTGCCGGTTTTTTTGCATCATCTGGAGCAACTTTTAAAATCTCAAACTTAAGCCCTGATGGCAAACTTACCATTTTTTCTGTCTCTTTTTTATCCGCCACGTTAGTATCCTCTGTTGTTTTTACTGGAGGCTGAGAACAACCACACAATAATGCACATGCTACACATACATAAGCCAAAACCATCTTTTTCATCAAATCTCCTTATGAAAATATTAATATACATGAAAAAATATTAACCGACATGTATAAGATTGTAAATTTTTTAAGAATATTTTCTAGTCCTAATTTTACATAAATTAAAAAAATAAAAAAATAATTTGCACTAGCAAAATTAAAACGTAATGATAGATTTAAAAATTAGGTTTCCAAAATTGGTAAAAAGGAGAAATTATGAAGTATTTTTTAATAATTTTATTTATAGCTATTTCATTTAGCACTCATATGCAAGCAAAAGTAAATGTAGAAAATGGAAAAGACTCCCAAACAGAAATAGCAAATCAAAACAAACCCCAAATTGGTCCTGTAGTTATTAAACCTAAATACAAAGACATTTTTACTGCGATTGATAATGATGCAATAGATGATTTAATATCATTAATTCAAAGCGGAGCAAATGTAAATCAAAAACGAGAAAACAATTCTACAGCATTACACAAGGCCCTGGAAAATAATAAAATTAAAGCCGCTCAAATTTTAATAACAGCCGGAGCAGACTTAAAAGCACAGGATTCACTCGGAAGAACGCCACTACATATATCATTATCAAAAAATTTACCTGATATGGCAGAGGTAATTTTAGAGTTGGGTTCAGATATAAATAGCAAAGATTTATGCGGTGAAACGCCTTTACATATAGCAACTAGCTGGGGTTTAATCAATGTCGTAGAAACACTTATCGCACAGGGAGCAGATGTAAACGCAACAGATGGATTTAATCAAACCCCTATGCACATAGCCATAAAATTAGGTCATATAAAAATCATTGAACTTCTAATTAAAGCCGATGCAAAGATCCCTTCGGATGTTCAAAAACAATTAAGCAAACTGAAATTATAAATAAATTAACGCGAGTTCGAGAATTAAATATTGCTTTATGAATGCCACTATAGCGTCGCCCCGGCGTAGGACCAATGTCATCAACTTAAGAAATAAAGATTTGGGATAAATCAAAACTTTTGCGCTTCGAAATCGGCTAACGCCCGCACCAGATTGTCGCCCCGGTGAAGACCAGGGTCCAGGCTTTTTTCTGCTTGCATGCTTAGAAAAATCATATACGCTAAAAACATGAAAAATTATTACATATACATTTTGTGTTCAAAAAGAAACGGAACCTTGTATATTGGGGTAACCAGTAATTTGAGCAGAAGAGTGCAAGAACATAAAACAAAATTGATTCCAGGGTTTACTGCAAAATATTCAGTAAACAGACTTGTTTATTTTGAAGTTTTTGATTCAGCTTTAATCGCAATTCGCAGGGAAAAATGCCTGAAGGAATGGGCTCGATCTTGGAAAATTCGCCTCATTGAAAAATCAAACCCTGAATGGAAAGACCTCCTCGATCTAGAATGATAATGATAGCCTGGACCCCGGTATTCACCGGGGCGACGTATGTGTATCGATAAAGTTTTTTTTAAATACCAAGTTTCCGTTAGTTAGTAAGATGTCTAATATTTTTTCTATTTCTTAAGTTGATGACATTGGGCGAGGGCTGGGTAGGGGCTATTTATAAAACGAGTAAGTTAGAAAAGCCATTAATAGCACAAGTGTTGAAACAAAAACAACATCACTAATTTTCGCAAGCCGTATTTTTATGCTTTCCTGTGCCTCTTCTTCCATGTGTTTTATATTATTGAGAGTTAGTGTTACATATAGCTGAAATCCCATGATTATTAAAAGTAGAAAAATAAATGTGTAGAAAACGATGTCAACATGCATTGCATATCCGGTGTTGGGCGATGCGCCATCTATTACCAATCTGAAAAGGCCAAGAGATGGCAGTGCGCCAACTATCATTTCTAATCTTAAAGAGTCTCCGATTGCAAGAAGCAATGAAAGCAGTCCAATTAAGAATAGAATAAACATTGGAAGATAAAGCCCTCCGATTTTCTTCATCCCTACATTTTCAAAATCGATTGAAAAAAGAACAGCCGGGTATGATATTTCCATGGCAGCATTTTTTGAATCGAGGTTTGCTTGAATATACCCGCTTTGTACAGTTTTCTTTTTTGCAAACCAGTTTTTAATTAAGATGTTTTTAGATAAAGAAAAGCTATCTTCATCTGATACAAAACATAATTCTTGCGCCGTTGCACTTTTGTTTTCCAGTAAAATATGCAGTGTGTGATCTCCTATTGGAAAAAATTTATAGTTCATATCGAGCTTAAATGATGTTTGTATGTGATAGCATGCAATGACATCTTCTCCTACAAGCTTTATTATTGGGGCGGAGCGATACAAAAGTTTACCATTTTGTTGTATTAAGCCATTGTAAAGCGTGAAATGCTCAATTGTGGAAAGTGCTTCAGTTGCGGCGGGGAATCTGAACCATATCGTTGCATCAATCGTGAAGTCTCCTGAGTCAAATGAGAAAATTGGAAAGCTGTTTATATACATTCCTACGTGAACTGTAGATGCAAGTTTCTGTGTTTTTTCGTCAATTTGTTGTAGTTTAGGCGCCTGATCATCACCTAAAAATCTTCTGTGTTGTATAAAAAGTAAGGCAGAAATATAAATTATAGTTATTAAAATCGCGTTTATACGAAATCTCGTAAGTTTGAATTTGCTTAGTAAAGGTATCATGAATATTCACTCCCAATTATTTTTTAGTAAGTTTTTATTATTGATACATTGTTGCCGAATGCATGACGATTTGACTTATTAAATGATATTAAAAGCCCATCAATATCGGTATTTTTCATTTGTTCAATCTCTTTTATTATTGACTCTTTTGTTATGGGTCCCGCAATTTTTTGTATTGCTTGTACCAAAATTTTTGCACTTATGTAGTAAGCGAATGATAAAATATTAAAAGTATCTTTGGGAAAGTATTTTTGCAAATCATTGCGATAATCCTGAGCAATTTTAAGTGTGCTATGTTCAGGATCAGGAACGCATGATGCATAATAAAAATGTACTCCCTTATTTTTTAAAATTGAATCTACAAAAAGAGTTGAGTCTACTCCAATAAATTCTGTTCCATAGTGCCCTTTTTCAAAGAAGTAGCTAATAAGTTTTGCAGTCGGCATGCTTGTTGCAATGCAAATAACTGCTTTTGGATCAGCCAATAAAAGTTTTTCTGTGCTTTGCAATATATCAATAGTTAGTCGATTGTATGAACTAATTCCCATTGGCGTAATATTATATTTTTGTTTTAGAAATTTATTTAGATTGGTTGCGGCTTGTGTTGAAAAATCGTCATCCGCATGAAAAATTGCAATCTTTTTGATTCTTTTTTTATCAACTACATGCTCTGCTATTTTTTCAATTTGCGGATCCAGATATCCCAATCCGTTAATAATATTTTCGAGTTGAGGATTTCTCAGCGTTTCATCCCCGCCCCAAGGGAAGAACATGGCAATCTTTTTTTCTTGAATCAGAGGTAAAACAGACATAATGGATCTGGTTCCGGTACAGCCTAAGAACATATCTATTTTTTGGTCCTGGAGCATGTGTTTGATGTTTCGTTTTGTGATTTCAGGGGCTCCATTATCTTCCAGACTTACTAATTTCAGTTTTTTTCCTTTGACTCCGCCGGCTTCGTTTATGCGATAAAAATAGGCATTTATCGCATTTTTTATAAAGTCGCCATACAAACCAAGATGCCCGGAAAGTGTTGCTGATTGCCCAAACACTATTTCATTATTATTGTTATTATAATCTTGATTATTTGTATCCTGTGTTTTTGTAATACTTAAGCTGTCGCCTGCATTAAGAAATTTTGCAAACCCAAATATTGCGAAAAACGTCAAATAAAACAAAAAAGTAGGTCTTATATTCATTGTGCTCCCCTCAAAATTGGTTATTTCGAAACAAATTTGTAACTGAAAAAATAATGGAGTTTGGGCTAGTTTTAGTCAACAGTTTGAAAATACAACCCTACTTTTTGACGTTTTTTAGCCCTTTGACTCTAATATTCATAAGATCTAAGCTTAAACAATAGCTATTATTATGGAGCGTTTATTTAATTAATTGGGGGTTATCATGGATTTTAGAAAAATCTTTTATTCGATATTTATATTTTTAGGCCTATCTGTTTACAGTTCACAGGCAATGGTTACCGCTGTCCATGTTGATCAGGTTAGGCAGTTAACGGCTCAAGGTAAGTTGCCGGGATCTGTGTCGGATTATAATGGTATTCAGCCGGACCAGCTTGCAAATCGCGTTGTAGAAGTTATTAGTAAATCACAAAGTTTTATTAAGCGTAAGGTATTGCCAAAATTTTTGGGTGGGACCAGTAGTGATCTGCTTAACGGCGATTTGACTAAAATTATTCCTGAAGCAATCAGAGATGAGGTAAAAATTCAATATTGGATAAGAAATGGAATGGTTTTATCTCAAGAGCCAATTGGAAATATTCATGTATTTGAAAGAAATATAAATCTTTTGATGCAAAGAGGCTTGATACCTGGGCATCCTGTGCTAATTGGCGTAAATTTAAGAGATATCGCCAGATATTATGTGGATAATTATTCACAGTTTGGTTTGTTACGTGAATGCAAAACAGCTGTCTTTGGGGGATGGAGTGTGGCGAATAAGCAGCATAAGATAACGAGCTCATTAAAATATTTACCCTTGGATTTTCAAAATGATGTGAAAAGATATTATCATTGTAAAATGCTCAGAGAGAATGAAGATGTTTGGCTGAATAATGAAAAAATTAATATTCCAGCCTCTTACTTTGTGGAGTATGAAATTCTTCCATTACCTATTGGGGTTGATCTTAATCGCCTTAAGGACCTTGAACGAAATAACCAAATTGTTGAAGAGGCTAGGTTGTATGCAACTTTCATTCGAGATCTTGATAATCCCGGCCTTAATTTGAACAATCGTGTTGGAATTTTCAAGGGGCTTGTAGTTGCTGCTAAATATTTTTTACCGACTGATTTTAGGGATAAGATTATTGAGCAGTATGCTATTTTGACAAATATGTCAGGTAGATTAATTTGTGATCAAAAAGCATTTGGAGCATATGATTGGGAGATATCGTTAGGACAACTTTTGGATATGCCGGGAATGATTAATGCAATTAATCAGGAGCTTGCAGTTTCTCATACGTTGAATTTGCTAACCAAAAAAGTTAAGTCTGTTATGGTAACTGATTTTAATAGAATTAATTTTGGTGATGTTAAAGAATTAATTATTT
>Ga0172379_10008601_pt1 | contig 12810 bp, 10 predicted proteins | sample GrowelOW334metaG_FD_119756 | JGI IMG/M metagenome (GOLD analysis project Ga0172379, IMG submission 119756) | Groundwater microbial communities from an aquifer near a municipal landfill in Southern Ontario, Canada - Groundwater well OW334 metaG | ecosystem: Environmental > Aquatic > Deep... | reverse complement strand
TTACATTTCAAGTTAATATGGGTGTCCAAGCAGAACTATTAAGGTTTGACAAAGCAAAAGATAGTGTTGTAGTCCGTGGTGATTTTAATTATTACTGGAATTTTTATACGCCAAATGCATACTTATTAAAAAGTTCAAATAACAATAATATTTATTCAGGTACACACAAAATAATTGCAGGCAAACAATTTAGATATAAATTTGTAATTCACAATTCAGCATATGATTCAGCAGAGATTAATTATCGCTCAGATTCAACACTTGATGGAACAGCTAGAACTTATCCGGTTGTTTGGTTTAATGATGAATTTCCATTTATCTTTCTAACCCCTCTTTCTGATTCGCTCAAAAATGGAATTAATTATAATATAAGTTGGCAAACAAATGTAGAGAAAATTAATTTAGAGTATTCAATTAACAACGGGACATCATGGAGTTTAATTGATTCTAACATTAATGCAAATATTTTAAATTACAATTGGCAAGTACCAGTGGTTGCTCCCGCATCTTCACAGTGTAAGATTAGAATCAGAAATACAAATGACTCAACTCTGTTCGATGAAAGCACACTCTTTACTATGTACGCAAAAGTTCATAATCCCGTTTTGGGTGTCAATGGTGGGACATACAATACTTCACAAAATGTAACAATTACAGCCTCAACACCCCAAGCAGAAATCCGATATACTATTGAGGGATCTGAGCCAACGCAATCTTCTTTGCTCTATTCTCAAGCGATAAAAATTGATTCGTCTCAGACGTTAAAAGCAAGAGCATTTAAGCCTGACTGGAGTTCAAGCGATATTATTGCTGCGTCTTATCTTTTGGAAGCATTAATGCCATCATTTAGCCCGGTTGCGGGTTCATATAGCGCACCTCAAACGGTTACAATTTCTTCTGCTTCTGACTCTGTGAAAATTTATTTCACTTTAGACGGAAGTGAACCGACTGAAACTTCACCGCTTTATTCCTCACCAGTTTTGATTGATACGAACAAAACACTGAAAGCAAAGGCTTTCAAAAAAGGTTGGGTTATCAGCGACACAAGGACCGGAAATTATACTATTGCGGGGCAAGTTTTTACCGTTAGTTTCAATACACCAAGTATTTGGTTTGATGCAAACTTTGATGGAAAAGAATCAAAAACAATTACTCCAATAACGTCTATTTCTTACGGAAGTATTATTAGTTATGAATGGAAAATCGGTAATAATGTTATTGGAACATCGAATAGCGTCAATGCAGAATTACCAACTGGAACGTGGTATGTTGTTCTTTCAATGACAAGCGACAGAGGAATTGTCAAGAAAGATTCTGTAAAAATATCGGTTTATGCCGCCGAAGCAACAACAACTGGTTCAATTGAATCTGCAGTCAGTCAATTAAGCGAGAACATTTATTTTGTAACCTCAAAAGGTGGCGGTGTTTACCGATTTGATACAACGGGTGTAATAGCGTGGACGATTCAAACGGGCGGTTCTATTCAATCCACAACGTGCGTGAGCAGTCAGGATAATATTTATGTCGGTAGCAACGACACACGTCTCTATTCTTTTGATTATCAAGGTACCCCACGCTGGGATAAAGCAATGGGCGGAACTATTGTATCTTCTCCATCTTCTGTTTTTGATACTTTAATTTATGTTGGCATTTCAACGGGAAGATTATTTGCTTTAGATGAAGCGGGAAATATTAAATGGAGTGTTCAAACCGGCGGTGCGATTTATTCATCTCCTTCCATTGATGTGAGTGGTGTCGCATACTTCGGAAGTGATGACAATAAATTGTATGCAGTTTCTTCCAATGGTACAATTCTGTGGACCTACAGCGCAATCGCTCCTATTCGAACATCGCCTGCACTTGGTGCAGATTCGAGCATCGTATTTGGTTCGCTCGATGGATTTGTATACAAGGTTGGGAAAGATGGGCAGGTGAAATGGGATGTATTCGTCGGCGGATCTGTGAAATCTTCGCCGATTATAGGATTAGATGGTATCATTTACATCGGATCAAATGATGGTAAACTATATTCTCTGGCAAAGGACGGACAAAAACTTTGGGGATTTAATGCAGGTTCACCTATAAATGTAACGCCTGCGCTGAGTGCGGACGGCACAATTTACTTTGGAACAATGAACGGAACAATTTTTGCTCTTGACCAAAATGGAAAGCAAAAATGGATGCTGCAAACAGGAAAGCCAATTCTTGCACCAATGCTTGTTACAAATTCTAAAATGCTAATGGTTGGTGATACACTTGGTAAAGTGTATATAATGAAAATCCCTTCGGATAGTGCACTTGTAAATCTAAATACAGAATTTGTTGCAAGTACTAAAAATATTAGCGAATCATCGTATGAGTGGTGGACATTCAAAGGAAATAACCAGCGCACTGGATATAGAAAGAGTATCATTACAAGCGTTAAAAATCATTTCCAAAAAATTCCTGAGAAGTTTGCGCTTCGACAGAATTATCCTAATCCATTTAATCCAACAACTATTATTGAATACGATTTACCAAAAGATTCGAGAGTAAAGATTTTAGTGTTTGATATGCTCGGCAGACAAGTAAGGATGCTTGTGGATGAAGAAAAATCAGGCGGAAGTTACAAAGTTGAATTTAATGCAAACAATTTATCAAGTGGCGTTTATTTCTATCACCTCCAAACGAATGAATTTGCTCAAACGAAGAAACTTGTTCTGATGCGATGAAAATGTGTGCAAGTCAGTTCGCTCCGCTCACTCACTTGCACACAAAAAAGTTTAGCAACCATCCCGCTAAAAAACAGTGGGAAGATTGCTTGCATTCTATGTAACTCAAAAACATTTTCCAAAGTCCCGGTAATGCGCCCTAACCAGTCACTCAAGCTGACCCCCGGCTTACAACATGCCGGGGCAGGCAGTTGCAACCGCGGCTTGGGTTTTAATCGTAAGTTGAAAAACGAGAACACAACATACGACAACGAAAGAGCGAGCGAATTCACAAAAAGTATTTTCGAGGCCGCGATAAAACGTTATAATGCAGCTCCCGAAGGGATGCCTTCGGCATTAGTTCCAGTCCGTTAGGCAGCATTAAACAATAATAGTATGAAACTGATATATAAAAATATTAACCAAGTACCAGAACTAATTCCGCAAATATGTGATTGGTACTTTGAACAATGGCAAATTGAAAAGAAGGTTACTGAATTAAAGTTATCAAATTGTGGTACTAAAATTCCATTGCAAATAGTTGTATTTGCGGATAATTCAGCAATTGCCACGGGCGGAATTTATAATGAAGTTAATATTCATAAAGTTGAACCCCGTTTCAGTCAGTTCTCACCTTGGTTTGCATTGCTTTATACAGTTCCCACTATGCGTGGGAAGGGTGTAGGTTCATATTTGTGTGATAGCTTAGACATCGAAGCTAAACGACTCAACATTGATAAATTCTATCTTTATACTCACACGGCACAATCTCTTTATCGCAGAAAAGGTTGGATAGAAATGGAAATCTTTGTCCATAAAGAGAAACATATTTATGTTATGAGTAAAACTCTAAATCAAACTGTCAATGCGGGCTAACCAATCGCTCAAACTGACCCCGGCTTAAAACATGCCGGGGCAGGCAGTTGCGAACGCGGCGGCGATTTTCTTATTACGTGTCAGCAAATCTAAAAACAACTTACGATACGAAACTACATTTTTAATTTAATCGGGCTTCGAGGCCGCAAAAACACCCGCCTGCATGACGGCAGTCGGGCAGGTTCGCAACGCAGCTCCCGAAGGGATGCCTTCGGCACTAATTCTAGTCTGTTAGGCAGCACAAATCAGCATATGGCAAAATTGTATTTAACATATTTGCTTTTAATTATAGCATTCATAATTGGTTGCGAAAATACATCAGTTAGCGACAATTCATCACTCTTACCAGATCGTCCAGCGTATAGTTCATCAGATTCAATTCCAATTCCCAAATTGTCGGTAGGTGTGCCGATTCACGGTGGAGATGATATTAGTATCACGTGGACACAAATTGATTTTATCAATTATTATGAATTGGAACAAAGTATTAACATAGATTTTAGACCATCATTTTTGATATATAGCGGATCGGAAAATATCATTCATTATACGAGGTCCAATATTACCAACTATTACAGAGTTCGTGCAATTTATGGAACATTAGCAAGTCAATGGAGTAATATTGGCAAAGACCAGTAACTGATTATGCCACCTGACAAGTCGCTCAAACTAACCCCGGCGTAAAACATGCCGGGGCAGGGAGTTGCGAACGCGGCAACGATTTTTAAGTGAAGTGTCGATAAATCTAAATACAACATACGTCACGAAACTGCATTTTATATTTAAAACCTTAACCAGCCCGCTGGAACGTTGCCACGCAACTTCCGAAGGGATGCCTTCGGCATTAGTTCCAGTCCGTTAGGGCGCAAAATATTTTGCTAAAGAAAAATATATGACCAGCATTTTTCTAGAAAAATCAATTAAGCCAAACAATGAAATGTTGTCGGATGCATTAGGTCGATCATACAAGTATTGGGAAGAGATTAAAAACATTCTTGAAGACCAATATGGTAAGCTGACCGAGGAATGGAAGTATTACAGTGCAAGCTCTGGATGGACGCTCAAGTTACTTCTAAAAAAACGTAACCTCTTCTTCTTTTCTCCTTGTGAGAAGTATTTTAGGCTAGCTTTTATATTCGGAGACAAGGCCGTTAACGAAGTTGCACACAGCGATTTATCTGAAAAGATAATTGAAGAATTGAAAACCGCAAAACGATATGCCGAAGGAAGAGGTTTACGAATTGAGGTTAAGAAAAAGGCGGACATCATAAATATCATCAAATTGGTTGCAATTAAAGTACGCAGCTAGTTTTGCGCCCTAACCAGTCACTCAAGCTGACCGCGGCTTAAAACATGCCGGGGCAGGCAGTTGCAACCGCCGGCGCGCTTAGGTTTTAAATGTTGAGATTTCTAAATGCAACTTACAATACGAAAGCACATTTTACATTTAAACTTTTAATCTCTCGCGCTGGAACGCCCGCCAAAAAGACGGCGGGCAGGTTGCAACGCAGCTCCCGAAGGGATGCCTTCGGCATTAGTTCCAGTCCGTTAGGCGCAAATTATCCAACTAAACATTACTACAATGACAAAACTTATAAACATTGGCATTGCATCTTTGATTTTTTTAATTAGTTGTACAAAAAACCCATCAGGTGTTGAAGATAAAATTCGATCTACTGCATCAATCGTTTCACCGCAAAACAATGCCTCACTTTATGACAGCACTCTTATTGAAGTTTCAGTACCAGCAGGCAAGGGTGTTGTTAAAGTTGAAATATTCATTGATAATGAAATTGCAATTACTCTATTTTCTTCGCCGTTCCGATATAATTGGTCGATTATTTCACTCCAAGATAGTAGTATTCATACTTTGTATGCAAAAATATATGGCACGGACAGCAGTGTTACAAAAACTTCAATTATAAATGTTACTATTCTAAAAGTGGCTCCAACAACCGTAAAGGTTAATGTATTAAATCCTCACGAAGTAAAACTCCAGTGGACGCATCATACAACGTTGGCGTCAGAAAATGTTGTTGAATTAAGTGAAGATGGGGGAGCAACCTATGTACAATTAGAATCAGTAAGTTCAACAATGGATACCATTACGGTGTATCGTTCATTCACCGCGGGTAAAGATTACTATTTTAGAGTTGGAGCTAAAATTAATAACTCTATTGTATATTCCTTACCTATTCGAAAATCTTGTGCAATTACATTTGTTAAAACGATTAAAGGTGAACCCTCTGAAGATGGATACGATGTTTGCCAGACAACTGATGGAGGCTATGTCATCGGTGGGAGTAGTTTGATAAAGACTGATGCATTTGGGAACATACTATGGAAGCAAAAATATCTTAACGTCAGTTCTGTTTCTCCAACGGCAGATAGTAATATTATTTGTCTTTACCTAAGTCGTGCTATTATGAAAGTTGATATCAATGGTACTATGTTGTGGAATAAAGTACTGTCGGAAGGTTCTCAATGGGATTGGATTAATAACATTAAACAAACACGAGGCGGAGGATTTATCGTTCTTGGGCATACAGCATATGGTGAAGGGAATAATCTTAGGAATGTTTTAATGATTAAAACCAACGATAACGGTGATACATTATGGAGAAAAACAATAGGTGGACAATTTGGTTACTTTGCCGGCGATATTATGCAAACAGACGATAATGGATATATTATTGCTGGTGCAAAATACCTTGATGGTAATGGTAACACGAGTAGACACATTATAAAGACCGACGGAAATGGAAATATGCTTTGGGAGCAATCGTTTGGGGATAGTGTGCAACTAGATTATGCGACCCACATTATTCAAAACAATGATGGCAGTTATGTTTTTAGCGGTACAAGTGGGGCTACTTCGTTTATTCTTACGAAAATTGATCAGAGTGGAAACAAAATCTGGGAGAATAAATTCACTGGTGATTGGGGAGGAATTGGTAACTCTGTTCAAAGAGCGTCAGATGATGGTTACATTCTAACCGGAACCGGTTACCACACTACTGATGGTTTCACGGATGTTTTATTGATCAAAACGGACAAGAACGGCATTAAAGAGTGGGGGAAAAAATTTGGAAGCACTAATCATGATTTCGGCAGGTCAGTTCGATTGACGATTGATAACGGATTTATTATTACTGGTTCATATTCTCCGCCGGGTTCAGGCTACTCTGATACATATTTGATTAAAACTAATAAAGACGGCGAAGTTGATGAATAAAAACGACTTGTGATCTTTGCGCCCTAACCAGTCACTCAAGCTGACCCCGACGTAAAACATGCCGGGGCAGGCAGTTGCAAACGCGGCGGCGATTTTTAAGTGAAGCGTCAACCAATCTAAACACAGCGTACGATACGAAACTGCATTTCTAATTTACCGGGCTTCGAGACCGCAAAAACACCCGCCTGCCTGACGGCATTCAGACTGTTTCGCAACGCAGCTCTCGTAGGGATGCCTTCGGCATTAGCTCTAGTCCGATAAGAATTTACATAACAGGCATAAGTCATATCGATATAATGAAAAATATATATTACTCTTTAATTATTCTGGGCTTATTGATATGGTTTCCAAATGGGTTATATGCACAGTTAGTTGATGATTTCGGATTAAAGGTTAGTCTTACTGCAAGTAATTTTTATGCAACAGATATTAAACCAAAAATGTCGATAAGTGACTTGAGCTATCATGAAGGGACATTATATAGTCCTTCAATTAGTGTCTTTGCGAAAAAGACACAGGAAAATAGTAATTATGAATTTGTAATTGCTTATATCCAAAAGGGGGCAAATAAAAGATACTCTACAGACAGTCATACCATAAATGGGAATCTAATAACAACATACATAACCGACGAAACATTATCTCGATATTTACAACTCGAAACTAACATACAGCCCAAATATAAAATTGATAATATATCTATTTATGGAATTCTTGGTCCCACTTTGAATTATCTTATAAGCACAAATCTGGCGCACACCGACAACGAATTACATCAAGTATCAATTGGGTACGGTCTTGGAATTGGGGTTGAACTAAAAAAGGTTAAAGACAAAAGTATTTTTGCAGAAGTAAAGTATGACGGTGATTTTAAAAGTTTTCGCCAAACAAGTTTTAAATGGTGGAATAGAGTTCTAAGATTTAGTATCGGAACATATTTTTAAGTAAATGCCTAGCCATTCACTCAAGTTGTCGTTGCAACTGCGGCGCGCTTTTTACGTATAGGTTTCGTATTCTAAATACATACTATGTTGCGAGACGTCATTTTACGGTTTCCGAGACCGCAAAAAACACCTGCCTGCCGATGGCAGTCAGGAAGGTGCGCAGCGGAGCATCCCGAAGGGATGCCTACGGCATTAGTTGCAATCCGTTAGACATTTTGGGAACAACAAATTAGTATGTAGTAATTTACTTTATGGTTATCACAAGAAGGTAGGTAGCAATGGTGCATATTGGAAAAACCCTCTCTTTTATTTTTGTCATGATAGTATTCTCTTTGACATTATCTCAAACAACTAAATCCTCAGAAAAAGTAAAAATTATGACATTAGGGGTTTTTCACTTTAACTTCCCTAATCTTGATGTGCAAAAAATTGATGAGAAGGATAAAATTGATGTTTTGGAAGAAAAGCATCAAAGAGAAATTGTTAAAATCGTGGATGCATTAAAAGAATTTATGCCAACCAGGATTGTGATTGAGGTACAACCTGCTTTCCAAAAAAGAATTGACTCGTTGTATGAAGCGTATAGGCTCGGCAAACATTCTCTAGGAAGAAGTGAAATTGAACAGTTGGGATTTCGCATGGCACACGAACTGAAAATAGAGAAGTTAGAGTGTGTTGATACATGGGGTAAATATTATGAAAATCTCAATTATTTATTTAGTGATACATCTGCAAGAGCTAAAGCGTTTGAGCAATACTATTTTAACAATCCCGATACGATATACAACAAGAAACACTCGGGCATACGTCTTTCAACTGCGAGCGGCATCACAGATAATCTATTATATCTCAATGATCCACAAACCATAAAAGAAAGCTTAGGTCCTTATCTTATTGGTCATTTCAAATATGAGGAAAAAGAAGGTGACTATACCGGAGTTGATTTTGAAACGGGAAGGTGGTTCAATCGCAATTTAAGGATATTCAGGAATATCCAAAAAGTTACAAAAAACGATTCGGATAGGATTCTTATCATTTATGGTGCTGGTCATCTGAACATACTAAACTATCTTTTTGAATCTTCCCCGGAATACGAGCTAGTCGGTTCAGTATCATTCTTAAGAAACGCAAAGAAATTAATGGATATAACGAACAGCGGCGGAAAAGTAAACGAATCAAAAAAATAACATTTTCACATTTGCACAACAATACCTGCTCCGAATGAGTCCGTTGGACCAATTTGTTTAACTCCCGTCCATTTGGTAGCAACGAACATGGCTCGTACAATATTATGTTAATCCGTAAATCTATTCAGCACGATAGTATGCCAAAGGCCACGATTAGAGTCCGGGCAAAAGTCTGGCTCTACCAGGGAATTGGTGGATGGCATTTTGTAAATCTCACTGCCAAACAGTCAGCGGTGATTCGTACGCTGTTCAGCATCGATGCCCGTCCATTCGGATCAATACCGATAACAGTGAAAATTGGTAAAACGCAGTGGAGAACCTCATTGTTTCCAGATAAGAAAACCAAATCGTACCTGTTTGCACTCAAAACTGATATTCGGCGCAAGGAACACATCTCGGAGGGTGACACTATAGTTGCGCACATTCAAATTCTATAGCGCACCCCGTCCCGTTATCCAGAAAAACCAGCAATAATAATTTATCGAAATCGCCATTGCTCTGACCATTCACCAATTGCAAATATGATCCCTCGCCAGTTTTTATAAATGACCAATTTCTTAACAGGTTGTATCGTCGTGTGAGACAGAATGAGCAATAAAATATTTGACAGTGTCGTCATCGGCAATGTCGGCATTGATACCAATATCTACGGAAGCGGGATGGACTTCACCGTGGAATCGAATTTTACTGAAAACAGAGATTGTGTTGGCCAAGCCGGCGGATATGCTAGCCGCGGGTATGCTCAGCTCGGCAAAAGGACTGCATTCATCGGTTATGTAGGCGACGATTTCAGCGGACAGTTCATACGCGATGAGTTTGCCCGGGATGGCATTGATACTACTGCACTCTTTACCGATCCCGCGGGGACGAGCCGCAGCGTCAATTTTATGTATAGCGACGGCCGCCGTAAAAACTTTTATGACGGCAAGGGACATATGAATCTTATGCCTGATCTGAAAATCTGCAGAGAGGTATTGGCGAAAACACCATTGGCACACTTTAATATTCCCAACTGGGCGCGTCACTTGCTCCCCATTGCGAAAGAGCTTGGTGTTACCATTGCCTGCGATCTTCAGGATGTTGTCTCGGCGGACGATCCGTATCGTCAGGATTTTATTCGATATGCGGACATCCTTTTTTTCTCAGCGGCAAACCACCAAAATCCAACAGCGTTGATGAGGACATTTCTTTCATCTAATCCCGATCGTATTGTCATTGCCGGGATGGGAGCTGACGGGTGTGCTGTTGGCACCCGGAATCTTCTCGAATATTACCCCGCAGTGGAAATGGATGAACCGGTGATTGATACCAACGGTGCCGGCGACGGCTTGGCGGTAGGAATCCTCTCCAGTTTGGTGTTGGAAAAATATGAACTGCGTGATGCAATTCAACGCGGCCAAATTACTGCGCGATACACATGCGCGCAGAAGGCTTCATCGTCTGGTCTTATAACAAAAGAGAAACTGAATCGATATTTTCGGGAACTGCGGCAAAGCAGATAACAGTCCTCGTACTTAATATTACAATGAAGGTGAACAATGCTCTATATGGTCTACGAAAAATTCAAATCGGTTGGCGCAAAAGATGTTTACCAACGATCGAAAGAACGTGGCAGAATGTTACCGGAGGGACTGCATTATGTTTCTAGCTGGGTAGATGTGGAATTCACGAAGTGTTTTCAATTAATGGAAACAGAAGATAGTACTCTATTTACAGTATGGACCGATCAATGGAAGGACATCGTAGAATTCGAGATCTTTCCGGTACGAACTTCGGCAGAAGCTATGGCGATTATTGCGCCTACTTTATAACTTGTCGCTTTCCAAGGAAGCCATTAGAAGGTGTCCGTTGACAAGCGTCTCAATTATTAACGCCAATCGTATGACACGTTCTGGAAGAGCGTATGCCTTTTCAAAGAGTACGAAAGAATACGATCTCAAGATGAGTACGATAACTAATCCTTCTTATGAGAAACACTTTGCCGCTCAATTATGTAAGACGAGAAGTTGATAGTGATCTGGATTGAATTTGTTTGCCGTCGTCTATAATGTTGCTTACGCTGTTGTACAAACGACTCACGCGCCTACGCTCTCCAAAAAAAATACCCAAAGTACGGTATTGCCATAGAGCTCAATAATTAATACACTTTTCCATCCCACGGGAACGATTACACGCGGCGTAGTTTCAGTCCGTTATGGCGCAATTCACAGTAAGGAGTGGTACAATGAAAATCTATTATGTGACTGGGTTATTCTTATTCTTCTCTTGTACCATCGATGCCCAGGTTGTATTTCCCCTGCAGAAGGGAAATATTTGGCAATATAGTTCTGGTAATGTTTTGGATCCTGATATGCCGCTGGAAGTAAAAATTGTTGGAGACACAATCTTGACGAACGGCAAACAATATTCGATACTTACCGGTATTACTTTCGGTACGAATTTACTTCGTCAAGAAGGCTCAACAGTGTACGCTTATGATAACACTGATTTAGCCGAATATATTCTTCTTGATTTCGTTGCACATGAGAATGATACATTGAGCCGTCATTCCATGGGAAAGCGTGTTGTTGTTGCTGGGGGAAAGCATATGTTTCCGAATACTACTATCTCATATTGGAAATTTTATGAATTAATGGTTACTGGTCCTTCAGGTTATATTTTTTATAACTGGACGATACAAGATAGTATCGGACTTACTTCATTAACAATAGAACCTGGAAATTCTTGGAATTTAAGCGGTGCAATTGTCAATGGAAAATTAATTGGTACAATCACCGGGGCTATTGAAGAGACGCAAAATATTCCACTCAAACCGTATCTTAAACAGAATTATCCTAATCCGTTTAATCCAACGACAAAAATCGAATTTATATTGCCGATTGCATCGTTCACGACGTTAAAAATATTTGACGTTCTTGGAAGGGAAGTAATAACATTACTTGCAGACAAATTACAGGCTGGACAGTACTCGCAAGAATGGAATGCATCAAATTATTCTTCTGGTGTATATTTATATACTTTGCAGTCAGATAATTATAAAGAGACGAAAAAATTACTCTTATATAAATAAATTGCGCCCTCACCTGTCACTCCTCGAAGGAATCCTTTGCACCTAGCTGACGGCAGTCGGGGAGGATGCAATTGCACCAGGAGGTTTTTTTAGCAATTCTATTGCAGCAAATTCTTCAATAAAGTTTATTGGAGCTTGGATATTGTCAGGGATATTTATTATCGCTGCTATATCAGGGTTTATTGCAAAATCAACAATATCGTTTTCGTGGAATTCGGGTTTATCAACAATTCTATCTTTACACCATAAAGCAATAAAGCTGCGGCAACCTCACCAGTTGCTCCTCAAAAATGACCACGATATGTTTGTTTTTGAGATGGGTTCTAGTTTCTATCACTTATTCGTCTACTCATTAGGAGTACTCCCAACATGAAAAAACCATCGCTCATTGTCCTGCCGATCCTTTTTCTAGTGTATTGTTCACCGCTCATATGTCAAGACTTTTCAAATTTCTATAATGTTTCAGGATTTCATCTGAGCCCATTGAAATCTCAACAATATCTTATTTCGTTAACACCGACGTATCAAAACAGTATATCCAAGTACAGCAATTCTAGTTCTGCACTTACCGATTCATATCTATCCAAGAATGAATCTCCACAAGAACTGTTTTTAGCACGTACATACTTCCTTTATGGGCTCTCCAATGAGACGACTGTATCCTTGAATATTAGTTATTCTCCAAAACAATCCTCAGGCAAGTTGATTTCGAGCTATAAAAACACGTATAACTCTGGTGCGAACATTTATAACTCGAATTCGGTGTATGATCCTACGTATGAAAATCTCAACTCATCGTTTGTCATAG
>Ga0172379_10008600_pt1 | contig 12811 bp, 10 predicted proteins | sample GrowelOW334metaG_FD_119756 | JGI IMG/M metagenome (GOLD analysis project Ga0172379, IMG submission 119756) | Groundwater microbial communities from an aquifer near a municipal landfill in Southern Ontario, Canada - Groundwater well OW334 metaG | ecosystem: Environmental > Aquatic > Deep... | reverse complement strand
CTCTAATTCATTTAGACATTTCTCAAAAACCGTTTCCAGGTCATCTCTAAAGAGTTTTTCTACAAAATCTTCACGTGCGTATTCTTTAAGAAGGTCTTTAATGTTTTCTTCAGCAAAACTTCCGTTTTCGTCATAAAGATCGACTGTTTTAATTTTTTCTTTCTTTTTACGTTCATTCCGGATAAAACTTAAAATGGCAAATCTTACGAACTTATGAAAATCGGGGATATGAGCCGGGTACCATTTCTTCTTCAAACCGATTATTTTAACCAGTGTTTCCTGCACAACATCCGCTGCAGTATAATTCTGAAATGAATTTGTATGGAAATAATATCTTATTTTACTCAGAGCGAAGAAAAGAAGTCGCTTATGGAAATTGCTGATATTCCGGTAAGCGTTCTCTAATGCCTCCGCCACTTCCTCTTTTGTAGCGTGCATAGCCAAACCTTCGATTGAGGTAAAAGACTTAATCTCTTCCACCAGTATAACCGGTTCCGAAGAAACTGAACTCTCCTCACCATTTCTCGTTCGGACAGTCTTCCGTTTTAATCCATTTTCACTCAACAAATCATTCAACTAAGTATTTATCCAATTTGAAAATTCATTAAATAATGCGGCTAGTAATGGGTACTCCTTTTTTCTAGATTTTGCCTTTCTACTCTAATATTTTTTTCTGTCAAAATTTCTTTAATTATAGTACCTTTTTATAGCGTACAAAGTCGTTACTGATAGTGGTTAACATTTCCCCAATGATGAATGACCGGTCTCTGCAATGATTCTAATAAAATATTGATTAAAAATCTCTACGGAAAACGAAATGAAACAAAGAACGATTTATTATAGAACACCATCTTGCACTTATCTTGTACTGATCTTTCTTTATAACTGGTCTCTTTATTTTGCATTAATGCAGGCATATAAAAAGAAATTACTTATAAGATATTTCCTCAACGGTTACAGTATAAGGATGCACCGGGAAGTATTAACTAATTCAATAAAGATAAGAGCCCCGGATGAACAGTCGGCAATTAGCAGAAATCAGTCGGCAATTAGTAAATAGCTGCCAACTTTACAATTTATAATTTATAATTTTTACTTAATAAAAGGAATTTCAAAATGGCTAAGATCAATAAGCAAATACTCGGAAAAGTCCGTGGCTCGTTAGGCGATATAACCTTTCGTCAGCGCAACGGCAAAACATTTTTATCAACCAGACCCGGCTCGTTTACCCCCGGCGCAGATGAAAAATCGGTAGCAAGACGTGGAAAGTTTTCACTTTCTATTAAACTTGCCAGTTCGATAAATTCTGTACCGGAATTAAGGAGTATCTGGGATAAAATCAAAACCACCGGAACCTTAACCTTCAATCATATAATGAGAACAAACTACAAAATAATCGGCTCAGAAAATGATTTATCCGGTTTGGTAAAGATAACGCCTTCGTTGGGCTTTAATGTTGCAAATCCCGTTGTAACGTACAGTCCTTCGGAAGTTAAAGTTAATTTAGATGCACCCGGTACTGCAACCGGCATCGATGCTTTGCAAGAAACATCGTTAAAGCTTGTAGCGGTAATATATCTCAACAATCCATCCGATGTTACCTTAAGCAAAGATGCGTTCTTAACTCTCTCATCTCAAGCAATTGCAACCGATCTGGCGGCGGCAATTGAATTCACCTCAATATTAACCGATGAGAAGAGCCAAATGCTGACGGCGTATCAAAACCATAAAGGGTTCTTTGCAGTTGTTACACTTGATGCTGCAGGGAATGTAGTTCATTACTCGAACACCTTTATAGGTTAGTTCATACCGTAGCACAGTTAAAAACCCTTCCCTTACCTTCCCCTTTTATTAAAGGGGAGGACACAGGAGGGGTTAATTTCTTTTCTCCTTAGTACTTGTTCTTTTCTTAGCCTTACCAAAATCAATTCCCGCTAGCCCCGCATATTTTTTTATACTGCCGCTGAATACAAAATATCCCGCGGAAAACAAGACCGACAAGAACATAATGATAATCAACGTCATTGCCCTTTTCGGACCTTCTTTAAGGATCGGTTCTTTTGCTTCCTCCTCAACGTTAATAACCGGGGTATCCTTTACCTCTTGCAGTTTTACAAGCTCAAGCTGCTTAACTAGTTCGCCATAAACTGTCTGCTGAATCTCAACATTTCTCATCAAGCGGACTTGCTCAAGCTGTAGTTCGGGCGATTGCAGTATCATTCTATTTTGTGAACGGAAATTTTTCAGTCTCTCTTCAAAATAATTCAATGTATCTTTAACCTGAACGACTCTTTTTTCAAGATAATTTCTTTGTTCCGATGCAAAAGATTTGCGTCTAGTCCGGACATAATTATCAAGGGAAGCAGCTAATTTGTTAGCTACGTCCGCACTAAGTTTAGATTCGGGCATTTGAACGCTAACAGTTAATATCTTCGTCATTCTATCAAGATCGGTAATTAATCTCGTTTTTGAAAATTCCTCATAGAGTTTTAAAAACATTTTTCTTTGTTGAAGTTCTTTCGGTAAGGATTTGTCCGGCTCAATTTCAAAATACTCTATCAGATTAACTGGTTTAGTAAATTGTTTCGTTTGATACTTAGCATAAATCACATCTGAAAGAACCGTCTCACTTGTAATTAAATTCTGGTAAATTTGCGTAGGGGGAGTATCACCCACACTTACTCCGGCGAGTGATGCAAGTCCTGAAAGCGATCCCATCATCTCCGATCCTTTGTTCCCGTAGTCCGGAAGGATAGTGACAGTGCTTTTGTAATATGGTTTTGTAAGAAAGAGTAAATAGGCTAAGGTTAAGACTAAGACAACCGTGTTAAAAATTATCAGCTTTTTCCTGGATGCCCACAACTGCATAACATAAGGGCGTAATTTTTCTACCGTTTGCTTAAAGCGTTCTTCAGCACTAAGTTCGGGTTGTTCGGGGTTTTGGTTTTCGTTCATAGGTATGACAAATTAAAAATTAAAAAGGAAAAATTAAAAAAGAAAATTTATAGTGAAAAAATTATGAAACTATTTTTAAGACTCTTAACCTCTTGAATTTTTGCATATCGTAGCAAGAATTTTCTTCAATTGATCTGACTCGTTTATTAACTCCAATAATTTTTTAGAGTCACTCATTTTGCTGGCTTTAATTATTCTTATCTTCACCCGGTGTAATAAAAATTTACAAATTCTACACGAAGAATAAAAACTGATACTTGCATCTAATGAGTAATACTTTATTTACATATTACACTGGGCAGGTAGTTAGATTCTCTCATTTCTTTCAAAGAAATATTAACTTTATTAATAAAGTCAGCCTTAGATGAGGCCGCCTGAGCCTCTTCATAGTTTGCACCAGATGAAGTTGAGGATTTAGTAAGTTGATATTTTATAATTCCAGTTTCCTGGTTACTTTTTATAGTTCTTAAAAATTCGATTACTTCAACTGCAAAGTTGAATAATCTGTCATTTAAATCTCTATCCAAAGTCAATGCTCATTTAAATACTTTTTAATTTTTAATTCTTACTTTTTCCTTCTTTTGAAGCGTTCTTCAGCACTTAGCTGCGTAGACTCGTTATTAAGTCCGTCTTGGGTGTTTTGTTGATTGTTCATAGGATGATTCAAAGGGAATATTGGAAAAAGGGAATATTGGAACGTTGGAGAGATGGAAATATATTTAGATTATTCTGCAAATGAATTTTCCCATATCCCAAGTTTTTGTTTTTCTTGTAATGATTTTATCAAACTTATTAATTCATTTTCAACTTTATAATGCAATTCATCGAATTTTTCAAAATTACTTTCATTCAACACTTCTATTTCGTTAAAAGATACCATACCGGCAAATAATTCTCCACTTGAACCCAAAGATATATTAAGAAAATTAAGATATTCCTTTAAATTTTTTCGACAATATCCTTCCGAAATATTTCTTGGAATACTATGAGCGGCATCTAAAATATTATTTCTGCTTCTGGATAAATCATACGGGAAATTTTTTGTCATGTCATAAACTAATTTAAAAAGTGTTAATGAATCATTCCAAACTCTTAGTTTAGTAAAACCACGATTTATATTTTTTCTTTTTAGTTCCATTCCAGAATTCCATTATTCCACTTTTCCCTTTTTCCATTCCAACTCCCCAATCCCAAATCCATAATTCAAAACCCAACGATAATTTATAATTTATAATTCCTCTTCTTCCCATTCCATTTTTCCATCATTCCATTTTCCCATTCCCACTCTTATACACTCAACCTCAACACTGCCTACTGCCAATTGATTACTGCTGACTGATAACTGCCTACTGCCTACTGCTAACTGCCTACTGATTTATAGTTTCGATAATTGCCAGACAGAGAGAATAACGACAATAGCAGAACTTAGTCCGGTCATGATATCACGAACCACTGCCCACGCACTTGTATTATCATACTCAACAAGTGTTGGAACGATTATTCTCGAACCGCTTTCGATTGGTGGATCGGGAATTAGAAAGAAGCCTGACCGATTCCATATTTTACCGTTCGGAAGGATAACAATTTCCTCCCCTTTGGCGGAAGTAAGTTTATATTTTCCGGCTTGATCAATATAATAGCTCAACTTTTTGCCTGACTTATATGGGACGGATGATGGAATGCCGACATCACCTACAACATTTACAATTTGTGGGTCTCTTGGAACGACAAGTTGGTCACCGGGCCATAGAACGATATTATAAACTGAGTTAGAATCAGCTATTACTTCATCCCACTCTATTGGGACTCGTTTTGAGAGTCCACTAATCAAAGCTGGATTAAATAATGCTATAGATTGATTTCTAAAAATTATAGAATCGGCAATGGGGAAAAATGAATCTTCCCACAATTTTTGATCACGTACAATCGAAATGCCCTTTGTATAAGCTGTCTCTTTTAATCCGCCGCTTCGTTTAATGAAGTTGGAAAGTTTCTCCCCTTCTCTTAAAATTGTGTAAGAGCCGGGATAATTAACTTCACCGCTGATAGTAACGGTTCTATTGAACTCTTTCAAAGGATCAGTTTTAACTAATACGCGGTCATAATCTTTCAGCATAAAATCCTTGTCCGGATCCAGTTTCCAGTATTCATTCGGAAGATCAGCCGTAAATCTTTTAGAGAAGACGCCAACTTTACTCGTATCCATTCTGGTAATTTCTATGTTGCGGGTAGTGGCTGCATCGGTAACTCCGCCGGCAAGAGTCATAAGTTTAGTCAAAGTCATATTTTCAAACCGGGTAAATGTCCCGGGATTTTTAACTGCTCCTACAATTTCTACCGAGCGTGCGGGAAAATATGTCTGCTGATTAGAAATACGGACTTCATCACGGTTCATCAAAGGGAAATTATTCCCTGATTCACCCTGCAATGCAAGCGTAACATTAAAAGAAAATATCTCTTTCTTTTCCGACGGCAAAGTTCTAATCAGTAACCCTTTATCAAGAAAAGCTTCTTTTTGAAGAGAATCGGCTTTGATAATGAGGTCTTTAATAGTCATCCCCGGTGTTGTTAGTTCATATACACCCGGTTTTTTAACATATCCCGAAATTGAAACACGATTTTCGGGTAGCGTATTAACGCCGCGAATTTGAACAACATCTCCGTTCTCAAGCTGATAATTGCTTTTGATAAGTTCATCGGCGGAACCGAAGTTAAGATCAATACTCAAAACATTATTCTCATAATTTTTTCTTTGCGCAAAGGGAATAATCCGTTCAACATGAACACGATCGAAGTAAGCAGTAAATTTTAAACCACCGGCATAATTAAGAAGATCAGATAATTTTTCATCGTTTTTCATTTCATAAATGGCAGTGCGGAATGCATTACCGTTAACTGCAACTCGCTTACCAACAGGTGGGATGAATACAATATCTTCATCTTCTAATTTTACATCTTTGGTCTTATTTCCTGTGCTAAGATATTCGTAAAGATCAACTTCACCAATTATTTTACCACCACGCATAACCTGCACATTTCTCAAACTTCCGTTTATTGTCGGTCCGCCTGAATAATAAAGAGCGGTAAAAGATGTTGAGAGCGCCGGCAAGCTGTACCCGCCCGGAGTATTTACTTCTCCGAGAACATAAACTTTTACACTACGCAATTTTCCGGTTGACACATCTAACCGTGTTTTTGCATTTACATCGGATGATTTTAATGAAGAGTAAGCCCCGGATAAAACTGAAAACAGTTTTGCTCGTAATTCTTTAATCGTTAACCCATTTACGTTTACCAACCCGACATTAGGTATAACGATATCACCGTTTTTAGAAACGGTAACATTATGAACGAGTTGAGTCTCACCCCATAGCGTTACAACAATTTCATCTCCGGGACCAACAACATAATTAGTAGGGGTTGGAACATTGCCCGATGGTTCAAATGACGTTGCCGCGTAATTAAATACGTTGTAACCAAAAGCTTGAAGCCCTTCAGCCCCTTCCCTTCCGGCAAAGTCGGGTACTGCAAAATTACTGCTCTTAGGCGCTTGGGGCGGTGTTACTATTATTTTATTTTGCTCTGCTGCACTTTTAACTGCAGAATCTTTAATAGCAGTTGATCGCTGAAGCTTATACATATCTTCGGGAGTATATCCGGCAGCAGCAGCTTTAGCTTTCAACTCTTCTTCCGAAAGCCCGCTTTGTTGCTTGATTGCGTCCAGATTTTGTGCTTGACCAAGTGAAGAGAAAAGGAAAAGGAGAACCAGTAAGATCAATGAATGATTGAATGATTGTCTGATTGAATGATTCATAAATTTTGCATTTAATTTTTGGTTTTTCATATTATCTAAAGGTTTTATAATAATTAGGTCTCATTGTTAAAGGCTGTTAGGTTTTAGGTTTTTAGTCTGTAAATAGAATTAGATTATAAAAGGTAATGGGGAAATGAAATATTAGAAATTGCGATAAAACAGCTTTTCGTTTCCCTACTGATTTCTGATCACTGAGAACTGATGACTGGCTACTAATTTTCCACAGCTTCGCCACGTCAGTCACATGAAATGTCGACTATTTTGTCATTAAAAATTAAAAAGTAAAATATAAAAAGTAATATAAAAAATGAACCCCAAGATAAAAAATCAACGGAATCAAATTGTGATTTATATCCTGGTTAATTATTTAATTTGGGGGGCTTTGAAGACAACTCTCACCCCGAGCATAATTAAAAATCCCTATATCTCGAAATATAAAAGAATAATTCGAAATACAAAAATTTTTTTCACGAATAGATTTTGTGTGTTGCTTATTCGTTCAGCTTTTTGCCTTCTGCAACTACCTTGATTCCCTCGAACGTTTTACCTAAAAAGAAGCGGTTGGCTTCTCGACTACAATAGTATATGAACATCTCTGGATGATGACTGCCACATTTCGTTCCCCCGGTTTGCCAAGAAATTAAAAATAAACTACTTCCTCTACCGGTTTTTTTTATCCTACAGTCAGACAAAGTTATCAGGACCACTTCAGAAAGTCATCGCCATTGTATTTCGATATAATAAATATTTCATATGTTTCATAGATAAAAAGTTCAAAGCCAATAAAACACTTAATTACAACGTCCATCAAGTTTAGTGGTACAGCATCCAGAAACTTTACTTGTTGGAATGTTCATTAAAATAATGTTAAGTAGAGTAGTATTGAAGGAGTTTTGGAAAAAGTCCCAACCGAGCCCCTACTTTAAAGTGCATAATCATCATGATTATCGGAATTCTTTAAAATAAAAAACCTCGAAATTTGTTCATTTTCGAGGTTTTCAGTGGGCTCAGAAGGACTTGAACCTCCGACCCGCTGATTATGAGTCAGCTGCTCTAACCAACTGAGCTATGAGCCCATCATTTTTTTCTAGATTCAGTTGCTAAAATTAATCTATTTCTTTCGTTTTAACAAAATCTTTCTAAAAATTCTTTTCGGTTTTCTCATTCTTTGGAAGTATTTTATCGAAGTTAAAAATTGTCAATCAGCTACTAAAAAAAACTTATTATTTTGTGAAAAAACTAAGTTTGTTCATGAGAATTGTTGGAATAATTATTGATTGTCGACTGCCAACTATTAGTTCTGTTAAAATTGGGGCGGGATAAAAATTTTTATCCCTTGTCAATATTAAATAAAAATATTTGATTAATTTGCGTTATCACAAAATAGGATTCTGTATGAAAAAATATCTTTACACTTTCCTTTTACTTCTGCTTGTACCGGTCTTCTCTCCGGCACAAAATATAAACGGAAGAGTCACTTCCATGTTTTATAGTTTTCAGCGGTTTGATAGCCCTGGGAATTCTACAAAGTATATCAGAAACTATGATATGCTTTCCCTAAACGTAAATAAAAATGATTTCTCACTCCGGACACTCTTCAACTATGAAACTGATTTCTCAAAACAACAAACTTATGACCCGAGAGTCCGGTTTTACAACCTTTATGTTGAAGGAAGAAATCTTTTTAACATTGCTTCTGTAAAACTTGGAAGACAACCAATAATCAATTCTATTTCCGGCGGCGTGTTTGACGGGGCTACAGTGAAATTAAATTATTCAGATGTTCAGTTTACCGGCTATTACGGAGCCAATGTTCCTGCATATCAAAAGCTTGAATTGGTTAACGACTGGTCGAACAACGATATTTACGGAGCAAAACTTACTACTTCTAAATTGACTGACTTCTTCTTTGGATTAAGCTATCTCCACAAAAATTACAAACCACAAGATTACACAGCGCTACGGCTTGATTCATTGTTAAATCCTTATTCAACACTCATCAAACGGGATGCAAGCAAATTTGATTTCGTATCCGCTGAAGCAAGTTTTGATAATCAAAAAGGATTGTCTGTTGATACACGTTATAATTTTGATCTTAATTATGTAAAGACTTCCTTGTTTGAATTACAAGGAAGATATGAAGCCGTTCAGAATCTTGGTCTTCTCTTCTATTATAACTATAGAGAACCATTGTTGAAGTACAATACCATTCTCTCGGTTTTTGACGGACAGAATTCTCAAGAATTTGAAGTTGGTGCAGATTATAAAATCTCTCCAATGTTTACAGTCCTCGCAAAAATTGGCGATGTTCAATATAATGATGAAACATCTCAACGAATTTCTGTTGGATGCAATACTTCGTATGGCTCTCTTTTCTATCGTAAAAATTTAGGATATGCCGGAGAATTAGACGCAGTTTCACTTTCTACGGGCTATACTTTCCTGGAAGGAATTTTAACCCCTTCATTAGGAGTAGCATATACACACTATAAATTGAATCCGGAAGACCAAACACAAAATCTTACTACACTTTTGGGCAACCTAAATGTTCGCCCCTGGCGGATGTTGTCTTTCGATATGCAAGGACAATTTTTGAATAATCCTCTTTATAAAAATGATTTCCGGTTTATGTTCAAAATTAACTATTGGTTTAATACAAATTTAAACGTGATGTAACATGAAAATAAAACATTTCTATACCATACTTTTTATTTCGGTAATTGCTTTCTTGGGCTTTGCCGCGTTCACGGTTCAAAATTCTTTAAATGGTGATGAAACCGGAAACAACAAATCACGAATAAAATTTTCTCACAAATTTCATTCTGAAATTACCGATTGCCAGGGATGCCATACCAAAGCGTCCGATGCAAAAACAATGAAAGATCAACTGCTTCCTACAATGGAAGATTGCGCAACTTGTCACGATGTTGAAGACACAGACAAATGCAATAAATGTCACTACGAATCTGTTCAAGAACCCTTGATCCAAAAAAAATCTGCAATCATTTTCAATCACAGTTTTCATGTTGGAAATAAAGTTGAATGCACTTTCTGCCACAAAGGGATGAAGGATGTCGATTATAGTTTTGAATCCGCCGGCGCAATCCCATCGATGGAAACGTGCGCTACTTGTCATGGTGAAAAGAAAACAGCTTCACTTGCTTGCGAAGCTTGTCATATTTCAACAGTAAATCTTTTACCAAAATCTCACAATGTTGTTGACTTTAAGAAAAGTCATAAATTCCTTGCAGAAAAACCAAACGCAAACTGTGTTATGTGTCATGATAATAACTCTTGCGAAGAATGCCACACCGGCACAACAATGTTAACCGAATCCGGTGCTGCAACTAATTTCTATACTCCTTATAAACCTCACACATTTGTTGATGGAACAAAACAACAACAGATCTCAAGAGTACATGATTTAAATTATCAATTTACTCATGGAATTGATGCAAAAGGAAAAGAAACAAATTGCCAAACCTGTCACCAGGTTGAAACATTCTGTGTTAGTTGCCATGAAAGCAAAACAGGCGATTTATATTATACCGGAATAGCACCTGCAAATCATAGAGATCCTAACTTTACAACGTTTGGCGTTGGCACCGGTGGCGGCGAACATGCAACATTAGCAAGAAGAGACATCGAGCGATGCGCATCGTGTCATGAATCGAATGGAGCTGATCCGGTTTGTATTACCTGCCATGTTGATAATCTCCCCGGAAAAGGAAATAATCCCAAGACGCATCCTGTTGGCTTTATGAAAAACGAACATGGTGATTGGCATGATAATGATGGTTCGGTCTGTTATACATGCCATGTTGGCGCTTCTTCTAACGGAATACCTGGTGTAGGATTCTGTGGATATTGTCATGGAAAGCAATAAAACTAAGTTGATTAACTTAAATTTTTTGGAAATACTTATGAAAAAAACATTACTGATCTACTTGTTATTAATTCTTCCTGCTTTGTTTTTACTTTCCTCGTGTAGTAAAGAAAGCTCAGAATTGACAACCCCGGAAACATTGGGTATTCACCAACCGGGAGTTTTAGATTCAACTTCTTCAAATTTCCATGGGAAGTTTTTCGTACAGAAAAACATGAAATTTACTGACTGCCAGAAATGTCATGGGAAAACTCTTGATGGTGGCGTTACCAATGCAAAAGCATGCAGTGAATGCCATGCTCTTGCAACAATCCATTTGAATTTGACCGGAGTTCAAGACTCAACCTCAAGTAACTTTCATGGAAGATATTTATTACAACACAGTCTCTCCGATTGCGCTCAATGCCACGGGCATAATTTTGCCGGCGGTTCAAGTAGTCCAAGTTGTATAAAATGCCACGATGCTATCTCAGTTCATAAACCGGCTTTGCTTGATTCAACATCTGCAGATTTTCACGGAAAATTTGTTTTAAAAAATAAGTTCACTCAATGCCAATCTTGTCACGGACAAAATTTTGCAGGTGGTATCTCAAGTCCAAGTTGCGCTACCTGTCATCAATCTATTGATGTTCACAAAGATGGAATTGCGGATTCTACAGATGTAAATTCACCCAACTTCCACGGAAAGTACAAACTAAAAGATGGTTTGGCTGATTGTTCTCAATGTCATGGGACATCTTTTACCGGTGGAACTCAAAGTCCGTCATGTACAACTTGCCATTCTACTATAGATGTACATAAATCCGGAATAATTGATCCAAGTTCACCAAATTTCCACGGCAAGTATCCATTAAAAAATGGTTTTACAGACTGTAAAACCTGCCATGGAGATAATTTTGCAGGTGGAAATAATAGTGTAGCTTGTACTACCTGCCATTCAACAATTACTGTTCACAAAGATGGAATTGTCACTCCTAGTTCACCAAATTTCCACGGAAATTTCTTGAAAGCTAATGGATGGAATATCAATGCTTGTGCAAGTTGCCATAGCAGTAACTTTTCAGGTGGAACCCAAAGCCCGTCATGCAAAACAAGTGGATGCCACACCAGCGCTCAAGGTCCCGCTGCATGTAATACGTGTCATGGAGATTTCAACAATCCTTCTCAAATTGCTCCTCCAAAAGATTTAGATGGAAATACAGTTTCAACTTCACCGGGAGTTGGAGCTCATACAAAACATTTAGCTGCTTTTGCTAATGGCGGTTCACTAGCCTGTTCAGAATGCCACACGGTTCCTTCTGATGTAAATTCTGCAGGGCATCTTGGAAGCGATGGAAAAGCTGAAATCAATTTTGGAACTTTTTCAAATAAACTTGGCGGTTCTTCCTACGATTTCACAACTAACAAATGCGCAAATACCTATTGTCATGGAAATTTCGAATTTAAAAAATCGGATGCCAGTTCATCAACGGCTCAATTACAATACACTTCGGATAAAATGGTAGGCAATAATCGTTCGCCTGTTTGGACAAATTCAAGTGGAAGTGAAACAAAATGTTCAAGTTGTCATGGTATAGATGATGCGCATCCATCACCAATTGGGCATATTCCATACACAATTGACCAATGTGTTTGGTGTCATTCAGGTGTCGTTGATGCTTCCGGTACGATACTTGACCCAACTAAACATATAAACGGTAAAGTCAACGCTTTTGGAACTAAAGCACGTAAATAATTAATACTTAAACAAAAGGTGAAAAAATGAAAAATATCATGTCCCTCTTTCTTGTTGTTCTCTTTGTTTCTTTTTTAAATGGTCAAACTGAAAAAAAACCTCACAGTTTTGTAGGCGTTTCAACTTGTAAAATGTGCCATAATTCTGAAAAAGCCGGAAAACAGTTCGACATTTGGAGTAATTCAAAGCATGCTCAGGCTTATAAAACACTTCAAACTAAAGAAGCTGATGAAATTGCAGCTAAAAAAGGATTTAAAACTCCGGCAGCAAAAACCGAAGCTTGCTTAAAATGCCACGTATCCGGTAATAATGTAGAAGCTGCTTTACTAGGCGCAAAATTCAAAGTTGAAGACGGCGTTCAATGCGAAACTTGTCACGGTGCAGGTGCAGATTATAAAGATATGAAAGTAATGAAAAATAG
>Ga0172379_10008599_pt1 | contig 12811 bp, 9 predicted proteins | sample GrowelOW334metaG_FD_119756 | JGI IMG/M metagenome (GOLD analysis project Ga0172379, IMG submission 119756) | Groundwater microbial communities from an aquifer near a municipal landfill in Southern Ontario, Canada - Groundwater well OW334 metaG | ecosystem: Environmental > Aquatic > Deep... | reverse complement strand
TGATCCTTCCGATTATCCTTCACGACGGGTCGCGGTGGCGATGAGCGGAGGTGTAGACAGTTCCCTTGCCGCTGTGCTTCTCAAAGAAGCCGGATTCGATGTGGTCGGTCTCACCATGATGCTCTGGGATTATGACAGCTGCGGCGGAGAGCATGCACGGGGATGCTGTGATCTTTCCACTGTCCATGATGCCCGTGAAGTGGCCGGAGCAGCAGGTATTCCTCATTACACGGTAAACCTTCGAGAAGAATTTGACCGGATGGTGGTTGAAGACTTCGTGAATAATTACCTTTGCGGACGAACTCCCAATCCCTGTGTGATATGCAACACTGCCATCAAATGGGACGCCCTTCTCAAAAAAGCACGGTCGATCGGCTGCGATCTCATCGCTACCGGGCACTATGCGCGAATCGGGTCATACGCCGATGGAACGTTCACCCTATTGACAGGTACCGATCAGTCGAAAGACCAGTCATACTTCCTCTGGGGACTTTGCTCATCCAACCTTTCTCGTACCCTTTTTCCTCTTGGCGCCATGACCAAGACGGAAACACGCGTAGAAGCTGCCCGGAGAAATTTGCATACCGCAAAAAGAAGTGAAAGCCAGGAAATCTGTTTTATCACCGACAACGATTACGGACGCTTTCTTAAACACCGGCTCGGCGATCAGATTCCCCTCGCCCTCACTCCGGGAGATATTCTCGACACATCGGGAAAAATCATCGGAAGGCACCCCGGAGCGGCTTTCTATACCTTTGGACAGCGCCGCGGTCTTGGAGTGGCGCTCGGTTATCCTGCATATGTTGTGAAAGTGGATGCTTTAGCAAATACCATTACTGTCGGCGGCAGGGAAGATATTCTTTCGCCCGCGATGTTTGTGGCAAAACCGAGTTGGATGAGGGGGGTTCCCCCAGCGGATATTTTTTCCTGTAATGTTCGAATTCGATACCGTCACCAGGGCGTTCCTGCAGTAGTGAAAATGGTCCCCGAAGGTCTCAATGTGATTTTCAAGACTCCCCAGCCGGCGGTGACTCCCGGCCAAAGCGCGGTTTTCTACGATGGTGATTTAGTTCTTGGCGGTGGAATCATTCAGTCGCATGACCTTCAGGATTGAATATATATTTTGTCTTAAAAACGACCTCAGAATAACCGCTGTTACCCTTTATACGTTTACTATCGGTTATAATTGAAAATAAAAATATTTATTTATGACATGCAATTGCATATTGTATGATTGCATTTCAATGATTATATACTTACAATCCGGGCAAAATGGTTGTACATTCATGAAAGAACACCGTGTATCCTGATCTTTCCAAAAATTCGACAGATAAACAGCGGATTTGGGCAATCGGCGGAGGCAAGGGCGGAGTTGGGAAAAGCCTGGTCGCTGCCAATTTTGCCATTGTGCTGGCCAATCTCGGCAAAAAAGTAGTGGCGGTAGACCTTGATCTGGGCAACGCCAACCTGCATAACGGCTTTGGTATCAGATATCCGCGAAAAACCCTGATGGATTTTTTTAATGGGTCGGTAGACGATCTCAAGGAAATACTTCTCGACACATCCGTCTACAATCTCAAATTCATCAGCGGCGCCGGGGGGGTGGTCGGTTCGGCCAATCCCTTTCATACCCAGAAATTAAAACTTTTCCGTTACCTGAAAAGGCTCCAGGTCGACCATGTGGTTCTCGATCTGGGCGCAGGAACTTCCTACACCACCATCGATTTTTTTCTCAATGCTACCGACCATATCATAGTAACCACTCCTGAGACACCGTCAATACAGAGCGCTTATAATTTTATTCGGATCTGCGTTTTTCGAAAACTGTATGCGGCAATGAACCGAAGCAGCCAGGCATGGGAAATACTGGAAAAAGCCAAGGTTCCCGCTCCGGATGGAAAAGTACTTGGTGTCGCCGATCTTTTTACAGAAATCGAGAAGAGCGATCCGGAAAATCTCAGGGATTTCAAAACATTCCAGCAGAGTTTCAAACCGAATCTCATCGTGAACATGATTCTGAGAAACGAAGAGAACCGTATCGGACACGGCATCCGTGATATAGTGAAACGTTACCTTGGCATCGAACTTCAGGAAGCGGGGAGTATTTCTTTTGATAAGATTGTTCGGGAATCGATACTTCAAGAGGTTCCTTTCCTTGTAAACGCGCCAAATAGCCGCCCCAGCAATGAATTCCTCAGTATATGCGCAAAAATTCTGAAAACCCATCTCGATGGTGACGGGCTGAAAGACATCATACAGAGAGAAATAAAAAAAACGAGCAAAACCTACTCAACCCGTGTGGTTCAATCCCGTTCGATGGACGTTGATCCTTCCATTTACCTCGCCGACCGGATCAAGGACGGGGATGACAGCGAAAAGAAAGCGACCTCCAACCTGTTCGGAATAAAATCCGGTACATGGTCAAAAATCGCAATAGACCTGGGAACAGCTAATACCCGTATTTTTGTCAAAGGACGAAGTATTGTTCTGGATGAGCCTTCCTGTATGAGTATTGACGAAAATTCAGGCAGTATTGTCGCGCTTGGACATGAATCACGGGCTATGCTCGGAAGATCCCATGCAGGAATTTCCATCGTGTCTCCCATGGAGGCCGGAATCATCTCCGATTATGCCAATGTGAAAAAGATGGTCGGTGAATTCCTCAGAGTGGCAAAACGCTCGACCATTCTCATCCGGCCGGGTTTTATCCTGACTATACCACCCGGCATTACCGATGTGGAAAAACGGGCTTTTTTGGAGTTTATCAAAGAACTTGGAGCCCGTGAGGCGCATCTTGTCTATGAACCTCTTGCGGCGGCTGTCGGTGCAGGCCTTCCGGTCGATATTCCCTCCGCCAGCATGCTTGTAAACATCGGAGCCGGGTCGATTTCAGCCGCGGTAATCTCGCTCGGGGGTATCGTTTCCACCACTTCGCAAAGAATCGGAGGGATAACGATAGATACAGCGATCATCCGCTATTACCGTGAACGGTATAATTTTCTAATCGGGAATCTGACTGCGGAATGGATAAAAATCCATTATGGCCAGGCATCGAAAATCATGAGAAGCAATCAGTTCCAGATTCGGGGACAAAATCTTACTGAGGGCGTTCCCCGGACTTTTAACACGAACACGGAAGAAGTTCGCGAGGCTATTGCAAAGCCGGTCGAGGATATGGTCACCGTGATACTGCATCTCCTTGAGAAAGTTCCCCCCGAACTCTCAAGCGATCTTGTGGACCGCGGAATGATGCTTTCAGGAGAAGGATCGCTTCTTGCCGGGCTCGATATATTGATCAGGGAAAGGACCGGCATAAAAACGATGATTGCGCCCAATGCCCGTACTGCAGCGATTGAGGGTATTGGCCGTATGCTGGATGACTTCGGATTATACAGTAAATTCTTTGTTGAAGCCTCCGAAATTATTCACTGATCAACATGCGAAAATAATGGATAGAGATAGATTTGTGCCCCACCAATAACCATTATGGCGGCTCATAAAAAGCTGCACATACCAGAGGAAATATTCATGAACAGGCGCTCTTTTATTCAAATTGGCGGTACAGCCGGACTCACAGGTCTTGTAACGGGATCATGTTCTCTGTCCTCTCCTCCAAAAGGAAAGAGAAATAAACTATTCACGTTCATCCATTTTACCGATGTTCATCTTCAGCCGGAAAAAGGAATGCATGAGGGATTTATTGCCGCCATTGACAAAATGAATTCACTCAAACCTGATTTTGTCATCGGCGGAGGCGATTTGGCAGGAGATTGTCTGCGCGTCGATGAAACACGGGCAGTTTCTCAATACAACCTTTACCTTTCCAGCATCAAAAAGCTCACCATGCCGGTGTTCAATGTGATGGGGAACCATGAGATATTTGGTATCGGCGCTCCGGATAAAGTATCCGAAAACCACCCGGAGTGGGGCAAAAATATGTTTAAAAAACGTTTGGGAATCGGTGAAACATATCGCAGTTTTGACTATAAAGGCGTGCATTTCCTTCTTCTTGACTCAGTCCAGATTGTGAAAAATTCCGACAAACCGGGTTATCGTGATATCGGCGGAGTAGGAAATGACCAGATGAAATGGCTTGGTGAAGACCTGGCAAAACTCAAACCCGGAACGCCCATAGTAGCGGTTTCACATATCCCCCTTTTCACTTTCTGGGGACAGATGCAATACGGGCCTACTTTCCAGACCCCCGATATGTGGGTGATTGCAGACGGCAAACCCCTCTTTGATCTTCTTTCAAAACACCGCCTGCTTGGTTTCCTCTCCGGCCACATGCATATCAACGAGTTTTATATGTATAACGGGATGAAATTTATCGGCGCAGGCGCTGTATGCGGGAGCTGGTGGACAGGCCCGAGAGACGGCTCTCCGGAAGGATTCAATTTGGTTACCGTGTGGGATGATGGTATCTCGGCGGAGTACATAAGTTACGGCTGGGACGCTTCAAAATACTTTCCAAAAAAGGAAAGCACAGAGATTTATCCATACTATGGAACATCTCTGTGCTGATCATTCCCTGTTCTCATGCAACTAGTACTGGGCAGCCTCTTAAATCCCCCTTCGGTGGAATGAAGAGGCTGTTTTACGTCCATAGTCATATTCTGGGAACAGTTAGACTGTTCGAATTAGATTCTCCAGATATTTCTTCGATTTGAGAATATCCGCTTCCTGACGGGCGCCGCTGATTTCGCGTTCTATGGTGATATGTCCCTTGAAATTAAGCTCTTTCAGTTTCCGTATCACCAGCGGGAAATTGACTTTCCCTTCACCGATAGGAACTTCTTTCCCCAGTTCACGGGGATCTGTGGGATAGAAACCGTCCTTGGCGTGAAGAGAGCGCACATACTTTCCGATGACATCGAGGCCGTCCACCGGATTCGCCTTGCCGTAAAGGATAAGGTTGGCGGTATCGTAATTCACCCCGAGATTGCCGGTCCCGATATCCTCGATGGCACGCAGGAGGGTGACCGGGGTCTCCTGCCCCGTTTCAAAATAGGCTGAAAGCCCCCGGTCTTTCATATACCGGGCAACTTCTTTCATTGCAACAATGAACTCCTTGTAGAGAACATCATTGGGATTTTCAGGTATAAATCCGAAATGGGCGTGAACAGCCGGAATTCCTGCTTCATGGCAGAAATCGGCGCCTTTTTTCAGACGGGCTATCCTCTCCGCTCTCATCTCGCGGGGAACAAGGCCAATGGTTGTGGGGCCTTCGTAGAAATTCCAGGCATAGTTGCCGGGCCCCATGCAGATAAGCGATGTCGGTTTCAGGGAGTATTTCGCCAGCGTTTCTTTCACCCTGAGGGCAAGTTTCGAGGAATACTCGCCCACCGACAACTGGCAGGTGGAAAATCCCAGTTCTTTTACCCGTGGCAAGCTTTTCTCCGGCTCATCCGCTCCCATGATGATACCGAGAGGCATGTCCTTTGAGGCGTCACGTCCCTTTTCGGGAGTTTTTTCAGCAGCATGAAGCTGCGAAGCCGCCGCTGCCATTCCTGCTGCCAGTATGAACGACCTTCTTTTCAATTTTGTACGCAACTATAATTCTCCTCTCAACCCTCAACTCCCCTGCCCCCTCTCCATCAGGCAGGCAAGGGGCGGGGAATTATTTTCAGATTTCATATTTCAGATTTCAAAAAGATGCGCTTCGCTTTCAGACTTAGCCTTTCTTGTCGAATTTGCTCAGGTCAACTTTGGGATCCAGACGTTCATTTGAACGGACCATCTGCTCCCAGGAGGTCTCCCGTCCGGTGTAGGCGGCAGTTCGGGCCATAATCGTAGTAAGGGCCGTTTCGGCTCCGGCATTTGCTTCATTGATGAAATTACCGGATTTGATGCTCTCGATAAACGCTTTCTGTTTGTTCGGGTCGGCATCGTCGAGCGAGGATTTGAACGCGCCGGCAGCCCACTGCTCCTTGGTGACCGTTTCGGCTGTTCCTCTGACCACACCGGAGTCCCAGGGATTATCACCTTTGATGAACACGCCTCCGGTATAGTGCGCTTCCGCTATGCCTTTGGTTCCGAAGAAGCGAACGCAGACATCTCCATACCCGGGGTCGAACTGAGTAGATTGGAAGGTCGCGTGAATCCCGCCCGGATATTCATAAAGAACATTGTAATTGCTGAAGACATTTCCGCGGTCTTTTCTGCCCGCCCGACCGCCGGTTCCTGAAGCTTTCAGCGGATGGCTTTTGAACACCCAGTTCATAATATCCACAACATGGATGCCCTGCTCCACGAGTATATCTCCTGCGAGTTCGCAGTACCATTCCCATGCGCGAAGACGGGCTTCGTCCTGCGGAATATCCTCGCGCCAGACGATTGGAATCGAACCGGCGAAATAATACGCCTGCACGCTAACGACATCCCCGATATCGCCTTGCTGAATACGTTTCACCATCTCGACATACGGTGTCGCATGACGGATCTGGAAACCAACAGCCAGGCTTGTACGGCCTTTCACCTTTTCCCCGATGCGCTGAACCTGTTTAATTCCTGCCGGATCGATTGCGACAGGTTTTTCGCAGTAAGCATGTTTCCCGTGATCGACAGCAGCTTCCAGATGCAGGGGATGAAGGAAAGCCGGGGTCGAAATCAGAACGGCGTCCACATCCTTTTGTTCGAGCAGCTTAAGATACGCTTTGGAGCCGAGGAAGAGGTGGGATTGTTCGATTTCAGGATGTCCTTTTTCACGGTTGACTTTGTTGAGGTTATCCCGCCCTTTCATAAGCTGATCTTCGAAAATATCAGCTATGGCAACAATACGGCTGTCGGTATTTTGAACCATAGAGCTGATTACTCCGGTCCCACGGCCCCCACACCCGATGATTCCAAGCCTGATATTCGAATTTGCTGCTGTTCCGAAAACTGTTCCCGGTTTGAGAATGGTTGTAGCTGCAGAAGCTACTGCGGCTGTTTTTAAAAACGTTCTCCTGTTGACGTTGTTTTCCATATTTCCTCCTGTTTTCCTGTTTTTATGATATATGATTTCTTGATAAGTCTTGAAATAAGGAGAATCCGATACTTTTTCTTCACTGTATAAACTTAATTCTTTTATAATGGAAAAAACAAAGATTTTTTATCAGATCGTAATCTTCTTTGAATGTGTACATGCTTTTTTTAAATTCGACTGATGAAAACACATACCCTTTGACAATAATAATAAATGATGATATATACAAAGATGGGATGATAGTTGTATAAAAATACAGCTCCATAAATCTCAAATTCAGATTTCAAAAGAACTAAATCCACTATCATACGAGGCTTTTGCAAAAGTCGTTTTGGAAACGAAAAAATGATAAGTTTTATTACTTCAGCCCCCCTAACCCTCAATCCCTTTCCCCCAAAGGGGGCAAGGGAAGTCATTGCTCCACAGTCGATTCCTGACCCTCTGGGGGAAGGGTGTCCGAAGGACAGAAAGGGGGCTGCTTCCAACAATCTCGACTTTTGCAAATGGCTTATACATAAGGAGATAATCATGAAACGGGCAGTTGTTAACCTTCTTTTGCTTTTTGTTTTTTTCTGCGGCTCGGCGGACGCCGAATGGTTCCGGGGGAACACCCATACGCACACAAATCTCAGCGATGGTGATTCCTCTCCCGAGACAGTGGTTCAGTGGTACAAGGATCACGGTTACAATTTCGTTGTTATTACCGACCATAATATTGACGCCGATGTAAGTAAATTGAATGCCGCATTTTCCACCAAGGGGGACTTGTTCCTCGTGATTCCCGGAAACGAGATTTCCTGCAAGAGCGAGGGCAAGCCGGTTCACCTCACAGCTTTACAGGTTGTAAAACCCCTTCAACCTTTCAACGAGGCTACGATAACTGGCACAATCAGGAAGAACATCGATGAAATTCAATCCGCAGGGGCGGTAGCGGTAGTGGCACATCCCAATTTTCAATGGGCGTTCGGGGCGAAGGAACTCGATGCGGCAGGAAATGTAAAACTCATGGAAGTGTGGAACAGCCATCCCATAGTGAACAACGCCGGCGGCGGGGGCAAGCCCGGAACGGAAGAAATATGGGATGCCCTTCTCTCGAAAGGGAAACACATCTGGGGCGTGGCCAGCGACGACACCCACGCGCTCAAGGATTTCTCTCCCCATCATGCCAATCCGGGCCGCGGCTGGGTCATGGTCAAATGCGACCGGCTCGCTCCGGAAGACATCATGTCGGCGCTGGAACGGGGAGATTTCTATTTTTCGACGGGGGTTGAGCTTGAAAAAATCGAGTTTGACGGAAAAACCTTCAGGGTGCATGTCAAAAGGTCTGAACAGGCGTTATATACGGTGGAATTCATCGGAAAAGGCGGTTCGGTTCTCTCCCGTGTGGGAAGCTGGGGCGCCCTTTACCACATCAAGGGAAACGAGGGGTATGTCCGCGCCCGCATAACCGATTCCAAAGGCTTCCGGGCATGGACTCAGCCGTTTTTCACAAAATAATAATTCACCCCCTCCCCCCTCTCTTGCAAAGAGAGGGGCACAAGGGGTAGGTTCATTCTCAAGAAAATCATTCAGTCCACAATTCTTTGACTTTCTTTTCCAACGTCTTTGTATACTCAGCGATATCGACGATCGTCCGTGCAACTCCGTCCTTTATCGCCGCTTCGGCAACCGCTGATGAAGCGCGGACGAATATCCGGCGGTCGAAAGGTTTGGGAATCAGATATTCCCGCCCGAATGCGAGATCGACTCCGCCGTAAGCCTTTCTGACATTTTCCGGTACTTCTTCACGGGCGATCTCCGCAAGAGCCTCGGAGCAGGCAATTTTCATGTTGAGCGTGATATCCTTCGCCCGGACATCAAGCGCCCCTCTGAAAATGAACGGGAATCCCAGCACATTGTTGATCTGGTTGGGATAATCCGAACGCCCGGTGGCAATATAGGCATCACTCCGCGCCGCTTTTACCACCTCGGGGCGGACTTCGGGTTCCGGATTTGCCATTGCGAATATCGCCGGCTCGGGAGCCATGCTTTTGACCATCTCTTCGGAAACCAGACGGGGTTTTGAAACTCCGATGAAAACATCCGCTCCGCAGAGGACATCGGCAAGAGTGCGGCTTTCGGTTTCCATTGCAAACTGTAATTTCTGGGCGTTGAGGTCTTTACGGCCGCTGTGGATGACTCCTTTGGAGTCGCACATGAAAATGTTACGGACGCCGGCATGACGGAAGAGTTCGCCGATACGGATACCGGCTGCCCCTCCGCCATTGATGACGATCTTTACATCAGCCTGGTTTTTCCCGGTGAGAAGGAGATAGTTTTTCAAACCTGCCAAACTTATAATAGCGGTTCCATGCTGATCGTCGTGGAAGACGGGGATATCGAGCATCTCACGGAGACGGTCCTCGATCTCGAAACATTCCGGCGCCGCCACATCCTCGATATTGATACCGCCGTACATAACCGCAAGGCGCGCTGTCGTTTCGACAAAAGCGTCCGGGTCGCTCCGTCCGATCAATCCATCTTTCCTGACTCCGGTGAGGGGAACCGGCCATGCATCGACATCGGCAAAGGCTTTAAACAGAACACCTTTTCCTTCCATGACCGGTATGGAAGCGAGAGCGCCGATATCGCCAAGTCCCAAAACCGCGGTGCCGTCGGTGACGACAGCGACAGTATTTCCCTTGGCGGTATGGGTGTATGCACTGTCCGGATCGTTTTCGACAAGCCGGCAGACCTCAGCCACTCCGGGAGTATAGGCTAAAGACAGATCTCTGTCGTTCCTGAGAGGTTTGCGCAGACCAAGACCGATCTTTCCCCCGAGATGATACTCTATTGCCATTTCCTTTGTCAGCTCTTTTCTCACATCTGCCATAATACTATAACTCCTTCTGAAAAAATGATATATGGTGGATAAAATAATGTCAGTTTCGATAGTATCGGTTCATTTACTCTATGGCTTCCGGCGGGTTTACTCCGTGTTCTTTTCCGATGGAACAGAGAAGGTCATAGGTCTTTTTCAAAAGTGGAATACCATTCCGCGAATATTCCTCCTCCTTCTCATACTCCTTCAGGCCGGCATAATAGACACGTTCTTCACCCTCGGCAGGCTCGCATGTTCTGAGTTTTTCGAGCATCCTGTCCATATCGCAGCGAAACGCAGCGGGGTCGCGGAATGCATCAATTTTCAGTGCTCCGAAGAAATGGCTCACTCTGACCGAGGAGCTTTCCATATCCCATATCTCTGAACCGAAAGGAGAACCGCTCAAAAGTGCGCAAAGGACATCAATCATAATCGAGAGACCGTATCCCTTGTGTCCTCCAAATTCCTCTCCCTCGCCTCCAAGGGGAAGAATACCGCCGCCCAGACGTTCTATCATCTCATTGAGAAGGGAACCGGGATCGCTTGCTGATTTTCCGGTTTTGTCTACTGCCCAGCCTTTCGGGAGTTCTTTCCCCAGACGGTCATATACCTCGACCTTTCCACGGGTAACGACCGTGGTAGACATATCAAGCACAAAAGCGCGCTCTTTATCTGCCGGCGCGGCAAAAGCCAGCGGATTGGTTCCGAACATGGCGCGGCGGCCGAAAGTCGGCACTCCCAAAAGAGAGGTGTTGGTCATGCATATTCCGATCATATTCTCATCGAGCGCCATCATCGCATAGTATCCGGCGATTCCAAAATGATTCGAATTACTGACACTTCCGAAAGCCGAGCCTGCTTTCCGAGCTTTTTCGATAATCATAGACATGGTTTTAACGCTGACAGGCGGGCCCATTGCGCCATGAGCATCGATTACAACCGATGAAGGAGTTTCCCGGATAATCTCGAAAGGAGCATGGGGAACCATAAGCCCGGATTTCAATCCGTTCACATAACGCGAAAGTCTGCCGACACCGTGCGACGGTATACCCCGCAAATCCGCGGCAACAAGAACTTTTGCCGTAGAATCGGCATCATATTCCGAAAGATCGAGCCGCAGGAACACATCACGGCAGAATTGTTCAAGATGCCCGTAATCAATTTTCACAGTTTCATTTTTCATATTGATTTCCCTCTATCATGGCTTTCTTCATGGCTTTTCGCCCTGCGCACTTTTCCTTCCTTCTGCCATTGATGAATTTCTTCTTCGGTGGCGTGTATCTGCTCCTGAAGCTGTTCCAGATTTTGAAGGATAGGATCGGGAAGAAGGTCATGACGGAGACTCAGACTGGTCACCCTCTGGCCTTCCTGCTTGACACACCTTCCGGGAACTCCAACCACAGTGCATTCATCAGGCACAGACTGGAGAACCACTGCATTTGCGCCGATATAGACATTGTTTCCTATCAGAATATTGCCCAGGATTTTTGCTCCGGCGCCGACCACAACGTTGTCTCCGACTGTCGGGTGACGTTTCCCTGTTTCCTTGCCGGTCCCGCCGAGTGTGGAACCCTGATACATGGTGACATTCCGTCCGACCTCAGCAGTTTCACCGATGACCACTCCAAAGCCGTGATCGATAAAAAAACCGCCGTCGATTCTGGCCGCCGGATGAATCTCGATGCCGGTGAGAATCCTTCCGATCCACATGATGATGAAAGGAATAACCGGTATATGCATGCGATAGAGAACGTGGGTAATCCGGTAGAGCAGGGTGGCCTGGAATCCCGGATAGGTCAAAAGAACGATAAAAACTGCCCAAAAACCACGTGCAGCAGGATCCCGCTCAAAAACCGCTTTAAAATCGTCGATAATTTTCATGCCTGTCTCTTGAAATCTGAAATCTGAAATTTGAAATTAAAATTCTTAACCATACTATTGTTCATTTAAGGCTGGTTTCGACAGGCTCAACCAGCGGGCACTGAGTGCCAACGGGCACTGAGCTTGTCGAAGTGCAGTCCGGACCAAGCGAATAATCCGGGTTACGGAAACATCATGCTGTCCATAAATGCATTCATAAAATCCGGCAGCGCAGCAAGTTCGATATGTCTTGCACAGATACTTATCCGATCCGCGTTTTTGCGTGTCGAACGGGAAAGAAGCGCCATTTTTGCTCCGGTTGAAGCGGCATTCCCAACAAATCTGATGCGTTCTTCCGGTACAGGGGGCAAAAGCCCGATTCTTTGCGCGCTCCTCTTACGAATATAGTTACCGAATGCACCGGCGAGGAGAATTTCATCAATCTCCTCGATAGTCAGAGACATCTCTTTAAGGAGAAGTGTTATTCCGGCGCTGATCGCACCTTTGGCAAGTTGTATCTGACGGATGTCTTTCTGTGTGAGAAGAACCCTTCTCCCCGCCCCGTTTTCGTCTTCTTCGCTGACCAGAAAAGCCGGCTGATCATCAACTGTAACGATACGTTCGGCTAAAAATGGTGAAATTCCTGCCGGAAGCTCTTCAGGGCTGACAATTCGTCCGAGCTGGTCAACAATACCGGAGTCAAGGAGTTCCGCCATAAGGTCTATGATTCCCGATCCGCACAATCCTATGGAAGCAGTTCCACCGATGACCTCACATTCGACACCCTTTTCCGTAAAACTCACATGCTCGATAGCGCCGTTCGCCGCGCGCATACCGCAGGAAAGAGCCGCTCCCTCCAGCGCAGGCCCTGCGGCAGTAGAACAAACCATCATGACACTGTCCTTCCGAAGAGCCAGTTCTCCGTTCGTACCCACATCGACTGCCAGCTGCACCGGTCCGGGTTCGAGGAAGTCACAGGCGAGCATCACCCCCACTGTATCAGACCCGACAAAACCGGCGATATTGGGAAGAATGTGGATGTTTCCCCGTAGGTTGATATCGATTCCTGCATCCTGCGCCCGAAGGTTCACCGCCGAATTTGTAACCGGGACAAACGGTATCTG
>Ga0172379_10008598_pt1 | contig 12812 bp, 15 predicted proteins | sample GrowelOW334metaG_FD_119756 | JGI IMG/M metagenome (GOLD analysis project Ga0172379, IMG submission 119756) | Groundwater microbial communities from an aquifer near a municipal landfill in Southern Ontario, Canada - Groundwater well OW334 metaG | ecosystem: Environmental > Aquatic > Deep... | reverse complement strand
GCTTCCCAATAGACCTGCTTTTGATAAGAATCCTTTTTCTCTGGGCTGAGTATAGGAAAGATTGCGACTGTGCGTCAAGATAAAAAGACCCTTCGTTTAGGCAAATATGTATAAATATTTGCATTCTCAGTTGACTAAGTGTATAGGGGGATACTTGGTGAGTCCATATATCTGTCCTGTGCACCCCCGTAGTATCCGGGTTGACTCCTGCATTATCGCTACTGCACTCTCCTGAAACCAACAAATGATCGGATAAAAAAGCAATGACATTCAAAGAATTACGTATCGACAAAAGAATTTTAAAGGCAATCACGGAAATGGGATTCGAAACTCCGATGCCTGTTCAGGAAGAGGTAATCCCTTTTCTACTGCAGGAGACAAGGGATCTGGTCGCCCTGGCTCATACGGGAACAGGCAAGACGGCAGCTTTCGGCATCCCCATCATTCAAAAGGTCGATCAATTTTCATCGAAAACACAGGCCCTGATCCTGGCCCCTACCCGGGAGCTTTGTATGCAGATCACCGACGATTTAAGCCACTTTGCCAAACATATGGACGGTTTGAATATTGTGCCCATCTACGGGGGGGCCAGTATTTTGACCCAGATCAGGCAGATTGCTGCGGGCGCACAAATAGTTGTGGCGACCCCCGGCAGAATGCTTGATATGCTGAAGCGGAGAAAGGTTGATGTTTCCGCCATCAGTTGGCTGGTCCTGGATGAGGCAGATGAAATGCTGAACATGGGATTCAAGGAAGATTTGAATGCCATATTGTCCGGTACGCCCGACAATAAAAGGGTTTTGTTGTTTTCAGCGACCATGGCCAAGGAAATTGAACATATCGCCCAGAGCTATATGAAAAACCCCATGGCGATTACTGTTGGCGCCAAAAATACGGGGGCGGAAAATGTTCACCATCAGTACTATGTCGTCCATGCCAAGGACCGATATATCGCCTTGAAAAGGGTTGCCGATTATTATCCCGACATATATGCGATCATTTTCTGCCGGACAAAAATTGAAACCCAGGAAATTGCCGACGCACTCATCAAAGACGGCTATAATGCCGACGCCTTGCACGGCGATCTTTCCCAGCCCCAGCGGGACAGCGTCATGGGACGCTTCAGAAGCAGAAATCTGCAAATGCTGGTGGCGACCGATGTTGCGGCCAGAGGAATCGATGTGACGGATTTAACCCATATCATCAACTATAACCTCCCCGACGATATTGAATACTATACGCACCGGAGCGGACGTACGGGCCGGGCCGGCAAATCAGGCATTTCCATTGTTATTGTTAATTTAAAGGAAATTTTCAAGATCAGGCAGATTGAAAAACAGATAGGAAAGAAATTTGCGGCGGTAAAAATCCCTACGGGCAGTGAAGTATGTGAAAAACAACTCTATCATCTCGTCGATAGGGTGAAGAACACCGAGATCCAGCATCAGGAAATCGAAGCCTTTTTGCCGGCAATCTATGAACAACTGCAAGGAATCAGCAAGGAAGAAATCATCCAGCGCTTTGTCTCTGCCGAGTTTAACCGCTTTTTAAGCTATTACCGGGATGCTCCCGACATCAACGTCGAATTGAAAAAAAGAGAAGGCAGCCCCGGCGTCGCCCGTCTGTTCGTCAATATGGGGCTGATGGAAAGATTCACGCCAAAAAGCATTAAAACATACCTCGTGGAAACGGCAAAAATAGCGGATCTCCGTATTATAAATGTTGATGTTATGAAAAGCTGCTCTTTCTTTGAAACGGATGCAGGGCAGGCAGCAGCTCTGATTGCGGCATTTAAAAAAGTGGGTTTCAAAGGCCGCCGGGTTCATATCGAGTATGCCGACCGAAAATACAATAAAGAAAAGGGCAACAAAGGATTTTCAAAATCCAGGGATTTCTCCTTTGCGAATAAGAAAAGGAAAAGGTTTTAATCCGCAAGGAACCCAGTTTTGTGAAGTGCGAGGACCCCCGATCCATCCCTACAGAGCGTTTGGTCAGCCCTTGGGGAATTGTTAAAAGGGAAACGATGGAGGCAGTTGAGGATCGCCTCCTGATTCTCCTCGGTCTGTAATAATTTTACGGGACTGACTCAGGTTGTCATTACCCGAATTCCCTACGCCAGTCGATCCGAAAAAGTTGACGCCATCATCAAAGTTAACCATATGATACCATATCGCTAATATGCTCGTCGTAGTCGAAAAATGGTTATGTTGACTCGTGCTATCTTGAGACCACATCAAGCAAAGACGATCACCCTTATCAGGATGACGCTATGATAAAAAAAATGCTTTTCATGGTCACTCTCATGGTTTGCCCCTTCCTTATTTCAGGATGTGCTATAGCTCCACTTATCTCGTTCGCAGGTGCAGCCTATCAAGGATATACCATATGGAAGGGAGGTGAGGCGACGAAATATTTCAACCACGATCTTGAAGCCACCTATCAGGCGGTAAAGCAGTCTGCCGAGCAGATGAAGCTTGAAACATCGCCTCTGCCACCTCTTGGGATGGGATACGCACTGGAGACAAAGAGTGAAAACCTCTTGCAGATAAACGTGTTGCCTGTGGAAAAAAATGTCACCAAAGTTACGATAAGAATCTCACTGCTCGGCGATAAGCATATTACGGAATATTTCTATAAGACTGTCGAAGATAATCTTGCCAAGAAAACATTGCCTGTTAAAGATAAAGCTCCCATTGCAACTGAAACCAACGTACCCTCCAACAAGATCTTTCACGGTTTATGTTTTGGTTCTTATATAATGTCGGGACAGATGAATGGGGATGCTATTTCGGAAGGGCAGTTGAGAGAACTGGTGAAAAAGGTGGCGCCTTATACGAAGTGGTTGCGAACGTACAGCGTTGCCAACAACTTCAAAAAAATACCGGAAATGGCTCGGCAACATGACCCTTCTCTCAAAGTGGCTGCCGGTACTTGGCTTACTAAGCATAATACACGCACCGCACCTTCCGGCAACGAGGGGATTCAGAATCTTATTGATCTCGCCAAGGCTGGAAAAATCGATATTGCCGTCGTGGGCAACGAAGCGACTCAAAATGGTGTCAACCCGGAAATACTGATCAATTATATCACTTACGTGAAAGAACAGATCAAGAGACTGCCGGTGCAGGTAACCAGTGGCTTATCATTGAAAGAGGCGTATGATGTGCGTATCGTAAATGCCTGTGATGTCGTTTTTGTAAATATCTATCCGTGCTTTATGCCAGTATCGGTTGACATGGCGGTTAGCAGAATGAACTCAGCATACATGCAACTTAAGAATCTTTACAAAGGTAAAGAGATAATCATCGGTGAAACAGGATGGCCGTCGGAAGGAGGGTCGTATGGTCCAGCGGTTTACGACCTGGCAAGCGCAGTGAAGTATCAGGAAGAAATTAGAAAGTGGTCAATAGCCGAAGGTGTCAAATATTTCTATTTTGAAGCCTTCGACGAACCCTGGGAAGGTAGTAAGGAGGTAAAATTCGGCGTCTGGGACAGCAACCTCACACCCAAAGCTGGAATGATTAAGTCATTAATTCATCGTTGACTGAAGCCTCAGGTACAGATTGAAAAATGGAGATCGAATGACTTTCAAATAGTATAAACGGTGATGATTGAAGAATTGCCGTGATACGGTTGAGCGACCAGGTGGTAAAAGAAGAAGACGAACATCAACCTAAACGTCGGGAGAAACCTGTCTACTCGACTTAAAAAACAATTCCTGACACCGAAACGAAGGATAGTAGTGGACAAAGTCGCATTTACGGTATTCGAATAAAGTTATGTGGGAGGAAGTTATGCAAGTTAGAGACATGAAAGGAAACCCGGGAATCTGGGAAAAATTGTCGTGGGTAGATCTGAGTAGCAAAGAAAAAGAACTCTGGACACTCCTCGGCTGGCAAGCGGACAAATGGGATAAAAATGAAGCACCAGCAAGCACCAGTAAATTTTGGAAAGACTTAAATTATCAAGAACAGAACGCCGCAACGAACCTTGGATTTACTGAGGATATCTGGAATAATTTTGAAGATGAATAACGCTGACAGGGGCTTATGGACAACTTCCTCTTCTAAGGAAGAAGTCAGAGCATCCGGTTATTTTGATGGACATCCACTCTTTCAAGGGGAAGCTCATTGGTGTACGGAGAGTGAAAGGCGGCGACTGGCTTGCACGTGTGCTCTCCCGGTGCGTTCTGCCAAATAAGCGAGCAACACGCTGTTATTGGCTACTTTTTACCAGTGATCCATTCATGTCGTAGGCCTCCGCTTTCACTTTCTTCTCGCTGCTGTCAAAGTAAAATACATCCTTTGCTATCCCCTTCTTCAGGGCATAGTTATCATTATAGAAATATTCATCTTTGATTACCTTCTCGTCGTTGTCAAAGTAAGATATACTCTTAACTATCCCACTGCTCTTACTGTACTCATCGGTACGGATGACTTCCCTTTTCACCATCTTGTAGCTGCCGTTGAAGTATTGTATTGTCTTGGCCACCCCATCCTTATATTCTTTATCATCTACAGAAAAAGGGGTCATCATCGTTTCCCCGCCAAACTCATTCCTGGTGTTTATGATATCAGAAATTTGGGCAAACACAGATGTTGAAATCCCGATAAGCAATATACACAATATTGAGACATGCTTTTTCATTTTCCACTCCTTCAGGAAGCAAAACTTATACTAATTATATAAAAATATCTTACAATTATAAATCTGAATTATTGTCCTTCATGATTCTCCGCATTAAAGCTTAATTTCCGATCTCCTTTATCATACCCGCCCTGCAAGGCCAGTTTTGTATATTAGGTATTATGATGGATAACGGACCAAGTGTCAAGGATTGGGAATGCGCCCCTCCGTTTGTTATTCCATGCTTATGCTGCCCGCAGGGCTTCGACAATATTCATGCGCGAGGCGCGGAAGGCCGGCAGCAATCCGCCGATGAGCCCCATGACGAGGGAAAAGGACATGGCCTGCAGGATAATGGGCCCGGTGAGGGTGAATTTGAAGGCCAACTCCGAAAAGGTCTGAAAGTTCACCGTAGAGACGGTGATGAACTGCATAAAAGAGGCGAAGAACAGGCCGACAGAGCCGCCGATGAATCCGAGCAGGAGCGACTCCGCAAGAAATGCCGCCAGAATGTTCCGCCGATGGAAACCCAGGGCTCTCATCGTTCCGATCTCCCCGATCCGGTTGGCGACGGCGGAATACATGGTGATCATGGCCCCGATGATGGCCCCGATGGAGAAGATGATGGTAAGCGACAGGCCAAGGATTCTCAGGAACTTTGCCATCATCTCCGACTGGTCGAGATAATACCTCGTTTCCCGCTTAGCCTCGAGGGTCAGCCGCGGGTCTGTTTCGATCGCCCCTTTGGACGCGGGAAATTCCGCGAGATTCTGCAATTTGAAAATAACCGATGAATAAACTGGTCGCCGGAAGGCCTGCATCACCTGATCCACATCGCCCCATATCTCCGAACTGAATCCCGTATTACCGGCATCGAAAACGCCCACTACGGTCCAGGTTCTCATCCCCCAGTTCAGGGTTCCCTGCAGACCGACCCCTTTGAATCCTTTGGCGATGCTGTTTCCCACAATGATCTCCGATGATCCCATCCTGAACATGCGGCCAGAGACCATCTTTACCTGTGGCCGCAAGGGGATGGAATTCTCCTCCACCCCGCGGACGACGACGTTGGAATGGGCCGATGCCTTCTCATCACCCTGCTTTTGAAGGGAAATGAGGACAACGACCTCCTTGGCCAGGAGTCGCCGGCCATTATGATCAATGGCAACCTGAGGAAGCATCTCCACAATCGACGCCTGTTTACGCTCGATGCTGCTCATGACCTCCGATGTGGAACCTTTGCGGAACACCACCACATTGTCATAAGATCCGGTATCCACGAGGGTCTTCTGCAGGCCCTCGGCCATCATCAGGATGGCGGCAAAAACGAAGACGACGAGGGCCATGCCGGAAACCGTCAGGATCGTCGTCAATCTGCGCTGCCAGAGATTTCGTATACTATATGAGAGTGGAACAGCCATCAGCCGATCCTCCGCAGCCCATCGGCGATGCCGATACGGATTGCCTGGCGGGTCGGAATAATCGCCGCCAGGCAACCGATGAGGATGGCGGCCAGAACATCAAGATAGAGTGTTTCTGTCGAGACAATGAAGATGGGGAAAAAGGTCTCGAGTGCATGACCAAAGGCCGCTGCCGCTGGAAACGTGAGGATCATGCCGGTTAAGCAGCCGGCCAGGGTAATCACTAGGGATTCCCCGAATATCAGGACCGTGATATCCCGGCCGCCGAATCCCAGGGTTTTCATGATCGCATAATCGCCGATTCGTTCCCGTGTGGTCATGGCCATGGTATTGGCGACAACGGCCATGATAATGATGATGACGACGAAGGATACCATCTGGATGGCCGTGACGATGGCGCCGCTCATAGCGATGAATCCCTGATTAAAGGCCTTCTCCGTCTCCGTAAGTGTCTCTGCCAGAGAGTTTTTAAAGGTTTTGTCCACGGCCAGGGCCACATCCGCCGCCAGATCAGGCCTGGTGATAGCGATCATATAGAATCCTACCTGACCGGCCATCTGGGATGATGCCTTTTTGATCGTTTCATTGAGGTAATCCCAATGGAAATAAAACTGGGTTTCATCCGTCGTATCATCCCTGCCTTTATAGATACCCCGGAGGACGAAATCCCAGTTTCCAGGGTAGATGGTACCCTTCAGGGTAACTGCATCGCCTATCTTCCAGCCATACTTCGCCGCCAGTTTCCTGCCGGCTACAAAACCTTTCCTATCGGCAAGGAACGTCTTTTTTTCCGCGGGGCTGAGCACGAATTCCGGATAGATTTCAAGATAGGTCCGGGGCTCCACGCAGAAATTCGGAAAGAAATTTTTTTCGTTGATGTACACGCCGCCAAACCAGTTGCCATAGGACACCATTTTCACGCCCTCGATCTGGCGGATTTTTTCATTATAAGAGATGGGCAGTGTAAAAATAATGGAGATGGCATTTCTGGTGACAAGGCGTGATGTCGAAGCGGCCTCGACACCGGCATACCAGGAGCTGATCACCGTCCGCAAGAGACCGAAGGCCAAAATGGCTACGGCGATGCCGAGGATCGTCAGGCCACTGCGCAGCTTATTGTGAAAGGCATTTCTAAAGAGGATTTTGAGAATCATCATCAGTCAGGTATCCCTTATCCAGATGCCGGAGGATCTTGGCACGCTGTGCAGCCCGTGGGTCGTGTGTTACCATGATGATGGTCTTTCCCATTTCCGCGTTTAGGCGTTCCATCATCGCCAGGATTTCTTCGGCCGATACGCGGTCGAGATCACCCGTAGGCTCATCGGCAACAAGAATGGTGGGATCGGTGACAATGGCCCGGGCAATGGCTACGCGCTGCTGTTCGCCGCCGGATAGCTCTTTTGGATAATGATCCATCCGGTGGTCCAGACCGACCATGCGCAGGGCCATCTCGGCATGGTCCCGCCTTTCTTTTTTGGACAGCGATGTCAAATGAAGGGGCAGTTCCACATTTTCAATCGCCTTAAGGACGGGGATCAGGTTGTAGAACTGAAAGATGAAACCGACGTGATTGGCCCGCCAATGAGCGAGCTCTGTTTCCGAAAGGGCTGTGATATCCATATCACCCACCCGGATGCTCCCCTCGTCTGCCTTGTCGATGCCGGCAAGGAGGTTCAGGAGGGTAGTTTTCCCGGAACCGGAGGGTCCCATAAGGGCCAGGAATTCCCCGGCGACGATGTCGAACGTAATATCGTACAAGACCGGGACGACGAGGCTTCCCCGATGATAGGCCTTGTAAAGATGTCTTATCTCTACGATGTTTTGCTTCTGCTCAGCCATAAATTTCTTGAGAAGTTTCGTCAGTTAGAGGGTTTGACGGTTAGATGATATTTATCTTTCGGCGACTTTGATCCTTGATCCATTCTTCAATCCTTTCGACGGCTTTATGACCGCCCGGTCTCCTGGCTTGAGCCCGGAGATGACCTCCGTCATATCTCCCAATTTTGAACCAACCTGGACAAGGGTTTCCTTGACTCGGTTCCCTTGCAGGAGAAAAACAAATGTTTTATTGCCCCTGCTGATCAAGGCGGATTGGCTGACCGCAAGACGAGGCTTCAGCTCCTCGGGCTCGAGCCTCCGTGAAAGAAAGGAAACCTTGGCGCTCATGTCCGGCAGCATGCGGGGATCCTTGTCGAGAAAGCGAACCTTGACCAGAACGGTGGCTTTGCTGCGGTCAACGGTTGGCACGATAGTATAGACCTCCCCCTGAAACCGCATGTTCGGGAGTGCATCAAGCTGGATATCACAGGGCTGGCCGACCCGGATGGAGGCAATGCTGGTTTCCGAGACATCCGCCTCGACTTGCAGGGATTTCATGTCGGCAATGGTAACGACGGCGGCCTTAGCGTTGGCAGCAGAACCCATGGGGGTGACGATGTCGCCGACATCGGCGTTTTTGGTCAAAACAACGGCATCGAAGGGGGCCCGGACTAAGGTATAGTCAAGACCCGCCTCGGCATTCTGCAAGGCGGCAATTCCGGCCCGAACGGTGGCTTCCGCCCCCTTTACCCCTTCAACGGCCCGTTTGTAGCGTGTAACGGTCACATCATAATCGGACTTGGCAACGAAATTACTTTCAAACAGTTTTTTGTAACGGGTATACTCCAGCAGGGCGATATCCCTTTCTGCCTTGGCCTGCTCAAGGGTGGCCCGAACCGTATTCAGATTGGCTGCCGCCTGGTTTCTGAATGCGGTAACATCTACATTTTCCATCCGGGCAATCACCTCCCCCTGTTTGACCTTGCTTCCTTCCTCCACCATCAACGCCACCAGACGGCCCGTTACCTTGGAGGCTACGGCGGCCTTCCGTTGGGCGACGATATAGCCGCTGGCGTTCAATATGGATATCGACTGAGAGGGGTAAACCTGGGAAATGGTCGTTACATCTACAGATATGGCCGGGGCAATGATGCCGCCAAAGTAAAGACCACCCGTTACCAAAAGCAGCAGGATAATGGCCGCGATGACAAGAGGCTTCTTTTTGTATCGGCTGGGCTTAACGATCTTTTCCGACTTTTCGATCTTCAGTTTTGCGATGTCTTCAGCAGGCATAACGGGTTCTTCAACACATATATATGCTTATATAAATTCTATACTACTCTCTTTAGGTTCATCACAGGCTTTGTTGTCGTTTACTAATGTTATGCTGAGGAGAATGCTTGATGAAGGATTCGATTATCCTTTGCGTGTTCGCCGCGATGGTGGCGGCCCCTCCATCCACTGTTTGATGCGGTTGGCATCGCCGAAGCGAGTCATTTTGCCTTGTGCATCGAGGAGCACAATCAACACGGGGCGCTGGGCCACACGGGCCTGCATCACCAGACATCGGCCCGCTTCATCGATGAAGCCCGTTTTGGAGAGACCGATCTGCCAGCGAGGGCTCCTGATCAGGCGATTTGTATTATGGAATGCCAATGTGCGGCGGCCTGAATGGATCACAGCCTCTTCGCGGGTGGTGAATTCCCGGATAAGAGGGTAGTTGTATGCGGCGTTCACCATCCGGGTCAAATTCCGCGCGGAAGAGACATTGCCGCTGGAGAGACCGGTAGGATCGTTGAAGCGTGTCTCGGCGAGTCCCAGTGACTGGGCCTTGGCGTTCATGGCCATAACGAAGGCATCGATACCGCCTGGATAAGTCCGTCCCAGACTGTGGGCAGCGCGGTTCTCGGAAGCCATTAAAGCCAGCAGCAGGGCCTCTTTACGTGTGATACTGGCGCCAACCGGCAGTCGAGAGCGGCTGTGACGAAGCATGTCCACGTCTTCAGATTTGATGATGAGCGATTCCTGGAGGTTCATTTGGGCATCCAGCACTACCATGGCGGTCATGAGCTTGGTGATGGAGGCAATGGGAACGACTGCCGCCGCATGCTTCTGAACCAGGCATTCACCTGTCCGCTGGTCCTCCACCAATGCCGAGGCAGAGTGCAGAACAAGATTCTGGGGCGCCCGGATGACTCCAACGGACGCATAATGCTTATGGGCAGCCAGGGATTTCGATGTTTTTGCAAATCCTGTAGCCCCCGGAATCGCCAGCATCCCCACACCCAAAAGGATCACCAAGATCGCCCAACCATTTCTACGCGCCATTTTCTCTCCTTAACCTGAAGATGCCCGTCACTGTGACCATTGACGCCACGACGCGCAGTTTCTTTCGCTCCGTACCACGACCCTTGAACTGGAGGACTTCGTAAGTTACACTCATTTTTGATTGTAATTATACATAGTTTTCAACATTCGTCAATGAACATCTTTAGGGTGTGTCAAGAACAAATAGACTTGTCCGCTTTTACTGTTCTTGAATGGAGGGCCATTTGAGAGCAGGAGGTGAGCGGCGGATGGTCGCTTTTGCAGTTATAATGTTGGCGGTTGTTTTGCTTTACGGGATTCTGTATGTTCTTTTACGCGTGCTCGAAAACAGCATATTTCTCAATAGAGCGGCAGCACTGACCCTTTGAAGAAGAGGGCAAAGGCGCCAAATCCGGCAAGGAAGGCCCCCAACACCAGATATTTATTCATCTTTGGGTAATTAGCGGCAAAAAGGATTAGAACGCACAAGCCGAAGGCCAGGCAAAAGGGACAATAGGTATCATGGACCATCTGAAAGCGGATAAGAAGAATTTCCCCACCCAAAGCGCCGGAAAGCATCATCGTCCGTAAATGGCTGACCAGGGTCGCGTGACGGGAAACAGGCGGCAGATTCAACGCCAGAAGCACCGACATGAACATGATCCCGACATATTTAAGATCGACGCCCCAAAAAGTACCACGCAGAGAGGAGCAGGAGGTGTCGCAGACCTCGTAGAAGACCATCAGCCCTAAGCCGATGATCGGAAAAATAAGATTGACTATTTTCAAGAGCTTATCCCATCTCATCCGCTGAGTTGCCATCAATATGCCATCATAAAAAGCCGCCTCACATTATTGCAAATGTTTGAGGGCCTTGAGAATGTCCTGACCTCCGACAAATGCCTCCTTCTTGCCCCTTCTGATAATGACGCAGGTCGGCGTGGATTTGATGCCCTCCTCCGTGATCAGGCTGTTATAGCGGTTAAAGGCGGATTTAGGGTCAAAGACTGCGAAGGGTATCCCCTTGCTTTTGAAGATTTCTTCAAGCTGCTCTTTGGTCGTGACATGTGTGTTGGTCGCCGCCTCAAAGAGTATATTGCGGACCTTGAGAGCATGCTCCAAATCGTTTTTTCCCTTCAGGGCGTAGAGGAAATATTGTGCATACAGGGGGCTGTAACGGTGTAAGGGGACATCCACCATGGTCAGGGTGATCACCTTTCTCTTCAGTAGATCCCGTAACACCGGTTCGACCGGCGGTTCCATAGCCCGGCAGGGAGGACAAAAATAGTCCGTGTACAACCGCACCTGAATCGCCCCCGCACCATAGGTCGGAAACGGGGAAACCGGACCCTGGGCGGATAAACTACCCGCAAAAATTAACCCGAAGACAGCAATGACGACAAGCTCCCCCCAAGTATTCTTCTTACCTCGCATATCCCTTGTCCACATTTTTATCTTCCTGCACTCCTTTCACTTTTTCTCAAAAACCAGGCATTCCATGCCTTGCGTTCATCCGTAACAGGCCATGATCATGGTCTGTGTGTTTTTCATGGTTTCAGGCGGATCTGTTCGCGGGAAACATCCGGGGTCTTTTCCACCAGGGTCCGAATCTCGGGATCGTCGCCGAGCCAGTGACGGAGATTCCCTAAAATCGTGGCGGCGTAAGGACTCTTCCTGCCATCGGCAATCTGATAATTGACCCACAGGCCGTCCTTCGTGAAGGTCACCAGGCCGGCTTCTTCGAGAACCTTCAAGTGCTTGGAAACGGTGGGCTGGGCGATGCTCAGCAGCGCCTGGATTTCACAGACGCACATCACCCGGGCTTGCAAAATCTTCAACAGTTTCACCCTGTTCGGGTCGGAAACAGCCTTCATTACCTTAATATAATCTTTCATGGCCACAGTCCCCATATTCTTTTTTGGAGATATACAAGGATGCCTCCTGGCTGTCAAGGAGTTTTACATTACAACAGTAGCAATGATCAGCCTGGTTACCCATTTGGGTAACTTTTTTGTGGGGCAATTCGGTGATCATAATCATCTTGACACACAAACTCCTTCTTCATATCCTCCCGTCGTGAAAAAGGAGTTTTTATCAATAGTTATACCCTGGCAGCACAAATTCGTCGATTTTGGGGGATTGAAAAAGAGTATCGTCGTCCTGCTGTCTGCTGTCCATGGGCATCCTTGTGGGGCTGGTCGAAAAGATGGCGGAACGGTTCCTGCCCATCTACCTCCAGGCCTTGGGCGGCGTCAAGACCATCGGCCTCCTGAACGCCATGGACAACCTTCTGTCCGCCCTCTACTCCTACCCCGGCAGCTACCTGAGTGATCGCTTCGGTTACAAGAAAGCCCTCTTCGTCTTTAATCTCATCTCCATGTTCTGGTATCTGATCGTTATTTTTTTTCCCTACTGGTTGGGACGATTTATTTCTGGGTTTTCGGACGGAATTTCAAGGAAACATGAAAACGGCGGTCTATATTTGAAGCGGAAATTGTCTGCCTGGGATTCGGAGCGCTGGTGTTCTTCCTTGGGGTAACCGCAAATATCATTGCCGGATCAGCATTAATAATCAGATTAGCAGGGATAAGGAGGAGACCGGGGAATCGCCCATTCCCCGGTCTCTATGGTTGCCGAAGG
>Ga0172379_10008597_pt1 | contig 12812 bp, 12 predicted proteins | sample GrowelOW334metaG_FD_119756 | JGI IMG/M metagenome (GOLD analysis project Ga0172379, IMG submission 119756) | Groundwater microbial communities from an aquifer near a municipal landfill in Southern Ontario, Canada - Groundwater well OW334 metaG | ecosystem: Environmental > Aquatic > Deep... | reverse complement strand
ATCTGTGTCGCGAGCATCATGCGGCGCTGGTGCTGGTGACCCATGACCTCGATCTGGCGGCGCGCGCGGCGAGGGTCATGCGCCTGCAGGACGGGGTGCTGGCGGGTTGAGCGGCAGGGGCGGGACGTTATTCCGTGTCGTCCTGGTTGGTTCCCTGCAGGGCGCGCTCGAGGTCGCTGCGGCCTTGTGGCGAGGCCATCGCGACCACCGTGAAGCCCGGCTGCAGGATGAAGTCGCCTGGCGGATTGAACTGCCAGTCGCCGCGCGTGCGCACCGCCAGCAGTACATAGTTGTCGCTGCGCATCCGGTGCAGGGTTTCCAGCGGACGCGGTTCGAAATCGGCGGGCAAGACCACTTCTTCGACCCGCAACTTGTGCGCCGAGCGCAGCATTTCATCGAGGAAAGACACGACATGGGGACGCAGCATCGCCGAGGCGATGCGCATGCCGCCGGTGAAGTTCGGCGAGACAATCGAGTCGGCGCCGGCCTTGCGCATTTTTTCCACATTGCGCAGATCATTGCAGCGCGCCACGACCCGCGTCGCCGGATTGAGCTGCTTGGCGGTCAGGCTGATCATCAGATTGCGGCTGTCGTCGCCGGTTACCGCAAAAACCCCCTTGGCTTGCTCGATGTTGGCGCTGATCAGCAGATCGTCATCGGCTGCATCGCCCTGCAGGTAGAGCATGCCCGGCTTCTTTTCGGCATGCGATTCGAGAATTTCCAGGCTCTCGTCGATCGCGATGTAGTGATGGTTGGTGGCCTCCAGTTCGGCAGCGACGTTGCGTCCGACGCGGCCGAAGCCGCACAGGATGTAGTGGCCGTGAAGCTTTTTCATCATTTTGTCCATGCGCCGTCTCCGCATTGATTTGTCGAAGTCACTGGCGAGCACCAGCGCCGTTACGCTTGAAAAGAAATAGGTCATGATGCCGATGCCGGAAAAAGCCACCGCCATCGTGAACATCTCGCGTTCAGGGTGTCGATAGATTTCCACGCCGGCACCGTAGCCGATGGTGGCGATCATCAGGAATGTCATGTAAATGGCATCGATCCAGGTCGAGTCGGCCTCGGCAAAGTGCTTGTAGCCGAAGGTGCCCGCCACCAGGACGACGGAAAAGGACGCCACGGCGACGATAATCGAATGCCGTGCGCGGCGCAGGACGTCGTCGTTGTTGCTCTCGTAGTTCATGAGGCAGGCCGATGATGGCGTTGGTGCCAGGTGCGTATCAGATAGATTCGCCAGCCCAGCCTGATCGCAAAATAGCTGACAACAGCAAGTCCCGAGGCGAGCAGCACCAGGCCCAGGGCCAGCGGCGTACCGAGGCCGGCCATCCAGTGGATCAACGCGTGCATCCAGTCAATCAGGCCGCTTTCGCCGAGTTCGGGCGGCGCGACAAATTGCTTGTGTTCGCCGGGCAGCGCCCACTTCCCGATGGCGAACGCGACAATGTAAAGCGGCACGATGGTGAACGGGTTGGTGTAAAACGTGGTCACCATGGCCAGCGGCAGATTGACGCGGAAGATCACGGCGCAGATGGCCGCGCCCAGCATCTGGAACGGACCGGGGATCAGTCCGCAGAACATCCCCGCCGCCACCGCGCCTGCCACCGAACGGCGGTTGAGATGCCACAGTCGAGGATGCAGCAGCGTAGTCTCGAAAGGTGCGAACCAGCGATTGCTTCGAATCGCCTCATGGTCGGGAAGATACTGGCGGAGCTTGTGGCGCATGACGTCATTCTAGCGGATGCGTGGTCGGGCTCCATGCCGCTTGCGACTCATACGATGCGGACTGAAAGTTCGCTTAAGCCCGCGACACCACCGCTCACCACATCGCCTTTGACCACCGGACCGACTCCCTCCGGCGTGCCGGTAAAAATCAAATCACCGGGAAAGAGTTCGAAGTACTTCGACAGATGGGCGATGGTCTCCGGCACCGACCAGATCAGATCGGACAGATCACCTTCCTGCTTCAGCTTGCCGTTCACGGTGAGCCAGATTCTCCCCGTCGTCGGGTGGCTGCTGCTGCTGGCCGGAACCAGCGGCGCGATCGGTGCCGACTGGTCGAAGGCCTTGCCCAGTTCCCACGGCCGGCCCTTGTCGCGCAGGGCGAACTGCAGGTCGCGCCGGGTCATGTCGAAGCCGACGGTATAGCCCCAGACATGCTCGTTGGCCTGGCCGGCAGGGATGTTCCGGCCGCGCTTGCCGATGGCCACCACCAGCTCGACCTCATGGTGATAGTTGGCCGTTTCCGGCGGATAGGCGACATCCATTGTGCTGCCCTGCGCCACCGGCACGACGGCATCGGCCGGCTTGCAGAAGAAGAACGGTGGCTCGCGATCCGGGTCCGAGCCCATTTCGCGCGCATGGGCCGCGTAGTTGCGGCCGACGCAGTAGATGCGCCGCACCGGAAAGCTGTCGGTGCTGCCGGCGACCGGCACGGCGGGAATCGGGGCGGGTGGAATGACGTAGCTCATGGTGGCTCCTGTGAAGATCGGCTTGATTATCGCCTATTGCGCGGGCCGGTCGCAGACCACCCCGGTGCGTCGCTTGGTTCAGCACGCATGCGGCTGGTGCAAATGGCGCCATAGAAATTTTGACGTTGACGGCAAATATGCGGAGGCAAAGAATAATCCAACCTGCTCACAGAGGCGGGCCCGAGACCACCAATAGGAGGAAACACCATGCGTCAGTACTCCGCGCTACCCAATCGGCCCCTGCGGCCGCGCACCAGCTTCCATAGTCCATGTCAGACCCTGCCGCTTCGGGTTACGGCTGAAGATCCCGCGGTGACGGTGATGACCGATTTCCAGAAGGTAACCGCTTTCACCATCGATCCGGATGTCAGCGTGGACAGCGCCGCGCGCGTCATGCGACGGCGCAAGGTGCATCTGCTGCTGGTGGTCGATGTGGAAAATCATGTCCTCGGCATCATCACCTCGAACGATTTCACCGGCGAAAAGACGCTGCAGTGCATCAGCGCTCGCGGCATCTCCCGCGCCGACGCTCTGGTGCGCGACATCATGACGCCGGAGGAGTGGCTTGAAGTCATCAGCATGGACGACGTGCTGCATGCGCATGTCGGTCACGTGGTGGCGACGCTCAAGGCGACGGGGCGGCGCCATGCCGCCGTGGTGGACGAAGATGCGTCCGGCCAGCAGGTTCTGCGCGGGCTGTTCTCCGCTTCCCAACTTGCCGTTCAACTCGGCGAACCGGTCGAGACGACGGAGATTGCCCGGAACTTCGCCGAGATCAGCGTGGCACTCAAGGCCTGAGCGCGGGGTCGTTGCGCACATCCCGGGCAGCAGATCGTCACAGCCTGCCGGCAGTGAGCTTCACTTGAGCTGATCCGCACCGCCGGCTGGCGATGCCGGGTGCATGATCCATCCGGCCACGGGATATGTCCCCAGCAGGAGCCGGGGACATATCCCACCGGGGGATACCGTCTCCAGCATGAGCCGGGGACATATCCCACCGGGGGATACCGTCCCCAGCATGAGCCGGGGACATAATGCAGGCCATGCGTCTATTCGTTCTGGCTTTTGCCGGCGGTGTCTGGTTGCTGCAGCAACAGGCCGTGCTGCCCACCACGCCGTGGCTTGCCGGATTGGGCAGCGGCGCTCTGCTGATTCTGGTGTTGCGGCGCTGGCATCGAGAGTCGGCGCTGGCGGCACGGCGATTCATTCCGCCGGCAATGCTTGTTGCCGCCGGCGCGACGCTCGGTTTCGTCTGGGCGGCGAGCTTCGCGCATGTGCGTCTGGCCGACGAACTCCCGGCGGCGATCGAGGGTACCGACATCGAACTGACCGGTGTGGTCGCCGGCTTGCCGCAGGCGCTGGAGCGCGGCGTGCGCTTCGAATTCGATGTCGAGCGCTCTCTGCCCGGCGTCCCGCCTCACATCTCGCTGGCCTGGTATCGCAGCCCCGATGCGACAGACGATGATGCCTCGCCGCTGATTCCCATCCACGCCGGCGAACGCTGGCACTTCACGGTGCGGCTGAAGCGCCCGCATGGCAATTTCAATCCGCACGGTTTCGACTATGAGGCATGGCTGTTCGAGCGCAACATCCGCGCCACCGGCTATGTGCGGCCGCGCAGCGCGGAGCGCGTCGACGCGCAGGTGTGGCGGCCGGCCTACATGGTCGAAATGCTGCGCGAGACGATTCGTGATCGCTTTCGTGCCGCGCTGCCCGATGCGCCCTATGCGGGGATTCTGATTGCGCTGGCGGTTGGCGACCAGCAGGCGATTGATGCTGGTAGACAACAAAAAGGTTTTACTTTAGATGGCCTTGCAACTTATTGTTTAATAATATGTTTTATGTTTTTCGGAAGTTGTGTCAGACAAATATGTTCTACACGGTACTGGCAAATGAAATTTCCCATCGGACATTAGAATTCTAGTTTTGGGCTTGGGTCTGCAAATTACTGCTGCGCTGCTTCCGGAGCGCTGACTCAACCCGCCCCCACATTCCGTCACGTGTCAGCCGCCGATATAGGACAGACGCGTTGACCGAGTTCCCGACTTTATAGGTGGTCTTTCGCCAAGATGTGCCATTGATTAGCTTGGCAAGTATCCCATCAAGCAATAAACGTTGGTCATGCTTCAATTCGGCTGCGGTACACCGCGAGGAAAAATGCGGTTCAAGCTCATCCCATTCCTGATCCGAAATGTTAGTGCTGCCGTCCGGATGGCGAAGCAATGACCTATCACGTAGGCACTTGCGGTTGCTGTTTCGCCTAGCGGTGGCGGCCTGCATACTTCGATTGAATCCAATATGATGTGCTTGATCGCCTGCAAATTCGTATGGGGGTTCAATCGTGTCAAGAGTCACTATCGTGACGGCGGATACGTAACTATTGGTACCTATTTCTACGGCATGCACAGCCATTCGAATATGTCCAATGGGGACCGTTAGTCCGATTTGGCCGCTCATCATCCGTTCATGGACGCTGCCGCACATTGCTCTCGCGGATGGGAAGCAATACAGCCAAGTCAAAGCTTGCCGAATGGAGGAATTCGGTTGTTGCTGGGCACTGCTCGGCCATTTTCTGGCAGGTTCTACTGAAAACGAATTGTCCGACATTGATGGGTGGCAAATGTTCTCTATCCCCTGAGGCCTAAATATTTCTGCTAACACATAACAGTGGGGTCGAAACATGGCACGCATCAACACCAATGCTGGAACGACATAGCGTCTTCCGCCCACGAAGAACTCGAAAACCTCATGGCCCTCACCAACTTGTGAAATTCCAAAAGCCTCCGCATATTCGGCCGCGGATGTATTGCGCCATGAAGCGAAGTCAGTCAATAGAACGCGTCTTCTTATGCGCGCCGGTGTCGGCAGACCTCGTTTGCCTAGGTCGCCGAATCCAACGAAATCGACCTTGCCACTTGAGTCCCGAATCTCGATGACAAGCGTGCCGTTAAGGCGTGTGCCAGAAGTCGCCCATTCTGTGTATTGTTTCTTCAGCGGCGACCGGAAGATGGAAACCGATTTTCTGGAAATGTCATAATTGCAATGCATAGGAATCGTCATGGGAATAACTTGATTAGTGGCAGGTTGAATGGATCTGTACTGCAGCCGTGGCAAGCGTCGAGGCAATTCGCCATGCCTATGCTCGATCCAGCCCTAATCGGCGTCTCCAATAGGGCCTTCGTCCGAGTTGTCGCTTTGATCGGTCAGAATGCCGGAACGCTTTAAGGAACTCAGTCGTGAGTGGATATTTATCCCGGTGATGCCTGAAATGGCTCCAGCATCCGGCCTCGGTCAGAAGACGCTGCACGGTCGTACGACTTCCGGTTCTCTCCATTTCCTTCAGAACGCCTTTAATCGCCAACAAGCAATTGCGATCTTCAGTATCGTAGTCGCGCACTTTCGGTCCGGGGCGCCCATACTCGCGTTCTTTGCCGTCCGCAGAACCACACTTTAAGAACGTTGCCAGAAGCAAATGCTTTGGCGGGGCATACGGCGCGCCTACGTCGCTCCTGGCCAATAGCGCCGGCCACGGGTTTCGCTGCTTTACGTCAAACCAGCAACCAGTCTCGATGAGAAACTCATCCTGGTAGAACCGGTACAGGCTATCCGTTAGGTGGCGGCTGGCAACTTCCCCGCTAGGCATGCGGTAGCCGCTCTGTAATGCCTCCAGTCGGTAATCCATTGCCGGCCTCGTCCTGCAACTCAATGCGGCATGGCTGAGCTCAGTCAGGGTAGTCAGTACCACGTGGGATAGGTGCGTCATATACAGGCGACCCGCGATATCGTGAGGCATCGATATGTCACGCGAGCCTTTGCCAGCAAGTGGAATTGTCGTTTCCTTCAGCCAGCTGCGGTGCCGGAGGCAAAGATGGTTGCCGGGCAGAAGATGGGATCGATACCAGCATGTTTCTCCTTTGGAATCGATATCTTCCTGCATGCATTCCATGCAGAACCGGCGAAATCGGGTTCCGTGCGTTACCGACTTGGTTAAGGAAGATAGGCTGCTTTCATCGCCGCACGAATTCAATATTTTTCGCTGCAGTCTGACTACTTCCGCCGGTTCCATAAATGCTACGATGTACGGAAACATCGTGTGTTCCCACAGCAGTCGCTCCGCGCTGATGCCTGTAAGACCTCCTAGCCTTGGCAGGTTGGATGGCAACAGAAACGAACCATAGGCACCAGGGCCAGACCCAATCGATTGGATGATGCGTTTGTACGCAAGACCCAAATGCCGGCAGGCCCGCAAAATGAGGCTGCCGACAACCTCATCCGGATACGGTCTTGGAAAATAGTTCAACCCGCTAACTCCAATACTTCCTCCAAGTGGGGAGCCATCCCAAGCTCTTTGAGCTTTTGGAGCTTGCTGGTACCTGACGCCCTGGCTTCTTGAACGGCACGACGATAGTCATTCGGTCTTGCTGAGAAATCCACAGCACTTTGTGCGGCGGGTGCCGACATCTTTCCTCGACTTACGCGTCGCGGCACCGTCAGGCTGGCAATCGCCTGCTTGACGCCCTCGGTCATGTTCGAAGCCGTTCCGGCGGATTCGACAGTCTGCGCCGCTGTCAAGGCAGTCTCACTGTCGTATCCCATCGACTCGAGCGTGGCGGCTACGCGAGGCACGAATGTGTCGTCACCCGGCCTAATTCGATGGACAGCGGAACCCTTCGACTGGATCTTTGCCAGATAGTATTGAAGGATGTCATCTAGTTGGAGCGGAGCAATATCGCTAAAGTTTGCCAAAGCCTCATAGTCATTGTTTCGCAGCGCATCGACCATTGGATGGAGTAGCTGAAATTCGCACTTATATACATCAGCAATGAGCTCGGCTGAAATGGTTTCCGAGCCATCTGCCATTGCGCGGGCCTGTGCGGAAACGAAGAGCTTTATGGCCAGGTCGATGACACCCTGCGAGTAGTAATACATGGCCCCAGCCAATTGATCGTCAAGCAGAACAGGCTTCTTGGTCCACTGGTACCGCCAGAGCACGTCTAGGAATTCCTCCCAATCGTTGACCTCATTCTCGGGAACGTACTCAGGAAGGTTCAACCATGGTTCGAAGCCATGTCCAGAGGACCGGCGAGCTTGCCTGAAGTCCAGAGACAGCACCTTGGTGGCTTTGTTGGTGCCAATAAAGAGAATAGGGACCTTGAGGGCGTTGCAGGCCGATACCAGTTCCGTCATGACGATTTCAGCACCTTTAAATGAATTGGCGAGATTCTGGACCTCGTCGCAAACAAGAAGTCCAACTAGGTGCATGTTCATGACCCGGGCAACGCTCTGCATGAGCATCTCGGCTCCCGGACGTCCCTTTATGGCATATTCGTGGTAGTAGTTTGCTTCAGGAATTAGCTCATCGATCTTGCGCAGGATTCCATACGCTAAGCCCTTCACGGAAGATCCATCGCTGGGCATTTCGACGTGAAGGTAGGGGATCTGATAGAAACATAGTTCCGGGTGATAAATGACCGGCGGAAAGTGAGCCAGGTAGCGACCCACGCTTGTTGATTTCCCGGTTCCCGAGGGACCCAGCAAGGCAGACGATAGTTGCGCTGATAGGGTGGTACTGGACTGACGAAACGAAATCCCAGCCTTTTGGTTCTCGTAGATTTGTTGGAAGATTTCGGTATGCTCGGTGGTCCGCGGAATCCGTCCGACGTAGCCCGTTCGAATCAGTGTATCCAGGGACCTGGCTAGCGCATGATGTCGCGCAAACGGAACCATGAAGTTCGCGAGGCTGCCTAACATCATGAGTCGTTCGCATGTCTCCCATTCTCGTTGCGCGGAGTCGAACTCAGGCGTAAGCATCAGCGCGGTCGTAACGTCCTCATCAGTCATCGTTGGTGGTAACGCCTCGATCAGGGGATTTCCCTTGAACTGAGGAATACGCTGAGAAGTGTAGCGAGCGGTAACAAATGCGCGCTTAAAGGTACTTGAGTTATCCATTTAACATCCTTTCACGTTGAAGTTTCATGCGTTGTGCGATCGGAAGATCGGCCTCGGGGATAAGTGCGTCGGACTGGCAGTGCGGCGTGGGGGTGGACTCATCCGGCTTCGGCTTGAAGCTCAGAACGTTGGCTGATACGGAAGGCCGTATTGGAGGTGTTCCGGGCTGTGCCATCGATGCCGCCGCGTCTTGCCGCTCTGATTGGCGCTCCTGCTGGCGAGCGACTTTCGTGTCGGCGCGCCGCGCACTTCGTGATTGCGTAGGTCCGGCTGCTTTCAGTCTCTTTTTGGCTCCCGCGACCGTCGGAGCGACCGCGTTGCGGAACACATGATTCGCTTGGAGTCTCGACTGGTCTGTGTTTGGCCGTGCCTCGGCGCGCAGAGACTCGTAGTAGGCGACCTCGGGCCGAGACAGGCCAGCATATTGGATGCTGCGCGCAGTTAGCTTTGCGACGAAGAAGTTAGTTGAATCCGCCTTGTCGTGAATGTAAATCGTATCCACAAGTCGTGGATCATGGGAAATATCCAGCTTCCATCGATGACCACGATCCGTCCTTAGGAACCACCCCTTCTGCAATGCTTCTTCACACGTGTAGTAGCAATCCTCGAATTTCAGGCCTTTGTCTTCGATAACCGCCTTGCCTCTCGGTAGAAGCGCGAAGCGAACGCGGTCTTCGCCATAGCGGGAAAGAAGTCCCGAACGGATTTGTATCCCGTGATTCCATAGTTCGATAGGAATAGGCTGGATACCATCGGTGAGGTCCTTGATCGAAAGCTGATAAGTGCGGCTTGGTTTTCTGTTGTGCGCCAGTATTCCCTCCAGAATGACTTTAATGAAGTCGTTCAGCGTGAGGCAGGCATCCTTTTCGTAGTGCTTGCCCCGACGCTTGGTGGCGTTTGACGGCGGGTCGTAGGCCGGAGTTACATCCTTTATCTGCTGATGCAGGAGCTTGAAACCGCATTCGACCAGCGGTTTCCAATCGGGCCGCAGGGATGGAAGATTGGTGACGGTAACTTGAAGATCGTCAGAAATCTGATCGCTTGCCTTGCACAGCATTTCACTTCCACGGTCCGCGAGCAATTCCTGCGGATAGATCTCATGGGCTGGCCAGTCTTCGGGGTGATAAGTGACTCCATACGTGCGGCACAACTTCTCTTTATCCATAGACAAGCTGAGAATTGCCTGCATTGCACCCATCCATGACGCGTTTTCCAGGCCAACGTAAAAGCCGGTAATCAGCCGTGATTCTCTGTCGATGATGAGGTATATCGTTGGTTTCCCTACGATCTTGTTGGGATCCTTGGACGAAACCAGATAGACGTCGGCGATCGTTGCGTCGATCTCGTAGATGTGGCCGACGCCTTGGCAGTTCTGCGTGACTGTGCCGAGCTTCGGTCTATGGTTTCGTTCGAACTCCTTGTCGCCCTTACGAGCCCGAAGCCGCACCTCTGTGCTGTAGTGTGTCCGAAGATAGTGTTCGAACTGTCGAAGTGTGGGACGCTGGCCGTAGTCGAGAATCCATGGGTCACCATTCCCGTCTGCTGATACGTAGTGATCATCGAGCATTCTTTCCCAAGCCGCCGGAATGGAACGCCGTTCATCTTTGAGGTAACCGCCTTCGATTTCCGACGTCATGTGAGCTATGTCGGCCTCACTGAGCTGATAGATGTGTCGGCCGGCGCCTCTTGGTGGGCGCCCACGGCCTGCCGTCATTGGGCCGATCTTTGTGCGTCCTGAGTAGTGATAATTTCCGAGCAAGGCCGTTGTTGTCTGACCTCCGCGCCAGTATTCCCGCAGGTTGTCGTAGATTGACTTGTTGGAACACGAGACTTTTTTTGCGCGATCCTCAACGAGGGTACCCCGTGAGGTTCTTTCGAAAATGTCCGGCACCTTCTCAACCAGCGGTGCGATACGCTTCCAAGCTCTGTCACGCCGTTCACGCTGCGCTTTAGACGCCTGTGACGTCAGCCTCGGTGCAGTCTTATCGGTCAATAGTTCCTGCGCCGACGCCGATTCCAGTGCTGAAATACTCGACCATTGACATTCCTCGGGCCAGGAGAGTTTGTCGTCCATGTTGATTGTCCAAGCCTGATCGGTGGCGACGTTCGTATGGAGCAATCGGCAGAGTGCACCCTGGTTGTCACGAAAAATTTCGTTCTTGAATAGCATTAATGGCCTCCCATAGCGCGAAGGCGTCCGAGCGCACCTGTGACTTGGAAGGTCTTGATGGGCTCTGCCTGCAGATTTTGGCTTTCCAGGTCTGGGACAAGAATTCGGTCGTTCATTAGAAGGCGGGCGACACGTAAGCCGGTGCCGGGAAGCGCGCCGTTGTGTGCATCGAAGGATGCGCAAAAATCATTTAGGGCTGTAGTTGCGGAAGCGTTGGCGAGCTCGCTCGCCATCCGTACCGTCAGGTCAGAAAAGTAGTTTTGATGGGGCTCCGCCTCGCCCGGTTTCAAGGCTCCATTTCGTATCCAGTCGATATTCTTAGCCTTCTGCTTCGGAATGCTTGAGTGAAAAACTAAGTGGTAAGGAATCTCCAGGTTTTCGAACATCGCCCGCATGATTTCGAGCTTTCCCAACGATGTCTCGTCTTCTGCTTCTTCATCGCGCTTTGCGTCGAATCCGATGAGTTGCTCTTGGCCGTTGCGACGAACTGTCGCCAAGAAATCTACGGTCATCACCACAGGAATCTTTGTGTTGGGATAGTGGGGATGTCTGATACCCAGTTTCTGTGCGACTTCGAGAGTGAGCGAGCGGTCGAAGGGAAATTGCTCACGAATATCCTCGACTTCCTGAGCCCATTCCAGGCAGACGAACAGGTTGTACTCGACGTCAGAGAACAACTCGTGGTGGCGCTTTGTCTTTTCACTCCATGGACGACGTGCAACTCCAAGGCTGCTGAAGTCGGCGACGGTAATCCAAGGTTTGTAGGTTGCGCCACTGCCTTTGCCTCGCCCTTCTGACTCACGGCGCTTGATGGTCTCCTCGTTCCATTTGGGGACGCGCATATTGAGTCTCCTAAGATCGATTCTTGCGGTTAGTCATCGACTGCTTCGGATTAACGATGGTTTTCAATTTGGCGAGATCACGCAATGGCTCGAAGCCGAAATGCAATCGCACCGGCCGCCCCGTGTGGACATCGATCGCTACCGTCATGACGGGACGACCCAGTACCTGTCCAGTCTTTGAATCGATCATCAGCAGATCGAGGGTGGCATGGTCGAGCTCGACTATTGGCCGGGCGGGGCCGGGAAGGAATGGGCGGGTATTCATGCTTGGCTTCTCCTGTTTCGTTGGGTGAAAAATTCTTCAATCACCGGCTTGACGTTCGGTCGTACAGGCGGACATATTTGAACCGTGATGCCCCATTGGGCGCATGCCTCGACCAGTGCCCTCGAGTGAAATTCACACCCCCCATCTACGACCAGGTACTCCGGAAAAGGGGAATAGGCGGTTCGGCCTTTGAGCGCGCGGTAGTACGTGTTGCGGCAATGCTGAGTTTTCATACGGGTGGTCGTCATGTCGTGCTCCTATAGAGTTGAAGGCAACGGTGCGATTACCGTTGATGCGCCCAGTAGCTTCGAAGAATCAAAGATGAGGACACCGTCAAGAATCAGGCGGGCCACGTGGAACGGGGCTTTGGCCCCAAGGGCGCCGTGCAGGATGTCTCGCCAAGTCGTCTGAGGACGCTGCAGGATCGATTGGCGGATGCTTTCCGCCTCCATTGCGCCGACCGGCTTGCGGCCAAGACGAAGCAGGGTGCGGGCATTGTCGAAATAGGGCTTCGCCCTGATTTCGGCGGACGTGATGACTTCATAGCCATATCCCTGTTTCAGCAGGCCAGGAATCAGTAACTCCGCGCGCCGGTATGCCTCCGCCAATTTCGGATCGCTGGCGGACTTGATTTCGACAAACGTCCTCGCCGGCGTAGATCTGACCACCAGGCAATCGGGGAAATGCCTTCGGGTGATGCCGGCATCGAGGTAGTAGAGAATCGCTGGCTGGGGCACGACTTTCTCGACCTCGGGGTCGGTATCGATCCTTCGATAGAAAGAGCATTCGATCGAGGATTCGGCGTAAAGCATCTTGCCGGTCTTGAACGACGGGACTTTGAACGTCACCTTCTGGTTGGATCGGGAAATGACGGTGCGGGACAATTGGCCGGGCTTGGCCCAGACGATTGCTACTCCACCTGCGGGTATGTCGGGTATGTTTCGTTTCGTGTGCATGGTGTGCACACAACCAGCATGAAGGATGAGCGGGGCCGGTGACCTGACTGGTTTTATCGGACCAATTCGATCTAGAGATTCGTGGCCCCGGTTGTTGAACTGACTTCGCAACCCCGGCGGAATTCCGCCGGGGTTGCGTACTGCAAACTCGAATGCGGT
>Ga0172379_10008596_pt1 | contig 12814 bp, 8 predicted proteins | sample GrowelOW334metaG_FD_119756 | JGI IMG/M metagenome (GOLD analysis project Ga0172379, IMG submission 119756) | Groundwater microbial communities from an aquifer near a municipal landfill in Southern Ontario, Canada - Groundwater well OW334 metaG | ecosystem: Environmental > Aquatic > Deep... | reverse complement strand
ACAATTATTGGGGATATTATTCGGTTGGCGCGATCGAAGGCTACAATTACAATCAATATTCTTGGCAATCTACGATCGACGTCGCCCCGTTCCTGATCTCCGCTCCGTAGTTAAACCCGAAGAAGGCGACAAACGTGGTCAAGAGCCTCTTTTTCTTTGTCTTTGTAGGCTCTTAAGCGCGAAGTGAGTTCGTTAAAATCAACATCATGCCCATCAAATTCCGGGCCGTCGACACAGGCAAATTTAATTTTACCGGCGATCGTTACTCTGCAGATACCGCACATGCCGGTCGCGTCGAGCATTAACGGGTTAAGTGAAACGATAGTTTTAATATTATGCGCCCGCGTGACATCACAGCAGACTTTCATCATCGGGACCGGCCCAACCGCTATCACGCGATCGATCTTTATACCATTTTCGATCATCTCTTTTAATTCATCGGAGACAAACCCTTTTCGGCCGGAGCTGCCATCGTCGGTAGTTACTTTAAGTTCTGTGCTCTGATTTTGGAGTTCGGAGACATATAATAGATAGTCTTTTGAGCGTGCACCAATTATGGTCACAACTTCATTCCCTGCCGCTTTTAAGGCTTTAACAAATGGGTAGATCTCCGCTATACCGACCCCACCGCCGATAACAACCACCCGTCCATACTTTTCAATTTCGGAAGGCGTTCCAAGCGGCCCGAGGAGGTGGGGGATTTCTCCGCCAACTTCGATCGAATCAAGAAGTTTGGTAGTTCCCCCGACAATTTGAAAGATAATAGAAATTGTCCCCTTCTCCAAGTCCGTATCGGCAATTGTTAAGGGAATTCTTTCCGCATTTTCTTTGGGGATGATAACCACGAATTGTCCCGGTTTGGCCGATTTCGCGATGTGTGGAGCATCAACAACGATCCGAGAAACATTTTCGGTCAGTTTCTGTTTATTAATAATTCTTGCCATTTGTATTATTATATCATAAAGCCAAAGATAGGATTTTGTGCTAAAATTAAGGAAATCAAAGGTGGAGGTACAGATATGAGTTTAAGCGCCGCAGCCAAAGAAGTTCTCAAAAGGGCAAAATCCGACGATATCAGGTTTATCAATCTCCAGTTCACCGATATTCTTGGCTCCATTAAATCTGTCGCTATTCCGGTCAATCGCCTGGCCGATGTGCTCGATAAAGGGATCTGGTTCGATGGTTCCAGTATTCTTGGCTTCGTTAGGATCTGCGAATCGGATATGATCCTGAAACCCGATCCGGATACTTACGCTGTAACCCCTTGGACCCCAAATGAAAGAAAGTCGGCTCGCTTCATTTGCGATATTTACACGCCGGACAATAAACCCTTTGAAGGCGATCCCAGAACTATTTTAAAAAATGCTCTTGCTGACGTTAAAAAACTCGGTTTTACCTATAATTGCGGACCGGAAGTTGAATTTTATCTATTCAAAAGAGAAGATGGTAAAAATACTACCATTCCTCACGACCAGGGCGGCTATTTCGACTATTCGCCCAAAGATATGGCCAGCAGCGTCCGGAAAGATATCGTTATTGCATTGGAAGCGATGGGAATGGTCGCAGAAATGTCTCACCACGAATGCGGGCCGGGACAGCACGAGATCGATATTCGCTATGCTGACGCATTAACGGCAGCGGATAATGCGATCACATTAAAATATACGATCAAAGCGATCGCCCAAAAGCATGATCTCTACGCCTCATTTATGCCGAAGCCTTTATATAAACAAGCTGGGTCAGGAATGCACGTCCATCAGAGCCTGTTTACGACCAAAGGAAAGAATGCTTTCTTTGATCCGAAAGATAAATACAAGTTTTCAAAGCTCGCCTATCATTTTATGGCCGGACAACTTGAACATGCCAAAGCGCTCTCCGCAGTGGTCGCTCCGACGGTAAATTCCTACAAGCGACTGGTCTCCGGTTATGAAGCGCCGGTCTATATTTGTTGGGCGCAGATCAATCGATCGGCCCTGATCAGGATCCCGCGCTACTCTCCGGGAAGAGAACTGGCCACCCGCATGGAGCTCCGCTGCCCGGATCCTTCATGTAATCCATATATTGCCTTCGCCTGCATGCTTAAAGCCGGTCTTGACGGAGTAAAGAGAAAGCTCAATCCTCCAAAGCCGGTGGAAGAAGATGTTTATGAGCTGGACGAATCAAGAAGGGAAGAATTAAGGATCGATATGCTCCCCTTCTCGATCATACGGGCAGTTGAAGAGCTGAAAAAAGATAAGGTTGTCCAGGAAGCAATGGGAAAACATACCTACGAAAAATTCATCGAAGCCAAAACCATGGAGTTCGACGAATATCGGATGCAGATCACGCCTTGGGAAATTGAAAAGTACCTGGAAGCATTATAAAACAGAAAGCCCCACATAGCTTATAAAACTATATGGGGCTTTTCTCAACAAAGCCTAATATCTATTGTCTATTTTCTACTTTCTAAACTAGTCCTTGCGCATACATCGCCCGTGCGACTTTTTCAAATCCGGCAATGTTGGCTCCAACGACCAGATTCCCCGGCTTATCATATTCAGCCGCTGATTTTTTGGCTGCGGCATAAATGTTTTTCATGATCCTTTCCAGATATTTATCGGTTTCTTCGAAGGTCCATGACAGGCGCTGGCTATTTTGCGCCATTTCAAGTCCGGAAGTTGCAACTCCGCCGGCATTCGCAGCTTTTGCCGGTCCGAAAGAAACCTTGTTTTTCAAGAATACTTTGATCGCTTCAGGCGTTGAAGGCATATTTGCTCCTTCAGCTACCGCCCAGACCCCATTGGCTACCAGTTTTTCAGCCGACTTCTCGTCGATCTCATTTTGGGTAGCATTTGGAAGAGCGATATCGCATTTTACGCTCCAGATGCCGTTGCACCCTTCATGATATTTAGCGCCTGAATGCTCTTTCACGTATTCGCTGATCCTCTTTCTCTCAACTTCTTTTAAGCGCTGTACGGTCTTTAAGTTGATCCCTTCTGGATCGACGATGTAACCATTCGAATCGCTCATAGCAACGACTTTTGCGCCAAGCTGCTGCAGCTTCTGGACCGCATATATTGAAACGTTGCCGGAACCGGAGCTGACTACCGTTGCTCCTTTTACACTCTTGTTCATATCCTTTAACATTTCAAGCAAGAAATAAATTAAGCCGTAGCCGGTCGCTTCGGTCCTGACCAAGCTTCCGCCCCAATCTAACCCTTTACCGGTCAATACACCGGTAAATTCATTGCGGATCTTTTTGTACATACCGAACATGTAACCGATCTCTCTGCCGCCGACGCCGATGTCACCTGCAGGAACGTCGGTATCCGGACCGATATATTTGCAAAGTTCTGCCATAAAACTCTGGCAAAACCGCATTACTTCAGAGTCTGATTTTCCCTTTGGATCAAAATCAGAACCGCCCTTTCCGCCGCCCATCATAAGTCCGGTCAGAGAGTTTTTCAGGATCTGCTCAAATCCAAGAAATTTGATGATCCCAAGATAAACCGAAGGGTGAAATCGGAGCCCACCTTTGTAAGGGCCGATCGCACTGTTGAATTCTATACGAAACCCCCGGTTTACATGGAATTCGCCTTTGTCGTCCTGCCAAGGAACGCGAAAAAGGATCTGTCTTTCAGGTTCAACCAATCTTTCTGCGATCTTTGCCGCTTTATATTCTGGATGTTTTTCAAGCACCGGAATAATTGACTCTAAAACCTCTTCGACTGCCTGATGAAACTCAACCTCGCCCGGATTCCGCTTTTTAACCTGATCTAAAACACCTTTGACCATCTTAAAACCCCCTTTGTTTAATGCTTTGATTATACGGCAATGACTTGCCGTATGTCAACTTAGTGCTATAATATTTGATATGATTCAAGAACCAGACCGAAAAACAAACGTCATACTAAAAATTATCGCTGACTCAAAAGAGCCCATCGGCTCTTCCGAGATCTCCCAAAAATTAAAAGAACTTGGGATAAATTTATCCGAAAGGACCGTCCGCTACCATTTAAAAAGAATGAATGAACAAGGCCTGTTAAAGATCTTCTGGAAAGAAGGAAGAATGATCACCCGCAAAGGGCAGGAAGAGCTGGAAAATGCGTTCGTTTCGGACAAAGTCGGGTTTGCTGTTTCCAGAATGGATGCCATGTCGTATCTTATGGACTTTAATCTCGAGAATAAAACCGGCTCTGTCATATTAAATATCTCTTTCTTCCACAAAAGCGAATTCAAGCAGGCGATGAAAGTAATGCGGGAAGTTTTTGAAAACAATTTGAGCATGGGCAATAAAGTTATTATCGCCGAAGCCGGTGAAGAAGTTGGAGAAATTATCGTCCCGACGGGAAAGATCGGTTTCGGGACGCTTTGCGCTATAAATTTAAATGCATTATTAATAAAAAACTCGATCCCGATCGAATCAAAATTCGGAGGAATTCTGCAGATAGAAAACGCTTCTCCGCTAAGGTTCACCGATCTCATCAGCTATTCCGGCTCAACGCTTGATCCGCACGAGATCTTCATTAAAAGCAAGATGACCGATGTGAGGGGCGCCTGCTCGGGCTTTGGAAAAGTTTTAGCCGGCTTTCGGGAGATCCCCTCGATCGCCAAGGAAGATGCGGAAAATATTTTAAATAAGGCAAAAGAAGCCGGCATAAGCAATGTAATTACGATCGGCAAACCAAACCAATCCGTGTTAGGTATCCCGGTCGGACCTGAAAGGGTTGGGATCGTCGTTCCCGGAGGATTAAATCCTGTCGCCGCCGCCGAAGAATGGGGCGTTACTGCCGAAAGCAAAGCGATCGCTACGCTGGTTGATTACAGTCAATTGAAAGATTTTGAAGCAATTTAGAGGATCGGCAGGCTCGACTCTCTCATCAAATATTCATCAATAAAATGCGCAGCGCGGCGGCCTTCCGCTATCGCCCAAACAATTAGTGATTGGCCTCTTCGCATATCTCCCGCGGAAAAGACCCCTTTTTGTGAGGTCATATATTTTAAATCCGTCTTCACGTTCCCGCGATCATCGAGTTCTATCCCGAGCTCGGTCAGCATCCCCTCTTTTTCAGGGCCGGTAAAGCCAAGGGCGAGCAAAACAAGATCGGCTTCAATTTCAAACTCCGTTCCCGGAACCTCTTTGAACTTTTCATCCACTTGAACGCATTTTATTCCACGAACGCTCTTTTCACCAACAAATTCCTTCGTCATCACCGACCACTTCCGCTCCCCACCCTCTTCATGGCTGCTGGTTGTTTTTAGGATCAAAGGATACTTTGGCCATGGATAAGCATCCGTTCTCTCTTCGGACGGTTTCGGCATGATCTCGATCTGAATAACACAATCTGCTCCCTGGCGATGGGCTGTCCCTACACAATCCGACCCTGTGTCCCCTCCTCCAATCACAACTACTTTCTTATCTTTAGCATCCATTTCTTCGTCCCATAGCCCCTTTGACCCTACGACCCTTTCGTTTGATTGCTTCAGAAAGTCCATCGCAAAATAAACGCCTTTCAATTCTCTCCCCGGAACTTTCAAGTCGCGCGGCATCCTTGAACCACCGGCCAAGCAAAGAACATCGTATTCCTTCGATAGTTTTATAACAGAAAGATCTTTCCCGATATTTGCACCGGTTTTAAATTCGATCCCTTCTTCTTCCCATAATTTTATTCTGCGATCGAGAATTTTCTTTTCCAATTTAAAATCCGGGATACCAAAACGCATGATCCCGCCAATTTTTTCATCTTTTTCAAAGACCACTACTTTATGGCCGGCTTGATTAAGTTGCGCAGCGCAGGAAAGCCCGGCCGGACCAGAACCAACAATAGCGATCTTCTTTCCGGTCTTATGTTTTGGAGGGTTTGCCTTGATCGTCCCTTTTTTAAAAGCTCTTTCAATGAGCGCCAGCTCATTTTCCCTTATCGTTACCGGATCGTCATTTATTCCCAGGACGCAAGCCGCTTCGCAAAGCGCCGGACAAACGCGGCCGGTCACTTCTGGCATATTGTTGGTCGCATTCAGGAGCTCAAAGGCCCGTTCCCAGTTCCGGTTATGCATCAGGTCATTCCATTCCGGAATATAATTTCCGACCGGACAGCCGGAATGGCAGAACGGCGTGCCGCAATCCATACAGCGCGAGGCTTGATCCCGGGATTCGGCGTCCCCGCGCAGCACAAACACCCGCTCAAAATCCTTGACCCGTTCACAGACCGGGCGATATTCGGTTTTCTGCCTTTTTGTTTTTAAAAAGCCTTTTGGATTACCCATCGGAGACCCCCATCTTTTCAAGTTCCTCTTCCTTCATCAAGCGCTCGCTTAATACGCGCTTATATTCGATTGGCATGACCTTAACGAACCTTCTTTTCTCTTTGGCAAAGTTATCCAGGACCTGCTTTGCCTTTAAACTGCCGGTATATTTATAATGTTTTGAAAGCATTTCCCGGATCAGCTCTTCATCACTCTTGTTGTTTTTTTCGATCGCAACCATTTCTAGATTGCAGTTTGCTTCAAATTCAGCATATCGATCATAAACGTAGGCGATCCCTCCCGACATCCCGGCGGCAAAATTTCTCCCCGTTTTTCCCAGGACAATGACCCTTCCCCCGGTCATGTATTCACAGCCATGGTCCCCGACCCCTTCAACCACCGCATAAAGGCCGGAATTGCGGATACAAAAACGCTCCCCGGCAACACCATGAATATATGCTTCGCCGGCGATCGCGCCGTAAAAAGTGGTGTTCCCGATAATAATATTTTCTTCCGGAAGATATTTGCTTTTAGCGGCAGGAGATATAATTATCTTGCCGCCCGAAATACCTTTACCGACATAATCATTCGCCATCCCTTTTAGGTTTAAACTAATTCCCTTTGCCAGCCAGGCGCCAAAACTTTGCCCCGCGATCCCTTCCAGATCCACCCAAATGGTATCCTCCGGCAGCCCGGCTTCCCCATATTTTTTACAGACCGCGCCGCTCAGCATCGCTCCGGCTGTTCGGTTAAAGTTCTCTATTTGCATACGGAGCCTAACTTGTTCCCCGTCTTTCAATGCCGGCTCGGCTTGCTCAATTAATTTTCTATCCAATACATTTTCTATCCCATGATCTTGTTTTTCCGTGCAATGAGTTTGCACACCTTTCGGACGAAAAAATATTTTTTCGAAGTTTAAGTTCTTTGCCTTCCACGGAACGATCTCTTTATTCATTTCTAAAAGATCCGAACGCCCGATCAGAGCATCGATCGATCTTATTCCAAGGCTTGCCATGATCTCCCGCAATTCCTGGACGATATAATTTAAATAAGTGACCAGATATTCCGGACGTCCGGAAAAACGGTTCGAAAGGAATTCATCCTGCGTCGCAACTCCCAGCGAACAATTATTTAAATGGCAATGGCGGAGCATTACGCACCCCATGACAATTAATGCCGCCGTAGCAAGGCCATATTCTTCCGCGCCAAGCATCGCGGCAATCGCAATATCGCGCCCGGTGCGGAGCTGGCCGTCGGTTTGCAGTCTGACCCTGCTGCGAAGGTCGTTTAATACAAGGGTTTGATGGGTTTCGGAGAGCCCCAGCTCCCAAGGCAGACCAGCATAACGGATCGAGCTTAAAGGAGAAGCACCGGTCCCGCCATCACCACCCGAAATTAAGATCATGTCCGCATGGCCTTTGGCAACTCCGGCAGCCACTGTTCCAACCCCGACTTCGGAGACCAATTTCACGGATATGCGGGCTGCTGGATTAACATTTTTCAGATCAAAGATCAATTGCGCCAGATCTTCGATCGAATATATATCATGGTGCGGCGGAGGGGAAATAAGGGTTACACCCGGGGTCGTATATCGCGTTTTTGCAATAATTGCACTGACTTTGTGCCCCGGAAGTTGGCCGCCTTCACCCGGTTTTGCCCCCTGCGCCATTTTAATTTGAATTTCATCTGCATTTACTAAGTAGTTGGTATTTACTCCAAACCTTCCCGATGCAACCTGCTTGATAGCCGACCTTCGGTTCCCTGAAAATCTTATCGGGTCTTCTCCGCCTTCTCCGGTATTTGACTTTCCTCCGAGGCGGTTCATCGCAATGGCCATCGTTTCGTGCGCCCCGCGGCTGATTGACCCAAAGCTCATCGCTCCGGTCGCAAATCTTTTTAATATTTTTTCCGCCGGCTCGACTTCTTCGATTGGAATTGGATTTCCGTTCTTGATCCTCATCAAACTGCGCAGGGTTACAGGGCTATTTGATTGGTCATTGATCAGCCCGGCGAATTCTTTATATTTCGAATAATCTTCCCTGCGGACCGCATCCTGAAGGCAAGCGATCGTATCCGGGTTCCAAAGATGTTTTTCACCGTCTTTTTTCCATTGGTAAAGCCCGCCGGTCTCAAGAATATTCTCTTTATAAACCGTTTCCGGATAGGCATGCTTGTGTTGAAGGAGCGCTTCTTTTTCTAATACCAAAAAGTCGGCTCCGCCAATTCGAGAAGCCGTTCCGGCAAAACACTTATCGATCACTTCATCGGAGAGACCTAGCGCTTCAAAGATCTGTGCGCCGCGATAGCTGCGCAGGGTTGAGATCCCCATTTTCGATAATATTTTTAAGATCCCATGCTCTGCGGCCCGGCGGAAATTCTCTTCTCCGGTTTTTGCATCCAAAACAATATCTTTTTGTTCCACTAAATATTCGATCGCCTGGTAAGCCAAATACGGGTTTACACAATCCGCTCCATACGCAAAAAGGAGGGCAAAATGATGCACTTCCCGCGGCTCCCCGCTTTCAACGATCAATGCGGCCAACATGCGAAGATCATTTGCGATCAAATAATGATGGACCGCCCCTATCGCCGCCAAGGCCGGAAGAGGAGCATGTTTTTTATCTATTCCTCGATCGCTTAATATTATTAGCGACGCGCCGTCTTTTATGGACTTGGCCGCTTCCCGGCAAATACGGTCAATTGCATTATTAAAACCATTTTTTTCGCCGACCGGGAATAAAGTTGAAATTGTTGCGGAGCCATAATTCGTTTTCCTAATGTTCTTAATTTTTTCCAGATCACTATTGGTCAAGATCGGCCGTTTAACTCTGATCCTTTGGCAATGTTCACTGGTCTCTTCAAGAATATTCCTTTGCGGTCCAACATAACTTTTCAAGCTCATTACAATTTCTTCGCGGATCGGGTCGATCGGCGGATTCGTGACCTGGGCAAATAATTGACGGAAATAATCATAGAGCGGCTGCGGGTTGACCGACAAAACCGCGTGCGGGGTATCATTCCCCATTGAACCGATCGGCTCTTTTCCTTTTTCGGCCATCGGCTTAAGGACCACTTTTAAATATTCCCGTGAATAACCAAAAACTTTTAAAAGAGTTTTTATTTCGACCGAACTTTCTCTGGACGAAGACGCTTTTGGGAGTTTTTCAAGATCAATTATATTTTTTGCGACCCATTCACCATAGGGTCTTTGTTCGGCGATCTCCTCTTTTATTTTCTGATCGCTTATAATCTCCCCTTTTTCAGTATCAACATAAAATATTTTTCCGGGCTCAAGGCGTCCGGAAGAGATGATCGAGGCAGGATCTGTTTCCAAGACCCCTACTTCGGAGGCCATAATGACCTTTCCATCATTGGTGATAATATAGCGCGCCGGACGCAGGCCATTCCTGTCAAGGGCGGCAGCAACAACTTTTCCATCGGTAAATGCCAGGGCGGCCGGACCATCCCACGGCTCCATAAAACAAGCATGATATTGATAAAAATCTTTTAGCTTTTTATTGATTTGCCGGTCATGCTCCCAAGCCTGCGGCACCAGCATCATGATCGCGTGCGGGATCGATCTGCCGGAGAGGACCAAAAGTTCAAAGGCGTTGTCGAGCGCCGCCGAATCACTTCCGCCAGGGAGCGTTATTCCTCGCGCCTTCATCCAATTCATATTCCCCCGCAAGGTGTTTATTTCTCCATTATGGGCAAGGAAACGAAAAGGCTGTGCCAGGCTCCAGGTCGGAAAAGTATTGGTGCTGTAGCGTGAATGGACCAAAGCAATAGCGCTTTTTATCAAAGGGTCTTTAAGGTCAAGAAAATACTCGTCTACTTGTTCCGGGGTAAGAAGTCCTTTATAGCAAACAGTTTTAGAAGAAAGGGTTACAATATATATATCAATTCCTAAACTTTCGGCCGCGATCTCTACTTTTCGGCGGATCAAATAAAGCATCCTTTCCAGGTCGTCCTGGTTCCGGACTTTTTTTCCTTTTCCAATAAATATTTGGCAGATCGAAGGTTGGCTTTTTTTGGCCGATACTCCGATTACGGAATCATCTGTCGGCACATCTCTCCATCCGACCAAATGCTGGCCTTCTTCTTCAATGATCTCCTCGAATATTTTTTTTGCTTTCTCTTTTTCATTGGGGAGAAAAACCAGTCCGGTCCCATACGCACCGGACGGCGGCAGAGCATAGCCTAATTGTGCATAAAATTCATGCGGGATCTGGATCATAATGCCGGCACCGTCACCGGTCTTTGGGTCGGCACCGACGGCTCCCCGATGAGAGAGCCTTTTGAGGATCGTTAAACCGTCTTTAACGATAGCGTTGGATTTTTTTCCTTTAATGTCAACAACAAAACCGACGCCGCAGTTATCATGTTCATATTGCGGGTCGTATAGGCCCTGTTTTTTTGGTAGTGCATCATTATTCATTGGAACACCTTTGTTATAAGGGCGAGGTACAAAGGTGTTTGTAAAAACCCCGCCCCTATAATTCACATTCTACAGTATCGGGAGGTATCTTTTTATCTCATATTCGGTGACCTGGATCCTGAACTCGTCCCACTCCTGTTTTTTAATTTTAATAAATCTTTCAAAACAATGGTCGCCAAGCGCCTCCCTTACCAATTCGCTTTTTTCAGTGACTGCAATTGCCTCACCTAAACTAGCCGGGAGGGCCTTGACCCCTCTTTCAGCTCGCTCTTCATCGGTTAAATGATAGAGATTTAATTCCATCGGTTCCGGAAGTTTGTAGCCTTCTTCGATTCCTTTCAACCCCGCACAAAGCATCACGGCAAATTGAAGATATGGATTTCCGGATGGATCCGGGCAGCGAAGCTCCATACGGGTTGCAGCCTCTTTCCCGGGTTGATACATCGGAACCCTTACCAAAGCCGAGCGATTCCTTCTCGACCAGGCGATATAAACCGGAGCTTCGTATCCCGGGACCAATCGTTTGTAGGAATTTACCCAAGGAGCAAGGATCGAGATCATTTCCGGAGCATGTTTTAAGATCCCTGCTATATATGATTTACCGATATCTGACAAGCTATATTTATCTTTCTCGTCAAAAAAGGCATTTTTGGTCCCTTTAAACAATGATTGATGAACATGCATGCCGGAACCATTCTGCCCAAAAATTGGTTTTGGCATAAAGGTCGCGTAGACGCCGTTCTTACTCGCGATCTCTTTTACCGTTAAGCGGTAGGTAACGGTATTATCCGCCATTCTAAGCCCATCGCCGTAGCGAATATCAATTTCGTGCTGGGAAGGTGCAACTTCATGATGGCTGTATTCAACAATGATTCCCAGTTTGCGCATTGCTAAGACCGTTTCTCTTCTTAAGTTCGAAGCCATATCCAGCGGGGTCAGGTCAAAATAACCCCCTTCGTCAATAATTTCTGTCCCCTTTGAATCTTTGAAGTAAAAATATTCGAGCTCCGGGCCGACATAATAATGGTCAAAGCCCATCTTTTTCATTTTTTCGAGCGCTCTTCTTAACACATAGCGGGGATCCCCTTCATAAGGTTTATGCTTCCCGGCTGATGGCTGCAAAATATCGCAGATCATCCTTGCAACAGCATTCTCTTCCGGCCGCCAGGGTAGGATCTGAAATGTATCCAGGTCCGGCATGGCGATCATGTCCGATTCTTCAATGGATTGAAACCCGGTAATTGAAGAGCCGTCAAAACCCATCCCATTGGTCAGAGCCCCTTCAAGCTCGTCATTACCTATAGCAAAGCTCTTTAGAATTCCATTTATATCCGTAAACCAAAGCCTAATAAACTCAACATTATTATCCTTTACCTGCTTCAAGATATCTTCTTTTGTAACCATAGAGACTCCCCCTTTGATTTGATCCGTCACTAGATTAATAGCAAAGTAATTGCCAATGAATATTTTTATGGTTTTTATAGCAAAAATGCCAAATTAAGAAGGGAAAATAGGGGAAATTAATCTACAAATTTGTATATATAGATCGATTAATTGCATTTTTGTAAGCAACTATTAGGTGGTAGTAACAAAAAGCTGGACAAGATCTTTTTCTACATGCAGGACGCCGCCCGAGATAGGAATATTTACGGCAGGGGCAATGTCCGGCACGATCTTTATTTGTCCGCTTCTTAGAATGGATAACAGAGGAGCATGCCGGGCAAAGATGCCAATTTCACCATCGAGGGCTCTTGCCGCAACGCTTTCAACTTTTCCGGAAAATAGCTCTTTTTCCGGAGAAAGGACCAAAAGATCGAATAAATTATGCTTCATGCTTTATATTGCTTCGCCTTTTCTAATGCATCTTTTGCGCTGCCAACCATGTAGAAAGCCTGCTCCGGTATGTCGTCGTATGCTCCCTCACAGATCGCTTTAAAATCGGTGACCGCCTCTTTTAGCTCCACATATTTACCGGGGATGCCGACGAATTTTTCCGCGACAAAGAACGGCTGCGAAAGAAAGCGCTGAACCTTTCTGGCCCGATTTACGATCAGTTTATCTTCATCCGGAAGCTCGGAAATTCCCAGGATCGCTATAACGTCCTGCAATTCTCTATATCTCTGCAATATCCTTTGGACCTCCCTCGCGGTT
>Ga0172379_10008595_pt1 | contig 12815 bp, 11 predicted proteins | sample GrowelOW334metaG_FD_119756 | JGI IMG/M metagenome (GOLD analysis project Ga0172379, IMG submission 119756) | Groundwater microbial communities from an aquifer near a municipal landfill in Southern Ontario, Canada - Groundwater well OW334 metaG | ecosystem: Environmental > Aquatic > Deep... | reverse complement strand
CCCTGTCTTCGGTAAATCTCTGGAAGACCCTCGCCGACGCAAGCATAAGATTGATGAATGCCGCCGAGTGCCATTCTCCGGTCGTCATCGAGAGGAAGAGAGCGACCGCAGCCAGAAGCTCAACAGATATCTTCCGATGGACAGCATAACTTCCCGCCGAAACAACAAGCGGAATAAAAGCCAGGAGATTAAGAACTATGATCGCGTCGTTCAGAAAATCGCTTCCTCTGATGCCGGACATTATGAGAACGACAGCCAAGAGAAGAATAAGAACGATGTCTCCGAAAAAAGCCAAACGTCTTAACATGTATAATATTTATTATAGTATAAACGGTTCCGAACAGGCTTAGTCTCATATCCCAAAAAATGCGATAGCAGAAAAAGGGATACGAGAATATCCGATGAAAAAGACGTTCTTCAAAAAACCTGAATCAATATCCGAGCTGATCGTGCTGTTAATAACAGCGCCGATTGTTTTGTCGTCTCCCTATGGAGCAAGAAGAATAAGTCGGGAGTTCGTTAAATATCTCGAAGATAAACTTCCCGATGAAGAATCAGAAGGCCTCCAACCGGGAAAGATATCCCAGGCGTTATACAGACTCAGGAAGAGAAAGATAATAAATATCTTCGAAAAGGATGGCCTTGTCCACATATGTCTGACCGAGAAAGGAAGGAAGAAAAAGATAGCGACAGATCTCAATAAAATGAACATCCAACAACCTGATGCCTGGGATAATAAATGGCGGATGGTGATGTTCGATATTCCAGAAGAGAGGAAAGTCGCCCGAAATGCATTAAGGGACAGATTAAAGCAGTTGGGTTTATTTCAATTTCAGAAGAGCGTCTGGATATATCCCTATGACTGTCGTAAGGAGATCGATTTCGTTGCCGACTTCTTCGATGTCGGAGAATATATAACGATATTGACCGCGAAGATAGACGACGATAAGCCGCTTAAAGAATATTTTCAGGTTCGATAAATCCCATATCCCTTTTTATGCGATAGCATAAAAAGGGATATGGGGTCGGGTTTAAAATTCGTAACAGTAATAAAAAAACTCCGCCCGAAAGCGGAGTTTAGCAGTCCAATAAGCCGGATCCTGTACTAGCCGACTTCCCACATATAAGCTAATATCCCTGCGCCCTTTTCCATCGATCTGCCGGCGCTTCATATGAAAAATCATTCAATGTATCAACACGGATACACTTCATGATTTTTCACACTCCAGCATCCGGCATCTCGAAGAAAAATCTTCGCATGTCTCGTATTAGCCCATATGTGGGGAGTCAGCTGTGTGATAATTTATCTAGGCCTGAAATTACTCTCAGGCTCAAGCGACTCTTCCGTCGAAATAAATCGACGAACACGGTCTTGCACCCAACAAGGATTTAGCCGTTTCACTTCCGCTTTTTTCTCCCTATGGCGGAATTGGGCCGTCTACGTCGGGATCGGGCCCTCCTTTGCTTTCGCTCGGGACGTCACTGTTCGCACCTCAACCCCTATCTTGCGATAGAAGCGGCGGCTTTTAACCGCTGAATTTTTATTTACCTTGCGGTAAAGATGGTGTCCGGACTTTCCTCACCTCGTCTTTCATCTTTCGATAAAAGCGAAGCGCTATCACATAGACTGCCTGTGATATTAAGCAATAAATAAGATGAGTTGTCAATGCCGGGTAATTTATGATATGAAAAAACCCGATCATAAGATCGGGTCTTCGGCCTCGCCTAGGCGAGAAAATACTTTATGACATCCTTCAGCCTTGTCCGGAACTTCAGTTCGGAAGCTTTCGCCTCTTCTCCATGTGCTCCTACTTCGTGTCCGTTGGAAAAAGGAACGTAGAAATGCTGGTAATAGTTCGCGGCCATATTGAATGACTCCGGTAATCCGGGAAAAAGATAATTCATATCATCTTCACTCCCGGTAACAAAACCCATTCTCGAGGTCGAATTACAGAAGGTAAACACCTTTATGATGTCACCTTCCGCCATATCTCCCCATTGAGCCGTCTCTCCAAGCTTTTTCAACAATTCCCAATCCTCTTTGCTGATGAACGCCATCACTCCATTATTCATACAGACGACAAAAGTCTTCCCATTCCTCGCTTCTAAAAACATAATGCGACCATCCTTTCGATTCAGTTATATTTAATTTGTAATTAACTTCGTTTATTGTACCACAAAATGGTATATTTGTCAACAGACACCAAAAAGCCCCAGTAATGGGGCTATATCTGTCTTTTGAGCCTTATTTCCAGGGAAAGGTGATAATCCCTTTCTTAATGGGCAGAGAGAAGCTAGCGGCCGCTTTATGCCCTCCTCCGCCGTATTTAAAGGCTATTTTAGACACATCAACCTTACCGTTCGAGCGAAGGGATACCTTGAGCTTATCGGCTTTCTTGACCCAGACAATGCCGACGCCATTCGCCTTCGTCGCCAAAACATGACCGATCTCCGAAACCAGAGCGGGAGAATTGACGGCATATGCCTTATGTCCTTCGAACTTAACCGCTTCGGCGTTAGAGACGATATTCTCTATCACGCGATCCGAGAATTCCAAGATAGCCTTTCCTTTATCAAGATGCTTTTTTCTTCCCTTCGCTGTTTCCAGTTCCAAGGCGGTCTTATTCCAGACCTGCCAGTCGAACTTAAGGGTATCGAGAGAAGCGTGGATCTCCTTAGACTGAGGAAGGGAAAATTTCCAGATGTCGGTATCTTCAACATATTGAAGAAGTTTAGGAACCTTTTTCCCGGAGAAGAAGAACTTCCACGCGAGAACAGCGCCTGAATGCTTGATATCAAAAAGATGTTCATCCGATATCTTCACCGCCTCCTTCTGGCTTATATGATGATCGATGACGACAACCTTCGCCGCCATCTTCTTCAATTTTTTCATCACCTCCTCCGAATAACAGAAGTCGACCATATAGACCTCATTACCCTTAACGATCTCCGGGAAAGGAGCAGTATGAACAGCCGGAAAATAAACAGCTCCCGATCCGAACTTCTTACGGACGACCCAGGCGGCGCTGAATCCATCCATGCAACTCTTGTGATATATAACGATCTTCTTTTTAGCGGCCATTAAGGGAATACTAAACTTCGAGACCGAAAATAACAAATGATGACAACTTTCTAGTATTTCATCTTCAGCGCCTGAAGGGCGGGAAGTTTTTTACCAGCCAACAGGTCCAACATAGCTCCGCCTCCCGTAGAAAGAAAATCGATCTTCTTTCCGATCTTAAGTTCGGAAATCACGCTGACCGTCTCCCCTCCTCCGACGAGCGTAAATCCGCGCGACGAAGCAAGAGCTTTAGCTATCGTCTCGGATCCCTTTGCAAAAGCTTTCTTTTCGATATTACCCATAGGTCCGGCCCAGATCACAGTACCCGCTTTTTTTATGATGTCCGAATAAAGAGAAGCCGTGTTCGGACCGATATCCAATATAACTTTTCCCTGAACTCTGCAGTCTACGGGGAAAATAACTTTTTTATCACTGACCAGTCTCTTAGCTTCCTCGGAAAGAGAAGCTTCGAAGATCGAGTCTCCTATATCGATACCGGATGCCTTCATGACCGTATTCGCCACACCTCCGCCGAGAAGAACCTTATCGCATAAAGGAAGAAGTGTTTCGATCACACAAAGCTTGTCGGACATCTTGGCGCCGCCCACGACGAGAACGAGCGGCTTCTTCGGTTTTTTAGCCACCTTATTGAGAGCGGCCAACTCCGATTTAAGGGTCGGACCGGCGACAGACCTGATGAACGAGGTTATACCCACGGTCGAGGCTGATGATCTGTGAGCGGTCGCGAAATCATCATTCACGAAGATACCGCCCATCGAAGCCAGCTCCTTGGAAAGTTTGGGACTCAGAGATCTTTCACCGGGAAGAAAGCGCAGGTTCTCGATCATATATATCCCGGGCTTTCCTTCACTGATGAGAGCTTTCGCTTTCGCGAGGTCCTTATTATCCAGGAAGATGATCTTCTTTTTTGATACCTTTGAGAGGGCCTCGCAAACAGGCTTAAGGCTGAGCTTCATATCTCTTCCTTCGGGTCGGCCCCTGTGACTCAAAATAACGATCTTCGGATACTTTTTTCCGAGAACGGCAATTGATTCCGCCGCGCGTTTTATCCGCAGCGATCCGTCGATCTCTTTCTTAGAGACATCAAGATTCATACGAACAAGAGCAATCATCATGAAATTATAACTCGCCGAGGCTTACTCACAAAATCAGAAACGGGAAACGCCGGTCATAATAAGAAATACCCGATCCTGATCCGACGTTTTTAAAAAAGCCCTCAGGAAAATCAAAAGCCCCCTTTCGGGGGCTTTTGATAAATGGTCTCAGGGTGAACATTCCTCGAACAATGCTTTCACATAGTCGGAGACTGTTTCACTCGCAGGAGAATTATATCACACAATCATAAAAAGTCAACCATAAATCCATCGGGATATAGGGATACACACCATGTTAACAATTCGTGACGGCCGTCCAAAAGTGTTAGCAAATTTCAGAGCGAACCATCATCAGTCTGATTAACAAAAACCGTCCCGCAATCTTGCGGGACGGTTTTTGTCCGATTGGAATGTCATTCAACAGAACGCCGTTCAACGATCAGAAGTAATGTATGTGATCTATATCGATGCTTGACCGATATTAGGAATTCTTAGGATCCCTTCTGCGGGTGACTATGAGATAGGCAAGCGCGACGAAGATAAGGATGAGAAGAATGATGAGAAGCCAGCTTCCCGATAAGGCTTTCGCGATACCGGAGAATGATCCGAGGAATCCTCCATTACTCACGGACTCATCGGCATTTCCCTTGATGGTGACACCGATATAAGAATCGATGGTCTGGAACTTCCTCGAGGCATCAGTGTATTCCATGAAGGAATTGAACATGATGGAGCTTCCGCCCATCACCTCGTCGTTGATCTTCACTTTGATGGTGATGATCCCCTGACTGTTCTTCGCAACTTCACCGATATTGAAGGTGAGGTTGTTTCCCGAGACGCTTGCAGCCTTTACATTCGAATCAACGAACTTGACCTCAAGCGGAAGTGAAACCTTGATGACGGCATTGGTGAGCTTATCCTTGCTCGCATTTCTGTAAGTTAAGGTGTAATCGAGCTCATCACCGGCAGCAGGCTCCAATCGGCTGACCGAAGGATCGAGCATGACCTCGGCTCCGGCGATACCGACAACCTCCTCAGTTCTTTCAATTATGATGGTAGGAGTGGTCGGTCTGATGTAACCGGTGGAATAATTTGCGGTGCGGAAGTTCAATACTTCTCCGTAAGTGGTGCCGTTATTATTGGCAGCTCCGACGCGGAAGTAATAAGTGGTTCCGGAAGCGAGTCCCGTGACAACGCCGGCAAAATTTCTGTTGATGTACTCTCCGCCCATGTTCTGAGCGAAAGTTCTCTTTGTGAGATTTCCGGCAGAAGTTCCGTATTCGAACCAGACCGAGGTAGCCGCTCCCATAGGATTAGCTTTGGCGTGGAAGATGGCAACGTTCTGAGAAATATCAGTAGCGGAGAAAGTGACAGCTACAGGAAGCTGAGAAGTGGTGTAGGTTCCTCCATTCGAAAGGGTGGTGAATGAGAGGACGGTTCCGTTATTGGTTCCGTAACCATTCGAGGCAACCAGACGAACGTTGTAAGAGGTGTTCGGGTTCAAGTTTCCGATCATGAGCGAAACGTTGGTCTCGCCGCTCATCGGATTCAAATGCCAGCGGGACGTCTGTCTGTCGAAGGCATTTCCGATACCGTATTCGAACCAATATTCAGTGTAAGCTCCGTTAGGATTGACGCGTCCATGAATATCGATGGAAGTCTGAGTGATGCCGGTAATACTTCCGGTCACAACTCCAGGAGTCCATCCGGACGAACCATTGTTGTTATTATTGTTGTTTCCTCCATTTCCGCCGTTGTTATAGGTAGTAGTAAAGGAGAGAATATTACCGTTCTCGGTTCCCCTGCTGTTCTGACCGACAACGCGATACTGGTAAGTGGTGTTCTGACTCAATCCGCTGATATTGCGGCCGACAGGGACTCCGCCATTAGCCGAACCGACGGAGATCTTCGAACCGGCGGTCGAGAACTGGAAAGCATTGTTAGTTCCGTATTCGAACCAGACATCGGTCGAAAGACCATTGGGATTCACGATACCGTTAAGATAGGCGGCGTAGTTTCCGATAGAAGTAGCTCCGGTCGCGGTGACATCGGGGCTGCCGGTGACGGATCCGCCGTTAGAGCTGTTAGTGGTGAAAGTTCTGACATTGCTCACGGAATTTCCCTTACTGTTCGTCGCAACGATGCGGAACTGATAAGTGGTTCCGGCAGAAAGTCCGGAGATGGAAGAGCTGACGCTAGTCGCGGAATCACCGGTGACGGTTCCACCGTTCACGGAGCTTCCGAAATTTCCGGCACCATACTCAAATCTGTAAGTGGTCGAGAGATTATTGGCATCAACAGTTCCGTAAAGAACAGCTGAGTTCTGACCCGTGACGGAAGCGCTTGAAGCGATAGCGTCGGGAATATCAGAATTCTGAGGAGCGACGGCGGCAGCGGTAGTGAAAGTCTTCACGTTGCTGACCCCGGTTCCGGCCGAACTCTGAGCCTTCACTCTGTAGTAATACAGGGTTCCGGCATTAAGATTCGAGACAGACTGGCTGACCGAATAGGTTCCGGTAGTTCCGGGAACGCTATAACGATTAGTAGTGCGCTCGAAGCTGGTGGTCGTTCCAAACTCCATCCAATATTCAGCAGAAGAACCCCCGGGCTCGATCGAAGCATTTAAAGTGGCGCTAGTCTGAGAGACTGAGCCGGCTCCGGTCGCGGTGACATCAGGGGTAGTGGCAGCATTAACGGCAACAACTCCTGAAGCGAGGAATCCGATAGAAAGGATGGCTCCCGCAAACAGTTTTTTGATTACATTACTCATGAGGTCGATAGTAACATAATAACAAAATATTGTCAAGGTAAAAAAATCCCCCTATATCCTGTCGGACATAAGGGGGTTAGGGGGCGTGTAGCCCCACATTCATTGGGGGTATTGGCATACCCTGCTGTAAATAACTGTTCCATTAGGGAGCTGAACGGCGATCTTCGCCTGAATGGTTCCGCCGGGATAATCCAATTTAATTGAATTGCCCGCATTGTTCCAATCAACCCATCCCTGTAAGGAATAAAATACGCCGTTAAGATAAACGCTGTATTTAGTTCCATCCGGGAAAGATTTTCCGGTAACCGGTGATGCGGAGATCTTAAGAAGACCGCTACTTAATGTCACGCTGATGTTTATATCATCAGTAGTGTATCCGGTTGACGGATCAGGAGTTGAAGTCGGAGCAGGAGTTGCCGAGGCGGCGGTCGTCACGAAGCTTTTGAATTCACCGTGATTCGTTCCCTTACTGTTATCAGCCACCAGTCTGTATTTGTATTCAGTTCCGGCGCTGAGACCAGTAATTTCAAAACTAACCTCCTTCGCTGTTCCTCCAGTCACTTTTTTCATTGAAGTTGACTGCAGGCCGGCGGTCGATCCTCCATATTCCACCCAGTAGGAAGTTTCATCATTGTTGGGATTAACTTTTCCGTTTATTACAGCGGATGTTCTTCCCAAAACAGCTGATCCTCCGGTTATAACCGTAGGCACTTTTATGACTGCGGGTACCGGCGTACTGGTAGGTTTCGGAGTAGCTTTAGGAGCGGGAGTGGAGGCAGGCGGATTCTTGGCTTTTTCAGCCTCGATTTTCTTCAACCTATCCTCAAGCTCTTTGATCTTGGCTTTATCAGCAGCGTCAGTTCCACTGTTATCAACAACGGCGGGAACATTTTGAGCCGGAGCACCAGTAGCTTTCGGTTCCTTGGTAGGATCCGGAGTTACTGTAGCTTCAGGAGTTACAGTAGCTTCAGGAGTCGCTGTAGGTTCAGAAGTAGCTGAGATGATGGCTTTGCCTGATTCTTTGTCTTTGTTTCCTGTAAGTCCCTGACCTACAAGAAAAGCGAGGAGCAGAAGAAGGAAAGTTCCCATGATAATCAATACGCCGATCCTGAACGGACTCATTTTGCTTCCCGAATTTCGGTCAGCATCAGTGCCCGTACTTATCGTTTGATTATTGTTATTAGCGGGAACAATGACAGGAGCAGCAGGAACAACAGCCGCAGCAGGAGGAGGAGTAAGTTCGGCATTAATTATCTTAATGTCTTCTTCCCCTATTTCACCTGTCACCGCGAGGTTCTTGCTCTTTTGCCACTCTTCAACAGCGACGGCCGTAGAATGACTGAATTTACTGCTTAAGCTTTTATTATAGAAACCCAACTTTCTTAAGTAGAAATGAAGTAATTCAACGTCTTCGCCTTCGTCTCCGAGCTTCAGAGATTTGCCAAACTTTAATTCCATTATTAAGGACCTCCTAAACAAATTTACGTAAAGAATCAAAGAATTTTCAATTCTTTATCGTATGGGGTCATATTAACATAAATACCCTATATTGTCAATAGACAGGATAGACCCGCTATTCGGGAGGATGCCGAAAGGCCGCCAGTAAAGCGGCCTTAAGCTCATAAAAAACGCCTCAGTCCCCTATTTCTTGAAGACGAAGAATTTATAACCGACGAAATTCCAGACAAGCGAAGCCGCGATGGCGATCACTTTTGCGGAATTCACCTTAACAAAAGAAGCGGAGAGAAGACCATCAAGATGAAGGAACGCCACGATCGAGTAGAAAAAATCCGTCAGCCACGACATGTTGTAATAGATACCGCTGAAAATGAGCTGATGGATGACGAACATTCCGATGACGGTGACGACGAGGAACTTGGAGATCTCATAAAGAAGATTGGACTTTTCCTTAGAGGAGCCGAACGCCCAGAATCGGTTAAGAATGAAACTGTTCGCCATGGCGACCGTGACGGATATTATATTCGCGACGAGAAATTGCTGACCGATGATCGTGAAGGCGAAGTTGAACCCGGCGAAGAGAAGAACATTGAGGATCGCCAGATCAACGAGCGTATTCAGTATACCGATAGCCGTGAAGCGGGCGGCCTGAGAGGCGGTTTTATTTTCCATTGATCTTATTATAACAAATCGCAGACATCAGCCACAGTCGGATACGAAAACACCCCGCTTGTCTTGCGGGGTGTTTTCATCGATATATCTTTATCCGACTTAAAAAGAGAAACCTATCGAAAGTATCGTGGCGATGGCGACGAGAATAATAAGAACCTTGAATATCGCGTCTCCTATCTTCTTGGATCTCTTGGACTTGTGCATGGACATGAATATCGACAGAATAATTTATTTTAAGACAAAAAGAAAGGTCAGGCGTTCGCATCGATGATGCGACTGAAATCCTTAGGATCGATGCTCGCTCCTCCGACCAGAAGTCCGCTTATATCAGAGTGACCCAAAAATTCTCCCGCATTTCCGGACGAGACCGATCCCCCGTAGAGAACCGCCATCTTATCGGTGAAGCAGGAAGATCGGATATGACGGGCCATGACGGCGGCATCCTCCGCAGTGGCGGAAGTTCCGGAGCCTATCGCCCAAATAGGCTCGTAAGCGAATATCAGCTTACCCGAAGAAATAAGCGACTCCACCGCCGAAACCTGGAGAGCGACGAAGCGCTCAGCGGCTTCAGTGCCCTGATCTCTGACATCGGCAGATTCTCCGACGCAAACTATCGCCTTCATGCCCGCTTTTATGACAGCCTCTGCTTTTTTGGAGACGATATCATCAGTCTCCCCCATAGCTCTTCTCTCTGAATGACCGACTATCACATATTTAACGCCCAACCCCTTAAGCTGACCCGCCGATATCTCACCCGTATGGGCGCCCTCTTCCCAGAATACATCCTGCGCTCCGAGAGAGGCGGTCTTCAGTGATCTTCCTTCATTCAAAAAAACAAAAGGCGGACAGACTACGACATTAGCGCGATCAGAGACCTTGAGTATCGCCTCCGCTTTTTTAGACGAGGACGGATTGCATTTCCAATTACCGACGATGAGCTTTTTCATTTTATTTTATTTTTTCCGGCCTTCAGATGACGGACGGTCCATACGATGACGAATACCACGCCTAATCCGACTATAAGAATATCGAACTTCCGAAAGTACTGCCCGACAACCGTCCAATTGTCCCCCAGTACGAAACCGAGGATCGCGAGAGCAGAGCTCCAGACGGCGACGCTTACGAAGGCGAGCGGAATGAACGATCTCGGGCGCACTCCGAAGATACCGGCAGGCAATGAAATGAACGAGCGCACTATCGGAAGAGACAACCCGACGAGAACAACCCAGGGGCCGAAACGTGAAAACCACTTCTCGGTCTTAAGAAAATCCTCCTTGCCGTGAAGGCTTATTTTCGAGACCAGGTCGAGTGATCCCGCCCCCAACTTTCGGCCGACGAAATAACTCGCAAGTGATCCGAGGAATCCCCCCAACACACCCGCGATGATGACTCCCAAAAGGGTCATCCGACCTCCGGAAGCGACAAATCCCGCAAAAGGCACGATAGCCTCCGAAGGTATCGGGATATTCCCGGCGCTCAGAAACATGAGCCCGGCAACCCCCGCGTATCCGAGCGCTCCGATAACAGTAAGCACCCAGGAAAAAACAGCGCTAAGTATTTCAGATATCATTTTATTTCTTCATCCTGCCGGTTCTTATGAAAGCCGCCGCTTCATTCGGATCAATGGAGGTGATCTCTATGCCGGTACTCAACTCAAAACCGGCGGAAGTGTTTATCTTGGGCTGAACCTCGATGTGCCAATGATAATGAGGAAACTTCTTCTTATCCCTGATGGGGGCCGTGTGGATGAAGAAGTTATAATCGATACCCTCGAAACGCTTTTCGAGGAGACTAAGAGCTTTCTGAAGAGCTCCTGCCATCGACTTAAGATCATTCTCGGAGGAATCCTCGAAGAAAGACTCGTGTTTTTTCGGAAAGATCCTCAACTCAAAAGGCTCTCTGGAAGCATAGGGAGTAAAGACCACCGCTCCCTCATTCTCAAAAACGATCCTTTCCTTCTCCTTCATTTCGAACGAAATTATGTCGCAGTGGACACAACGCTTGTTCTTTTTGAAATAGCGGGTCGATCCGACGAGCGAGTGATTGACGTCCGGAGGAATGACCGGTATCGATATTATCTGATAGTGAGGATGATAAAGAGAAGCGCCCGCCTTAGCTCCCCAATTATGAAAGATGGAAACGTAAGCGATACGTTTATCGCGCGCCACATCCCTATACCTCTGCTGAATTACCCTAAGAACATTGAGAGCCTGTTTGGGCGAAAGCTTCGAAAAATTTTTATAATGATCCCTCGTTATCACGACATCGTGATATCCGGATCCGGAAACGGTCTTATAAGGACCGACCTTTCGGATATCGGCCGACTCTCCGCTCACGACAGCGGGAAATTTATTCGGAATAACCTGTATCTCCCAATCTTTTTTCGGATCCTCGGGAAGCCTTATGACAGCAGGGGCATTTCCTGACGCCTGCGGATCTTCAAAGGGACATTTATCAGGACCGGGGATCTTTTTTTCCTCTTTCGAGAAAAACTGATCAGGCCTTCTGCTGCGTCCCGGTGCCATCAAAATCCAGTCGCCGGAAACAAGATCTTCGCGGAGCTCCGGGCTGGGAATGTCGGAATCAATTTTTTTCTTGTTCATTTTATTTGAGTTAATAACGGATCATTTCATCATTTCAGATGAATAGGGAGCGGGTGAAAAATCATTTAAGTCTGTTTTCATAATACCATTCGAGAACATCGTGAGCCACGGGAACAGCTCTCAATCCTCCCTCCTTCGCGTCTTCAATAAGAACAAGCAGACAAATAGGCGCTTTATCATCGCTCCAAGGAACAGGAGCGCAACTCACTATGAAGGCGTTCGTCTTGGCATTGTTATTGACCTGAGCGCTGCCTGTTTTTCCGACAGCTTTCACGGAAAGAGAGTTAAGCATACTGGCCGTTCCATAGGACTTTGCGACCGCATCACGCATACCTTTAACCACTTCGGCCATAGCATCAGAAAGATCCGAATTGTCGGCGATAACGACGGGATCCTTCTGTGTCACATGAAGCTCGAACATCTTACCTCCGTTGACTACCGACGAGACGGCGTTAATAAGTTCGATCGGAGTGATATTAAGATCGCCCTGACCGATGGAAATATGATAAGTGTCACCTATGGTCCAATCGATCCCGGTCCTTTTCTTCTTACCCTCAGGGGTCGGCAGATAACCGACGGCTTCTCCCGTAAGTTCTATGCCGGTTTTTTTATCGAGACCGAATCGGGAATAATAATCATACAGACGATCGACTCCGAGTCCTTTCCCGATCGGCGAATTGCCGTGAAAAAGATCCATATTCTGAGCCAGTCCGCCTCCGACAGCGTAGAAGAAGATATTCGAAGATCGGGCAAGAGCCGAATAAACATCAACCCATCCGTGAGCTTTCCAGTCCACGAATCTCGTGGGCATATCGGGATTATATCTGTTCGGTATATTAAGGGATCCCGTCGAAAGAACCTCTTCGTTCGTTTTGATGACGCCCTCGTTCAAAGCCGCCGTGGCGACCAGCGTCTTGATTGTCGATCCGGGACTGTATAAGCCGCTCACCGCCCGATTGAAGAGGGGCTTCTTCGGATCGATCATCCCTTTTCTTATCTCACCCGAAGAAAAACTCGGGAGACTTACGAGCGCAAGCACTTCCCCGTTTCTCGGATCCATGGCGACGCCGACGGCGCCGGGTCCGCCTCCGTCACTCGCCGCCACAAGAAGGCGGTCATATAGATATTTCTGCAGT
>Ga0172379_10008594_pt1 | contig 12817 bp, 10 predicted proteins | sample GrowelOW334metaG_FD_119756 | JGI IMG/M metagenome (GOLD analysis project Ga0172379, IMG submission 119756) | Groundwater microbial communities from an aquifer near a municipal landfill in Southern Ontario, Canada - Groundwater well OW334 metaG | ecosystem: Environmental > Aquatic > Deep... | reverse complement strand
CAGTTTGAACCGTTCACCAAATTACGCACTATCAAAAAACCGATGATCGCCGCTGTGAGCGGATTTGCGCTTGGCGGTGGATGCGAACTGGTGATGGCGTGCGACGTGATCATCGCAGCGGAATCCGCAAAGTTCGGACAGCCGGAAATTAATCTCGGAGTAATCCCCGGCATGGGTGGATCGCAAAGAATTACCCGTGCGCTGGGGAAATACCGCGCAATGGAAATGCTACTCACCGGCGATATGTTCTCCGCAGACGATGCTGTGAAATGGGGATTGGTAAACAAAGTTGTGCCGAATGAATTTCTTCTTGAAGAAGCAAAAGCATTCGCAAAAAAAATCGCTTCAAAGCCGATGATGGCATCTATTGCCAATAAAGCAATGGTAAATGCGGCGGATGATCTTTCGCTGACCGACGGTATTGCGTTCGAGCGACGCCGATTTGCAGATCTCTTTGATACCGAGGATCAACAACAAGGTATGAAAGCGTTTGTTGAAAAGAGAAAAGCAGCGTGGAAACATAAGTAGTGAAGTCGTTGAGAAACAGCATAATTGATGCGACAACCATACATTAACAAACATTAATAGGATATCTGCGATTCATTGTGTATCTTACACCGTTGCACATATGCAACGCCGCATCTGAAAAGATTTCATTATCTCAGAAGCGGATTTACGACACGCTTCTCAGATAGCAATTCGCATTAGGACACTCCTTCCGCACACTGCATCCCAAAGCAGCGAGTCTTTTTTAACACAACATCAGATCATTGCACCGCAGAGTCCGCCGAGGAATAGTTATTTCATTCCGTTAAACGACGGGGAAATTCTCACAATTGGGCAAGTGATCAAAGGAACAACTAAAATGGCTTTTAAAGCTCTTGGTCTGAATGACCGGCTTGTGCAAGGAATCCTTGCCACGGGGTTCACCGCCCCCACAGAAATTCAATCACGTGCAATTCCCTCCGCCATCGAAGGAAAAGATATTATCGGGTGCGCACAAACCGGAACCGGGAAAACTGCGGCATTTACACTACCTATTCTGAACCGCCTGGCGGAAAAAACTGAAAAAACACACCACATTAAAGCACTGGTACTGACTCCAACTCGGGAACTTGCGCAGCAAATTGAAGACGCTGTAAAGCAATACGGACGATTCCTGCCACTCCGCGCCCTTTCCGTGTACGGCGGTACGAATATGCAGAATCAATTAAAACACCTTTCGCGCGGCGTTGATATTCTGATCGCAACACCCGGACGATTGATCGATCATTTGGAACGGCGAAGTGTCAACCTATCGCATGTGGAAGTTTTGGTGTTGGACGAAGCGGATCGGATGTTCGACATGGGATTCATCGATGATATGCGGTTGATCATCAAACAGACTCCGGCAACCCGCCAGACGCTTCTCTTCTCCGCAACGATGTCCAAACAAGTTCGGACGCTCGTAAAGGATATTCAAAAGAATCCCGAGCTGATCGAAGTGGGCGAACGCCGCACTCCGGCAACAACTGTAACGCAGCATTTTTATTCCGTCAATGACGATAAAAAATTAAGCCTGCTTCTCCACATTCTTCAGACAAAAGAGTTGGACAGCGTATTGGTATTTTCGAAAACGAAAGTCGGAGCAGAAAGAGTTTCCAACAACCTGTACAAAAATGGAATTAAAGCAGTTTCGATCCATTCGGACAGAACCCAGGCACAGCGCCAACGAGCCCTGGCAGGATTTAAACAGGGACAATACAAAGTGATGGTCGCAACCGATGTTGCGGCGCGCGGTATCGACGTTGAGGGAATTTCTCATGTAATCAACTACGACATTCCGACGTATGCGGAGGATTATATTCACCGCATCGGAAGAACTGGCCGAGCACAATCGACAGGTGACGCGTTAACTTTCGTCACGCGGAGCGAAGCACGCCATGTGAAAAAGATCGAACAGTTTATCGGCAAACGGTTTGAGATTAAAAAATATCCCGATTTTGATTACAACAAGATTGAAGAAAAACCGATGAAGCAAACACTTCATGAGGATGTTGAATCCGGAAGCAACAGTGAAGCGAAATTTAATCGTGAGCCGCATGAAGAACGGCGCAGTTTCCCACGCAACGACCGCCGTACCGGCGGACGTCCAGGATTCGGCGCACGACCGGATCGTCGCGAAGGATTCAAACGTGATGACCGGCGTGGAGGTACTTCGTTCCGTCCGGGAGGCGAACAGCGTAAACCGTACGGCGGCGATCGTGAAAAGCGAGATTTTATAAAACCACGCTCGTTCAATAATGCCGGAACAGATAATACTTTCAAAGAGCGGGAATCGTTCGGTAAAGAGCGCGGAACCGGCACTCGAGATTCATTCGGTGGACGGCGCGAAGGGGGATTCACAAAGCGGCCATCATTTGGTAGCGGTGGACGACGTGAAGGCGGATTTGGCAAGCGGCCGTCTTTCGGTGGTGACCGACGAGAAGGAGGGTTCGCCAAACGTGATATCTTCGGACCCAAAAAACATTCATCCTCTGGTCCGCCAAAGCGTGAACATTCATTTAAAAAACAGGAATCGTTCAGCGAGGCCGGTAGTTTCAGCGGCGTAAAGTCGTATGGAAGTCCGAAACAGCATGGCGGTCCGGAATGGAAGCAATTAATCCCCGAAGAACGCGAGTTCAAACCGCGCGAACACAAAGTGGTAAAAAAGATGGTAAGCAGAAAGAAGAAGGATTCGTAACCCTGAAGATTAATGCTGGTGGGCCGCATCATCGTTCAACGACAGAGCGGCCTAACGAAATGAGAAGCAACCAGAAACGGTTGCTTCTTTTGTTTTAAAGCGGGATTATTAGAGCAAATCTGCAGTTGTAGCATCTATAATTTTAGAATTGAAATTATGAGCCAGACAGTTCTCTATTCCGTTACTGATTCTATCCTCACGATCACCCTCAACCGTCCGGACGTTTTCAACGCCGTGAATAACCAGATGAAAAAAGAACTGTTGGAGACATTAATACAAGCGGAAAAAGATTCTTCGGTGCGATGTATTGTACTGCGAGGAGCCGGCGAAAAAGCATTTTGTTCGGGACAGGATCTGAAGGAATATCGGGATGCGAAAAGCTCGATGAAAGAGATACTAGAAAAAGGATACAATCCGATTATCAAACAAATGCGTTCCATGGAAAAACCGATTATCGCAATGATTAACGGAGTTGCCGCCGGCGCGGGTTTCAGTTTTGCGCTCGCATGCGATATGCGTATCATGTCCGACAATGCAAAACTTATCCAGGCGTTTGTTCGCATTGGTCTTGTCGCCGACTCAGGAAGTCATTGGTTTCTCCCCCGTCTCGTTGGGACAGCAAAAGCGTTCGAATATGCGGCAACCGGTAAGGATATTGACGCAATTGAAGCGAAGGAAGTTGGCCTTGTCAATTATGCTGTTCCAGCCGCAGAACTTGAAAAAGTGACATATGAACTCGCAGGCAAATTGGCGAACGGTGCAACGAAAGCGATCGGTATCATTAAACGAACATTGAACAAGTCCTTAACGATGACATTCGATGAACTGCTCTCATACGAAGCAATGATGCAGGAGGTCGCTGCACAATCCTCAGACCATAAAGAAGGTGTTGCGGCGTTCATTGAGAAAAGAACTCCGAGGTTTGAAGGAAAATAGGACACAGAGGAACGGCGTAAGAACATATACCATTGTTAATGAAGAATATATAATTAAGAATGATCAAAAAAAGTATTGAGAAACACTAAAGGCATAGTGCAGAAATAGTGCAGAAGAAGATTATGAATGCACCACGGTTGGCATGGATAGAACGGATGTACGCGGATAGAAGTAGTAAGCGAATGGAGATGGGGTAGGAACAATGCAATGATTTGTCTGACATCTTTCCTGCGATTACAATTTCGCATGTTGGTGTCCGACATCGACAAACCTGTTTATCTGAAATCTGAAAAACGTTCCCCCTTTTTTGCGGGATTGATAATTCGTGCAACGATTAAGCCAATAATCCTTCATTTTTTTCATGGTACACCATTTGCAGAAACACCCCATGCTGTAGTGGGTTATTCCGTAAAGGACAAAAAAGTCTGTAACGTTTTTATTCTTTGAACTTTTGAAAGGAATTATTATGCGTATTGGAATCCTCACCGGTGGCGGCGACGTTCCCGGATTAAATCCTTGTATTAAAGAAGTTGTGTATCATGCAACGGACGCTGGGGCGGAAGTGTACGGTATCCGCCGTGGCTGGGGCGGACTGTTGAATTTTGATTTAGACAATACGGAACATCAGGATCAATGGGTAATGCCTCTGACCAAACAGAACACACGTACTATTGGACGTTCCGGCGGAACATTTCTACATACCTCCCGCACGAATCCTCAGAAAGTAAAATGGTCAGATATTCCGATGTTCCTTCAGGATCCAAAGAATCCGCCAAACCAGGATGATCCCGTCAGCGATTTTACTCCCCATGTGCTTAAGGTACTCGAGCATTTGAAGATCGATGTTCTGATTGCAATCGGCGGCGACGACACACAGAGTTTTGCCGTCCGGCTTCATGAAGAAAAATTTCCCGTCGTTTCAATTCCCAAAACAATGGATAACGACGTCTACGGAACGGATTACTGCATTGGATTTTCCACCGCGGTAACGCGCAGCGTGGAATTTATCACCAATCTTCGCACATCGGCAGGATCGCATGAACGTATTGCGGTGATCGAATTATTCGGTCGCAACTCAGGCGAAACTTCACTCATCTCCGCGTATCTTGCTGGCGTAGACCGCGCAATTATTTCGGAAATCCATTTCGATCCGGAACGGCTCTCACGTTTGCTGATGGAAGATAAGAAAAACAATCCGAGTGGATATGCGATCATGACCATTTCCGAAGGGGCACAGATGGTCGGAGGAAAAGTGATTGAATACGGACAGTCCGACGCATATGGACATAAAAAACTCGGCGGTATCGGACAGATTACCGGAGAAGCAATTCAAAAAATCACCGGCGCACACATTATTAATCAGCAAGTTGCATATCTGATGCGCAGCGGCGAACCCGATGCACTCGACCGGATGGTGGCGATGTGTTACGCCAACCTTGCAACCGATCTCGTACTGAAAAAACATACCGGACGTATGGTCGCGTTGCGCGACGGAAAGTATACTACTATTCCTTTAAAATCGATTATGGATGGAACCAAACGCGTTGACGTGCAGGAATTGTATGATTCAGAGAACTATCGTCCAAAAGTATTTAACGTGATCGGAAAGCCGATGTTTTTGTACTAGACCTTTGCATGCACACGTTCACGACCCGGGCCTGTAAAAGGCGCGAATACTTATTTACCCCTTCTTTATAAAGAAGGGGTTGTGTTTTCTAACACCCCTTCCCTTCCATCTCAAGAAGTATCTTAGATTAAACAACGGATCTGCCTAAAACGGTGAGATAAATTGATCGCGCTGCCCAAATAGAATTTCAAATTTAAGTGAACCAATAAAGGAGGAGTTATGAAGCGAACTATTTTGTTCATCTTTAACGTTTTCTTTTTTATTTCCATCCTCTATTCCCAACCAAATTATTCCCTGGAATTTGCGACCTCCTTCCTTTAGACATTTACGAAAGAGGTGAACGCGAATATTTTATGACAACGAAATATTCCGTTGCGTTTTCCTGGAATATCGCGGAACATGCCGACGTCATCACGACGGCCTCTTACACGCAACAACAGGCACAATTATTCTTTTTTGGACGGCACAGGCGCGCTCACTGCTAATGGAACCATCTATATTCCTTTTACAACCGAACCGCTTGATGTTTACAGAGAAATTGGATTCAATTTCGGACTTTAATCAGGAATTCATCCGCTCTATTCGATAACTTTCAGTGCTCTCTTTACCAACGGTATACACTGGAATTGAGTCCACTTTCCCTTTGTATTTACAGCAATCATTCTGTACTTTCGTTTTGTTCAACACACGGAAGCACCTCCCGTCTTCCACTTTTTTATCATTTTTTCCTTCAATTTATGGCTATTTCTATCGGTATCGTCGGCGCTGGCACCATGGGTGCCGGAATCGCCCATATTGCCGCCCTGAAAAAATTCAATGTCCAACTCTATGACATCAATGACGAGGTCATCCGACGAAGTGTGGAGAAGATCAACTTTGAGATGAAAAAGAGCGTCGATAAGAACAAGATCTCGGATGACGATATGAAGCAGGCGATCACGCGAATTAAAAAACGGACAAACCTGAACGATCTGGATACATGCGACATTATTATTGAAGCGGTACTGGAAGATATTAAAGTAAAGCGCGATCTCTTCAAAAAATTGGATCAGATTGCACATCACACAGCAATTCTTGCAACAAACACTTCCTCCCTTTCGGTTACCTCGATCGCCTCCGCGACAAAAAAGCCGGAGCGGGTGGTGGGAATGCATTTTTTTAATCCCGTGCATTTGATGAATCTTGTTGAGATCGTCAAAGGTGCACGCACATCCGATGATACAATAAAATCCGCCACTGCAATTGCCGAACAATTGGGGAAGAAAACGGTGCAGGTAAAAGATACTCCGGGATTCATCGTGAACCGCGTAGCACGACCTTTTTACGGTGAAGCGTTAAAGATTCTCGGAGAGAACATCGCCACCATAGAAGAGATCGACCGGATCGTAAAGAAGAGCGGCGGCTTTAAGATGGGTCCATTCGAACTGATGGACTTGATCGGAAATGATGTAAACTTTTCCGTTACATCATCCATTTACGAACAGATGTTTCATGATCCGCGTTTCCGCCCAAGTCAGATCCAACAGCAATACGTAGAAGCGGGACTTCTCGGCAAAAAAACAAAAATTGGATTCTATAATTACGACGATAAATGAAGAAGAAAACACCGAATAAAAAAACTCCGTCCTTGAAAAGGATGACCATCAAAAATACCGCTACAATTGAACGGCTACGTACGGAGACTCTCCCTGCGAAAGAAATCAAACCGGTGAAACAACTCATCTGTTTGCTTGGGGACGAGAGGCTCGTGAAAGAATATTCCACACTGTTTCAATCGCATGGGATTGCCGTGCTGGAATTAAAGAGTCTTGCTTCGCTGAAAACATCCGCAAAAAAAATTACCGTCGCATTTGAGTTGACGATGCTTGCGGACGAACAAAAAGCGATAAATCTTCAGGTACTGGATGAAATGCTACCTGAACAGACACCGATAGTTTTATCATCAATCACCTCCACATTACTTTTGCAGACTCACACTTTAAAACACCGCGACCGTTTCATCGGGCTCGCCGCATTTCCAACATTACTGGCACATCAGCTTGTGGAACTGGCACCATCGCTTCACACCAGCAAAGCTACGGCGGATACCGTCACAGCGTTATTCACTTCCGTTAAAAAAGAGACTGCAATGGTGCAGGACAGTGTCGGCATGGTTATGCCGAGAATTCTTTGTCAGATTATCAATGAAGCGCTCTTTACGGTTCAGAACGACGTTAGTTCTCCTCGTGACATTGATGAAGCGATGAAGTATGGAACGAATTATCCGCATGGTCCGATCTCATGGGGGGAATTGATCGGGTTCAATAATGTCGTTACCGTGTTGGATGCACTCTATCACAATCATCATGAAGAACGATATCGGGTTGCACCATTGTTGCGACAAATGGTAATTGCTGGTGTTTTCTGGAAACCGAAAGAATAAAAATTAAAAAGGCTTGTTAAACCAAACAATCTTGACAATCTTTTTTTTACACTTTTTTGACTACTACTCATTTATTTACCAGGGAATGTCAGTGCATCTTCAAACGGCATCATCGGTATTGGTTCACCGTTATGTTGCAGGCGAAATATTACCAAGTCAAGTGCTGGAATTGATTCGGATTTTGACTTCACGCCAAAAAACTTCGGCATCAACATATTGAAATCAAAGAATCCTTTCTTCGGCATTTCAATGATGGTCACTTTTTGATCTTTTAGAATTCCTGCGCGTTCTTTTGCTATTGAGATCGCCGTTTCCATACCGCCGAGAATATCAATAAGTCCATTCTGTTTCCCGTCTACACCGCTCCAGATTCTCCCCTGCCCGATCGAATCGATATGTTCGTAACTCATCTTTCTTCCCTCAGATACTTTTGTAACAAATTCTTTGTACATAAATTTTATGGCATACTCCATTCGCACATGTTCTTCTGTCGTCAGGTTTCGGTCCGGAAGTCCGAGCCCAATAAACGGCATGCGAATTCCGAAGCCAAGATCTGCATGCTCACCTCTTTTTACAAAATCAGTGGATAAACCGAGCGTTTCTTTCAGATTCTTATTATACGCCCAGCCACCGATCACTCCAATAGAACCAGTTATCGTACCGGGAGCGGCAACAATTGTATCGGCATACATGGAAAGCCAGTATCCGCCTGATCCTGCGACAAAGCCTTGCGAAACGATGATCGGTTTTTTTCCTTTCGCTTTCCGCATTGCTTCTGCAATATAATCAGACGCCATAGCATCGCCGCCGGGAGAATCGATGCGAAGGACGACGGCTTTAATCTTAGAATTATTCATCGCGCCTTCGACAACCTTTACAAGACTCCGGGCTTTAATTCCTTCATCCATTGCACATGTACCGAGAACGTAGATTACCGCTATCTGCGGCGGTTCACCCCATTGAGCATCGTACGGTTTTTGGAATGCTGAGAGTTCGTTGAATGGCTTATATCCATTTTCCTTGCCGGTCTCGGCTTTAACGATGGTATTCACAACTTCCCATCTGCCGATGCTGTCGATCAATCCCAGTTCTTTCGCTTCATGCGCAAGAAATATACTTTGCAGATTGACGAGTGAATCGAATTTCAGCGGTGATAAATTCCTCGCAACACAAATATCCTTTTTTGCAATTTCATACCAATCATCGATGATCGCCTGACGCTGTTCCCGGTCTGCATCAGACATTTTATCGTGCGAGAGAGTTTCATTGGCAGATTTATATTTGAAGAATCGCCATTCTTCAAATCCAATACCAATTTTCTCAAACATCCCTTTCAGATATGTATTCCCCATCAAATACCCATCAAGCATTATGGTGCCGACCGGATCCATCACAATGTTATCTGCTATGGAAGCAAAATGGTAGAGATCGATATTTCCCCTGTCGATATAGATGATGATCTTTTTTCCTGCATTTTTACATTCCTTTAATTTTTCACGGATCTCCCACAACTTTTCACGATCCACATTCATGCCGGAAGTATTGATCGCGATTCCTGCTACCGATGGATCAGTTTCCGACGCTTCGATTACCTCGAGAATGTTGGTGAGTGTCTTTGTCTTATCGAAATATTCAAAACGCTGATAACCGATCGTACCATTTAAATCGAATCCTACATACATTTGTTGAGCAGGAATAATCTTTCGAATGAGCGTTCTGTCATGTGCGCCGTATCGAATGCCGAACGTATTGCTTGAATGATTTCCGTTTGCATCATACTGCGAGTGCATTTCCACACCTGCATCACCCAGACTGAATTGAAATCCAACATTGAATGCCTTGTTGTCAAAATATCGTCCGGTGAAACGAATGCCCGGAAGAGCTTCGACAGCAACTCCCATGCTCCAAAAATCTTGATGGGATTGCGGTGTGCGATGAAGGACATACTCAGCAAATGCCGTTAGCAGTTCATCGCCGAATGGACGAAAACCGACTTCTCCAATCGTTTCCCATCCTTTCGCATTCATTGCCGACAAACAGTGTGCACCTAAGGAAACGAACGGCACGGGTCGAAACAGCGCGCCAAGGGTGAGCAAATCCGATTTATCCAGAAGAAGATTGTTTGTCGTTGTCCAATTATATGAAATACCGGCACTCAACGACCTGTCGCCACCGCCCAACGAAATCGTATAATCAGCGACATAATTCGACAATATTTTTTCACGAACAACACCAATGCCAAAATTCGGTACAGCAGCAAATACTCCCCAATGATCAACATTGTACCCTCTGGCCCCATTGTCAGACCACGTGAGTAATAGATCTGGCTCTCGCACATACGAAAGTAGTGCAGGATTGTCGTAGCCGTACAATCCAAATTTCAAAGTACCGGGCGAGGTTAATTGAAAGGTGTTTCGTGAGAAGTACGGAGTAATATTCGATTGTGCAAAAATTGGAACAACAGAGAGAAACAGTAAAGTACAAAGAACGAGAATTCGGTTCATACAATCTCCTGAATATGTTGAATGATAAGGCTATTTTACGGAATAGTGGCCATAAAGTTCTCGATATTCTTTCCATATTCAATGACGAATGTAAAAAACGGATACGTATGTCCTAAAATGGATTGCGCATTACTGTTGTCTTTCTCCCGACTCTTTCGTACGATAGTGCAATGATTCATTTTCATATTGCGGAGACTGCAATGAATATCAAATCATCTGCGTTTCAAGAAAATCAAACCATTCCTACAAAACATACGTACTACGGTGTTGAAGGGGGGAAAAATATTTCACTCCCCTTTAGCTGGAATGATGTACCGTCCGAAACAAAATCGTTTGCACTTTCCATTGTCGATCCCCATCCGGTGGCCAAGAATTGGGTGCATTGGTTTGTCATCGATATCCCCGCAACAATCACCGGTATAGCAGAAGGTGCGTCACCACGGTCGATGCCGAACGGTAGCCGGGAATTGCTGAACACCTACGGTTCTCTTGGTTATGGAGGACCAGAACCGCCGAAAGGATCAGGGAAGCATCCGTATGTTGTTACTCTGTATGCCTTGGGTGTTCCAAGTCTGGGATTGTCTGAAATGACGACGCTGACTGAATTCACAAAAGCACTTCGGGGCAATGTGATTGCAACAACCAGTATAACGGGAACATATGATCGATAACGCTATTGTGGATAAGAAAATTATTATTTACGCCCTACGTGGGGCGTTTTTTGTATCCGCTTCCTCGTCAATGATATTGATGTCCGATGCATAAGAAAGAGAGGACGAAAGTTATAGAACATCTTTATTTCACAAGTTGATATAGCGGACAAAAAGTCGTACATAACAATAGAAAATTATCGGAGATAACACACTATGTTCCTGTCATTTGAAGGAATCGATTGCTGCGGAAAAACAACACAAGCAAAACTGCTGGTCGAAAAGTTACAAAGTGTAAATAACACTGTCCTGTTTTTGCGAGAACCGGGAGGGACTGAGATTTCCGAACAGATCCGTCAGATTTTGCTCAACAAGAAGAATCTGAAAATGACACAGATTACCGAATTGCTTCTCTTTTCCGCAAGCCGGTCACAACTGGTCACCGAAGTGATCAAACCGGCCATTGCCAAAGGTACAATAGTCATCACTGACCGGTTCGTCGATTCCACGACGGCCTATCAAGGGTACGGACGGGGGTTACACCACGGCGGTGTGAAAAGTATTAGTTCGATTGCTACCTCTGGATTGATGCCGAGAAAAACATTTTTTATTGATATTCCTGTGCAGGAAATGTACTCGCGTCGGTTAGCAAGCCACCAAGAGATTGACCGGATGGAGATGAGTAATGAAGATTTTTACCACCGTGTACGTGAAGGATATGTTGAACTGGCTAAAGAGGAACCGGGTCGCATTGTTACCATCGATGGACGGCAACCAATCGACACGATTCACGAGACCATCTGGAAAGAAGTTGACGGAATGCTACATACGGTTAACGAATAACTATTTGCTATTACCTTATCACGTTGTGATCCTATCCTCATCAAACAATATTTTATCAGAACATATTTCCGCCCGCCCCATTGACGCATTTCTGTTAGTCGTATAATTTAAATGAACGATCGGTGATCTTTTTTACGAGATTCTGATTTTTTTCGGTTTCTACAATGGTGCAGTTCATTCGACATCACACACCCATACTAGGTACGAAAACGGAACGGGACGTTGTCACTAATGCAAAGAGTTCCGCACCAGAATGGTTGGTTCTCGCCTCAAAATAGGTCGCAGATACGAGATCAAGCGCTAATTTGCCTCCGGCACTCGTCGCACAACATCGCACCTTTCACATCGATATCTTCCACCGCTGAGGAAGCATGCATGGCGCAATCAAGAGTTCTGCAGTGATAAAGTCCGAAGGAATGGCCGAGTTCGTGTACCGCTTCCTTTAAAACCCGTTCGAAAAAGAGTACTGGATCAGCCGGTAAACCGTAGATGGTATTATCTAAACGGTAGGTAGAAACCACGGATGCGACTCCGCCCAACTGCGCCTCACCGAACACATATGTCAGCACCGGTACGAATAGATCGACAGATGTGATGCCAAGAACTTTGGAATCGGTTTGCGGAAAGTCAATTAGTTGACGGAGAATTTCGGTAGAATTGTACTGCGCACGCGAATCGTCATACGCTCGGAGGACAATATTTGAGAGCGGTTTTTCTAGAACTATTTCACCGGAGAATATAAAGCGTAACGGATCGACGAGCGTCGGGATCACGTCCAAAACAACAGGATGGAGAGGAATAAGACGAATGGAGGGCACGGTTAATTATCAAATTGCTAGAGTGCATGAATGCAAGCGTATCATAATTGTATGATTATACGATTGAATAATTGTATTTGCCCAAAGGTAAAAATGAAATCTAATGAGAATTTAAAATTTGGGTATTGAAATCATATTTGTCCAAAATACATCATACAAGAGAAAAACTTATTCCTTCTTTTCTTGACGGATTTCCGAAGGAATGCCGACATGGTATAAAGATTTGGTCGGCACAAGAAAAGAAGCACAAGAACCCTTGCGAAATGTAACGCGCGCGATGAATCCCGTTCGCACT
>Ga0172379_10008593_pt1 | contig 12818 bp, 12 predicted proteins | sample GrowelOW334metaG_FD_119756 | JGI IMG/M metagenome (GOLD analysis project Ga0172379, IMG submission 119756) | Groundwater microbial communities from an aquifer near a municipal landfill in Southern Ontario, Canada - Groundwater well OW334 metaG | ecosystem: Environmental > Aquatic > Deep... | reverse complement strand
GGGCATGCGCGTGGAATCGGAATTCCAGTAGAGCAGGTCGAAGGGGAAGGGTTCCTTGCCCATCAGGTAGTTGTTGACCACGAAGGTCCAGATCAGGTCGTTGGAGCGCAGCATGTTGAAGGTCGTGCCCATCTCCGAGCCTTCGAGGAAGCCGCGTTCTTCCATCTTCTTTTCGAGGCTGGCGACCTGGCCTTCGTCGATGAAGACACCGAGTTCGCCGGGAATCGAGAAGTCGAGCAAGGCGACGAAGAAGGTCGCCGAGGCGATGCGCTTGTCCTTCTTGGCGGCCATGTAGCCCATGGTCGAACCGAGCAGCGTACCGCCGAGGCAGTAGCCGATCATGTTGATTTCCTTTTCGCCGGTCTGCTGGCAGACCACGTCGATGGCGGTCAGCGCGCCTTCGGTCATGTAATCGTCGAAGCCCTTCTTCGCCAGCTTGGCGTCCGGGTTCACCCACGAGATGACGAATACGCTGTGGCCCTGGTCGGTGGCCCACTTGATGAAGGAATTGCTCTCGCGCAGGTCGAGGATGTAGTACTTGTTGATCCAGGGCGGGATGATCAGCAGCGGGCGCTTGTACTGTTCCTTGGTGCTCGGGTTGAACTGGATCAGCTGGATCATCTCGTTCTGGAAGATCACCTTGCCCGGCGACGAGGCGACGTTCTTGCCCATTTCGAAGGCCGATGGATCGGTCATCTTGACGCGCAACTGGCCGTCGCCTTCCTCGATGTCGCGCAGCAGGTTGTTGAAGCCCTTGAGCAGGTTTTGGCCGTGGCTCTTGACCGTCTCGCGCAGCACTTCCGGGTTGGTACCGGCGAAGTTGGAGGGCGACAGCGCGTCGATGAACTGACGGGTGAAGAAGTTCACCTTCTTCTTGGAAATCTCGTCCAGCCCCTCGACGTTGCCCACCGAATCGTGGACATGGCGGGCAGTGATCAGGTAGGACTGCTTGATGAAGTCGAACAGGAAGTGCTCTTCCCATTGGGCGTCGGCGAAGCGCTTGTCGCCCTTCTTCGGTTGCGCCACCGGCGCGCCTTCCATGCCCATCATGCGCATGGATGAATGCTGCCACAGCGAAAAGTAGTCCCACACCAGGTTCATCTGCGCCTGCGCCATCTTGTAGGGGTTGGCCAGCATCTTGGCCATCATGTCCATGAAGGCCTGCGCGATGCCGAGATCGTCGGCAGGCGCAGAAACGCCTTTCTTCATCTGGCGCTTCATGTGCTCCGTGATCAGGTTGGAGGCGCGCTGCGCAACTTCGGCGTAGGTCTTGGCTATCTCCTTGGGATCGGGCAAGGCTTGGGGTTCATGCGCAGACATTGTGACTCCTTGGGTTAGCTGATGTAACGGGTCAGACCGTTCTCTTCGATGCGCTGCAGTCTTCCTGCGTGCTCGAGATAATTCAGATGGGCAATTGCTTCGCCCATGGCAAACATCGTCTGGTGCGGGTCGGGCAGTTCGCGGCCGAACAGCACGCCGAGCAGGTCGGCCGCGCTCTTGGCTTTGCCGCGGCAGGCGTCGAGCAGCACTTCGCAACGCTCGGCATGGTGGGCGTGAAGCTGGTCCACGCGGGCATGCAGACCGCGGAAAGGACGGCCGTGCGAGGGCAGCACCAGCGTGTCAGCCGGCAGCACGCGAAACTTGTCGATGGAGCCGAGGAACAGCCCGAGCGGGTCGCCGTGCGGATTGCTGGCCATCACCGAAATATTGGTCGAGATGCGCGGCAGCAGCATGTCGCCGGAAATCAGCACGCCCAGTTCCGCGCAATACAGGCTCATGTGTTCCGGTGCATGGCCATAGCCGACGATGGCGCGCCACTCGTGGTCGCCGATCTTCAGCACCTGCTTGTCGAACAATCGCTGGTAGGTCGCGGGAATCGCCGGCACGCCTTTCTTGTAGCCATTGCCACGGGCGATCAGGCCATCGATGCGCGCCTGGTCCAGGCCGTGCTGCCGAAAGAACTCGACCATGACCGCGATTGAATACCCGGCGATTTGTTCCGCAACCATGTGCGCCGCCAGATATTCCCCCTGCGCCATCCACAGTCCGGCGCCGGTTTCCTGCTCGAGCCATGCGGCGAGGCCGAGATGGTCGGGATGGCAATGGGTGACGATGCAGCGTGTCAATCGCCGTCCCTGACTCTGTCCGCCGGGGATTCCGCTTTGCGGGCCGGCGAGCGCCGACTTCCAGGCTTCCTTGACCGGGTCCAGCGCGAAGCCGGAATCGACCGCCGCATAACCCTCGCCGTCTGCCAGCAACCAGAGGTTGATGTGGTTCAGCGCGAATGGCAGCGGCATGCACAGCCATTCGATGCCGGGAGCAACGGGCACCGCCAGGCCGGGGGCGGGCGCGGTTTCGTGCGGGTAGGCGATTGGAGCGTTCAAGCCGGGTCTCTTTGCATCGTGGGGGGAAATCTGCTTAACTTGTCAAAAGTCGATCGATCATTTTATCCAATTCCCGGGCTTTATGTGCGGTGCAGCATTTGGCGCATCCAGGCCCCACAATCATGAGCGAAACTCAAACCATTACCGAACTGGCGCGCGATTTCGGCGTAACGACGCGTGCGATCCGCTTCTGGGAATCCCACGGGCTGGTGTCGCCGGCGCGCGAGGGCGGCAACCGCATCTACAGCAAGCGCGACCGGACCCGGCTCAAGCTGGCCCTGCGCGGCAAGCGGCTCGGGCTCAGCCTGGCCGAGATCAAGGACCTGATCGACATGTACGACACGGCGGAGGATGAGTCCTCCCAGCTGCTGTCCTTTCTCGGCGCGCTGGCGCAACGTCGGGCAGCGCTGGAACAGCAGCGCGACGACATTCAGGCCGTGCTCAAGGAAATCGCCCGTTTCGAGCGTCAATGCCGCGAGATGCTGAAGGCCGACGAGGCCGCGTCAGCTGGCAAGAAGCGGAGCAAAACGCAGTCCCGATAGTTGACGTTGACGTTAACGTCAACTAGGATGCACAAACTGTTTGCAGGAGGTTGAATGCCGCACACCGCACGTCCAGCCAGTAGCAACTTCGAGCCGCGCAACCCCGACTGGGAAGCGACCGTCCGCGGCAGCTTTGCCCGGCAGAAGGTGATGACTCTGATCGGCGCCGAAATGGGCGCGTTGACTGCGGGCCACTGCGAGATCCGCCTGCCCTTCCGCGACGACCTGACGCAGCAGAACGGCTATTTCCACGCCGGGATTACCAGTACCATCGTCGATAGTGCCGGCGGTTATGCCGGCTACACGCTGATGCCAGCCGGCTCCGACGTGCTGACGGTGGAATTCAAGCTCAACCTGCTGGCACCCGCCGACGGCGAGTATCTGGTCGCCGAAGGCCAGGTGCTGAAATCCGGTCGCAACCTCATCATCACGCGCGGCGAGGTGTACGCGATCAGGAACGGCCGCGCCACGCATTGCGCGACGATGCAGCAGACCCTGATGACCATGCACGGCAAGGAGAAAAAGTAATGCTCGGACTCAACTTTGACCTCGGTCAAGACATCGAGATGCTGCGCGACAGCGTGTGGGCTTTCGCCGCGAAGGAAATCGCGCCGCGCGCCGCGGAGATCGACCGGGTGAACGAATTTCCCGCCGACCTGTGGCGCAAGTTCGGCGAGATGGGCCTGCTCGGCATGAGCGTGGAGGAGCAATACGGCGGCACCCAGATGGGTTATCTGGCGCACATCGTGGCGATGGAAGAAATTTCACGAGCGTCTGCCTCGGTCGGCCTTTCCTACGGTGCGCACTCCAACCTCTGCGTGAACCAGATCCGCCGCAACGGCAGCGAGGTGCAGCGGAAGAAGTATCTGCCCAAGCTGATTTCCGGCGAGCATGTCGGTGCGCTGGCGATGTCCGAGCCGGGTGCCGGTTCCGACGTGGTCTCGATGAAGCTGCGCGCCGACCTGAAAGGCGACCGCTATGTACTGAACGGCTCGAAGATGTGGATCACCAATGGCGGCGATGCCGACACCCTGGTGGTGTATGCCAAGACCAATGCCGAGGCCGGACTGAAGGGCATGACCGCCTTCATCGTCGAGAAGGGCTTCAAGGGCTTCTCGAAAGGCGCGCATCTGGACAAGCTGGGCATGCGCGGCTCGAACACCTATCCGCTGTTCTTCGACGACTGCGAAGTGCCGGCCGAAAACGTGCTGGGCGGCGAGGGCAACGGCACGCGGGTTCTGATGAGCGGCCTCGACTACGAGCGCTCGGTGCTTTCCGGCGGGCCGCTAGGCATCATGGCCGCCTGCATGGACGTGGTGCTGCCCTTCATCCACGAGCGCAAGCAGTTCGGCCAGAGCATCGGCGAGTTCCAGTTGATGCAGGGCAAGCTGGCCGACATGTACAGCACCTGGCAGGCCTGCCGCGCCTACGTCTACGCGGTGGGCAAGGCCTGCGACCGCGGCGACCACTCGCGCACGCTGCGCAAGGACGCCGCCGGCGCGATTCTTTACTCGGCGGAAAAGGCCACCTGGATGGCTGGCGAGGCGATCCAGGCGCTCGGCGGCGTCGGCTACACCAACGACTACCCGGTGGGGCGCCTGTGGCGCGACGCCAAGCTCTACGAGATCGGTGCCGGCACTTCCGAAATCCGCCGCATGCTGATCGGCCGCGAGCTGTACAGCGAGACCATGTGATGAGCCAGCACAAACGCGAGGAATGGCAGAAGCTTTACGACGAGGTCCTGGCGCGGTCTTCCGGTCCCGGCGTTCTGACCCTGGAAAACCTGCGCGAATGCACGGGGCTGGAATTGTTCCAGAAGATGATCGCCGGCGAGTTGCCGCGGCCGCCGATCAACGACACGCTCGGCTTCTGTCTGGTCGAAGCCGAAAAAGGGCGCGTGGTGTTCCAGGGTGCGCCGCAGCACCGCCACTACAACCCGATCGGCACCGTGCATGGCGGCTTCCACGCCACCCTGCTCGACTCCTGCGTCGCCTGCGCGATCCAGTCCACGCTCGAAGCGGGTCAGGGCTACACGACAATCGAACTTAAGGTGAATTACATCCGCGCGCTGACCGACCGCGTCGGTCCGGTGCGCGCCGAGGGCCGCGTGATCCACGCCGGCAAGCAGATCGGCACGGCGGAAGGCAAGCTGGTCGATGCCGACGGCAGGCTCTACGCCCATGCCACGACGACTTGTTTGATTTTCAATGTCTGACGTGCGCAGAGCCGCCTCAAGCGCGGCGCAGCCAGAGCCCGGAGCCGCGCAGCGGCGAACCGTAGTCACCCCCTCGCGCGGCGAGGGGGGCGAAGGCGGGGTTTCGCGAAGCACCGCTTCGCGCCGCCGCAGCCGGCCGGCTGTGCAAAGCCGGCCGTGGAACGGGGGGCGTGCCATATGAGCGGCCTTCTGGACACCTACCGCGGCACGGTCTATCCGTGGCATTGCGACCACATGAACCACATGAATGTCATGTGGTATGTCGGCAAGTTCGACGAAGCGACCTGGAACCTGATGTCCCACCTCGGCATGAACGCTGCGTTCCTGCGCAAGCACCATCGCGGCATGGCCGCGGTGGACCAGCGTATCAGCTACCAGCGCGAACTGCATGCCGGCGACACCGTCGCGGTGCGCACCGGGGTCATCTCCGTCGGCGAAAGGAAGCTGATCTTCTTCCACGAAATGCGCAACGCCGACAGCGATGAGATCTCCGCCGTCACGCTGCTCACCGGCGTTCATCTCGACACCCAGACGCGCAAGTCCTGCGCCCTGCCCGAGGACACGCTCGCCAAGGCGCGCGAGTTGGTCGTCGACCACAAGCTGCCCTGGCCGGTCTGAAGGAAATCATCAATGACAGAGCACCTGCCACAAGTCGGCGCTGACGGGACGGCGCCCAGCGTCCGCGTCCTCGGTCCCGGCAACACGGCGGAGCTTGAACAGGTGCGCCAGTTCTTCCGCAACTACGCCGCGTGGCTCGGCGTCGATCTGTGCTTTCAGAATTTCGACGAGGAAATGGCGACGCTGCCGGGGCGCTATGCGGCACCGCAGGGGCGGCTGTTCTATGCCGAGGTCGATGGTGTGGGCGCCGGCTGCGTCGGCATCCGGCCGTTCGCCGAGGGCGTCTGCGAACTCAAGCGCCTGTATGTCGAGCCGGCGCAGCGCGGCCTCGGCCTCGGTCGCCTGCTGGCCCTCGCGGCGATTCGCGCGGCGCGCCAGATCGGTTACCGCAAAATCCTGCTCGACACCCTGCCGGCGATGCGCATCGCCGTGAAGCTGTATCGCGAACTGGGTTTCACGCAGGCGCCGGCCTACTACCAGACGCCGGTCGAAGGCACGCAGTTCCTCGCCCTTGACCTCGAAAACTGGTCGGAAGACGAAGTGGCCAACCAGAACCTGTTCCACCTGTTCGACTTCAACCGCGCCTGGTCGCGCCAGATCCGCGAGGTCGATCCCGACTACTTCGAGCGCCTCTCGCATCTGCAATCGCCTCAGTACCTCTGGATCGGCTGCTCGGATTCGCGTGTGCCGGCCAACCAGATCGTCGGCCTGCTGCCGGGCGAAGTCTTCGTCCACCGCAACGTCGCCAACGTCGTGGTGCACACCGACCTCAACTGCCTGTCGGTGATCCAGTTCGCCATCGACGTGCTCAAGGTCAAGCACATCATGGTGGTCGGCCACTACGGCTGCGGCGGCGTGCAGGCGGCCCTGAACCATCAGCGCGTCGGCCTCGCCGACCTCTGGCTGCGCCATGTGCAGGACGTCCATGTCAAACACCTGGCGCGCGTCGATGAGTTGCCCGAGGACAAGCGGCACGACCGTCTGTGCGAACTCAACGTGCTGGAACAGGTGATCAACGTCTCGCGCACCATCGTCGTCGAGGACGCCTGGCAGCGCGGCCAGAGCATTACCATTCACGGCTGGATCTACGGCCTCAAGGACGGCCTGGTGCGTGACCTCGGCCTCACCGTCAGCAGCCCCGAACATATTCCCGAGCGTTATGAACAGGCGTTGGCCACATTGCTATGAACGTAAAACCAAACTTCCAGCCACAGAGGACACAGAGTTCACAGAGAAAAACGGAACCGTGAATTTGTTTTATCTCTGTGTTCTCTGTGATCTCTGTGGCTAATCGGTTTTCAGGACAAAAGGAACCATCATGAACGACCCTATCGTCATCGTTTCCGCCGCCCGCACCCCGATGGGCGGGTTTCAGGGCGACTTCAACTCGCTGACCTGCTCGCAGTTGGGCAGCGCCGCGATCAAGGCCGCCGTCGAACGCGCCGGGCTCAAGCCCGAGCAGGTCGATGAAGTCATCATGGGCTGCGTGCTGCCCGCCGGCCAGGGCCAGGCCCCGGCACGGCAGGCCAGCCTCGGCGCCGGCCTGCCGCTGGCGGCCGGCTGCACCACGGTGAACAAGATGTGCGGCTCGGGCATGCGCGCGGCGATGTACGCGCACGACATGCTCGTCGCCGGCAGCGTCGACGTCATGGTCGCCGGCGGCATGGAGTCGATGAGCAATGCACCCTACCTGCTGCCAAAGGCGCGCGGCGGCTACCGCCTCGGCCACGGCGAAGTGAAGGACCACATGTTCCTCGACGGCCTCGAAGATGCCTATGACAAGGGCCGCCTGATGGGCACCTTCGCCGAAGACTGCGCCGCCAGCTACAAGTTCACCCGCGAAGCGCAGGACCAGTTCGCCATCACGTCCACCACGCGCGCCAAGCAGGCCAACGCGGACGGCAGCTTCACCTGGGAGATTGCCCCGGTCACGGTTTCCGGCAGGAAGGGCGACACCGTCATCGACAAGGACGAACTGCCGTTCAAGGTCCAGCCCGAAAAGATTCCGACGCTGAAGCCGGCCTTTCGCAAGGACGGCACGGTGACTGCCGCCAACTCGTCGTCGATCTCGGACGGCGCCGCCGCGCTGGTGCTGATGCGTGCCTCGACCGCCGCCAAGCTGGGCATGAAGCCGATCGCCGCGATCGTCGGCCACAGCACCTTCGCCCAGGAGCCGGGCCTGTTTACCACCGCGCCCGTCGGCGCCATCAAGAAGCTGCTGGCGAAGAACGACTGGAGCACGGACAGCGTGGACCTCTGGGAAATCAACGAAGCCTTCGCCGTCGTCACCATGGCCGCGATGCACGACCTCAAGCTGCCGCACGACAAGGTCAATGTGCATGGCGGCGCCTGCGCCCTCGGCCATCCGATCGGCGCCTCCGGCGCGCGCGTGATCGTCACCCTGATCGGCGCACTGCGCAAATACGGCAAGAAGCGCGGCGTCGCCAGCCTCTGCATCGGCGGCGGCGAGGCCACCGCGGTCGGCATCGAACTGGCTTGATCCGGCCATGACCCTGCAGACCCTCACCTACACGACCGAGGGGCGCATCGCGCGCATCACGCTGAACCGGCCGGAGCGGCTCAACGCCATCGTGCCGGCGATGCCGCGCGAGATCCGTCTCGCGGTCGAGCGGGCGAATGCCGATGAGGGCATCCACGTCATCGTCCTGCAGGGGGCGGGACGCGCCTTCTGTTCCGGCTACGACCTCAAGGACTTCGCCGAAGCCGACGTCGATACGCCCTGCACGCAATCGATGCCCTGGGACCCGATGGTCGACTACCGGACCATGAAGGGCTTCACCGACGACTTCTTCAGCCTCTGGCGCAGCTACAAGCCGACCATCTGCAAGGTGCAGGGCTTCGCCGTGGCCGGCGGCAGCGACATCGCGCTGTGCTGCGATCTGGTGGTGATGGCCGAGGACGCCAAGATCGGCTACATGCCGGCACGCGTCTGGGGCTGCCCGACCACCGCGATGTGGGTCTATCGGCTCGGCGCCGAGAAGGCCAAGCGCATGCTGCTGACCGGCGACACCATCGACGGCAAGACCGCGAAGGAGTGGGGCCTGGTGATCGATGCCGTGCCCGAGGCCGAACTCGACGACACGGTGCTCAAGCTGGCCAACCGCATGGCCGGCGTGCCGAAGAACCAGCTCATGATGCAGAAGCTGATGATCAACCAGGCCTACGACAACATGGGCCTGGCCAATACCCAGATGATCGCCACGCTGTTCGACGGCATCACGCGCCACTCGCCCGAGGGCCAGTGGTTCAAGCATTATGCAGAGGAGAAAGGCTACAAGGAGGCCGTGCGCATGCGCGACTCGGGCGAGCCGATCCCCGGCAGCAAAAGCTACAAGGACTACAAATGACGGCACACCCCCCAGCCCCCTCTCCAGGAGAGGGGGTGACCACGGTTCAGGCAAGGGCCTTCTGGTCCCTTGCCTTCCGGTTTGTTGGCCGGCTGTCTTCTTGGGGCGGCCCGGCGGAGACAGCCAAATGATCCTTACCCACGAACAGGAACAGATCCGCGACATGCTGCGCGATTTCTCGCGCGAGCAGCTCGCACCGAAAGCCGCCGAATGGGACCGGACTTCGCACTTTCCGCGCGAGGAACTGCGAGCGCTCGGCGAACTCGGCGTCTGCGGCATGGTGGTACCCGAAGAATGGGGCGGCGCTGGCCTCGACTACGTTTCGCTGGCCCTCGCGCTGGAGGAAATCGCCGCCGGCGATGGCGCCACCTCGACCATCATCAGCGTGCAGAACTCGGTGGTCTGCGGCCCGATCAACGCCTTCGGCACGGATGCGCAGAAGGAGAAATATCTGCGGAAGCTCGCCAGCGGCGAATGGCTGGGCTGCTTCTGCCTGACCGAGCCGCATGTCGGCTCCGATGCCGCGGCACTGCGTACCCGGGCGGTCCGCGACGGCGACCACTGGGTGCTCAACGGCGTCAAGCAGTTCATCACCACGGGCAAGAACGGGCAGGTCGCGGTGGTGTTCGCCGTGACCGACTCGGGTGCCGGCAAGAAGGGCATCTCGGCCTTCATCGTGCCGGCCGACACGCCCGGCTACATCGTCGCCCGGGTCGAGGAAAAGCTCGGTCAGCATGCCTCGGACACGGCGCAGATCCTGTTCGAGAACTGCCGCATCCCGGCGGAGAATTTGCTGGGCAACGAGGGGCAGGGCTACCGCATCGCCCTGTCCTATCTCGAAGGCGGCCGCATCGGCATCTCCGCGCAGGCCGTCGGCATGGCCCGCGCCGCGTTCGAGGCGGCGTTGCATTACTCGCATGAACGCGAGAGCTTCGGCAAGCCGATCTTCGAGCATCAGGCCGTTAATTTCCGCCTCGCCGACATGGCGACGCAGATCGAAGTGGCGCGGCAGATGGTGCATCACGCCGCAGCCCTGCGCGACGCCGGCCGCCCCTGTCTCAAGGAGGCCTCGATGGCCAAGCTGTTCGCCTCCGAGATGGCCGAGCGCGTCTGTTCCGACGCGATCCAGATTCACGGCGGCTACGGCTACGTCAGCGATTTCCCTGTCGAGCGGATCTACCGCGACGTGCGCGTCTGCCAGATTTACGAAGGCGCCTCCGACATCCAGCGACTGGTGATCGGCCGCTCTTTAACTGCCTAGGAGAACGCGATGGCCGAATACACCCTCCACTGCTTCGCCCAGTCCGGCAACGCCTACAAGCCGGCGCTGATGCTGGCCCTTTCCGGCGCCGACTGGGAGCCGCGCTTCGTAGACTTTTTCCACGGTGCGACGCGCACCCCGGAGTACCGGGCGCTGAACGTCATGGGCGAGGTGCCGCTGCTCGAGCATCGCGGCCGCACCTGGTCGCAGACCGGCGTGATCCTCGACTACCTGGCCGAGACCCTCGGCGCCTTCGGCCCGCAAGACAACGACGAGCGGCGCGAGATTCTGCGCTGGACGCTGTTCGACAACCACAAGTTCACCAGCTACACGGCGACGCTGCGCTATTTGCGCAATTTCGTGCCGGCCACCGACCCGGCGGTACTCGCCGCGTTCCGCACCCGCGCCGAGGCCGCCTGGAAAGTCCTCGACGCCCACCTCGCCGGGCGCCAATGGGTCGTCGGCCGCCGTCCCACCATCGCCGACTTCTCGCTGGCCGGCTATGTCTTCTGGCCCGAGGAAATCGGCGTGGACTGGAACGACTATCCGAACATCCGCGACTGGTCCGCGCGCATCGCCGGCCTGCCCGGCTGGCAGCACCCCTACCAACTGATGCCCGGCCATCCGCTGGCTGGCTGGGGAACGAAAGGCTGATCATGAGTGACTCAAAAGAGCCCATCGAGTTCTGGTTCGATTTTTCCTCGCCCTATTCCTACCTCGCCAGCGAACTGATCGACGATCTCGCGGCGAAGCACGGGCGCAAGGTGAAGTGGCGGCCGATGATGCTCGGCGCCGCCTTCAAGGCCTCGAACATGCCGCTGCTGATCACCATCCCGCTCAAGGGCGACTACAGCAAGCGCGACTTCGATCGCTCGGCGCGCTTTCTCGGCATCCCCTACAAGTTCCCGCCCAAGTTCCCGCTCGCCACGCTGGCCGCCGCGCGCGGATACTACTGGCTGCACGGCCAGGATTGCGGGAAAGCAAGGGAGTTCGCCCATGCCGTATTCCGCGCCTACTGGGTCGAAGGTCGCGACATCGGCGAGCTGCCGGTGGTGCTGGCGATCGCCGGCCGGCTGGGCATCGACCGCGATGCCTTCACCGCGGCCATCGCGACGCCGGAGATCAAGGATCGCCTCAAGCAGGAAACCGACGCCGCGATTGCCATGGGCATGTTCGGCGCGCCGTACATCGTGGTGGATGGTGAGCCCTTCTGGGGCGTCGACCGCCTGCCGCAGATCGACAAGTGGCTTGCCACGGGAGGGTTCTAGTGTCCGTCATCAAATCCAAACTCAACACCCGCAGCGAGGAGTTCAAGGCCAACGCGGCGGCGATGAGCGTGCTGGTCGCCGACCTGCGTGAGAAGACCATCGCGGTCGCGGCCGGCGGTTCGCCGGAAACCGCGGCCAAGCACAAGGCGCGCGGCAAGCTGCTGCCGCGCGAGCGCATCAACGCGCTTCTCGATCCGGGCGCGGCCTTCCTCGAATTCTCGGCGCTGGCCGCGATGGGCATGTACAGCGGCGATGTGGCGTCGGCCGGCGTCGTCACCGGCATCGGCCGGATCAAGGGCGTCGAGTGCATGATCGTCGCCAACGATGCGACGGTAAAGGGCGGCTCCTACTTCCCACTGACCGTGAAGAAGCATCTGCGCGCCCAGGAAATCGCGCTGCAGAATCGCCTGCCCTGCATCTATCTGGTCGACTCGGGCGGCGCCAACCTGCCGACGCAGGACGAGGTGTTTCCCGACCGCGACCACTTCGGCCGTATCTTCTACAACCAGGCCAACATGTCGGCGTTGGGCATTCCGCAGATCGGCGTCGTCATGGGTTCCTGCACGGCGGGCGGCGCCTACATGCCGGCCATGTCGGACGAGTCGATCATCGTGCGCAACCAGGGCACGATTTTTCTCGGCGGCCCGCCGCTGGTCAAGGCCGCCACCGGCGAGGTGGTCAGTGCCGAGGACCTCGGCGGTGGCGACGTGCATACGCGGATTTCCGGCGTCTGCGACCACCTGGCCGAGAACGACCACCACGCGCTGTCCATCGCGCGCCGCATCGTCGGCAACCTCAACTGGCAAAAACCCCTCTCGCTCGACATCGCCGCGCCGGAGGAACCGCTATACGACCCGAGTGAACTCGGCGGCGTGATTCCCGTCGATACCAAGAAGCCCTACGACGTGCGCGAAATCATCGCCCGCCTGGTCGACGGCTCGCGCTTCGACGAGTTCAAGTCGCGCTACGGCACCACGCTGGTGACCGGCTTCGCCCGGCTGCACGGTTATCCGCTGGGCATCGTCGCCAACAACGGCATCCTGTTCGGCGAATCGGCGCAGAAGGGCGCGCACTTCATCGAACTGTGCGCCCAGCGCGGCATTCCGCTGCTGTTCCTGCAGAACATCACCGGCTTCATGGTCGGCCGCAAGTACGAGAACAG
>Ga0172379_10008592_pt1 | contig 12818 bp, 8 predicted proteins | sample GrowelOW334metaG_FD_119756 | JGI IMG/M metagenome (GOLD analysis project Ga0172379, IMG submission 119756) | Groundwater microbial communities from an aquifer near a municipal landfill in Southern Ontario, Canada - Groundwater well OW334 metaG | ecosystem: Environmental > Aquatic > Deep... | reverse complement strand
GGAAGGAATTGATAGCCCGCGATATCCACCGCAAGTCGCGCCGAGCAAACCGTGCTTTCATTGAGGTGAATTGCGCGGCCATTCCCGACACGCTTATAGAAAGCGAACTTTTCGGCCACGAAAAAGGCGCCTTTACCGACGCGATCACTGGGCGCAAAGGCCGATTTGAGCTTGCTCATGGAGGAACGCTCTTCCTGGACGAAATCGGCGACATGTCTCTGTCCGCCCAATCGAAAGTGCTCAGAGCGATCCAGGACATGAAAATTGAACGCGTAGGCGGGGAAAAGTCGATAGAAGTGGACGTCAGGCTCATCGCCGCGACTAACAAGGATTTGCCGGAAGAGGTACGCCGGGGGCGGTTCCGGGAAGACCTCTATTTCCGGCTGAACGTGATTCCGATCGTCATGCCGCCTCTCCGCGAGCGGACGGAAGATATTCCCGCCCTCGTCACTCATTTTCTGAAGCATTTTTCCGCCGAGAACGTGACTCTGGAAGAGGATGCGCTCCTCTTCTTGAAAAAATATCGCTGGCCGGGTAATGTACGCGAGCTCAAAAATCTCATCGAGCGCATATCGGTTATGTGCGACGAGGAAAGTATCGACCGGGATACGGTGTCACGGCTTCTGGCACGCACCGATACCTCCATACCGAAGACGGTCGTTGCTCCGAAGGATTCGTTGGAGCCTGGTTCCAACCACGATGATTTTTTCACTTTAGGGCTCAACGAGGCACGCGATTTGTTTGAAAAGCGATATATTGAACGCAAACTTGCGGAAAACGGGTATAATATATCCCGGACGGCAGAAGCGATCGGCGTTTATTCGAGCAACCTGCACGCAAAAATAAAGAAATACGGTATAAGGTCGGAACGATGAAAGAACTCACGGAACGCCAGCGGGAAGTGTTATCCTTCATCACATCGTACGTCTCAAAACACTCTTACCCCCCAACCATTCGGGAAATCGCGGATCACTTCTCCATTTCGGTTAAGGGCGCTTACGATCACCTGAGCGCGCTTAAAAAGAAAAATCGTCTACGCTATGGGGACAAACGATCCCGCACGCTTGAAGTCATCAAAAGCGATGAGGATGCCAACGGCGACGACTATCTCAGCGTCCCGATACTCGGGAATGTGGCCGCGGGACGGCCGATTCTCGCCGAGGAAAACTGGGACGGGACCGTACCCGTGCCCCGGTCGATGATCCGCAAGGACGGCTCCTTTTTTGCCCTTCGCGTACGCGGCGATTCCATGGAACGCGCGGGTATCATGGACGGAGACCTTGCCATAATCGAAAAAAAAGAAGTGGCGAAAGACGGCGACATTGTCGTCGCGGTGGTGGAAGAAGCGGTAACGCTCAAGCGCTTCTTTAAAGAAAGCTCCCGTATCCGACTGCAAGCGGAAAATCCGGTTTATTCCCCCATCTATTGTCGTGACGTTCGCATCCTCGGCAAACTAGCCTGTCTTATGCGTAGGTACGCGTAGGCGCCATGTCCGCGGGAAGAAACTATCTCTACATCGGCCCCGAAATCGGGGAACGAAAAGACGCTATAGACGCGATCCGGACCGCCTTAAAAAAGAGTTCAGGCGGTCAACTAGAGGAACATTCCTTCTACGCAGGCGAAACGAGGATAGGAGACTTCGCGTCGGTCCTCATGAACGCCTCGCTCTTTTCCGAAACGCGTCTGGTCCTCTTAAAAAACGCGGAACTGGTCAAAAAAAAAGAAGACGTCGACCAGATTGCCGACTACCTGGCTTCTCCCGCCGACGACACGACGCTCATACTCGTTTCCGACGAAACCTCAATTGACAAACGCCTGGAAGCGGCGATACCGAAAGACGGGAAACGTGTTTTTTGGGAAATGTTCGAAGACCGGAAGACCGAATGGGTTTCTTCTTTTTTCAAGCGAGAAGGATTCCCCATCAGTCCCGACGCGGTGGAGTCGGTGCTTGAACTGGTGGAAAACAACAGCGATGCGCTCAGACAGGAATGCGGCCGACTCATTCTCTTCCTGGAAAAAGGGAAAAGGATCGAGGCGGAGGACATCGAGCGGCTCCTGTCCCACACGAGGGAAGAATCAGCCTTCACTCTTTTTTCCCGCATCGCCGCCGGCGACCTGGAAAAAGCGTTGGAAGCGGTGCGAACGTTGCTGGCCGCTAAAGAGGCGCCGGTCCAGATTCTGGCCGGTCTCGCGTGGTGCTTCCGGCGCTTAAGCGATTACGTGTACCTTGTCGACTCAGGCCGACTCAATGACTTTGAACTGCGAAAGGCAGGGCTCTCGTCCAAAAAAGCCCAACGGGATTACGCGACCGCCGCCCGCCGCTACGACGCGGCCGCCGTGGAGCGCTGCGTCGCCCTCCTAGCCGAGTACGACGTGACCCTACGGGCCTCCGGCTCCGCGCTCGAAGATACGCTCATGGACCTCTTCGTCTACAAACTCATCGCCGACAGCGGCAACCCCCTCGCCCGCGCCGACTACAGGCTTTAATACCTACATCACTTCGTAGATGTTGCACTTCAGGTAGAGCGATTCGTCGTAGCCGATGAGGATCGGGTGGTCGCTCGACTGGTACCGGGATTCAAGAAGGCGAAGGCGACGTCCCGCGTCGCGCGAGGCGTCGGCTACGATGGACTTGAAGCGGGCCTCATCCATCGCGTAGCTGCAAGAGCAGGTGACCAGTACGCCGCCGCGGTCCAGAAGATTCATCGAGCGCAGGTTGATCTCCTTGTAGCCGCGGATCGCGCCTTCCAAGGCTGAACGCGATTTGGCAAATGCCGGAGGGTCCAGCACGATGAGACCGAAATGTTCTTTTGCCCTTTCATAGGAACGCAACAAGTCGAAAACGTTTCCCTCAACTGAAGCGACGCGGTCGGCGACGCCGTTGAGAACCGCGTTTCGCGTCACCGCGGCAAGCGCATGCGCCGACGAATCAACACAGACGACCGATGTGGCCCCCGCGCGCGCCGCATGGATGCCGAAGCCGCCGGTATTGCAGCAGGCGTCCAGCACGCGCCGACCTTGAGCGTAGGAAGCGGCCGCGGCTCGGTTTGCTTTCTGGTCCAGGAAATGGCCTGTTTTCTGTCCGCCGATGAGATCCACGGCAAAGGGTAAGCCGTTTTCAAAAATAAGTATGCCGCCCTCGGGATAAGCGCCGGAAAGAATCTCGGTCCTGAGCGGCAGGCCTTCCAATTCACGAACATGCGCTTCGTCGCGCTCGACGACGCCGGAGGGAATACCGAGAGATCGCCCGGTGACCGGGTCGGGGAACGCGAGCGTCTCTTCCAACGCGCCGAGTATGTCCTCCCGCCTCTGGTCCATGCCGTAGGTGAGAAATTGGACGGAAAGCCAGGATCGCGGTGGCCCGAGTCGAGCCTTCAATGCGGTAGCATCGGGTAATTCACCAACATCGGCCAAAGGCCAACCGACAAAGCGGTCCACCACAAGGCCGGGAAGGAAATCAGCTTCCGCGAACGCGATGCGGCAGGATTCCGTTTCCAGGTCAAAGTCATGTCGGCGCCGTTCAGTGGACTCCCGCAGACGACGCTTGAAAAAGCCCCTATCCACCCCTTCCTTTGACGGTGAAAAAAGACGCGCCCGAATTTTAGAATTTGGGTTCACGAACGCGCGTCCCAGATATTCCTTGCGCGAACTTTCCACGTCCGCCAGGCCGCCCGGTTCAAGGACGCCTTCCGGCAGCGAAACCACCGACGCGATCTCGTTATCGAACACCCACGGGTGACCGGCCTTGATCCGGTCATCCTCGCCGGGTTTTAGTATAATCCTGTTCATTTGGTCGCTCGCCTCCGGACGACGAATTCCCGACGGGGCGCTCTCTGGGCGATTTCCACACCTTCCCGCACGGATTCGTAAATACGTTCTTGTACCCTAAATACTTCTTCGCCCGGTTTAGGGACGATTTTTTTCCATTTACCATCCGATCCTAATTCGCTCGCGCGGTCGTTATCGCGGAAATACAGCTCCACCGTTTCCTTCAATCGCCGCTTCAGATCCTCCTGAAGGATGGGGAACATCAGTTCGATACGCCGGTCAAGGTTCCGAGGCATCCAATCCGCGCTGGAGAGATAGACCTCATCGGCGCCGCCGTTGGCGAAGTAGAAGACACGCGCGTGTTCCAGATAGCGATCCACGACACTCACGACGCGAATGTTTTCCGAAAGACCGACGACGCCGGGAACAAGCATGCAGATGCCGCGAACGTTGAGCAGAATCTGCACGCCTGAGCGGGAAGCCCGATACAACGCGTCAATGACCTCAATATCAGCCAAGGAATTCATCTTGGCGATAATCGTACCTGTGTATTCTTGCGAAGAACGCTTGGCCTCACGCTCAATGAGAGAAATGAGACGATGCTTGAGCTCGTTAGGCGCCATTACCAGGGAACGCATGGTTTGTACGGCCGAATAACCGGTGATCATGTTGAAAAAAAGGCTCGCCTCGTAGGTAAGGTCGTCGTTGGCGGTAAAGAGCGCGAGGTCCCCGTAGAGCCGCGCGGTCTTATCGTTATAGTTACCGGTGGAAAGATGAAGATATCGCTTCACACCGTCCGTTTCGCGCCTGACCACCAAGCACGCCTTGGCGTGAACCTTGAGCCGCGCGATCCCGTACACGACGATGACGCCTGCCTGCTCCAAACGCGAAGCCCAGGCGATATTGCGGCCTTCGTCGAAGCGCGCCTTGAGTTCAACAAGCGCGGTAACCTGTTTGCCGTTCTGCGCGGCAGTTTCCAAAGCTTTGACGATGGGGCTGTCGCCCGATGTCCGGTAGAGCGTCATCTTGATTGCCAAAGTTTGCGGATCGGAGGCGGCGTCGGAAACGAAACGAACGACCGGTTCAAAGGATTCATAGGGTAATTGAAGGAGTACATCTCCGCTTCGGATACGGTCCCACAAGGGCTCATCTTCGGGGAGATCGGCAGACCACCAGTTTTTCCACGCTTTTTCCCGTAAATGGTCATAACCTTTAGTCTGAACGAGTTCCAAAAGACCGCGCAGATCGATAGGACCGGGCATCTCGTACACGTCGTCGGCATCCAATTCCAAGCGCTTGGTCAGTTCGTCCCTGAGACGCGGACTGTCCGCGGAAATTGACAGCCGCACCGGGTACGACTGCTCCCGACCGACCAGCACCTCCTCCATCGCCTCAATGAAATCCTCATCGCGTTCCTCATCCACTGAAAAATCGGCATCTCGGGTTACTTTGAAAAGCGTCGTTTCCACAACGTTCCATCCGGGGAACAAGCGATATCCCCAGGTCATAACCACGTCATCCAAAAGGGCAAACTGCGTTTTACCCGCCGTTTCGATCGGCAGCCAGACGATCCGGTCAAGACTGGGCGGAATCTGCACGACGGCGATGCGCTCCTCTCCGGCCCCCTGGGCGGGATGAAGGATGAAAGCGGCGTTGAGACGAAGGTTGCCGGTAAACGGGAACGCGGTGTCTTCCTCCACTCGCAGCGGCGTGAGGGACGGGAAGACCTCGCTTTGAAACAAGGCTTCCAGAAATGAAAGATGAGCGGAGGTATAGGCTCCCGGCCGTACAAGCTCCAAACCTTCCCGCGCAAGAGCCGGCAGGATTTCACGCATAAGGCAGGAGTATTGCTTAGCGCCAATGCTGCGGATACGACTAGAGCACGCCTTGAGCTGCTCCTCAGGCGTCATTCCCGAGGGATCCTTCTCGGCACCGGCCCGCAAAGCGCGCTTGAGCGCAGCCATGCGAACCATGAAGAATTCATCAAAGTTGGAGGCGACGATCGCCATGAATTTCAGCCGTTCAAGCGGCGGTAGATCAGTTCGTCGCCCTTCTTCCAGCACGCGCGCGTTGAATTCGATCCAGGAAAGATCGCGGTTAAAATACCGCGGGTTCGAATCCTTCATAAAAACCGTCCTTTCACGTGAGAACTACCTTATAGCCGAACACATCTTGGAAAATGTCGGCCTTTTCCTTCAAACCGAGCCGCTCGAGCGATAAGTCATGGCGACCCGAGGTTCGGAGCACAACCGTATCGGACTTCCGCTCCACTTCGAAGGTATCGAGGCGCTGGGAGTGGCCGCGGTCAAGCGCGTCCGCGACGCGGAGCAGTGACGACAATTTGAGCACCAGCATCCGCTCCTCACGCTGCAAGGCGATGAATGAAATATGAGTTGAATTGGGCGCCGACTTCCGGTGGTAGCGAACAACGTTTGAAATGACATCAAGGTCATCTCGATGAAGACCGAATATTTCCGAATTGGCTACGATGTACTGGCTATGCTTATGGTGCCCCGAATTGCGGATGAACATACCGACGTCGTGGAGTATGCCCGCGACTTCCAATAGAAGCCGCGCCCGCCTATCCATCCCGTGTTCGGCTTTCAGCGCATCAAACAAGATGAGGGAAAGCTTGGTGACGTGAAGGCTGTGTTCCTCATCATAATGATACTTCCGTCCGAGACTTACCGCGGACGCGATAATCTGCGTATAGAATTCTTCCTGCAGTTCCGGATCGACGCCGGACGCGAGCGTAATAAGCATCCCTTCCCGGATCGAGACGTTCGGGACGATAATTTCCGTCGCGGCCGTCTCCTCAAGGAAAAGCTTGTAAGTAAGAAGCCCGGGGATCATTCCTTCAGCTTCCGCGTAGGGAATACGCAGTTTCTGCACGCACTCTTCCACCGTGTATCCCTGAATGCGTTCGACGAAGGTGTTGAAGGCCTCCCGCGATATGATCGCGCAGTTCTCATTCAGTTCAACCCCAAGCCGGGACGCGGCGAGCCGCACATCGGAACCCGCCATTATGAAAGTGCGCACATGCGTAAGATCAAGCTCATCATTAAGACTTTCGCACGTACTGCGCACCTGGTCTTTCAAAAATCGCTGCAGATAACGGTTGGTCGAACCCATTGCCTGCTGGACTTGCTGGTCGATCAGGATAGTCCCAAGCCGGATGCTGTGCGCCGCGACCATTTTGCCGCGACGCAAGAGCATCATTTCAGTGGAACCTCCGCCAACCTCGATAATGATGGAATTTGAGCGGGAAAATTGCGGACGGTCATCCTTGAGAGCATAGCGAACGGCCAAGTACATGAGGCGGTTTTCCTCGATCCCCTCAACAACATTGATGCGAAATCCCGTCTGCATGAAAACCCGGTCGGAAAAAGTGTCGCGGTTTCGGGCTTCTCTGAGCGCGCTGGTCGCTATGACATGCACATCGCTCGGGACGATACCCCAGCCCGCGATCATTTCCTGAAAGCCGTTAAGGATCGCCAGGCAAGCCAATACGGATTCGCGCGCGATGAGCCCCGTCGTGAACACGTCGCGACCGAGGGAATGCGGTTTGCCGGCGCGATCGATGACGCGCCAAGCGCCATCCTGGTCGATTTCGGCAATCACCATACGTATGCCGGTGGAGCCGAGCTCGATGACGGCGACAATTTTTTTTATGCCACTCATACCTCAATCCTTGTCTTAAAGCTTAGCCGATTGGCCGTTTTAATGACAGGCGCGACGTATTCGAAATCGGTTAATAGTTCACCGCCGCAACAAAACAAAAAAGCGGCTTGCGCCGCCTTTTTTCATAACGCCGCTCGCCGCTAAACTACAACTTATCGATGAGCATCGAACATTTTCCCGAAGGTATCGGCAAGGTCTTCTTTTTTTTGCCGAGAATGTTGATCGTGAAATAATAGAGCTTTTCGCTCTCCATATGGATTTCCCAACCCCGTCCGCTCTTGTTGGACAGGATGGTGATCATATTCCTTTTGAGGGACAAGTTTTCAATTCCCATGATCTCAAGGTTGGGAATGATCCAATCAACCGTCTTCCGCGGCAAGGAAATGGAAAGACCGACGATGTTCTCTATCATAAGGCAAATAGTGGAAAGCCCCGAGTAAGCGAGAAATTGAGGACGAGGAAACTCGCTTTTGTCGGTCCACTTTGCCGGTCCTTCTTTCTGGGGAAGGTAGGCTTCCCAGAGGTTGCCCTTCTGGTGATTGCCTTCCGGATGCATGGAGTCCAGCACATAATACAGGTGTCGGATGGCGCACTCACGCGCCAAATCCCAACGGTTGTACTTTTCCAGGCCCTTGATAACCATAAAAGTAAACGGCGGGAACACCGAACCGCGATACCCGTTGCCGTCCGGCTCGAAAGAAGGCTCGCTGACGGCGACCGTCGGAAACGGGTGTTCCGAACCGAAATCACCCGGATCGGAGAGACGATCAATGATGCGTTCGGCTTTATCGTCATTGGGGATCTCCGCGAGTAGAGGCCAGTAACCGGCAATAGTTTTAACTTTTAAACGTTTTTCATCGGCGTCCAGGTCGTAGTAGAAGCCGTCTTCATTATCCCACATGAGCGAATTGATGCGCGTCTTCAACGAGAAATAGAGTCTCTTATATTGAAAACTGGTTTCTTTGTCGTTGAGAATATCGCCCATCGCCGAGATGTACAGCGCGTTGACGGCCATTGCGGAATTGAAATCCACCAGATACTTGGCTTTTTCGCGCGGAGCGTTTTCCATAGTCGTGGCGACCAAAGGAACCGCGTAAAGTCCATTCGGCTGCTTGAAAGTAGCATCCAACCACGAGACGTATTTCTGTAGAATAGGCAACACGTCTTTTACGCGCTTTTTGTTCGCGGTTTTATGGTAAAGATTGTATTCAGCCCAGGCGAACAAAGGAAGTCCGACGCCTTCAGGATTGGATGCGTCGACCACGGGCGCGCCCGTTTCGGTGTCGTATTTGTTACGTATCGCGCCGTTTGGTTCCTGTTTCGAATAGAACAGGTCCAAGGTTGGATGAGCCTGATATATACGATTCGAATAAACCAAAAAAAATGAGGAACAGATTGCGTCGAATTGTTCGACCGTTGGACTGCCGGGATACCCGAAGAACTTTCCATCAAAGCCGCTATCCGGACCGCCGGAAAGCCAGCAGTCTTGGATCCAAGCCCAGGTCCTATCGTATATATCCACGAAATCCTGATCGTAAAAGTGGACTTTAGGGAAGTCGCGCTTCGTCACGGGATCTCCTTATTGTAACTTCTCATTGTACTATCGACCGGAGAAAAAGCAACTGTTATCTTAGGTCGTTATCCGCGGGTGTTGCGAGCGTGATATATGGATTTGCATGCTGTTCCTGCGTCTAACAGAGAGTACTGGAACATGTCCGAAAAGTCAAACGAAAACGTCCCTTCTATCGAAGAACCTTGACATATGGTGCGCTCGAGCGCATAGTACGCCAGGAGAACGACTTGTTTAAATCCCATATTGCCCTTGAAGTCCGCGTTCTACTGCTGACCGGAGTCAAAGCGTTCTGCCCTTGCGTACGGGGAACTGACGGTTCTGTCGGCTCTTGTCCCATTTGCCGAAAAGAAGAGGGCGCGAAGCCGCACCTGAACACGGCCGCCGCGCGAAAAGCGTACGCCGTTGCCCGGGCACTCGGCTGCACTATCATAAAAACCCCACGTTTTGAACGCAATCTGAGCACTCCTGAATTACCTCCAGACTATCGTTTATCCTGTTTATCCCTAAAAATAGGAACAGACGGAATACTGGACATCAGCTTTCATCGCCGAAAAAAGAACATCAGGATAGCCGAGATTCGGGTGGAGGAAGACGCCGGACGGCTCACCCATTCGGGAAACCAGACGCGGATGGACTATTCCAACGTCGGCATGCCGAGCCTTCGCATTCGGACTGAGGCCGACTTTGATATCGGCGAGGAAGCGGAAGTGTTTCTTTCCGACCTCCGCAGAAAAATTCAATACTTGGAAATCATCCCAGGCGTACCGGTTGAAAGCGTAATCCGCTGTAACGCGCACGTCGCCATTGTCCCCTACCCCGAAACACCTATCGATTTCGTCAAACTTAGAAACCTCAACTCGTTCAACTTTGTACGCAAGGCCGTAAACGCAGAACTTGGCAGACAAGAAGATATTATCGCCAACGGGGGTAAGATCGTAAGCGAAAGTCGTATTTGGAACGAAACCAAGAACTCGACGGAATCTTTCCAAAAAAGAAAAGCGGAGGATAAGAATCGGTTTGAGGAACTGCCCGCGTTTGAGCCTTTCGCCCCGGGACCCGAGGTCCTTGAGGCAATGGACGCCTTCATCGTCGAACTTCCCGGAGCGCGACGCGACAGAGTCGCCGAAAAATATGGCCTGACGCTGCGCGAAGCTGAGTTCATCTGCGACGAAAAAAGCCGCGCCGATTATTTCGAACGTGCTGTCGCGGCCGGTACGAGCGCGCGCGAAGTGTTTCAATGGCTCGCGTCTTTTATCGTCAAGGAACTGAAGCGAACCCAACAAACAATTGGAAATGAAGCGTTGGCGCCCGAACGCCTGTCCGCGCTCTTGGCTATGATGGACGATAAACGCATTCATGCGGGAATCGCGAAACAGGCTATCGCCGCGGCCTTGGAAAGCGGGAAAGATCCGGTTGAGATCGTCAAGGAAAAAGGCTGGGAGCAGCTGACTGATAGGACCGCCATTGAAACGATCGTTCGCAAAATCGTTGCCGCAAACCCGATGGAAGTGCGCCGCGTACGCGACGGCGACGCGCGGCCCATTCGCTTCCTGACCGGAAAAATCATGAAAGAATCCAACGGGTTGGCTGAACCGACCCTGGTCAAGGAAATACTCCGCGAGGAACTATCCGTATCGCTCGTGTATATTCTGTCCATGGGCGGGGCGATTTCCGGCCGCCGCGCGGAAGACGGCGCGGTTGAACCCGGCGACGAGCGCGCCCTCCGCGACCTCCTGTCGGGCAGCGATCTGAACGCGGGCATTCGTTTTGAATCGATACAAGTCGGCCGTCTCCTGTCGGAGGAAATAACGCCCTCCGATTGGGCTGCGCTCATCACGGCCATATCCGACAAGCTCAATTCAGGCACAGCCAACGGCATTGTCGTCGCGCACGGGACCGACACGCTCCCGTACACGGCGCCGCTCCTCTACTGGCTTTTCGCCGACGCGGGAGCCCCCATCGTTCTCGCGGCATCCTCGACGCCGCCCGGGGGATCCTCCGAAGCGACCGACACGATACGGCAAGCTATCGCCCTCGCTTCCGAAAAAAAAACCGGCGTCTACGTCGTCCACGGCGGAAAAGTACTTTCCCCGCTCAATTTGAAATTTGAGCGTATCGGATACGACGGTTTTAGAAACTGGAACATGAAGGAACCGGTCTTTACAGGCAGTTCTCTCCTGACCGGCCTCTTGGAAGCGGACCAGTACGTGCTTGCGCAATTATTGGAAGACGCCGTCAATTCCATGTGCGTAATCCGCGTGTACCCGGGTCTCCGCGCGGATTACCTAACCAGCCTTATGGACCTCGGCGTCAGAAAATTCTTCCTTGAATTGTACGATACGGGAACAGCAAGTTTCCGCGAAGGCCCGTATTCCCTTAAAAGAGCCTTTACGATCGGCAGGCGGAAAAACGCTAAATTTTTCTGCAGTTCGCAACAGGAAGGCTTTGTCGATTTCAAGGGGTATTCGACATCTCGCGAACTGTGGCGAGAAGGCGCGGTCCCGATGGGAGGGCTCACGACCGAGTCGGCAGTCGCCCGTTATCTTGCGGCGAGCATCATCGCCGACAGCGAAGAAGAACTGGAGAGTCTAATGGACGGTGCGGAGACGGAACGGGCAATCGATCTGCCATCGCGTTGAACGCTAGAAGCCTTGGCCCATCGTTTCCCAGAAGATAGCGGCCGTCTCGTCGCTTACCGGGTCTGCTCGCAAGCGGTAGACGCAGCAGTTTTCGATCGGAACCAGAGGGAACCAGGTTCGGGAGCCAAAGGTGGATCGGATAAGCCATTGCAGGAAACCGCCGTGGGTCACCGCGACGACGCACGACGCGTCAGTTTTTAGGGCCGTATCGCGCAGCAGCATCCAAGCGCGAATGGCCCGCGCATAGAGCGCTTCTTCACGTTCGGCGCCTGCGACCCCTTCCCAACTGCGGGACCGAAACCGTATCCATTCCTCCCCGTTTTTTTCCCGTATTTCATCCCAAGATCGCCCGGTGAAAGTCCCCGTATCCAGTTCCGTCAATTCCTCGCGAACCGAAGGTGGCTTCAAGCCCGCCATGCGGGCCGCGATTTCCGCCGTTTCACGCGCTCGGGAAAGCGGAGAACAGAGCATCACGGCATCAGAATATGCGGCGAGTGATCTGCCTACGTCTGCCGCCTGCTCCCGTCCAATATCTGAAAGAGGATACTCCTTGCGCCCTTGAAAGATTCCAGAGGCGTTCCCCTCGCTCCGGCCGTGCCGAATCAAAACGAAATGGGTTGGCCTCTTGAGTCTCGCAAAAAAAGCTCCGTCCACCGAAGGAAGCGTTTCATAGCCATCCATCAGTAGAAAATCCTGATGTGTTCGGTGGCCGATTTATGCTTCATTTTGAGCAACAGCGTTTGTTCCGACTGTGAATACGCCCAACCCGACGAATCATAACGTTCGAATCTAGCATCCGTGGAAAAGTCGATCCCATACAGCTCGATTTTCACAAACGGTTTAACGCCGCGCAGAATCATGAAATGAGATTCACCGACCGGGAAGTCCACGGCAATGTCGATAACATTTGCCTCACGCTTCGCCGACGCGGACGCGGCGGTCCACGCCCAGACGCTTGATCCACCATCCGGCACGAGTGGAATAGCTCGCGGGAGACGGGCTTCACCTACGACGATCTTAAATACACGCGCGGAAGAAATCCGGGTTGCGCCGCCGACCGCGGCGTCCGAACCATCGGGGAGGGAGGCCTCAGTCGGTAAAGTCCCCGACGCGTCGGAAAGCGACAGAGCGGAAAGGGTGAGACTACGACCTATATC
>Ga0172379_10008591_pt1 | contig 12819 bp, 11 predicted proteins | sample GrowelOW334metaG_FD_119756 | JGI IMG/M metagenome (GOLD analysis project Ga0172379, IMG submission 119756) | Groundwater microbial communities from an aquifer near a municipal landfill in Southern Ontario, Canada - Groundwater well OW334 metaG | ecosystem: Environmental > Aquatic > Deep... | reverse complement strand
TACAACTTTAATATTTGTATCACGGTTTGATAATGAAAACAACTTGAAAAAGTTTTCAGCATGAATACTAGCAATTATTATTGCTTTTGGTTGGTTATCGTTGTTAAAAATAGGAAATATACAATCAATTGAAGGAGTAATTTTTCCGTTTTCAGGCATTTTAATTTCAGAAGGAGATAATTTTATTTCACCATTTTTCATATCTGTTATAATATCGATATAAAAAAGCAAAGGTTTCCGGAGTAATTTATTTTGTGGTGTAATATAAGATCCGGAACTATCAAAAAAGATAGAAGAAAATTTTCTACCGTTTTTATCAATAAATTCAACTTTAAAATATAATCCATTTTTGAATAATTCTACAATCTGATCTTCAACTGCACTGAAATCGAAATCGTTTTCTTTTTCAGTTTGAGAAAAATTATCTATAAGCCTTTTTACTTCAGAAGTTTTCGACAGCATTATCAACTCGCGGTTAATTCTTGAAAAAACCAGATTGATTCTATCTTTTATGGAAACTACTTCATTTTTTACATTTGTCAATGCTTCTTCCCGTTTATAGGTAATAAGTGTTTGAATGAAAAAAGAACTTATTATCAAAACAGGGATTGTAATAAGTAGAATAAAAAGAAAATTTAATTTTCCCTGAATTTTCAACTTACCAAATAATGATGTACTGAACATTTTTATATTATTCATCCAATAAGAAATTGACATTCAAGTCTTTATTTTTAATAACAGTTATTTCAATAGTCTTTGGTTTTGCATATTCGTGCCAAGTGGTCAATTTATATTTTCCGGTTGGCACATTTTTAATAATAAAGTCTCCTGATTCCTTTGTTACAGCAAAATATGGTGTTTCAAGCACTATTATATACGCACTCATCTCGGGATGAACGTGACATAGTAATGGAATAACTCCTGCTTTTTCAAATACTAATGACTTTTTAGCTCCTTGTTCATAAGTTCCTAAGTCAAATTTTTTAATTTTTCCTGAAGAAAACACACTGTGTCGTGTTACATCACTATTTGGAAAAACAACTGTTGTACCGGTTAAAATAGGTAAAACATGAGGTATAAATGTCATTTCCTTCTGGTCCATTATTGTAGGTGTTGCTGAAGGATTAAACTGCATTCCGCTAATTTTTTCAATATATACTACTACATCCTGCAAAGCTCCATCACGTGTTTTAACCAGCCCTTTTATATCAGAAGAGATTAAGATTGGCTGATTTAGCAGAAAGCAAATTAATAAAAAATATATATATTTCATAAACACTCCATAAAATCAAAATTATTTGTTTTTAAAAAACTCAGTTGAAGAAGTGCTGTTCTTTTTTTTTGTTTCAGGTGATTTTAATTATTCTACGTTAAAAGTTTACTTTTTTTTTAACCTAAAAAGCTACTAAAGCAAGAAACTTGAGGTTTTTGAATGATTCTCTTTTATCCACCTTAATAATTGAACCTCCTACATTTTTATCATGTTGAAAAGTGAACAAACCTTCTATTGACACTCTAAGATTTTGCCGGACTAAGATGGTTAAATTTGGAATAATATTTGTAAAAATATCTTTATCACTAATATCATTTTTAGAATAAGCATGTTCCGCTCTCAATACTCCGATAAGCCAAGGGTAAAAAATATAATTTACTTCTCCGAAATAAACTAAACTTGATAATGCTTTAAAAGTTGTGTCCGGCTTTAAATCTGTTCCGGACATAAGCCCGCCTAATAAATCTAAGTTTCCATACGAATATTTCAAATCAATACCATAACGCTGAAAATCATTATTAAATGTTTTTTTTAAGGCATCCTGTTTAAGAGAGTTTCCAAAGTAAGCAAAAAAACCAATCATCACAGCATTATATTCAGAAAAGTCCGGCTGAGGGGATTCGTTTTTGCGATCTGAACCATCAAGAAAAAAACCGCCAAGTTTTAATCCGATTCTGCCATAATAATCGAATTTATCAAATGAATTCAAATTATCATATCCGATACCGTTTACAACTCCGATTTGATAATTCACTGAATGATTAATTATCCCGCTAAGTTCAAATCCGGAATGGCTCTTTCTTGTTGACCAGTCTCCGGCAGGAGCAAAGTCCTGAAGTATTGTGTTACTCATTGTTATCTTTTGATTACCGGGATATGAGTCGTTTATTCCGGGTTCAAATTTACCTATTTTTAAATTGAAAAAATCCTCGAGATTAAACAATTTATTAAACCTTAAAAACATACGACTGGAGCCATATTCTGTGCTCCATGAACCAAAGAAAGATATATCATCACCAAAGGTACCTGCAAAAATAAATCCTAGATCAACCGGCATATCAAGCAATAATTTTGGAGATGATGCCTGCGGGAAATTATTTTGAATACTAAAAGCTGCGTATATAGCTAAAGGAACTGAACCCGGAATACTACTTGGCCAAATACCTTCAGGCCAAACATCCTTCCATGAGTCAGCACCTAATTTCAAAGGGGGATCTTTTATCCAACTCTGAAGCTGGGAAGGAAGGTTATATCCATTCCTTCTGAACGCTTCACCCATTGCATTTCTTTTAGTAATAGAAACATGACAAGTAGCGCAGGCTGTTTTATATTTACGTGCAAAAGCAGGAATTGAATATGATTCATTTTTTAATAAAATCAGTAGTATTATAAAAATAATGATCTGTTGAAAGCACCTTTTAAGATTTTGATTAGAAATCTGCATAATTTTTAACGTTTTTTTATTAAATAAAGTAATTACTAATTTATATAAAATTTTTGTTAAACGCAAATATAATTAATAAACTCTTTTTTCAATTTTCAACAATATTCACTTTAATATTATCAAACTTAGAGATAACAGAAAAAAATCCCTCTCCTGGGGGAAAGGGATTTAAAATAGAACAAAAAAAGTTTCTACAGATTATTTGTTATTCTTCTTAAACCACATATACCAGTTGTAATTATAGAAATTAGGGTCATTTTTTTCTTTCATTTTCTCTGACATTTCTATTGATTTAGGCGGTAAAAGCAGGTAATCATCTCCCTTTTGCCAGTTTACCGGAGTCAGTACATCATTTACATAAGATTCCTGCAGTGCCGTTAGCACTCTTATAATTTCGTTTATGTTTCTGCCGACATAGCTCGGATAAAAAGCAATATATTGTATATATCCTTTAGGGCTGATAATAAAAATACCGCGTACATTTTGTGTACTGTTCTCGTAAGGGTGCTGCATGCCGTACATCTTTGAAATGCTCATATTCACATCTGAAATAAGAGGGAATTTAATCTTTGTAGGTTTCATTCCTTTGTACTCCAATGATTCAATTGATTTAATCCATTCTAAGTGGCTGTTAAGACCGTCCGTTGATATTACTATTAATTTGGTATTTAGATTTGCAAATTCATCCTGATGATGTGCCAATTCCCAGATTTCGGTGGTACAGACGGGCGTAAAATCTGCAGGGTGCGAGAAAATAATTACCCATTTGTTATAGAAATCATTCGGATACTTAACTTCTCCCTGTGTTGATATTGCCGTAAATGCAGGTGCAGCCTCATTTAGAGAAGGTATGCTCACATCCTTTTTGGATTGTGCGAAGACATACATTGAAAATATTGTAATCAATGGAAGCATAATACATATATATTTCTTCATAACTTTATTCCTGAATTCTGAAAAAAACTAATTAGAATAAGAATCAAATACTAATTTATGTAATAAATTTAATATTTCCTAATTAATTTTTTAGTTTAACTTAAATAATTAATATTATCCGTGGAAAACAAGGACGGCTTTATGTATTATATTTATTTTGTTTCAAATTTTCACAAACTTACAAAACATATTTAGCAGTGGCTGTTACAAATTCTTTAGCCATTCCGAGAAAAATACATCTGATACTAAATAACTGTTATTTTCCTGATAAATTAACTCTTTTTCGAGTAAAGAAAATAAAGCATTTCTGACAGAACTTGCTGAATGCAAATTATACTTTTTCATAAATTCACTTCCCATCGGCTCATTTACTACTTCTTCGCAGGCAATTGCTCTCAGCAAAAGCCATTGATTGTTTGTAAGCAGGTTCCTGTAGCTATGGTAAACAGATTCATTATCAGACAATATTTTGTTGAAAGTAAGGTTAATATCTGTAGATTTAATGGTTTTTAGTCTTTGCTCAAACAGTCTGTTGCAAAGATACTGGACGTAGTATGTATGAGTGCGTGTTTTCCTCAGAATCTCATTTGCATTAAGCACGGATAAACCCTGATTGCATTTATGAAACAGTGCTATCATAAATTCAGCATAGCTTTCATCATTAATTTTTTGAAGTTCAAAAAACTCACTGCTCTGATAAAAAGGTCTGCCCGAATCGCTGAACATAGACATTAGTAGATGTTTCTTACTACCGGAAAAAATAAAAGTAGCGTTCTTAATATTTTGAATGTTTGCTCTTAGAATTGCTTCAACATTTTTCTCAGGATATCCGGAGATTTGCTGAAACTCATCAATGCAAATATGTAACTGCTTCTTTTGCGATTTTATATAGCGGAAAACATCATCAATTGTACTCGTAGCTTCTTCATTATTTCTGATTTTAATTTCAATAGACGGCTGATTTGTAGTTGTGTCAACTGTCAGCACAGGGGTAATCCTTGTTAACAGAGATTTAATAAGTGCGAAAGATTTGATTGTTATACCCGCCGATTGCTCAAATACCGCCTTGGCAAAAAGCTGTGTAAAAGCAGAAAAATCTGTTGTCGGCATAATGTCGAGATAAATCGGAACTATGTTCTTCCTGCCCTTCAGAATACTTTGTACATGTTTTGCAAGAACAGATTTACCGAGTCTGCGGATTGATGTCAGAACAACATTTCTTCCGTTTGTACAGGCATTAATAAGTCTTTCGGTTTCATCCTTTCTGTCGCAAAAGTACTCAGGGGAATCGTAGCCGAAAATTATAAAAGGATTCTTCATTATCATTACATATTTTATGTAACATATTTTATGTAATACAAAATATGAAATATTTTAATTTTATGCAAGAATATTTTTTCACATTTTTACAAACTTATAAAACTTATTTCCTGCTTTCACAAAATACACACCGGTAGCGAGAAAGCAGACATCTATTCTACATTCGTTTCTATTTCCAAAACTTTGCAACTTAGGAAGTGATACCACTATTCTTCTATTTATTAATGGCTTTTTTGATTTCATTAACTAAAATATCATTTTTCTCTTTATAATAACCCATGCTGGAATAACGAATTATTCCTTCTGCATCAATAATAAAAAAAGTCGGATAACCATTTACTCCATATTTAATTTTTAAATCCTTGGATTTTGGGTATATATCAAAAATTAGCTTTTTATCTTTTGTTAGTTTCATCAATGCATCTTTTGAATCAAGCGGATATATTCCAAGAATTACCAAATCTTTGAAATCCTCAGCTATTTGATTAATAAATGGAAGAGCTTGCATACAAGGCGGACAGCCGATTTCAGAAACATACAAAAATATTATATTACCTTTTAAATCGCTCAATTTTGTTTTTTTATTATTTAAGGAATTTACTTCAAAATCAGGAGCTTTTTTGCCGGCTTTTAAATATGTTTCGATTCCTTTGGGATTTGAACTGAATTTAAATTTCTTAGGAAATGCAGCTTTCGAAAAAAGTTTTTTTTTCTTTTCTGCATTAAATTTATAATCTGAATAGAATGCTTCAGTTTGTTGAACTCCGATATCATAAAGATAATAAACAGGCATCTTGCTTTTCTTGTCGAAAGCTATTAATTTACTTTCAAATTTTAGTCTATTGCATTCATTTTTATTAATTATTGTATCGGATAAGAGACTGACTCTTGATAAAATCCCATTTTCGGAAAGGATTTTCCAGATAAAAGCAATAGAAGTGCTATAAAAGGATGATGCTGTTACAACGTTTGGAATGTAACCTTCCATTCCATCAAATTTTATTTTTCTATCTGAAAATTCAGCAGGGTTTTTCTTCTTTGTAATTTGTCTTACCACCCCATAACCATAAACTATCGGACAATAGTAATAATAATCGTTTCCTGCATATATGGAATGAGATTCAGTGGTTTCATTTAAAAAATTATAATATGCACCTATTATAGTATCTTCAGGAACGAGCATTTCTACACATTTAACAGAAAAAGAATTTTTTCCTTTGGATTCGTCATTAAAGGAGTATTGAAGAGAGTATTGCACAATATCATTTTTCTTTATAGAGTTGACAAAGTTGCTAATAATTTCTTCCTTGCTCTGAGCAAATAATACTTGAGCAATCATAAAAAAGGTTAAACATAATTTTTTCATCTCATTTTCCTTATCAAGTTTGAAATTATATCTTCACAAACTTACAAAACTTATTGCTTGCTTTCACAAAATACACTCCGGTAGCGAGAAAGCTGACATCTATTCTATCTTTGTATTCTGTTTCCAATACTAATAAACCCATTGGATTATATATTTCTATCCTATCTGAAATTATTTCAGAATACAATTCAATGTAGTTTGTTGCGGGATTCGGAGATATTGACATTTTACCTGAATGATTGTTTGCTGACGGTTCACTTATACCAACCTCACCCGCCGCTTCTATTGCACCGATTGAGCGCGATGTAGCTGAAAATGGATTACCGTAAAAGTCTGTCAATGGCTCTGCTACTGTTTTTCCCGCACCTATTGCCGGACTGCCTGCAACAAGATGGAAGTCCCTGCTTTGTCCGTTTACAAACATAGCTGTGCCGGAGCCGTAGTTGAGCGGATTCGGGTCTTTTATAGCATTCAAATCGGGAGTATCCCAGTATGGTCCGTTGAAACTTGAATTGATTATGCTGTAATAAATATTTTTGCTGAAAGTGGCGGCTCCTGCGGGCTGTGTACCGCCGTTGATATAAGCCGAAGTACCGAAAGCTAAGATATTATTTTCAATTACATTGCCGGATAAGGTCGGATACAAATTGCTTGTGGTCAGGAATCTCAGAGTAGCCTGCCCGCAGTTGTAGAATGTATTATTAATCACTTTGCAATCCACAGCGGAGGACAAAGCCAAACCGCGATAGCCGCCGACTATTATGTTGGAATAAAATTTCAGATTTTTCACTTCAAATTTATCTTCGGGACAATAGAACTGCTGACCTGTGTCTCCGCCGAGTTCGAAAGCAACCCAATTACCGGAAGAAGCATTGATAAACAGATTCCGCTCCATTGTAATGTCCGAAGCACCACCCTTTATGTGACCTGCGGTCAGGCAGTTTTCAAACAGATTCGCTCTGATAAAGCCTCTGTGGCAGACGTTTAAGTCCAATGCGTCGCAAACAGGAAAATCTCTGAAAACGCAGTTTGTTACTTCAAAATCATCAACTCCGCCAAATTTAACTGCGGTGATAGAATTTGCATCAGTTACATTCGAAAAAGTGCAACTGTCGAAAATAATAAATCTCGATTGAGTTTCGCAGGAACCGCTGTTATCAACGTTTACCAATCTGCCTGTGTTTTTTGAATTGCCTCTGAAATTCAGATTCAGAAACTTGATGTATTCGCAACTCATAAACTGCCAGTTAGAGGAAATTTCGATAGAATCATTTTGAAATCTTGTAAAAACAATCCAAGCCGAGCTGTTTCCCTTTAGTTTGGAAATGCCCTGCCATCCGCCGTAGGTGCCTGCATGCAGGAAAACGGTGTCCCCGGGATGAATAGCACCTGCATCGAAAGCCGCCTGCACATTCGGATAAGCCTGCCCGGGACCGAGATGTACATTGCCATAACAAGTGAAAGAAAGAAATAAGAGAGAGAGAAACAGTAAAAGAGTTTTCATAATTGTTAGGTTAAAAAACTTAAAAAACTTAATTTTCAGTTCGTGAATATATTATTTGATTATTTCCGTTGTACACGCCAAGTGGATTGAACAGTGAAATAAAAATTATTTTATTCGGATTTAAAACAAGCATTTTGCATTCACTAATATTCCACAATGCTATTCTTATAACTCTCTTTGATTTAAAAGGAAAAAGTTTGATAATTTTAGTCCAGTAATTTTTATTCGAAAGATCTGAATTAATGTTTCCTTTAAAAATACCTTTTTGCGAGTAATAATAAAGACAATTTTCAGTTTGTTCATAACAAATACAACTGATACAATCACCTTTATTAGCTTTGGGATTGCCGTCACTATCAATATATCGACTATAATTGCTTTCAAAAATCGTTCTAGCTTTAAGTTTTATATTAATTTCAACTATCGATCCACTGAACATTCCTTCGTGTCTTGAGCCAAAACTGACATATATATTATTATTTCCTTGGACTATTGAAGTGATAGGATTATACAAATTATGTGAAAAGGTATGATATTTTTTCTTTTTTGTATCAAAGAGCAACAAACCACCACCCCATTCACCGTTATCAAAACCTACCCAAATATTGTTTTGGCTATCTGTAATAAATGCCGGTTTATTGTACCAGTCAAATTGATCACCATAATCAGGTTTATGTGAATAAATCTTGTTTATTTCTATATCCTCAATACCCTTGTTTGTGATTAAATAGTATTTGTTATTTGTATCAAAAGTTATTCCAAAAACCTTGTATTGAGATTTGTAAACAATATCCCAATTCTTGTTTTTTCTATTGAAATAACAAATATTATTAGATGCATCGCAGGCAACAATGTTGTTTTGTCTGTCTTTTGTAATACTTGTGAATCTATAATTAATACCTATGTTTGTATCAATCAAGGTGCCGTCTTCTAAACTATAAAACCAGATTTTGCCATTTTTTCTTAATAGCCAAATCAAATTGTTGTCAACAATAAATTCTTGATTAAGTAGTTCCAAATCAGGAGGTTCGTCTAATTTTAACCTCAGAGGTTTTTCGTTTTCCTTTTCTTTTTCACATGAAACCGTGATACAAAATATAGAAAATAGGAGCAGTATTTTTGTTAATGTTTTTTTCATTTTTTCTCTCATGCACTTATATTCAGAATATATTGAATATACAAATTTCAATCATCATCCTGTTTTAATTTTATTTCTTTCTTTTCCTGTCCGGTTGTTTTTTCTTCCTTTGGGAAATGCTGTTGTGTTGCGCCGGTTACGAACAGCAACACCGCAATTAAAATAAAAATAATCGAGATTACTTTTTGGCTCACATTCAGCTTCACAGACTCACCCTCCATGTTTTTAAAACCTGTGAACATTGATATTAACGTTCCGCTGTTCCCGTGCAAAATTCTATCAGCTAAAATCCCCAATAAATGAAAGCTAACAAGTACAATCAAAACTATAACAAAAGCTTCGTGTAACTCTTTGTAAATTTCTGACTCTGAAATATTGAGCATGCTAAGAGGACCAAAACCTTTTGAAGCTAAAGCCAGCATCCCTGTTATTCCGATGCAAAGTATGGTTGCAAGGATACCTAACATAACTAATGAAGCCGCCGGATTGTGTCCGGGAAAATTTTCTTTACCGGCTTTCATATTCGAAAAGAATTTTTTTAAAGATTTAATCCCAATCGGGAAGTCCTTAAATCTCGAATACTTCGGTCCTGCAAACCCCCAAATTAATCTGAAAATTAACATAGAAATAACAATGTAGCCAAAAGCAGTATGTAGATTCAGAAAATTATCCTCTTCTCCGAGAATAAAAGCACATACTACACTAATCAGCATAAACCAGTGAAAAATTCTTGTCGGGACGCTCCAGATGTAAGTTTTCATAAATATCTCCAGCAAATTTTAAATGTCTTAAAATAATAATTCCAAAAAGAGTGTGTCTGCATACTTTTTATTTAAATCTATTTTTGATTTTTACCAAAATAGAAAAACAGAATACTGCTGTTTTCAGAAAATTCAATCTGCTTGTTCCCAGAATAAATATTTCATCGGCGCATAAATATCCGATTGAACTATAACCGAAGGGACTCAGAATTTCTCTTATGTCGTCGCTTTTATAATTGTTTTCGATAGTCAGAACATTGATTTTTACAGAATTGAAATCTATTGTTTTCAGAATTGACAACTCGCTTCCTTCGGCATCTATACTTAATAAATCAATTTTATCAATTTTCTGATTGCTGAGAATAGTATTCACATTGTATGTTTTTACTTCTGTTTTAATAAGTTTTCCGCCTAACTCATGAACTTCACGGTTCATTCTTTCCAAATGTCTTTCATCGAAATTACTGTCAATACCGCTAAGCATCTCAGAGGGACCGTCTAAGTGATGGAAAGTTGCAACACCGTCGTTTTCCGCTATACATCCGTTAACACACTGACAGGTTCTCACAGAAATCAATTTCTCGTAAACAGAATTAATCGGTTCAACGCAAATACCTTTCCAGGCTCTCTCTTTTTCAAAAAAATATGTATTGGAAAAAGTTACTCCGTCGTAGGCTCCTATATCAAGAAAGAAGCCGTTTTCTTTCTTTTTAAAACAAAATTTATCAATAAAATAATCCTGCAAATATTGCGAATAATACTTCATCTGATTTCCCCGTTTCTTTAAAAAAATGATTTCCGTTAGGTAATAATTTAGTAAAATTTTAACACCCAAACATAAGAAAAAACAAATGTAATTCCTAATATAAATGTAATTCAATCATTACAACTTGTTTGCGATTATAATTATTTATTATTGAAAATTTTACATATATTTACAAATAAACTTAATCATTATTTTTAAAAGATAAATGTAATAGAAACTTTGGAGAATGCTATGAAACGGTTATCTTATACCACTTTTGCAATTATTCTAATCTCTGCAATTTCCCTGCTCAGCCAACCCAGAACAGGCTTATATACAGTTACTTATACCGACAGAGATGTTACAAGCACAATCTATTTCAGTGTACCGACAAGTTATGACTCAACAAAATCTTACCCTATGATTCTGGGCTGGCACGGTGCCGGCGATGGGGGAAATAATATGCGCAATGCAATTAATATCTGGCTTGCCGACCAAATCGGAGCTATTGTTGTTTGTCCCGATGCCAACAGCGTTAATAATCATACGAGCGATTATTTTTCGAATCTCGCGAACGCCGCATACAGCCAAACAAGAGCTAAATATAACATTGATACAAATAAAAGAATAATTATGGGATTTTCATGGGGCGGAGGCTATTCTTACCAGTTCGGATTGCTTAATCCTCAGCTTTTTACAGGAATTATCGGTCTGGCTCCCGCAGTAGGCTCATTAACACAAGCACAGTGGGACAATATCAAGAAGCTACGAATGGCTACAATTCTCGGTACACTGGATTTTAATTATACTTCCGTTAATGCTCTGATGAATCAAATCAAAACAAGGGAAGGCAGTCTGCTGTATATAATAAAGCCCGGAGTTCAGCATGCTGATAATGTGTATTTCAATTCAGAAGAAATAAAGGTAGATTTAAAACAATGTTATGATTTTATTGTCGGTGTCAGCGACGTAACCGAGAATGAAATGCCAAACGTGGCAGAACTGACAATTTCTCCGAATCCCGCTACGGATTATATATCAATATCTTTGCCTGCACATTCTGTTAAAAGTTTGTCCATATTCAATTCTCTCGCTATTGAGTTGAACAGATATGATGAGAAAGTACTGAAGGGACTGAGTTCTGTTAATATCTCAACGAATGGTTTTTCGTCAGGTATATATTATTGTACTTTTAATTATGGTTCCGGTCAAATCACTAAGAGTTTTCTGATAGTTAAATGAGTACTAATGCACCTATGCAGAGCGTAGGCGCTAGACGGTAATCGCCTTGCACCTACGCTCTGCGTAGGTGCAAAGATTCATCCGGCAAACAAAAATAATTTCAATAACCGAAAATAATCGGGTATTCGGTAACAGGGATGTTAAAAATTGTACCGTCAGTTTGACGCTGTACTATTAGCTCCGGTTCCATTTTATTTCTGCTTCTTATCCACAACTTTGACCAGTCATAGGGCGGAATCATTACATGATAACATAATCGGATTTCATACTTTTCTGTTATGAAAGTGTAATGCTCTACAATCAATATATTAGGATATGTAGAATAAGAATTCACATACTCGTCAAATATGTTTTGGTACTGGGATTTGTTATCAATAATCCATGTTCTGAACTGATATAATTTTTCCAGAGCATCATTAATATTTTCACCCCACTGGACTATATCGGCATTCATTTCCAATGCTCTTTCCGTCCCCTTGTGGCTTGCAATCAGCTTTATGGGATAAGAACCGTAATTAATGTTTTCGTCGGGAGATAGAATTATATCAATTACCGAGTCTTTTGATGACAGTTCGGATTTCGATAACTTTGCTTTCAGAGCTGAATTCGCGTCGATTTTCAGCCTTACTTTCCCGGCGAAATTATTATCGGGAGACATTTTTATAACAAAAATACCTCCACCTTTAGGATAAGTTTTTACGGAATCATATTTTGCCGTCAATGTATAATCGCCTGCATCCTTGACCGGATCAACAGGGTCATTTGAAGAAGAGCAGGAGCTGATAAACGACAAAAATAAACTCGATAAAAACAACAACAAAACGCTTGAAATTGTTAATTGAGTTTTCATTTTTACACCTAATGAATAAGAGAACAACTATAATATTTTTACGAAAAAACAATAATGTTGTTTCAATTATTTTGTGATTTAGGATAAAATTGAACAAAAAAATGCACCTACGCAGAGCATAGGTGCAAGATGTTAAGAAGTTATCAGATTAATCTATATCTTTACAAATTTTACTGATGCATTACCGATTTTACAGATATATGTTCCTTTCGGAAGCGCACTCAGATTATACTTTTCTTC